>Ga0207695_10000722_pt1 | contig 64180 bp, 61 predicted proteins | sample KBSC54metaG_FD_184354 | JGI IMG/M metagenome (GOLD analysis project Ga0207695, IMG submission 184354) | Corn rhizosphere microbial communities from Kellogg Biological Station, Michigan, USA - KBS C5-4 metaG (SPAdes) (version 2) | ecosystem: Host-associated > Plants > Roots > Rhizosphere > Soil...
AAGACGACCTTCACCACGCCCTACGCCACCAACGGCCGCACCCAGGTCTGGTCCTACGGCTATGGGACCGGCGGCCTCCTGCAGACGGTGACCAACCCGATCGGCGGGGTGACGACCTTCACGTATGACGCCTCGGGCTACCTGACCAGCGTCACCGACGCCTTGAGCCATGTGACCCAGGTCACGACGCGCAACGGGCGGGGCAAGCCCACCACCATCGTCGACCCGAACGGGGTGACCACGACGATGACCTACGACCTCGACGACCGGCCGCTGACGGTGACCGTCAATCCGGGCGCGGCGCAGTCGCAGTACCAGTTCGCCTATACGACCGCCGGGGACGTCTCGCAGATCACCCTGCCGGGCGGCGGCTACCTGCAGTACACCTACAACGACGCACGCCGGGTGACCCAGATCGCCAACGACCGCGGCCAGACCCAGGCCTTCACCTATGACGCCAACGGCGGCCAGCTGACCGGCCAGATCAAGGACGCGTCCAGCACCGTCACCCAGCAGGAATCGGCGACCTACGACGAGCTCGGCCGGGTGCTGCAGGCGATCGGCGCGGGGTCGCAGACCTGGACCTTCGCCTACGACAAGGTGGACAACCAGGTGCAGGCGACGGACGCGCGCAGCAAGGTCTATGGCGCGACCTTCGACGCGCTCAACCGGCTGATCGTGCAGACCGACCCGGAAACCCACACGGTCCAGCTCGCCTATGACGCCGCTGACAACCTGAACAGCCACAAGGACGGGCGGTCCCTGCAGACCACGCGGGTCGTCGACGGCTTCGGCCGCACGATCCAGGAGGTGAGCCCCGACCGCGGGACGCGGGTCTACAGCTACGATGCCGCCGACCACCTGACCAAGGTGGTGGACGGCGACGGCCAGGAGACGGACTACGCCTACGACACGGCCGGGCGGCTCTTGGGCTCGACCTATGTGGGCCACACGGGCGAGGCCATCACCTACACCTACGACTCCGCGGCGGGCGGCAACGCGGGCGTCGGCCGGCTGACCGGGGTGACGGAGGAGTCCGGGGCGACAGGGCTGACCTACGACGCCCAAGGGCGGGTGGTCGGCGACGCCAAGACCATCCAGGCCCGGTCCTATGCGGTGCAGTACGCCTATGACGCCAACGGCAAGGTGACGGGGATCACCCTGCCGTCGGGCCGCACGGTGAGCTATGCGCGGGCGGCGGACGGTCTGGTGACGGGGATCACGACCCAGGCGACGCCCACCGCGTCGGTGGAGACCCTGGCCTCGGGGGTGGCCTATCTGCCGTTCGGTCCGCTGCAGGGGCTGACCTATGGCAACGGGCTGGTGCTGACCCGGAGCTATGACGCCAACTACTGGCTGACGGGCACGCAGGTGGCGGCGGGCGGGGCGACGCGGCTGGACCTGACGTTCGCGCGCAACGCCGACGGACAGCTGATCGGGGTGACCGACAACGCCTCGAGCGGACGTGGGGCGAGCTTCGGCTACACCGACGCCGGGCGGCTGAACGCGGCGAGCGGACCCTGGGGGGCGGACGCCTTCACCTACGACGCGGCGGGCAACCGGACGGACAAGGCGCGTACGATCGGCGGCGTGACGGTGCATGAGACGCCGGTGCTGGCGTCGACGAGCAACCGGGTGAGCTCGGTGCGGAGCGGCTCGGGCGGGACGATCCGGACGCTGACCTGGCAGGCGGGCGGGGACTTGGGCCAGGACGCGGTGACGGCGGGGGCGACCTACAACTACGGCTATGACGCGCGCAAGCGGCTGGTGTCGGCCGGGGCGGTGAGCGGGGACGCCGGGACCTATGGCTACGACTACCGGGGCCGGCGGGTGTGGCGCACGGTGACGGGAAGCTCGTCGATCGTGCAGACCCACTACATCTTCGACGAGGCCGGCCATCTGATCGCCGAGCACGGGGCTGTCCGGACAGCTTTGCGCGGCTGTCCCGACAGCTTGGCGGTTGAGGCGGGCCGGGGGCGGTGGGAGAGCCTGGGGGCGGACGACGCGGTCCGCGCAAGCCAGGTGAGCGTTCTGCATGACATCCCCATCGGCCGAGGCGGTCGCGGAGCCCGCGCCGCCGGGAAGCTTCTGGCGCGAGGTGCGCGAGACGGTGCTGACGCTGGCCCTGGGCCTGGCGATCGCCATCGTGCTCCGGATCTTCGTCTTCCAGCCCTATACGATCCCGTCGTCGTCGATGGAGCCGGGGCTGGTGACCGGCGACTACATCCTGGTCTCCAAGTGGCCTTACGGCTGGAGCCGGGCCTCGGTCCCGTTCAACCTGCCGCTGATGCCGCACGGGGCGGACGGGCGGCTGTTCGGGCGGGCGCCGGCCCGCGGCGACGTGGTGGTGTTCCGCCTGCCGCGCGACCCGGCGAACATCACCTACGTCAAGCGGCTGATCGGCCTGCCGGGCGACCGGGTGCAGGTGGCGCGCGGCCAGGTGCTGGTGAACGGCCAGGCGCTGGCCCGGCAGGTCACGGGACTGGCGGAAGACCACGACGCGCCCGGGCGGATCGTGCCGCGCACGCTGGAGACCGCCCCGACCGGCCGGCGCTATGTCACCTTCGGCGGATCGGATGACGGGGACGGCGACAACACCGGCGTCTATGTCGTGCCGCAGGGGATGTACTTCATGATGGGCGACAACCGCGACAACTCGCTGGACAGCCGCTGGCCCAAGGAGGTCGGCGTGGGCTTCGTGCCGGCCGAGAACCTGGTGGGGCGGGCCGAGGCGGTGGCGCTGTCGTGGCGCGAAGGCGCCTCGATCCTGAAGCCCTGGACCTGGCTGGAGCTGGACGCCGGGCGGTTCGCGCAGCGGGTGCGGTGAGCTTCCTCCCCCCGGCCCTCTCCCGACCCTCTCCCTCTCGCTTCGCGGGGGAGAGGGGTCAGCGCGTCGGGGGGCGCAGCTGGGCGGCGCGGAACTCGGCGAAGCTGACCTTGCCGTCGTGGTCGGTGTCGAGGCGGGCGAATTCGGCGGGGCTGATGGCGTGGTCGCCGTTGAGGTCCAGCCGGTCGAAGTCGGAGCGCAGGGCCGGGTGGGCCAGGGAGGGCAGGGCGATGGCGCCGACCGCCGCGGCGATCAGGGCCCCGACCGCCAGGTGGCGCGCGCCGCGGGCCGGACGGCGGACCTCGATCTGGCCGTCGATGAAGCCGCGCAGGGCCTCGCTGGCCGAGCGGCCCTCGTCCCGGCAGCGGGCCATGAAGGCGAGCTTGGTGGGGTAGGGCAGGCGGATCTCGAGCGTCTCGCTCTTCTTCAGGCGCGGGGTCTTCAGCATGGGGGGTCTCGCAATCGGTCGCGGGCGTCCTAGAGCCTGAACCAAGCAAAATTCGCGCCGGGGCGACAGGAAAAACCTGTCCGGACATCGACAAGGCCGCGATCAGCCGGTGATCGAACGCGCCTCGCGGACCACGAAGGCCGGCAGGGTCCGGTGCGCGTCGTCGCCCCAGGTCTGCAGCCCGGCGAAGAGCTCGGACAGCGGCATCTGCAGGGCCTCGGCCAGCTTCACCACGCGGGCCACCGTAAGGTCCACGAGGCCGGCCTCGTACTTCTGGATCTGCTGGAAGGTCAGGCCGCAGCGCGCGCCGACCTCCCTCTGGGTGAGCTCCAACAATCGCCGCCGCATCCTGAGCCGCCGCCCGATCAGCCCGCAGATCGCCTGTTTCATCGCTGTCATCCCCATGGAACTCCGATCCCACCCTGGGAAGCGGCGCCATGGGGGGATTTGATCTCGATCAAATCCCCATCGCCCGGCGGACGATGAGATGCGCCGAGGCCCGCGGGACGCTCCCGGCGTGCCGCAGGAGCACAGCAAATGATCAGTCCCTGGCGAACCGGCGCGGCGTTCGGCGCGGTGATCGGCCTTTTCCATCTGGGGTGGGCGGCGCTGGTCGCCCTGGAGGCGGCTCAGCCGGTGATCGACTTCATCCTGAAGATCCACTTCGTGGAGCTGCCGCTGAAGATCGCGCCCTTCAACCTGGAGCTGGCGGTGACGCTGGTGTCGGTGACGATGGCGCTGGGCTACGCGGGCGGGGTGATCTTCGCCTGGCTGTGGAACTGGCTGCACGACGGTCGCGGGCAGGGCGCGGCGCGCCCGGCCAAGGCGTCGACCTAGGACCCGTCCCTGTCGAGCCGCAGCTCCAGGCGGAGCTTCCCGCCGTAGACGGGGCCGGCGTCGTCCGACCAGAGCGCCACCTTGAGCGTCGAGGCGAGCTGGGCGACGGCCTCGGAGAAGCCCAGGCCGTCCGGGGCGGCCGGCTGCGGCGCGCACTGGGTCACGGCGCCCTCGGCGCCCACCACGCACTCGACGACGCCGACGCCGCTGGTCACCCCGCGCGCGGCCGCCTGGGGCGGGAAGACGGAGGGCGCGGCGGCGATGTCGGTCAGCCAGTGGGGCGTGGCGATGGTGCGGTCGGCCTCGGCGGCCGGCGGCGGCAGGCGGATCGGGATGTCGACGAAGAGCGGCTGGCTGGAGGGCGGGACGGCGAGTTCCGGGATCACCTTGAACTTCGCGGACAGCGGCAGGGCGGCCTTGGCGAAGTCGAGGCCGCCGGGGGTCTCCTTGACGGGAACGCAACCCTTGAGGTCGCCGGTCCGCAGCACCTGGCAGTGGAGCACCACATAGCCCTCGGCGCCGGCGGCCCTGGCCGGGTAGGCGGCGGCCACATCGTCGAAGCCGGGCGCGGCGGCCCAGACCGGACGGCTGAGCATGGTCACCGACTGGCCGAGCAGCGGGTTGCCGCGCATCTCGCGGTCGTCGAGCCGGACGTTGTTGTGCGGGTCGCCGGTGTCGAAGCTGTCGGCCTTCTTCAGGTTCTGGACGTCCAGGTCGCGCCGCGGCGGATGGAACTTCACGGCGATGTCCACCTGGGTCTCGACCGGGCCGTCGGGACCCATGGCCGGCTTCAGCTTGAAGGTCGGGCGAAGCTGCAGGGCCGCGGCGCCGAAGCCCTGGCCGGCCGGGCTCTCGGACTTCACGCCGCACAGCTCGGCCAGGCCGTGGACGTCGATGCGGCAGGTCAGGACCACGCGGCCCTCGGCCCCGGCGCGGTAAGCGGCGCCCGGCCAGATGGCCACGTACTCGCCGCGGATGCGGTCGTCGGCGGGCATGTCGACGATGACGGCGGGCGGACTCGCGACGGCGGGCGGGGTGACCGTGAGCGGCGACAGGGTCCGGGTCGGCGGCTCGGCGGCGGCCGCGGGCTGGGCGCCAGGCGCGGGCGCGCCCGCCGCCAGCAGAGCCAGGACCTGCGCCAGCATCGGTTCACGCCTCCCTGTCGCCCGCCGGCCGGGAGCTTGCCACGGGCGCGGCGGGCTGGGTAGCCGGCGCCGCGGGGCCCTAGGACGTGGCGGCGAAGACGACGTGGCCGCCGCGGGTGCGCCGCGGGTCGCCGTCGGTCAGCGCCTGGGGGCCGAGGTCGTCGATCCCGGTCAGGCCGGCGGCGACCAGTTCGGCGTGGAGCTCGGCGGGCTCGAAGTGGGTGAGGAAGGGCTCGCCGACTCTCGCGACGCGTCTGGCGCGCTCGGCCTGGGCGGCGCGGGCGGCGGCGGAGAGGGTGGCCGGCGGATCGGAGTAGTCGAAGACCACCTCGCCGCCGCCGGGCAGGGCGCCGATCATCGCCAGGGTGGCGGCGATGGCCTCGCGGGTCAGGTAGGGGACGACCCCCAGCCACGCGAAGAAGGTCCGGCGGGCGGGATCGAGGCCCGAGGCGGTGAGGGCCTCCAGCAGGTTGTCCGTCTCGAAATCGACGGGCGCGAAGGTGAGCGAGGCGGGGATGGCGATCCGCGCGCGGGCCAGGCGGCGGCGTTTCCAGGCCTGGGTGGCCGGATGGTCGACCTCGAAGACCCGCAGCCGGCCCTCGAAGGGATTGCGGTAGCCGAAGGTGTCGAGGCCGGCGCCGAGCACGACCATCTGGGTGACGCCGCGGGTCTCGACGCCGGCGGCGAGTCGGGCCTCGGCGATGGCCGAACGGGCGGCGATGAAGAGCCGCATGCCGCGATGGGCCTTGCGGGGCCCGAGGCGCACGGCCGCCTGGATCCTGAGCAGCAGGCCGTAGGGGCCCAGGATGCGCAGGGCCAGCGGATCGCGGAAGATTCGGCCGCCGTCGACGATCTGGTGGAGTCCCCGATAGGCGGCGGCCCCGAAGGCGGTCCTACTGGGTGCGGTCTCGTGCACGCGCCTTTCGCCCCCCCCGCCGGCTCGCCGGAACATGGCGGCTCGCGCGGGGCAAGCCAAGGCCGCGGTTCAGCAGATGAGCCGGGCGGGCGGCGGCGGGGCGACGAAGCCGCCCTCCGGCGCGGGCGGGCCGGCGGCGCGGTCGTAGACCCAGCGGTCGAGGCAGGCCCGCACCGAGGCGAAGGAGATCGGCTTCTCCACGCCGCCATCGAAGCCGAGCGCGCCGTATTCGGCCGGGGCCTTCGGGGCCTCGCCGGTGACCGCCACGATCGGGACGGCGCGATTGTACCCCGGCGTCGACCGCACGATGCCCGCCAGCTCCACGCCGCTCATGTCCGGCATCCGGACGTCGAGGAGCAAGAGGTCGAAGGCGTGGTTGCCGAGCAGCTCCAGGGCCTCGGAGCCGCGGGCGGCGGCGACCACGATCGCGCCGAACGACAGCAGGATGGCTTCCAGCAGCATGAGGCTGAGGACGTCGTCATCGACGATCAGCACCTTGGGCGCCGGGCGCGCGCCGTCGGGATGGACGGCGGACCTCACGCCCCCGGCTCCAGGACCGGCGGCTCCTCGTCCCGGTCGCTGAACCGCAGGTTCGCCTCGCCGCCGGAGCTGCGGATGGCGAAGGCCAGGCCCTTGGCCTGGCTGACCGCCAACTCGCGGGTGTAGGGGCCGAGCCGCTGGTCGGATATGACAAACCAGCCGTCCGGTTCCTTGGAAACCACAATATCTCTGATGCTCATTTTCAATCTCCGTGGCAAACAACCGCGAAGGAATGAGACGAGTTCCCAAAGATATTCATTTCTATAGTTAATGAAATTAGTAATTGTTAATCGAACATTAATAACAGACCTGCCGCAGCCTTTGTGGGGGGAGGTTCCGCGAGCGACGGGAATCGGCCCGGCCGCGCTTGACCCTGGGTCGGGGCCGGTGTGTCCTGCCGCCTTCGCTCGCCCGCCAGAGGTCCTTCCGTTGCTCAGCTTGTTCGCCGGCCGCAAGAGCCGCCTCGTCCCTGTGACCCTGGAAGCCGGCTCCGAGGCGGAGCGGACCCCGACCCAGGGCCTGATCGTGGTGAACTATGAGCTGGGCGCGGAACGCGCCTGCGAAGCGGCCCTCGAGGTCGTCGTCGCGGGCGTCCGCCAGCCGGTCTTCCGCAAGGCGGTGAGCCTCGCACCGGATCAGCCGCAGCGCGGCTGGTTCGCGCTGCACGGCCACCTGCTGCCGAACGGGCCGGCGACGGTGACCCTGCGGCTCGTGGATGGCCGCACGGTGCTGGGCGAGCGCGCCCTGAGCGTGCAGGTGCGCAACGAGGGCGAGACCGCGCGACTGGTGACCAACAGCCTTCGGGCCTCGGGCGCGCCGGCGGCGTTCGACGGGGTCTGCGACAGCACCCTCTACGACTATGCCGACCCCTCGCTGGCGGCCTGGTTCGACCAGGCCCCCGAGGCGGTGGAGGCCAGGCTGGCCGACCTGGCGGCGCGTGGCGAGGCGAGCGCCGAGGAGATCGCGGCCCTGCGCCATTTCGTGGACGAGGGCTACATGGTGCTGCCGGCCCGGATCGAGCCGGAGCACCTGGCGCGCCTGAACGCGGCGCTGGACGATGCGGTGGAGCGCAAGGTCGAGGGTTACGAGTGGGGCGCCAGCCAACGGCTGCACAACCTGCACCTGACCTATCCGGCGATCCGCGAGCTCTGGCTGCATCCGCAGATCCTGCGGATGCTGGCCCTGGTGTTCGGCGAGCCGGCCAAACCCTGCCAGTCGCTGAGCTATGTGTTCGGCTCCGAGCAGCAGTACCACCAGGATGTCATCCACCTGACCCCGTTCCCGGCGGGCCGGATGTGCGGGGTGTGGACGGCGCTGGAGGACGTGCAGCCGGGGTCCGGCGAGCTGCTGGTCTATCCGAAGAGCCACAAGCTCAACCGGGTCTACATGGCCTCGGTCGGCGCCGCGAAGGTCGGCGAGGACTGGACGGAGTTCGGCGAAACGGTGGCGCGGCGCTGGGGCGAGATGATCGAGGCCAACGACCTGGGCCGCGAGGTCTACCGTCCCAAGGCCGGCGAGGTGCTGATCTGGCACGAGAACCTGATGCACGGCGGCGTCGTGCGGCAGGACAAGGCGAAGTCGCGCCGGTCGATCGTCGGCCACTATTTCGCCAACGGGACGATCGTCTATTTCGACTCCTCCGGCTTGCCGGGCGGGGTGCATGAGGGTGAAGCGGCCTAGGCGAGCGCAGGTGGCGAAGCTGGCGGCCCGATTGGCGCGGCGCCTGGGATGGCCGGGGCGCGGGGCGCGCGCGCCGGCGCCGGAGCCTGCCCCCGCGGCGGCGGAGGCCGAGCCTGGCGCGCGGGTGGTCGCCGCGCTGCTGGCGCTCGGGTTCGACCACGAGGCCTACCTGGCGGCCTATCCCACGCTGGGCGAACTGAGCGCCCCGGCGTGCGCGGCGCACTATCACAGCTGCGGCCGCACCGAGCGGCTGCGGGCGACCTTCAGCCTGCCGTTCGGCGAGGCGGTCGAACGGCTGGACCGGCTGGACCTCGAGGCGGCGGAGCGCGACCTCCTGCGGCTGGACCTCGCCTCGGCGGTGTTGTGGCGCACCGACATCTGGGGGCGCGACGCGGCGCGGACGGCGGACCTGTTGCGGCCGAGCCCCGCCTACCGCCCGCTGGCGGTGATCGCCGACAGCCATGGCATGTTCTACCTGACCGAGGACGTGCTGCATGGCGGGCGGCTGGTCCCGGTGCCGCTGCTGTGCACCGGCGCCTCGGCGCGGGGGCTGGGCAATCCGGCGTCCCGGGTCCAGGCGGGCCAGCGGATCCGCGACCACCTGAAGGCGGTCGAGGCCCGGCTGGCCGGCGGCCTGGTGCTTTTGAAGTTCGGCCAGGTGGACCTGGAGTTCGTCTACGACTACCGGCGGGTGCGCGACGGGCGCCGCGGCTTCGACCTGGCCGACGCCGAGGCGTTCGCCCGCGAGAGCGCCCTGCGCTATGCGGCCTTCGTGCGCGACCTGACGGACGAGACGCCACTCAAGCTGGTGGTGACCGCGGCCCTGCCGCCGGCGCTGAACGACGCGGCGCTGCGCGAAGGCTACATGAACGCCCACATCGTCGAGATGCACGCCGAGATCGGCCCCGACGCCCTGCGCGAGGCGCTGCAGGAGCTGGAGATGCCGGACTGGAAGGTCCGCACCGAGCTGGCGCGGACCTACAACCAGGCGCTGGCGGCGGCCTGCGCCGAGTTCGGCCTGACCTTCTACGACGACTTCACGCCGCTGGTGGGGCCCGACGGGGTGATCGATCCGGCGCTGATCCTCTGGCACGGCGGCACGGACCACCACCTGTGCGCCACCAGTCCCGCCGCGCGGCGGGCGGCGGGCGGCTTCGCGGCGGACCTGGCCCGGCTGTGACGCTCAGCCGGCGTCGGCCAGGGTCTTGACCAACTCCGTCAGGTAGTCGCGGCCGACCATGACCGACTGGACGGACATGTGCTCGTTGAGGCCGTGGGCGCCGGAGCCGTCGGGGTCCGACCAGAAGCCCGGCACGCCGTAGGTCGGGATGCCCACCGGGATCAGGTAGAGGGCGTCGCTGGCGCCGGTGGACATGGTCGGGATCACCGGCACGCCGGGGAAGTACTTGGCTGCGACGCTCTCCATCGGGCCCAGCACCTTGGCGTCGAGGGGCGCCGGCGTCGACTTGGCGCGGATCGGCGGCAGGGGCGTGAGCCGCACGCCGGGGTCGCCGATGGCGGCCTCCAGCCGGGCCTTGGTGTCCTGCATGGTCGAGCCCGGGAACATGCGGCAGTTGATGTTGGCGCCGGCCCGCTGGGGCAGGGCGTTCTCGGCGTGGCCGCCGTCCAGCAGGGTGGCGACACAGGTGGTGCGCAACATGGAGTGGAAGCCGCGGTCCGTGTTGAGCTGGGCCTCGGCGGCCTTGTCGTCGGGATTCTTCGCGATCGCCACCATGGCCTGGCCCATCGGGTCGGTGCGCCCGGCGCCGGCCTTGGCGAAGAAGGCGCGGGTGACGTCGTTCATCTGCAGCGGGAACTCGTAGTCGCGGACCTTCAGCAGCCCCTGGGCGAGCTGGTAGATGGCGTTGTCGCGGACCGGCACCGAGGAGTGGCCGCCGGGGTTGGTGGTCTCCATGCGGAACTGCTGGACCACCTTTTCGCCGACCTGGACGCCCTGGCTCTGGATCTTGCCGTCCTTGCCGGCGCGGCCGCCGCCGCCCTCGTTCAGGGCGAACTCGGCGTCGATCAGATCGCGCCGGTTCTTGGCCAGCCAGTCGGCGCCGTTGAACGCCGCCAGGGTCTCCTCGCCGCAGGTGAGCGCCAGCTTGACGGTGCGCTTGGGGACGAACCGGGCCTCCTTGAAGCGGACCAGCATGTCGACCCAGGTCGCGTCGATCACCTTCATGTCGGCCGTGCCGCGGCCGTAGAAGACGCCGTTCTCCTCGTTCAGCACGAAGGGGTCGCGGATCCAGTCGGCGCGCTTGGCCTCGACCACGTCGAGGTGGCCCAGGAGCAGCATCGGTTTCGCGGTCTTGGACGCGCCGTGGAGGATGGCGACCAGGCCGCCTTCCCTGGGATGGTCGGGCACGGAGAAATAGGTGAGGTCGGCGTCGGCGAAACCCGCGGCCTTCAGGCGCGCGCCCATCTTCGCCGCGGCGACCGTGCAGGAGCCGACGCTGAGCGAGGTGTTGGTCTCGACGAGCTCCTTGTAGAGCTCGCGGAAGCGGACCTGGTCGGGGCGCAGGTCGGCGGCCAGCGCCTGGCTGAGGCCCAGCCCCGAAGTCAGCGCCAGAGCCGCGCCCAAAATCCTGCCGATCATGCTCGTCCCCCCGAACTCGAATCCGGCGGCGACTATGGGAGGGATCGGGCGGTCGGGTAAAGCGCCTAGCGGAAGGCGATGGAGAGCTTGGCGCCCACGAAGCGGCCGTGCGGATCGACGCCGTAGGCCGCAGCGCCGCCGCTCTCGTTGTGGCCGGGCTTCAGGCCGCAGAGGAAGCCGAACTGGCCGGTGACGTCCTCGCGCCGGGTGAAGCGGTGGTCGATGGCGGTCTTGGCGAAGACCACGCTCTGCATCGCCCCGGTCTGGACGACGGTGGGCGCCAGCGGATCGAGCGGATTGGCGAGGTCGGGCGCGGGGCGGGGCGTTTGGCGCCCCACGGTCCCGAGCGGCGTGGCGGGCGCGGAGGCGGCGCGCCCGGAGAGACGCAGGTCGAGGGGCCGGGTGGTGGTCTGGGCCTGGGTCTGGGCCTGGGCGGCGCCGGCCAGCCCAAGGGCTGCGGCCGCGGCGAGCAGGAGGTGGGCCTTGCTGGTCATCCGTCGCGCTCCCTTGGCGTCCCTTAGATCATTCTACGGCTTCGATGGCGAGACAGAGGCGCCCGTCGCGACGGCGGGCGGCCGGGCGGCGCAGGGCGGCGGCAGGGCCGGGTGCGCGGCCGCGGCCGGCGCGGGGCCGGCGGTCCAGAGCGCGGGATCCTCCAGGCCGAGGCGCCAGAGGGCGACGCCGCGGGCGCGCCGGGCCTGCACGGCGGCGGCCTGGGCGCGCCAGACCGCGGCGTCGAGCCACCAGACCTGGTGCGCCTGGCCGTCCGGGGCCGTGTAGCTGAGGTGCGGGTTGAAGTCGGGGGCGGCGCGCAGCACCGGACGCCCGGTGCGCCGGGCGAGCGCGGCGGCCTCGCCGGCCGAAAGCACCGCCGCGGCGCCGGCCGGCGGCCAGTCGTAGGCATAGGCGCCCAGCGCCACGACCACGTGCGTCGGATCAAGATGGGGGGTCGGATCGAGGGCGGGCGCGGGGCCAAGGCGGACGTCGAGGTTGGCCTCCAGCCAGTCCTGTCCGGCGATCGGCCCGGGCGCGCCGGTCGCCCAGCATTCGTCGTAGGCCATCAGCACGACGGTGTCGGTCGCCTGGGCCAGCGGCTGCAGGACGGCGGCGGGGGCGGCGAGGGGGGCGGTGACCCAGAGCTCCTTGCCAGCCGGCTTCAGGGCCGCGCGCAGCCGGGCCAGGAACGGCGCATAGGCGGGCGCGGCGCGCGGGCTGAGCGACTCGAAGTCGAGGATGTAGCCGCCATAGCCCTGCGCCCCGGCGGCGGCGGCCAGCGCCGCGATGAAGGCGTCGCCCGCCGCGGGGTCGAGCAGGGCGCCGTCGGCGGCGGCGGTGTCCCAGACGTTGTCGTGGGCGTTGGAGACCACGGGCAGGACCCTGGCCCGGCCGTGGGCGGCGGCGAGGGCGGGGCCGCGGGCCGGGTCGTCCTGCCAGCGCAGGGTCCCCCGGGCCGAGTCCAGCGCCCCGGACATGGGCGCCAGCACGTCGAGGCGGGCGGCGTGGGCGACGAGGGCGGCGCGCGAGGCCTGGTCCCACGGCAGGTAGAACCCCACCGTCAGCGGCCGGGGCGCGGCCTGCGCGGCCGGCGCGACCGACGCCAGCGCCAGGCCGAGGGCGAGAGCCAGGATCGAGGGGCGAGCGCGGCCGGTCATGCGGCCACACCTAAGGCCGCCCGCCGCGCAGCAAAAGGGGCGGCCCCGCAAAGGACCGCCCCATCTTGTCGCCGGATGGCCGCGTCTAGCGGCGGTACTTGAACCCGATGAAGGCGAAGCGGCCGATGTCGTAGCCGACCTCGGTGCCCTGGCCGATGGTGTAGGCGGGCAGTTCCTCGCCGAAGAGGTTGTTCACCCCGCCGAACAGTTCCAGCCCGTCCAGCTGGCCGCCGAACCGGTAGCGGCCGGTGAGGTTGTGGTAGAACCGCGCCACGGCGAAAGCCGGGAACCGCGACTCCGAGTGGTCCGCGGCGGTGTCGTCGCGGTTGAAGAGCGCGCCCTTGCCGATGTAGCGCACCTCCCAGTCCAGGGTCACCGGTCCCTGACGGTAGGTCACGTCGCCCAGACCCTTGACGTGCGGCGTGCCGGGGTTGGAGACCACGTTGGGCGAGGCGGCGACCAGGCCCTCCAGGACGTGGACGTTGGTCGGGTCGGACTGGAACGGGAAGTTCCGCAGGTGGGCCACGAAGTCGGCCTGCAGGTTGACCGACAGCCGCCCGTCGAGCTTCTGGGTCAGGCTGGAGAGGCTGGTCAGCGGCGAGACGTCGGTCGCATAGGTCACCTGCAAGGTGTAGCCGTCCGTGAACAGCTTGGAGGCGTTCACGAAGGTGGTGGTGACGAAGTTGATGTTCTTGTCGGGTCCGCGGGTGAACAGGCTGCAGAACGCCGGGTCGAGGCCCTGAGCCGACCCGAAGCAGTTGTTGATGATGTCCTGCGGCTGAACGTTGGTGATCGCGTCCTTGATCTTGATCGAATAGTAATCGAGCGTGATCGCCAGGCCCGGCACCACCGGCGGCTGGAAGACGAATCCGCCGGTGTAGCTGATCGAATGCTCCGGATTGAGGTTCTTGTTGCCGGACGTGACGTCGTTGATCGAGGCGTTGGTGTTGGCCACGAAGCCCACCGGAATGCCGGCCGCGGCGCAGTTCTTGGCGAAATTGACGTTGCTCTGGATGTTCTCGGAGCTGCACGGGTCGCTGACCAGGGTGAAGCCCGCGCTGGAGGGCAGGAAGGCCTCGGTGATGTTCGGCGCGCGGATCGCCTGGGAATAGGTGGTGCGGAAGCTCAGCCAGTTCACCGGGCCGTAGGCGCCGGTGATCTTGTAGGCGTCGGCGTAGCCCACGGTGGAGTAGCTCGCCCCGCGGTAGGCGCCGTCGAGCGTCAGCTCGTGGAGCAGCGGGCCGAAGTCCTTGAACACCGGCAGGCTGACCTCGATGTAGCCTTCCGAGACGTGGTAGCCGCCGGCCGAGTTCGTCGCGGTGTTCTCGGTGTTGCCGGCGATCACGAAGGGGTCGTTGGTCTCCTTGGTGTGCTCGCGGCGGTACTCGGCGCCGAAGGCCACGGCCACCGGGCCGCCCTGCAGGTTGAAGAACTTGCCGGTGTCGAAGCTGGCGTTCGCGTTGGCGACCTCCTGGGTCAGGGTGTCGTCGGTGGCGAAGGAGCCGAAGGAGTAGGCGAGGGCCGCGGCGCTGTTGACGTTCTGCGGCAGGCCGAAGGGGTTGTAGGGAATGCACCCCGGGGCGGCGCCGGCGCCGGCGCCGGTCTGGGGCGCGGTCGGCACGTTGATGCGGCAGGCCGGCTGGCCGGTCCTCGGGTCGATGACCGAGTCGAGGGCCGCGTCGAAGTTGGCGTTGATCGTCAGGTCGTGGCTGACGAAATGGCTGTCGGTCTCGCCATAGTTCAGCGCGGCGTCCCAGTTGATCTTGGCGAAGGGGACGTCGAAGTCGCCGGACAGTCCGGCCACCACGCGGTAGGTCCGACGGCGGATGTCCTGGGCGCGGCCGGCGTTGGTGAACTTGCCGAAGACCGGGAAGTCGCCGGGATCCGTGCCGGCGAGCGCGGTGCGCACCGCGGCCGGCGTGAAGGCGTTGTCGGGCGCCAGCTGGACCGCGCCGAAGCTGAACGACGGCTGGACGATGTTGCTGGTGTCGGTCTGCACGAACTTGGCGTCGAGGGCGCCGTGCAGGTGCTGGGTGAAGTCCATGTTCGCCCTGAAGTCGGCGCCCTTGGACTCGAACGGCGAGGCCTGCTGGGTGAAGTTGTCGCCGAAGTAGCAGTCGCCGCAGTCGGCCGGGAGCTGGGCGAAGGCGAAGCTGTTGAACCCGGTCCGCACGGGGATGGGGATCACATGGCCCTGGGCGTCGAAGGAGAACTGCGGGGCGAAGGTGTTGACGTTGAGCAGCACGCCGTTGGGCGTGACCAGGTCGCTGCCGACGTTGGGCACGAAGATCCGGTCCGGCTTGCCGTCGTTCACGATCGCATTGCCGCTCGAGTAGAACGTCGGGTCCAGGCCGCCCGGGCGCAGGTCGTTGGGATTGATGATCGTGCCGTAGTTGTGGGCGGACTTGATCTGGTTGTCCTCGATCCCGCCTTCCTTCGAATAGTAGCCGGTGACCACCAGGTTCAGGCGGTCGTCGAGGAAGCTCCGGCCGGCGGTCAGCGAGGCGCTGCGCTTCTTTCCGAAGCCGCCTTCGAAGCCGCCGTACTGGGCGTCGACCTGCAGGCCCTCGAACGTCTTCTTGAGGATGATGTTGACCACGCCCGAGACGGCGTCGGAGCCGTACTGGGCCGAGGCGCCGCCGGTGATCACCTCGACGTGGTCGACGAGGGCCGGCGGGATGGAGTTGATGTCGACGGCGTTGGTGCCGATGTCGCCGGCCACGTGGCGCTGGCCGTCCACCAGCACCAGGGTCCGCGACAGGCCCAGGTTGCGCAGGTCGATCGACGACACGCCCGCGCCGTTGCCGAAGTTGTTGGAATTGGACCGCAGGCTGCCGCCGAAGCCCACCGCCGGGAGTTGCGAGATGATGTCGCCCAGGCTCTGCGGCCCGGCGTTCTCGATGGTCTGGTTGGAGAGCACCGCCACCGGGGTCGGCTGCTCCAGGTTGGGGCGCGGGATGCGCGAGCCGGTGACCACCAGCTCCTCCAGGGTGCCCGTCGAGGCGGCCGTCGTGCTCCTGGCCGCGGAGCCCGTGGCCTGCGCCCAGGCGCCGCCGGCCATCGCCATCCCGGCGAGGAGAGTCGTGCCCAGCAGGACGCCTCTTTTGGTCAATTTCGTACTCATACACGCCTCCCCGATGGGAATTCGGCGCCCTCCGCGCCTGAATCTGACGAGGGGACACTTCTCCGGCCCCGGTAGCGGCGCCATAAAAATTTCATAGTGGCCCTGTCAAAACGCCGCAGTGTTGCAATACAGCAACGCCAAGTTGTGAAATAATCGAAGTTGACTACGAGATAGTCGGGGAGCCCGCCAGTACAGTCCCCAGGGGCCGCTGCAGGGGCGATCGGAGGTTTCGCGGGGCTCGCGGCCTCAGCGGACGGCGATGATCTCGACGTCGCCGCCGTTCACTGTCGCGGTGTCGCCCGCAACCTTGCCGAGCAGGCTGCGCGCCAGCGGGGAGACGTAGGAGACGCTGCCGGCCGCGGGATCGGCCTCATCCTCGCCGACGATCCGATAGGCCTGACGCCGGCCGTCCTCGCGCTCGAATTCGACGGTGCGGCCGAACTGCACGCGGTCGGGCTGGTCGGCGGGCTCGGTGAGCTGGGCGCTGGCCCGGCGGGCGGACCAGTAGCGGAGGTCGCGGGTGGCCCGGGCCATGGCCGTGCGGTCGGCGCTGATCCCGCCCTCGGCCTGGGCCGCGGCGTAGGCGGCCCGCGCGGCGGCGAGTTCGGCCTCGATGGCGGCCAGCCCGCTGGCGGTGACCAGGTTGGGATGCGGCGAGATCGGCCGGTCCGGCAGGTTCGCGGCCTGGGACTCGTAGTCTTCCTCTCGGGTGAACGCGACGGCCATCGGCTGAATCTAGGCCCCTGGAGACCCCAGGGGAAGCGCCGCTAGGCGGCGAGGCGCCGGCGGCGTCCGACGCTGGCTGCGAGGCCGTCGACGAAGCCTGAGAACAGCTTGGCCATGGCGGGCTTCTTGTAGGGATAGAGCTCGGCGGAATCCATGGCGTGGACGATCATCGCCACGTCGGCCTCGAACACCACCAGCCGGCCGTCGCGGGTCTCGGCGCAGTCGATGCCGACATAGTCCAGGCCGAAGGCGTCGGTGAGGTCCTGGAAGGCCAGGGCGTGGCGCCGCGCGAAGCCCTCGTCGAAGCCGGCCATCATGGCGGCCTCTTCCTGCCGGTGGGCCGCCTCGCCCATGTCGGCGTTCAGGTAGTGGACCATCCAGCGGGTCGAGACGGCCATGTGGGCCACGAAGGGCCGGCCGTTCACGAACACCACGCGCAGCTTGCGATAGAGGCCGTCGGCGCCGCTGTAGTCGAAGAAGGCGGCGATGAAGAAGTCCTGGGCGGCGTGGCCCTCGAGGTAGGCGGCGAGCTCGCCGGCGTCCTCCAGCTTCTCCAGGCCCCTGCCGGCGTGCGAGCCGATCGGCCGCACGATGACCGGAAAGCGCAGGTCGGCGTGCAGGGCGCCGAGCGTCTGGACGCCGCGCGCCACGCCTTCCAGGGCGTCGCGGCCGACGCGGCGGGTCGCCGGCGCGACGATCAGCGGATGGCCGGCGAAGCGGTCGGCGACGCCGTCGCGGGTCAGGGCGGCGATCCGCTCCGGATCGCCGTTGACCATCGGGCGAGGCCAGGACTCGAAGCCGGCCCCGAGCCCGCTCAAGGCCGCCGAGCCGTCGTCGGCCTGGCTGATCGCCAGGAAGGCGACATCGTGATCGGGGACCTCGGCGGCGCTCGGCGCGGCGCCGTCGACGTACCAGGTGGTCAGTTCGACGTCCGAGCCCTCCAGCAGGAAGTCGAGGGGTGTGTTGGTCATCAGGTCGCCGGCGGCCACGAAGGCCAGGACCCGCAGGCCCCGGCCGGAGCCGTGGATCGTGCGGTAGCAGCGCGAAAGCGCCAGCGCCGAGCCCTGCAGCTTGAGGCCCCCCTCGCGGTCGCCGCGCATCTGCAGCAGGGTGGAGAGGTCGAGCATGGCGCCGGCGTCGGCGCCGTCGGCGGTGAGGCGCGCGATCAGGTCGCCCCAGACCTCGGCCAGCTGGTCGCCCTCGAACACGGTGCGGCCCAGGAAGGCCAGCCCCAGGCTGGCGGCGGGGCGGACGGCGCGGAGGTCGTCCGATTCCGCGGCGGCGGCTGCGGTCATCTCGTGGGGCATGGCGGTCCTGGCGCTGAGCTACGCAACTGGTTCGAGGCGGGCGTCGTCTCCAGCGCGCCGGTCGGGCGGCGAGCGGGAGGGGACGGGCGCGTTCTGAGCCCAGGCGCGGCCGAAGAGGACCGTCGCGTGTACTGAGCCTCCGCCATGGTTGTGTCTTCGTTAACGCGAGGGCGTTTGGCCCTGGCCCGGGACATGGGCTGCGGGTCGGCGCGGCCGCGGCCCCCGAGATCAAATTCGTCGGATAAGTCCTTATAAGAATTGCATAAATGGAATTGCGACAATGCGACACAGCCCCGCTTGTTTGCTGAGGCGGACGGCGCGCCGAGGCGTCTCCCATCCGTGGGGGAACGATCATGAAGCTTTCGGCGGTGCTGTGCGTCCACAACGAGGAGCGGCGGCTCGGGCGCTGCCTGGAGGCGCTGGGTTTCGTCGACGAGATCGTCCTGGTGCTGGACCGCTGCACCGACCGGACGCGGGCGATCGGGGAAGCCCATGGCGCGGTGATGATCAGCGGGGTGTTCCCGCTGGAGGGGCCGCGGCGCGCGGCTGGCGCGCACGCGGCCAGCGGCGACTGGATCCTCGAGATCGACGCCGACGAGATCGTCGGGGCCGACCTCGCCGCCGAGGTCCGCGCCTCGCTCGACGATCCGCGGTTCGCCTGGCGCAAGGTCCCGGTGGACAACTATGTGGGCGACCGGCTGATCCGGCGCGGCTGGGGCGGGGAGTTCGGCACCACCCTGGCGGCGCGGCTCTATCGCCGCGGGGTGAAGGGCTGGGGCGCGGAACGGGTGCATCCCGGCGTGGTCTTCGCCGGCGCCGAGGGGCCGCGCCTGAAGGCGGCGATCCGCCACCAGTTCGGCGAGACCGTCTCCGACGTGCTGCGCCGGCTCGACCGCTACACCGACCTGAAGGCGCAGGACCTGCGCGAGCACGGCGGCAAGACGGGCGTGGCGGACAACGCCTGGCGGGGGCTGCGCCGCTTCTGGAAATGCTACGTCAAACGCGGCGGCTGGCGGGAAGGCGGCTGGGGCCTCTTGATCTCGATGATGGCCGGCCTCTATCCGCTGCTCTCGGCGCTGCGGGCGGAACTCGATCGTCCGGCCGGCGAGGCCAAGCCCGCCGCCCTGGCGCGGGCGGCCTAAGGCGCGGCCGGTGCTGGACCTTGGCCTGAGGCTGGAGCTGGCGCGCTGGCGGCGGGCCGGGCGCACCGCACGCCTGTGGTGGCGCGACGACGACGCGGCGGGCGGCTCGGCGGCGCTGGACCGCCTGCTGCAGGCCAGCCGCGCGGTGGGCGCGCCCCTGACGCTGGCGGTGGTGCCGGCGGGCGACATGGCGGGGCTGTCGGCGCGGCTGGCGCACGCGCCGCTGGTCTCGGTGGCCCAGCACGGCGTCGACCACCGCAACCGGCGCAGCGGCCGGGCGGCCGGTGAATTCCCGCACGACTGGACGCTGGAGGAGGTCGAGATCTCGCTGCGCTGCGGCTGGAGCCTGATGCGCGGCGCGCCGCGGGCCGAACGGGTCTTCGTGCCGCCCTGGAACGACGTCCACCCGCAGCTGGAAGCGGCGCTGGCGGCCTGTGGCTATGCCGGCTGGTCGGTGAACGGGGCGCTCGGCGCGGCCGGGCCGCTGCCCCGCGCCGACGTGCACCTGGACCTGCTGCGCTGGCGCGGCGGGGCGCGGTTCCGCGGCCGCGGCAGGTTCCTGCGGACCCTGACCGCGGAGCTCAGGCGCCGCCGCCGGGCCGGGCTCTGGACCGCGCCGATCGGGCTGCTCACCCACCACCTGGCGCACGACGAGCCGGCCTGGACCTTCCTGGAGGCGTTCCTGCGCTGGACCGCGCGCCGCGCCGACATGACCTGGCTGGCCTTGCCCGAGCTGCTGGGCGAGGCGGCGCCCGCGGACTGAACGCCGCACGGGCTTACTGTCGCGGCCCCGCCTGCTAGGGTTGCGGCCGAGTTGTCGACACGGGCGCCGATGAGCACGTCTCCACCGTCTGAGCCAAGCTACGAGGCCCGCCTGGAGGCCGTGCTGGAGAGCGTCAGCGACGCCTTCTACGCGGTCGATTCCGACTGGCGCTACGTGGTCTTCAACCGCGCGGCGGAGGAGTATTTCGGGATCAGCCGCAAGGCGATGCTGGGCCGCGGCCTCTGGGATATCTTCCCGCAGGGCCTGGGCACGCCCTTCGAGAAGGCCTGCCGCGAGGCGATGGACCACGGGGTCTCGACGACCTTCGAGACGCCGTCGCGGCTGCGGCCCGACCGGGTGGTGGAGCTGCGGATCGTGCCGATGCGCGGCGGCGGGGTGGCGATCACGCTCACCGACATCACCGAGCGCCGGCACGCCGAATCGCGCCAGCGGCTGCTGGTCAACGAGCTCAACCACCGGGTGAAGAACAGCCTGGCGACGGTGCAGGCGATCGCCGCCCAGAGCCTGCGCGGGCCGGACGTGTCGCCCGAGGCGCGCGAGCGGTTCGCCGCGCGGCTGGTGGCGCTGGCCCGGGCCAACGACGTGCTGGTGGCCGAGACCTGGGCCGGGGCGAGCCTGGCCTCGGTGGCCGCCGAGATGGCCGGGCCGCACGGCGAGACCGAGCGCTTCGCGATCGCCGGGCCCGAGGTGCACCTGTCGCCGACGACGGCCACGGCCATGGCGCTGGGCCTGCACGAACTGGCCACCAACGCGGCCAAGTACGGGGCGCTGTCGACGCCGCAGGGACGGGTGGCGCTGACCTGGACGGTGGACGGGGAGGGCAAGGACCGGCGCTTCCGCCTGACCTGGCGCGAGAGCGGCGGCCCGGCGGTGGGCGAGCCCGGGCCGCCGGGCTTCGGCAGCCGGCTGATCCGCCAGGGCCTGGCGCGCGAACTGCGGGCCGAGGTGGCGCTGACCTATCCGCCCACCGGCATGGTGTTCAGCCTGACCGCGCCGCTGAGCGAGAGCCTGAGCGAAGGGTAGGGGGCGGGCCGGGGCGCCTGCCTCGACACGAGCCTTCGGACCTATACGCCACCGCCGTATATCAGCAGGTACGGCAGGAGGGCCAACAGCGCCGCGCTCGACACGAGCGCCAATATCCAGGGCCACCGCCGCAGGCCGTTGAACACCCAAGCGCACGCGAGCAGCGCAATCGCCGCAGAGCCCGGGACTGCCACGTAGTATTGGAGCTGGCCGGTGTTCGGGTATCCGAGCACATGGCGGTCGGCCACGCCGCCCGCCAAGTCCAGGCCGGCGAAGAAAAGAGCGGTCCAGAGCAGGACAGCCAGCCCCGCCAGAACGTTGGCCACACGCATGGCTGAAATCTAGCCGATAGCTCAAGGTCCAAAAAGGGTCTCAGGCGGCCGCCAAGGTCGAGACTGCAACGACGCTTACCTCAAGCCTCCGGCTTGGGAGGACTCTCGCGATAGGCCGGGCCGCGGGCCAGGGACCGCGACAGCGGCAGGCGCAGCAGCAGGTCACCGCCGAGCGCGGCCTGGAGCGGCCCGAAGTCGCCGGTCAGGTGGTGGCGCAGGGCCTCGGAGATCGAGCCCTCGGGCGCCACCGGATCCAGCGCCGCGAGGCTTTCGAACCGCCGGTCGTCGGCGTCCGTGTCGCCGGTGAGGTCGCCGACGCGCTCGAAGACCATGGCGTGGGCGGTGGGCGTGCGGCCGGCGTCGAGCGCCGGGGCCAGCACCAGGCCGTCGACCACGTCGGCCCGCGCGGTGCCGACCCCGTTGAACAGGCCGAACAGCACCGCCCCGCTGGTCAGGTCGATGGCGATGGCGAAGAGCTGGGCGCCGTGGAGCAGCATCCAGCCCTCCACGACGGTGCCGCCGGTGCCGATCTTGAGCCGCAGGAGGCCGTTGGCGTCGCGGCGGATCATGCCGTGGTCGTGGACGAACTTGCCCGGCGCCAGCACATAGGGCCGGGTCGAGCGGAAGAAGCCCTCATAGGCCTCGCCGCGCAGGGCGGTGGCGGCCAGGAACAGGTCCATCTGGGCCAGGGGCAGGCCGGCGAGGCCGGGCGCGAGGCCCTCGTCCGCCACGCCTTCGAGGTCGGCGCCCAGGAGGTCGGCGAAGGCCGGCAGGGCGCGGTCCCAGTCGAGGGTCTTGAAGCCGGGAATGCGCTCGGCGATCAGGGCGCTCAGCAGCGACAGGTTGTGCGCCGAAGGCTGCACCGCGCCGGAGACCCAGCGCCCGACCACCGACTTGTCCACGCCCAGGTCCGCCGCCAGCCGCGCGCGGCTCATCGACAGGACCTTCAGCACCAGCTCGAGCTTCCTGGCGAACGGTTGGCTCATGCGTCCCCTCGATCTCCGCGGCGGTCTCGCCGGCGCCGCGTGTCGTCGATCAGATACGGGCAAGGATCGCCGAAAGGCGCAAGCCTCCGGCGCGTCTCTGTCCGCCTATGGGGGATAATCGCCCGTTAATTGACGTCGGGGCGCCGGGGCGCGCCGACAGGGCCGCCGAGGGTCAGGCCGCCGACGGGGCGCGGCCGCGGCGGGTGCGGCGGGCGACCTGGCCGACGCCGGCGAAGCCCAGCAGCAGCATCGCCCAGGTCGCCGGCTCCGGCACGCCGCCGGTCGGGGCGTTCGGATCGACCACGACATTGTTGACGATGTAGTCGCCGGCGTTGGCGGTGATCCCGTTCTGCAGGATGAACGGCGCGAAGCCGGGCTTGAAGCCGAAGGTCTGGGAGAAGTCCGCCGTCGCGGACTGGTTGGCGCCGGTGGTCCCCACGCCGACCTGCAGGGTGAAGGTGAACTGGTGGACCACGTTGGTCTGCAGCAGCATCGGCGCGGTGATCAGGAAGATGTTGAGGTTGTCGGAGTGGAAGTCCCCGATCACGTCGAAGAAGCCGAAGGCGGACGACAAGTCGTGCGTGCCGGTGGCGTCGGTGGCGACCCGGCGGTCGAAGCCCTCGATATTGCCGCCGTCGAGGCCGAATCCGGCGTCGAGCCCGGTGAGCGCGATGCCGCTGCCCGGGTCCTCGCGCTCACCGGGCTCGACGCCGGATTCGGCCGTAGGTCCGGCTGAACGTCCCGTCCAGCGGGATCACGAACTGCACCGTGGTGAACGATCCGACCACGGACGATCCGAAGACCACCGAGCCGTTGAAGGTCGCCGTGGCGTTGGTGCCGTTGCCGGCCGCGCCCTGGGCCATGGCGTGGACCTGGCCGGGCGTCGCCGCCGCCGAGCCGGTGTTGTTGAAGCCGTTGCCCTGGCAACTGACGCCGGCCGAGGTCGGCGCCGCGACCCGGTCGCCGCCGAGCGTGCCGGTGCAGGCGCTGGCGAGCGGGCTGGGCGTGGTGCTGGCCGAATAGTTATCGGCGACGGCGGGAAGGGCGGGCGCCGCCAGCAGCGCGGCGAGCAGTCCGGCGGCTTTCAAAGGCATCCGGCGTTCGGTCTTCAGGAATTCGGTCACTCGTTACCCCTGTCGTGTCGAAAGACACGCCTTTACAAAGTAAGCCCAACTAGACGCCGAGCGTTCAACTTCAGACTAGAGGCGATCCGGCCCGCAGAAACATCAGCCGAACGGATGAGGCCGGCGAAAAAAGGTGTCTCGCACCGGGACGTTCGACTTGACGAATGCCGGTATTGTTCTTGCCAATGGGCGGACATGATCAGTCAGTCTGACCTCGCGTCGGTCATCGCGTCGATCTACGAGGCGGGTGTCGATTTCAACAGGTGGCCCGACGCGCTCGCGCGGGTCAGCGACGCGGTCGGCGGCCACTCCGCCAGCCTGGTGCGCCAGGGCCTGACCCACGAGGACTGCTGGGGCTTCGGCTACCGCGTCGAGGAGGGCTGGGACCAGCTCTATTTCGAGCACTTCCACAGCGTGAACCCGCTCTGGGGGCGCACCTGGCTGGCGCCGGCCGGCAGCGTCCACACCGACACCATGGTGATGCCGCGCGCCGATCTCGACCGGACCGAGTTCTTCCAGGAGTTCCTGACGCCACAGGGGGTCGGCGGCATGCTGAATGCTGTCCTGCTGATGGAGGACCGGCGCCAGACCATCCTGACGGTGCACGCCGACCGCGAGATCGACGACGCCCAGCTGGCGCTTTACCGCCTGATCGTCCCCCATCTGCAGCGGGCGGCGGAGCTGAACGTCCAGCTGGCGCGGGCCGAGATCAGCCGCGCCGGCGCTGAGGCGGTGGTCGACGGGCTGAACCAGGGGATCCTCTTCGTCGACGCCGGGGCGCGGCTGATCTTCGCCAACCGCCTGGCCGAGGCGATGCTGTCGGCGGGCGGGGGCCTGCGCCAGAGCGAGGGCGTGCTGCAGGGCGCCGTGGGCTCGGAAACCGCCGCCCTGCACGCCGCCATCGCGGCCTGCGCCGAACCCGGGCTGGCCGCGGCGCCTCCCAACCTCGTGCTGCTGTCGCGCGGCGAGGGCCGCCGGCCGCTCTCGGTGCGGGTGGCGCCGGCGCCGCCGGGCGCCGTGCCGCCCTGGCTGGCCGGCAGCCGGCCCTCGGCGATCCTGTGCGTGACCGACCCGGAGCTCGACCCGGCCCCGGCGACGGAGGAGCTTCGGAGCCGCTTCGGCCTCACCCGCGCCCAGGCCGCCCTGGCGGTGGAGATCCTGGGCGGCGACGGGATCCAGGCGGCCGCCGACCGGTTGTCGATCACCCGCGCCACGGCGCGGACGCACCTGGCGCAGATCTTCGCCAAGACCGGAACCCAGCGCCAGTCCGAGCTGGTGCGCCTGCTGCTGAGCAGCGGCCTGTCGTGGCGATCGGGCTAGTGTGCTGGATTTGAAGTTCGCCTCATTCTCGGACAAGCTCCGAGCGAACTTCAAATCCAAAGAAGCACACTAGAAAACCTAGGCTTGCCAGTGTCCTCATCGATTCCGAAGTTCGTCCGGGCCCGCCGCGAGCGCTTGCGAACTTCGGAATCGGGACACTAGAGCCGTTTGACGGACGGGCGACAAACGCCGCAACTGGCGCGATGGCGATCCCGCAGGTTTCGACTCGACCCCTGGCCCTGATCACCGGCGCTTCCGCCGGCATCGGGGCGGCGTTCGCCAGGGCCTATGCGGCCAGGGGCTACGACCTGGCGCTGGTCGCCCGGCGCGCCGAGCGGCTGGAGGCGCTGGGCGCCGAGCTGGCCGCCGCGCACGGGATCGAGGCCTTCGCGATCCCCGCCGACCTGGCGGAATTCGGCGTCGAGGACCGGGTGCTGGCGCAGGTGGCGGCCCGCGGCCGGGTGGTGGACGCCCTGGTCAACAACGCCGGCTTCTCCATCGCCCAAAGCTTCACCGGCGCGCCCTGGGCGCGGCAGCGCGACTTCCTGATGACCCTGGTGGTCAGCGCCTGCGGCCTGGCCCACGGGGTGATCCCCGGGATGGTCGAGCGCCGGCGCGGGTCGATCGTCAACGTGGGCTCGCTGGCCGCCTTCGCGCCGGGCGTGGCCGGCCACAGCCTCTATCCGGGCGCCAAGAGCCTGTCGGTGAAATGGACCCAGTCGCTGGCCGCCGAACTGAAGGGGACCGGCGTCAGGGCGACGGTGACCTGCCCGGGCTTCACCCTGACCGAATTCGCCGAGGCCAACGGCACCAAGGAAATCATGGACGAGGCGCCCCGGCGGTTCTTCCAGACGGCCGAGCAGGTGGTCGCCGAAACCCTGGCGGCCAACGACCGGGGCCAGACGATCGTCGTGCCCGGCTGGCACAACAAGCTCGTCGTGGCGGTCTTGCGCTGGACCCCCGAACCGCTGTCGATCGCCATCCTGAACCGGGCGTCGGCGAAGTATCATCTGGAGGATTGAGGGTTGGACCTTCGAGGCTACGACATCTTCCTGAAGGACAAGGTCGAGATGGCGCGTTCGCAGATGCGCGCAAATCAGGGGACGTCAAATGAACAGATCGAGGCCGAGTTCGCCGCCCGGCGCGCGAAGGCGGATGCGCGACCTGAGCGACTTGGCCCCTACACCCCGGATTGATCATTCAATCACCGTCCCTCCGGATCGTCATCGCCCGGCTTGTCCGGGCGACCCATGAACACAGATGGCGGACAAGAGGCTGCAGCGGCGCCGCGCCATCGTCTTCGACGCGGAGATCATGGGTGGCCCGGACAAGCCGGGCCATGACGTGATTTAGTTGAGCTCGACCCACCGGAGACTTAGGCGTGGGCGATCATCTCGAACAGGGGGAGGCTGAGTTTGGCGCACTTCGACGTGGTGATCATCGGGTCGGGCGCGGGCGGGGGCACGATCGCCCAGCGGCTGGCGGCCAGCGGCAAGTCGATCCTGATCCTCGAGCGCGGCGAGCACCTGCCCAGGGAGGCCGAGAACTGGAGCCCCCGGGCGGTCTTCGTGCAGCACAGGTACCGCACGCAGGAGAAGTGGTTCGACAAGGCCGGCAAGCCGTTCTCGCCCACGACGCACTACTGGGTCGGGGGCAACACGACCTTCTATGGCGCGGCGCTGATGCGGCTGCGCGGCCGCGACTTCGAGCTGGTGGAGCACGCCGGCGGGGTGTCGCCCGCCTGGCCGATCAGCCTGACCGACCTTGCGCCCTACTACGCCGAGGCCGAGACGCTGTGGCGAGTGCACGGGGCGCGCGGCGACGATCCCACCGAGGAGGGCGACGAGCCGCCCTACGCCTTCGCCGCGGTGCACGACGACCCGGGCATCGCCCAGCTGCGCGGGCACTGGCAGTCGCAGGGCTGGCGGCCGTTCTCCCTGCCGCTGGGGATCAACCTCGACCAGGCCCATCCGGTGACCTCGGCCTGCATCCGCTGCAAGACCTGCGGCGGCTACCCCTGCCTGGTGAAAGCCAAGTCGGATGCACGGACCATCGCCATCGAGCCGATCATGGAGCTGCCGAACATCACGCTCCTGACCGGGCGCAAGGCGACGCGGCTGGAGACCGATCCGAGCGGCAGGACGGTGACCGAGGTGATCTGCCAGACCGAGGGCGGCGAGGAGCGCTGGACCGGCGACATCGTGGTGCTGGCGGCCGGCGCGGCCAATTCGGCGGCCCTGCTGCTGGCCAGCGCCAACGCCGCGCATCCGAACGGCCTGGCCAACGGCTCCGACCAGGTGGGGCGCAACTACATGTTCCACACGCTGACGGCCATGGTCTCGCTGACCGCCGCCCACGTGGACGTGACCTTCCCCAAGACCATGGCGGTGAACGACTTCTACTGGGGCGATCCGGACGGCTCCTACAACCTGCCCATGGGCCACATCCAGCTCCTGGAATACATGAGCGGCCAGACGCTTGAGGGGCAGGTCTCCGACTGGCTGCCGCCGGGCCTGGTGCCGGACGTGATCAGCGAGGGCGTGGCCGAGCGCATGCTGTCGATGCTGGTGATCAGCGAGGACCTGCCGCTGCCCGACAACCGCGTCCACCTGACCAAGGACGGGCGGATCTGCATCGACTACAGCTACAACAACCTGGAAGGCCACCAGCGCCTGGTGAAGAAGCTGCACGCCTCGCTGGACGGCTTCGTCGACCACGCCCACCCGGTCAGCCAGCACCACTTCGAACTGGGCAGCCTGCTGCCGCTCTACGGCACGGCGCACCAGGCGGGCACCGTGCGGTTCGGGGCGGACCCGGCGAGCTCGGTGCTGGACCCGTTCTGCAAGGCCCACGAGCTGGACAACCTCTACGTCACCGACACCAGCTTCTTCCCCTCGATCGCCGCGGTGAACCCGACGCTGACGACGGTGGCCAATGCGCTTCGGGTCGGCGACCACCTGCTGGACCGGCTGGGCTGCGCGACCCCGGCGGCCAAGGCCGAGGCGGTCCGGCGGCCGCGGTCGCACAAGGCCGGCGAGAGCCTCGCCTAGGGCCGTCAAAAGCCGGGAACCGGAGCGGTTGCAAAGCGTTGCCGTAGCGGGTTGATGTGGTCTCCACAGCTTTGTGGGAAGAATCATGCGCCCGGGGGGACAGCGCGTGGGGTCGCGGAACCATAGGCTAGCTCTGGGATTCCTGGTGGCCATCGGCCTCGGCGGGGCCGCGCGGGCGGAGGACCTTGGGCCCGCCGACTCGACGGTGGAGCGGCTGAAGGACTTCAGCCTGGAGGACCTGGCCAAGCTGACGGTGACCTCGGTCTCGAAGCGGAGCGAGCCGCTCGGCGAAGCGGCCTCGTCCGTCTACGTCATCACCCACGACGACATCGCGCGGTCAGGCGCCACGCGCGTGCCGGAGATCCTGCGGCTGGCGCCCAACGTGCAGGTCACCCAGACCAGCGCCAGCGGCTATGTGATCACCGCCCGGGGCTTCAACGGCAACCCCGGCGCCCAGAGCTTTTCCAACAAGCTGCTGGTGCTGATCGACGGCCGCAGCGTCTATTCCCCGCTGTTCTCTGGCGTCTACTGGGACATGCAGGACGTCCTGCCCCAGGACATCGAGCGGATCGAGGTCATCAGCGGTCCGGGCGCGACACTCTGGGGCGCCAACGCGGTCAACGGCGTCATCAACATCATCACCCGCGCCTCCGGGGAGACGCAGGGCGGCCTCGTGGACGCGGCCGTCGGCGATCACCGTCGCGAGCTGGGTCTGCGCTACGGCGGCAAGGTCTCGGACAGCCTGACGTGGAGGGTCTATGCGCGCGGCGTCGCCGACGACGCCAACCGCACGGCTGCGGGCCTCTCCGCCCACGACGACTGGTCGCGGGCGCAAGGCGGTTTCCGCGTGGACTGGGCGGCGCGAGACGCGGACCTGCTGACCCTGCAAGGGGACGCCTTCCGCGGCTCCGAATCGCAAGCGGGCGCGGGGGACGAGAACATCGCCGGCCGCAACCTGATGGCGCGCTGGAGCCACACGGCGCCGAGCGGGTCGCAACTGCAGGTGCAGGCCTATTACGACCGCGCCGAGCGGGCCACCGAGGGCGGCGGCGGCAAGTTCACGGTGAACACCTACAACATCGACGCCCAGGACAGTTTCACGCTGGGCGAGCGGAACCTGGTGGTGTGGGGCGGCGGGTTGCGCGCCAGCCGCTATCGGATCAGCGGGACGCCGACCTTCTTCTTCACGCCGGCGTCGGGCAGCCTCAACCTGGCGAGCCTGTTCGCGCAGGATACCATCACGCTCACGCCGACCTTGCGGCTGACGGCGGGGCTGAAGATCGAGGACGATCCCTATGTCAGCGCCGAACCCCTGCCCAACCTGCGGCTGGCCTGGTCGCCCAGCAAGGCGCTGACGCTGTGGGGGGCGGTCTCGAAGGCGGTCCGCTCGCCCACGCCCTTCGACCGCGACGTGGTGGAGAAGCTGTCGCCCACCGCGCCCCCGCAGCTGATCGGCGACGCCAGCTTCCAGCACGAGAAGCTGACCGCCTACGAGGCCGGCGCGCGCTTCAACCCGTCGCCGGAGGCGGGCTTCTCGCTTTCGGCCTTCTACAACGACTATGATCAGCTGCGGACGATCGAATTGTCCGCCGGACGAAAGCTTCCGCTGGTGTGGGGCAACATGCTCGAAGGCTCGACCTATGGCGTGGAAGCCTGGGGCGAGGTCCGCATCCGGCCCTGGTGGCGGATGTCGGGCGGGGTCAGCACCCTGCACGAGGACCTGAAGTTCAAGCCGGGGGCGACCGGCATCGTCGGCCCGATGCAGGACGGATTGGATCCGAAATACCAGGCGTCGTTGAGGTCCTCCATGGCGCTCGGAGCGGATGTCACCCTGGATGCGGACCTGCGCCATGTCGGCGCGCTGCCGAATGGCGCGGTGGCCGCCTACAGCGAGCTGAACAGCCGGATCGGCTGGAACATCACCGATCGGCTGCTGATCTCGGTGTCGGGCCGCAACCTGCTGCATGCGCGGCATGTGGAATACCCCGGCGGCGTCCCGATCCAGCGCACCGTGACCGCCGACCTGCAATGGCGCTTCTGACCCGGCAGAGAGGCGGGGCGCGGCGCCCCGAGGCGAACCGGCTGTGGCGCGCCGCGGCCGGCGCGGCGCTGTGGGCGCTCGGCGGCCTGGCGCCGGCCTGGGCCGATCCGCAACTCGAGCTCGCCGTCAAGGCGACCTATCTCTACAAGCTCGCGCCCTTCGTCAGCTGGCCGGGGAGCGCCTGGCCGGCGCCCAATGCGCCGCTGACGATCTGCGTGCAGGGCGCCGATCCGTTCGGACCGCTGCTCGACCGGGCCACGGCGGGACAGGCGGTGGGGCCGCATCCGCTGGCGGTGCGCCGCCTGGCGCGCCTGGAGCCCGGGTCCGGCTGCCAGATCGCCTATGTGGCCGGCGGGGCGGCGCAGTCGCAGTCGCAGGCGCTGCAGGCGGTGGAGGGCGCGCCGGTGCTGACCGTCACCGACGAGGCGCGCGGGCCCGGCGCCCGGGGGATCGTCAACCTGGTGCTGGAGGGCGGCAAGGTCCGCTTCAGCATCGACGCGGTGCAGGCCGACCGCAACGGCGTGGAGATCAGCTCCAAGCTCCTGGCGCTGGCCGTGGCGGTGAAGCGATGACCCGCCGCGAAGACCCCCTCCTGAACGAACGACTGGCCGACCGCCGGCTGGTGAACGTGGCCTGGCTGAGCGTGGTGGCGCTGCTGGCCATCGGCGCCCTGCTCGCCGCCCGCGCCGAGGTGATGTACCGCAGCCAGGCCGCCCGCCAGGCGGAGGTGCAGGCCGATATCCTGGCGGCCAGCGTCTCGGCGGCGCTGGCCTTCGACGACACGCGGGCCATGCGCGAGTACGTCGATGCGCTCACCGTCAACAAAGAGGTGGCGAGCGCGGCGGTCTATGACGCCCAGGGGCGTTCGGTGGTGGCCTTCAATCGTCGCGGCGCGCGCGCGCCGCCCGCCCAGGCGCCGCGGTTGGGCTCGGTGTTCGCCGCCCGGCACGTGGCGGTGACCCGGCCGGTGGCCGAGCAGGGCGCGCGGCTGGGCGCGGTCTATATGGAGACCCGGCCGGAGCCCTGGACGCAGGTGTTCGGGCGCCATTCGGGCCTGGCGGTGCTGACGGTGCTAGCCTTCCTGCTGCTGGGGGTGGTGACCGCCGCGGCCGCGCAGCTGCAGGCCCGCGCCGGCCTGCTGGAGACCGCCAACGCCCGCCTGCGCGACGAGATGTCCGCCCGTTCGAAGGCCGAGGAGGCCCTGCGGCAGAGCCAGAAGATGGAGGCGCTGGGGCAGCTCACGGGCGGCATCGCGCACGATTTCAACAATCTGCTGCAGGTCGTCCACGGCGCCTTCGAACTGATCCGTCGCCGCCCGGACGACACGGCGAAGGTCGCCGTCTGGTCGGACAACGGCATCGCCGCGGCCGAGCGGGGGGCCAGCCTGACCCGCCAGCTGCTGGCCTTTTCGCGCAGCCAGAAGCTGGAGCTGAAGTCCTTCGTGGTGGGCGACCTGATCGGCGAGATGCGCGACCTGCTGGTCCGCACCCTGGGGCCGGACATCGAGCTCGACGTGGCCCTCGACGAGGCGCGGGCCGCGGTGATGAGCGACCGCACGCAGCTGGAGCTGGCGGTGCTGAACCTGGCGATCAACGCCCGCGACGCCATGCCCGACGGCGGGCGGCTGACGATCTCCACGAAGATCCGGCGGATAGAGCCCGGCGATCCGATCCTGGAGCCCGGCGACTATGTGACCCTGCGCGTCGCCGACACCGGCGAGGGCATGCCCCCGCAGGTGATCGAGCGGGCGTTCGATCCGTTCTTCACCACCAAGGGGGTGGGCAAGGGCACGGGACTGGGCCTGAGCCAGGTCTATGGGGTGGCCCGGCAGGCCGGCGGCACGGCGCAGATCGAGAGCACGACCGGGGCGGGCACGGTGGTGACGCTGCTGCTGCGCCGCTCCACGGTCCCGCCGCAGATCGAGGCGGCCGGCGCCGAGCCCCCGCCGATCCTCGCGCCCGCGGCGGGGCGCACGGTGCTGGTGGTCGACGACGAGGCGCCGGTGCGGGCGCTGGCCTGCGAGATCCTCGAGCTGCTGGGCTACCGCGTGCTGCAGGCGGACTCCGGACCGGCGGCGCTGGTCATCCTGGCGACCGAGGCGCCGGACCTGATGCTGTTCGACTACGCCATGCCGGGGATGAACGGGGCGGAGCTGGCGCAGCGCGCCCGGGCGCTGCGGCCAGACGCGCCGATCGTCTTCGCCAGCGGCCACGCCGACACCGCCCAGGTGGAGGCCGCGCTGGGCGGCGAGGCGGTGATCCTGCGCAAGCCGTTCAACATGGAGACCCTGGCGCAGACCATCGCGCGGCTGCTCAGCCGGCCGGCGCCGGCCGGCGCCCCGGGCCAGCCGGCCGGCGGCGATTGACCGCAAGCGTCGTTCATCATTGACCAACCCAAATCGAGGCGTAGTCGCCCGGCCGGCGCGTTCCGCCCACCGGTCGAGGATCGACGATGCCCGACGTCCGTGACCCGCGCGATGCGGCCCGCGCCAGCGCCCCTGGACCCGACGACCTGGTCGTGCGGGCCGACGCCCGCGGCCTCATCCTCTATGTTTCCTCGAACTGCCGGCGCCTCGGCTACGAGCCGGAGGAGCTCGTCGGCCGTTCCGGCGCCGAGTTCGTGCATCCGGAGGACCTGCCCAGGTTCGCCGCCAACACCACGCGCCTGTTCAGCGCCGCGCCGCCCGGCAAGCCGGTCAACCGCGAGTTCCGCTATCGCCGGAAGGACGGCTCCTGGGCCTGGCTGGAAGGCCACCCGACGATCCTGCCGACGCCGGACGGGCGGCTGGGCGACATCCTGAACGTCTTCTGCGACGTGACCGAGCGGCGGGAGATGGCTGAAATCCTGCGCGCGCAGGCGCGGCTGGCGCGGCGCGGCGGCGAACCTGCGGCGTCAGGCCGCACGCAGGGTTAACGCGGCCGCAGAGGCGCCCGGCGCATGCGTGGGAGCTGTTCCGCATAACCTGCAGGCCCCTGATGTCCGGAGCGTCCGACCGCTGTGATGAACCCCACGGCTCCGTCCGCGACGTCACGTGGGAGGTGCTATCCGAGCACATTGTGGACCTGGTGGTGCTGGCCGACACCACGGGCACGATCTTCTATGCATCGTCGGCCTGCCGCCGCCTCGGGTATGAACAGCACGAGCTGATTGGGCGCAGCGCCGCCGACTTCGTGCATCCCGACGATCTGGCGCACTTCCAGACCAACTCCGCGGCCTTGTTCGGCCAGGGGCCTATGCCTAGCCCCGCCGACCGGGAGCATCGTTTCCGGCGCGGCGACGGAAGCTGGGTCTGGCTGCAGGGCAACCCCGCCCTGCTGCCGGGGCCGGAAGGCCGCCCTGCCGGCCTGATCAATATCTTCCGGGACGTCACCGAGACACGCGCGGTCCGCGAGGAACTCGAAGCCGGCGAGCGGCGCTATCGCCTGCTGGCGGAGAACACGACGGACATGATCTCGCGCACCGCCTGCGACGGTCGCCACCTCTATCTGTCGGCCTCCGTCGAGCGCATGACGGGCTACACCATCGCCGAGCTGATGCCCCGGCAGATGCGTGACTTCGTGCATCCCGAAGACCTGGATCGCTTCCTGAAGTTCTACGGCCGGCTGGTCAGCGGGCGCAGCGAAGGCGGACAGCCGATCCGCTACCGGGTGCGCCACAAGGACGGGTCGTTCATCTGGCTCGAAAGCAATCCCCGGCTGGTGACATCGGCGATCCCCGGCGAGCCCGACGCCATCGTCGACGTGACCCGCAACGTGACCGACCAGCAGACCCTCAAGGACCAGTTGCGCGAGGCCCTGCGCGCGGCTGAGCAAGCCTCGACGGTCAAGTCCGAGTTCCTGGCCAACATGAGCCACGAGATCCGCACGCCGCTCACGGCGATACTGGGCTACGCCGGCCTGCTGGGCGAACGTCACGACCTCGAGGCCGTCGCCAAGGGGCACGCCGACCGGATCTCGGTGGCGGCCCGCGGCCTGCTGGCGATCGTCAACGACGTGCTGGACTTCTCCAAGCTGGAAGCGGGGCAGACGGCGATCACGCCGCAGCCCACCGACGTCGCCGCCCTGGCCCGCGAGGTGCTGGAGATGTTCGGCTTCCAGGCCGCCGAGAAGCGTCTGGCGCTGGCGCTGCACGCCGCGCCAGGGCTTCCGGCGCTGGTCGCCCTCGATGGCGGGCGCCTGCGCCAGGTGCTGGTCAACCTGGTGGGCAACGGCGTGAAGTTCACCGAGCACGGCTCGGTCGCCGTCAACGTCGGATACGACACCGCCGCCGGGCGGGTGGTCGTCGAGGTGGTGGACACCGGCCCGGGCATCGCCGCCGCCGCCCAGGCCAGGCTGTTCCAGAGGTTTTCGCAGGTCGACGGGTCCTCGACCCGGTCGAAGGGCGGCACGGGCCTCGGGCTGGCGATCTGCCGGGGACTGGCGGAGGCCATGGGCGGGAAGATCAGCGTCGCCAGCCGCGTGGGCCAGGGCGCGGCCTTCCGCCTGGAATTGCCGGCGCCGGCGCTGGACGGCGTGAGCGCGGCGGCCGGAGGTGAGCTCGACACACTCGACGGCCTGCGCCTGCTGGTGGTCGACGACAACGCTATCAACCGCGAACTGGTGCGCGCCATGCTGGAGCCCTATGGCGTCGAGGTGAGCGAAGCCTGCGACGGCCAGGAAGGCGTCGACTTCGCCGCCGACCTGCCGGTGGACCTGATCCTGATGGACGTCCGCATGCCGCGGATGGACGGCCGCGCGGCGGCCGCGGCGATCCGCCATGGCGACGGCCCCAACCGCGACGTGCCGATCATCGGCTTTTCCGCCGGGTGCGAGGAGGAGGCCCGCGGGGTCGCGCCCAGCGGCCCGTTCAGCGCCTGGATCGGCAAGCCGGTGCGGCCGGCGGAGTTGCTGGACGGCCTGCGCCAAGCGCTGGACGAGACCGCCCCTATCGAACAGGAGACGCGGCATGTCCGGGCCTGAGGGCGTGCGCCGCCGCATCCTGGTGGTCGACGACGACCGGGCGATCCTGGAGCTGGTGTGCATGCACCTGTCGGTGGCGGGGTACGACGCCTTCAGCGTCCGCGACGGCCGCACGGCGCTGAACCGGCTGGCCTCGCTGCGCCCTGTGGCCATGGTGCTGGACCTCAGCATGCCGGAGCTGGACGGCTTTGGCGTGCTGGAGAAGATGGGCAAGGCCGGCACGGCCCTGACGCCCACTCTGGTGCTGAGCGCCCGGCACGGCGCTGCGGACGTCAAGCGGGCGGTGAGCCTGGGCGCGCGGGACTATCTGACGAAGCCGTTCAGCAGCCACCAGCTGCTGGCCCGGGTCGCGCGGCTGCTGCGGCGGCCCGCCGAGCGCCAAGACCCCGAGGGCGAGTCCGCCCCGGTCGATCAGCTGATCGACTAGAGCCTGATGATTTCAGGTCGAACCGACCTGAACTCTGAATCATGCTCTAGCGGCGGCCGGCGACGCCGATCTGGGCGGGCTCGGCGGCCGGCGTGGCGGCGGCGGCGGCCCGGGTCTTGGCGAGTTCGCGCGCGCGGACGCCGGACAGGACGGCGTCGAGCCCGGCCATCAGCGCGATCATGAAGCCGAGTTCGCCTTCGCGGACGCCCTGGCGCCAGACGTAGCAGGTCCAGAACCGGCTGACCGCCTTGCCGAGGTCGCCGATCAGGCCGCCCACCTGGCCGGTGTCGGCGAGGTCCTGGGCGCGCAGCGCGGTCTGCTGGTCGAGGCGGGCGACCATGTGGCCGACGTCGGGCGCGGCATGGCGCAGGATCGGGGTCTCCAGCTCGCCGGCGAAGCGGCCGTCGAGGACCACGGCCGGGTCGACCCGGCCGGCCTTCCAGCGCTTGACCCGGCGGCGATAGAGGCGCGGGGCGACCACGTCGCCGAGGCCCGCGCCCCAGCCGCGGCGGACCAGGGTGCGGCCCACGAAGTTGTCGAGCGGCACGTGGAACCAGTCGCCGCCCGGGCGGCCATGGATGGCGGCGCGGATCTCGTAGGCGAGCGAGGCCTGCACCTGCTCGTCGGCCTCGATCTCCAGGACCCACTCGCCGAGGCAGGCCGAGACGCCTGCGGCCTTGCGCTGGCTCTGCAGCGGGAAGATCCCGTCGATCACGCGGGCGCCGAACTGGCGGGCGATTTCCTGGGAGCGGTCGGTGCAGCGGTCGGCGACCACGACGATCTCGTCGCAGAACCCAAGGCCGCGGAGACAGTCGGCGAGGCGCGCCTCGTCGTTGTGCGCGCAAACCAGAGCCGAAAGCTTCACCGGCGGCACCCCCGTCACACAGCCCCGCGGCGTTAATCCGCCGTCAAGACTATGACGCCGCTGCCAAGCTTGGCCCCCCGCTCGCCGAACGAGATTCGCGAGGGGCCGGTCAGAATGTCGCGGCCAGGCGCACGCCAACCGTGCGCGGACGCTGCGGGGTGACCTGGCGGACCTGGCCGAAGGTGAAGGGGTTGCCGTAGGCGAAGGTGTTGCCGGAGGTGTTCGCCGGATTGGTCACGAAGGCGCCGAGGCTCCAGTGGGCCGAGGCGATCTCCGCCAGGAGCTCGGCGTCGATCACCCCGTCGGTGCGGGCCGAAAGCGCCGGGTCGAAGGTCAGGCGCGCCGGGCCGACGTAGTTGGCCTGGCCCACCAGGCGCAGGGTCAGGTCGCGCGGCAGCGGGTGGTCGTAGCGGACGAGCAGGCCGCCCGACCAGCGCGGCGCGCCCGGCAGGCCCGAGGGCCGGATCCCCGGCAGGGCGGGGACGCCCGAGCCCAGGAAGCTGGCGAAGTCGGCGTTGATGCTGGTGAACTTGGGCGCCGAATAGAGGGCGTTGGCCTGCAGGGTGAGGCCGAAGTCCCAGTCATAGGCGGCCTCGGCCTCGAACCCCTGGATGTGGGCGTCCCCGACGTTGGCGGTGTAGGCCAGACCCGTCTGGCGATACTGGTCGGACTGGATGTTGGTCCAGAGGTCGTAGAAGGCCGCGCCGCGCAGCACCAGGCGCTGGTCGAGGAACCGTCCCTTGGCGCCGAGTTCGAAATTCCTCAGCCGGTCCGGCTCGAAGGTGGTGCGCTGGGGCAGGACGCCCACGAAGTTGGTGGTGTTGACGCCGCCCGGACGGAAGCCCTCGGAATAGAGGCCGTAGAGCAGGGCCCCATCCATGAACTCGTACTGCACCGAGACCTTCGGCGAGACCCCGGAGAAGGCCGATGTCACCTCGACCGTGCGCGGGGCGGTGGGCGGCGCGCCGGCGATGTTGGACTTGACCGACAGGTGGCTGCTGAACGCCCGCGCGCCGGCCGAGAGCGTCCAGCCGGGGGCGAAACGCCAGGTGAGATCGCCATAGGCGGCAAGCTCGTGCAGGTGGTCGCGGCGGTCCTCGTCATAGACCCGCGTCAGGCGGCTGACGGCCGCGGCCAGCAGCGGGACCGGCGTGCCGGTGGGGCCGGCCAGGATGTCCAGGGCCGAGGGCGTGCGCTCGATGGAGGCCGAGGCGTAGGCCCCCACCAGCCAGCTCACCTCTCCCGAGCCGGTGGAGGTGAGCACGATGTCCTGCACGGCGCGGCGGATGCGGGCGGCCTCGGAATAGATGCCGAGCACCGTGAGCGGGTTGAAGTCCCGGGCGGCCACGCTGGTGGCGTCGTAGAGGCTCGAGTAGGCGTGCTGGACATAGGAGGTGGTGGCCGCCAGGTCGGCCCCGGGCAGCTCGCCGTGCAGGGTCACGGCGCCCTGGGCGAAGTCGTTGATCGAGGCCTCGCGGACCTGGGTGGTGCGGCTGGCCGCCCCGCCGACGCCGCCGGGCTCCGCCGGCAGGACGGGCTCGGCCCGGGCGCCGCCGAGGCTCTCGGCCGGCGCGCTGGTGACGTATTGGGTGTCGCGCGAATGCAGCCGCTGGCCCGCGGCGGACAGGTCGAGCGTCCAGCGGTCGCCGAGCGCCAGGCGAAGGGCGGCGCGGCCGCCCTGCCGGGTGGTGGAGTCCACGTTGGAGAGCCTGAGGCTGACGTTGTCGAGATAGCCGCCCTGATCGTCGTAATAGGCGACCAGGCGCAGGGCGGCCCGGTCGGCGACCAGGGGCAAGTTCACGTAGGCGTCGGCGTCATAGCTGGCCGAGCCGCCGACCGTGCTGCCGGCCGCGGCCTTGCCGCCCATGAGCAAGCGGGTGGCGTCGGGCTTGCTGGCGACGATGCGATAGACGCCGGCCAGGGCGCCGGAGCCGTAGAGCGCCCCTTGCGGCCCGCGCACCGTCTCCACCCGATCGACATCGGTCAGCCGCAGGTCCGGGTCGGGGGCGTTGTAGTTGATCGGGGCGTTGTCGAGGTAGGTGGAGACCGTCGAGCGGGCGCGGCCGGTGAAGGCGCCGTCCGACAGCCCGCGCATCAGGAGCTTGTCCCGGCCGGGGCCCAGGTTGGTGGTCAGCACGCCGACCAGCTGGCCGGCGGTCTCGCGCACGTCGTTGGCGTTGGTGGCGAAGAGCTGGTCGCCGGAGATGACGCTGACGCCGGCCGGCAGGGTCTCCAGCCGCTCGGGCCGCTTGCGCGCGGTGACCAGCAGCTCGGTCACCACCGGGGCGGCCGGCCCGACGACGCGCGGAGCGGGCGCCACGGCGGTGATGCGCACGGTCCCGGCGTCGACGATACGCCAGGTGCAGGGCGCGCCGGCCAGGACCCGGGCGAGCGCGGCGCTCAGGCTGTAGCGCCCGGACAGCGACACGCGGCCGCCGGCCCCGCAGGCCGAGGCGCCCAGCAGCGAAACATCGGCCTGCACGGCCAGGTCGATCAGGGCTTCGGCGTAGGGCTTGGGTTGGATGTCGAAGCGGCGGCGCGCTTCTGCGGCCTCAGCTCGGCCGGCGAGCGTGAGGAGGCAGAGCCCCGCGAAGGACCCGCGCAGAAAGGCCGGTGGCCTGGGTATGGCCCTTTGTCCCCCTCACGGCTTCGCCGCCGGATCGCTGCGAAGCAGAACGCCTCGCGCTGAGGGTAGCGCCTTGATCGGCGCGAGCAAGGCGAGCCTGTGAATAACCGCATCCTGGTTGTCGAGCACCAGCACGCCGGAGACCCGGGTGTCGGCCAGCGCGGGATCCTCGAGCACGATCGGCCGGGCGAATTGCTGGTTCAGGTCGGCGACCACGTCGCCCAGGGGCTGGTCGCGGTAGATCAGGCGGCCGGTGCGCCAGCTTTCGACCTGCTGCGGGTCGGCGGCGCTGAGCTGCACGGCGGGCGCGCCCTGGGCGGTGTCCAGCCGCTGACCGGGATGCAGGCGGAAGACGCGGCCGGAAACGCCGTCGGCCGGCCGGACCTCGACCACGCCGCGCTCGACCGTGACCGAGATCGATTCGCCGCGGTGGCGCACGTCGAAGCGGGTGCCGACCACCCGGACCACGCGGTCGCCGGCGGCGATCAGGAAGGGCCGCGCGGGGTCGGCGGCGACATCGAACACCGCCTCGCCCTGCGGCAGGGCCACTCGGCGTTCGTGGGCGGTGAGCGTGACGCTGAGGCGCGAGCCGGCGTTGATCTCGACGGTCGAGCCGTCGGCCAGCCGCACCGTGCGGTGCTCGCCCTTGACTGTCGCGAAGCTCTGGGTTGCCGGCGCGACAGCGCTGAACGGCATGACCGCGACGGCCACGGCGGCGGCGGCGGCGAGACCGCCGGCCGCCAGCCACCCGCGGCGGACCGGACGGCGCACGGGCGCGGCGCGAAGCTCGCGCAGGATGTCGCCGGAGGCCGCGCCGACCTCGGCGAGGACCGCGACGACCGCGTCATAGGCCGCGGCGTTGGCCGGCTGGGCGTCCAGCCAGGCGTCGAATTCGAGGGCCTCCGCGGCGTCGAGGTCCGCGGACTGCAGGCGCACGAGCCAGTCGGCCGCTTGGGCGCGGCGGGCGTCGTCGTCCCTGATCAAGGCCTCGCTCATCGCCATACCCAAGGCGGCGCAAACCGGCGCCCGTCATCGGTTATGACGCCGCAGGCCGGGCCTGCCCCTAGGTCGCCGGGCCAATTAGAAGTTGTCATGAGCCCCCCAGGCGGGCCGTGAGCGCCTTGAGCGCGGCCGAGACGTGCTTTTCCACGGCCTTGACCGACAGGCCCATGACGCGGGCGGTTTCGGCGTGGCTGAGGCCCTCCAGCTTGTGCAGGCGAAACGCCCGGCCGGCCTGAGGCGGCAGGTCCTGGACCGCGGCGACCAGCTGGCGCAGGCGCTGGGCGGAGGCGGCGGCCTCGTCGGCGGGCGGCTCGTCGGCCACCTCGACGCCGCCGAGGTCGGTGCGGGTGGCCTGCCGCCACGCCGTGTCGCGGGCCGCGGACCGGGCCTCGCCGCGCGCCCGGTCGAGCAACAGGTTGAGCGCCATCTTGTAGAGCATGGCCGTGGGGTTGCCGACCGCCTCGCCCCGGTCGCGGCCGGCGAGCTTCAGGTAGAGCTCCTGGGCCAGGTCCTCGGCCGCCGCCAGCGACCCGGCGCGGGCCGCCAGGAAGCGCACGAGGTTGGCCCGGCGCTCCAGATAGGCCGCCAGCAGCGGATCGTCGGCGGAGGAGGGCGGGTCGTCGGCCATCACGTCTCAGGGCGCTTGCGGGATGTGATGTGCCGCATTTCGAGCCCCTTTGCCTAGGCCATCAGCTGAGCTTCCTGCAGGAACCCGAGCAGGGCGGCGTTGAAGGCTTCGGGCTGGTCGATGTTGGCGCTGTGGCCGGCGTTGGCGATCACCACCTTCTTCGCGCCCGGGATCTTGGCGGCCATGTAGTCGGAGGCCGCGAGGAACGGCGTGTCGTCGGCCCCGACGATGACCACGGCGGGGACCTTGATGCCGGGCAGGCTTTCGATCACCCGGGCGTCGCGCTGGGTGAGCATGCCGCGGGCGGCCAGCGCCAGGCCGGCGGCGTCGCGGTGGCGGGCGAGGCGGACCTCGGCGCCGGCCTTGGCCAGGTCGCCGAAGCCCTCGGCCTCGAAGCGTTCGGCGCGGCGGATGGCGTTGGCGTTCCAGCCGTCCCGGGCCTGGTCGTTCTTGTAGCCCGGCCCGGTGTCGATGATCAGCAGCGCGCGGGTGCGGTCGGGATGGGCGCGGTGGAAGGCGAGGCTCATGTAGCCGCCGAGCGAGAGCCCGCCGACCACCGCCTGGCGGGCGCCGACCGCGTCGAGCAGGGCGGCCATGTCGGCGACGGTGGCCTCTTCCGAATAGGCGGCCGGGTCGGCGGGATAGTCGCTCGCCCCATGGCCGCGCATATCCCAGGTGACGACCTTGAAGTGGCGGGCGAGCGGGCCGACCTGGCCGGCCCACATCTCGCCCGTGGAGGAATAGCCGTGGGTGAGGATCAGGGCCGGGCCATCGCCCGCCACCTCGTAGTGGATCTGCACCCCGTCCCGATCCAGCATCGGCATGGCCGCGTCCTCCCGCATCCGGCTCTTCGTGGGCCGATGGCCGATGCTAGCACAGCCTGGCGCGGTGTCGCTGGCGGGGGCGGCGCGGCGAACCTCAGGCCGCCGCGGTGGCGGTGCGGGCCGCGGCGGGGGGCTCGGTGGCCCGCTTGAGCGCGGTCAGCAGGCCGGAGACCAGGATCGGCTTGGACACGAAATCGCAGAAGCCGAGGGCGCGATACTCGCTGGGATGGCGGCTGGCCACGTCGGCGGTGAGCGCGATCACCGGGGTGCCGCGCGCCGGCTCGGGCATGGCGCGCAGGCGCTCGACCGCCTCGATGCCGCTCATGCCGGGCATGTGGATGTCCATCAGCACCACGTCGAACGGCCGCTCGGCCAGCTGCTGCAGGGCCTCGGGGCCGGAGGCGCTCTTGACCGCGGTGTGGTGGAAGGCGCCGAGGATCTCCTCGACGACGCGCAGGTTCATCGGATCGTCGTCCACGTGCAGGACAACGAGCGGCCGATCGAACGTGGGATAGGGCTGCGACACCTGTTCCAGGCTCCCAATTGACCCTGAAACTGGCAGGCGAAAGTTTCAGTAAGGCTGACGTTTTGGGTGAATCCGGATTAACCACGCCGGTCGGACGGGCGGATCGAGGGACGGCTCAGGGCCGGAACGTCGCCAGCAGCACCATCAGTTCGGGCTCCTCCACCAGGCGGGCGGCGTCGACGGCGGAGACCCAGCGCTTCTCGCGCTGGCCGAGCTCGGGATAGGCCTCGGCCTCGCTGTCGACGGCGAGGGCGAAGACCGCGACGCGCACATGCTGCAGGCGGCCGTTCTTGAGACGCTTGTCGTAGGCGTAGGTCCCGACCGGGCGCTTGCGCACCTTGCCGCGGACGCCGGCCTCCTCGAAGGCCTCCTGGGCGGCGGACTTGGCCGAACCCATGTTCTTGATCGGCCAGCCCTTGGGGATCACCCAGCGGCGGGTCTCGCGGCTGGTGATCAGCAGGATCTCCAGCTCGCCGGACGGACCGACACGCCAGGGCAGGGCGGCGAACTGGGTGCGCGGTTCGCGGTCGGGTTCATGGGCGGAAGGGCTTTCGGCGCGGCGCTTGGGCATGCTCAGCCCCAGGTCCGGTCGGCGAGGCGGGCGAGCCAGAAGAACCCGGCGCCCAGCAGGCCGGCCACCGGCATGGTGATCACCCAGGCCCAGACGATGTTGCCGGCGATGTTCCAGCGCACGGCCGAGACGCGGCGCGCGGCGCCGACCCCGACGATGGCCCCGGTGATGGTGTGGGTGGTCGAGACCGGCACGCCGATGTTGGTGGCGAAGAACAGGGTGAGCGCGCCGGCGCTCTCCGCGCAGAACCCCTGTTGGGGCGTGAGGTGGGTGATCTTCGAGCCCATGGTGTGAACGATCCGCCAACCCCCCATCAGGGTTCCCAGCGCCATGGCCGCCTGGCAGGACAGCACCACCCAGAAGGGCACGTGGAACTCGCCGGACAGCTTGCCGTGGGCGTAGAGCAGGACGGTGACGATCCCCATGGTCTTCTGGGCGTCGTTGCCGCCGTGGCCCAGCGAGAAGGCGGCGGCGGAGAGGAACTGCAGCTTGCGGAAGGTCCCGTCGGCGAAAGCGGGCGTGGCCTTCACGAAGCTCCAGGAGACGAGCAGCACCAGCAGCAGCGCCAGCGCCAGGCCGAGCGCCGGCGAGACGACGATGCCGGCCACCGTCTTCCAGACGCCGGACCAGACGACGGGGCTGAGCCCCGCCTTGGCGACGCCGGCCCCGATCAGGCCGCCGATCAGGGCGTGGGAGGAGGAGGACGGAATGCCGCCCAGCCAGGTCACCACATTCCAGGTGATCGCCCCGCCCAGCGCGCCGAAGATCACGGCGTCCGAGACGATGCCCGGCGAGATGATCCCCTTGCCCACCGTCTGGGCCACGTGCTGGCCGAAGATGGCGAAGGCGATGAAGTTGAAGAAGGCCGCCCACAGGACGGCGTAGCGGGCCGGCAGCACGCGGGTCGAGACGATGGTGGCGATGGAGTTGGCCGCGTCGTGCAGGCCGTTCAGGAAGTCGAACGCCAGCGCCACGGCGATCAAGACGATCAGAAGCAGGCCCGGGCCGTGGAAATCCATCCTAGAGGTGCTCGATCAGGACGGCGCCGATCCGGTTGGCGACATCCTCGAAGCGGTCGACGACCTTTTCCAGGTGATCGTAGATCTCCGCGCCGACGATGTAGGCCATGGGATCGGTGCGCGCCGGGCCGCGGTAGAGGGCCTGGATGCCGGCGTCGTAGAGGGCGTCGGACTGGTCCTCCAGCCGGGTGACCTCCTCGGAGATCTCGTTCAGGCGGCGCGCATTGCCGCGCAGCGAGCGCAGCAGGGGGACGGCCTCGGCGGTCAGGGCGGCGGTCTGCACGATGATGTCGCCCAGCTTGACCATGTCCGGCTGGAAGCTGCGCTGCTCGAACAGCATGATGGCCTTGGCGGTCTTGTGCATCTGGTCGATGGCGTCGTCCATCGAGGTGATCAGGTCGCGGATGTCGCCGCGGTCGAAGGGGGTGATGAAGGTGCGGCGCACGGCCAGCAGCACCTCGCGGGTGATGTCGTCGGCGTCGTTCTCGTGGCGGGCGACCTCGGCGCAATAGAGCGGCACGGCCTCGCCGCCGTTCAGCAGGTGGCGCAGCGACTGGGCGCCGGCGACCAGGGTCACGGCGTGGGCCTCGAACAGTCCGAAGAACTTGGTCTCCTTGGGCAGGAGCGCCTGGAACCAGTTCATCATGGCGGGTCTCTCGGAAAGGGGCTCATGGACGCTCGGCGACCGTGCGCAGGCGGGTAGGCAATAGGGCGCCTCGCGCCCGCAGCACAGGGTAGGCCGCGCCTTCGATCAGGTGCGAGTTGACCTGCTTGAGGTCGCGAAGCGCATCGAGGTGCAGGGAGCTGGTCTCGACCGTCGAGACATTGCCCGACTGCAGGCGCTGGTAGTGGGCGCTGACCGCGTCGGTCTCGACGGCGCGGAAGGCCTCCTTTTCGGCGACCAGCCGGCGCGCGGCGTCCTCGTCGCCGCTGACGAACAGCGAGGCGGCCAGGCGCAGGTTGGCGCTGACCCGGTCGACCAGGCGCACCAGGTCGGCCTCGCCCTCCGGCGAGAAGGAGACCCCGCGGTCGAGGCGGCGGCGCGCGACGCTGAGCAGGTTGCGGTCCACCAGGTCGCCGGCGTGCTCCATGTTGGTGGCGAAGGCCAGCACCTGGGCCAGGCGCTCGGCGTCGGTCGGGCGAAGGGTCTGGGGGGAGATGGAGATCACGTAGGCCTTGATGGCGGTGTTCAGGCGGTCGAGCACGTCGTCGAGCCGCTTGATCGCTTCGATGCCGGCGCGGCTGGGAGCGGCGATCGCGATGCGCAGGCCGGCCAGCATCTCGGCCAGGGTGTCGGCCATGCGCAAGGCCTCGCGGGTGGCGGCGCCCAGGGCCATGGCCGGGGTCTCGCGCAGGGTCGGCTCGAGGTACAGCGGCGCGCCGGGCGAGGCGCCCTCCTGGCGCTGCGGCAGGAGGCGCACGATCAGCCTCGCATAGCCGCGGACCCAGGGCAGGAAGGCCGCGGCGAGCGCGACGTTGAAGACGGTGTGGAAATTGGCCAGCGCGCGGGCCGGCGTCGGGCCCAGCGCTTCGGCGTAGGGCGCGACGAAGCGGAAGGCCGCGACCATCGCCACCACGCCGGCGGCGCGCGCCAGCAGGTTGCCGAAGGGGACGCGCTGGGTCGCCGGATCGGACCAGCTGGCGCCCTCCAACAGGGGATTGATGGCCGAGCCGAGGTTGGCCCCCAGCACCAGCGCCATGCCGGCGTCGAGCGGCAGCATGTGCTTGGTGACCATCGACATGGCCAGGAGCACCGTCACCACGCTGGAGTGCGCGCCCCAGGTGAAGAGGGCGGCGACCAGCACGGCGAGCAGCAGGTAGCCGCCGGCGTGGGCGATCAGCAGGTGCGCCCGGGGGTCGGCGACGATGGGGCCCAGCAGGGTGAGGAACTGGTGCAGCGCGGTCAGCACCAGCCCCAGCCCGATCAGCACGCGGCCGAAGTCGTGCGCAGCCTCCGAGGCGCGGCGGAAGAGGATGACGCCGGCCAGCACCAGGATCGGGGCCAGCGCGACCACGTCGAAGGACAAGAGCTGGACCACGATGGTGGCGCCGATGTTGGCGCCCAGCATCACCGCCAGGGCCGGCGCAAGCTCCACCAGGCCGCCGGCGGAAAAGGCGGTCAGCATCAGGGCGGTGGCGGTCGAACTCTGCAGGGCGACGGTGACCGCGGCCCCGGCGCCCAGCGCCTTGATCCGATTGGACAGCGCGGCCGCCAGGAAGCTGCGCAGCTTCGGGCCGAAGGTCCGCTGGACGCCGGTCTGCACCATGTGCACGCCCCACAGCAGGAGCGCGGCGAAGCCGGCGAGGTCCAGGATGACGAGGTAGAAGGAGATGGCGTACGGGCTCCGGCGAGGGACTCAAAGGGCGCGAAGGGGAACCTAGAATGGTCCGTGACCTGATGATTGCAAGGAGGTTTGGCGGATCGCGGTTCCGTTGCCGCTCGCCTTGTAGGGGGACGGCGAGTTGCGCGGCGCGCGCGGCGCCTGCAAAGCTCGCCTTGGCTAAGATCGGGGAGTCCGGATGGCAGGCGTGATCGCGCTCGGCGAGTGCATGGTGGAGCTGAGCCTGACGGGACCGGCGAGCGCCCTGGTGGGGGCGGCGGGCGACACCTTCAACACCGCGGTCTACCTGCAGCGGCTGGGGGCGCAGACGGCCTACGGCACGGCGCTGGGCCACGGCGACCCCTTCAGCCTGGGGATCCTGGCGCGGATGGCCGACGAGGGGATGTCGACGGACCTGGTGGTGCAGGCCGACGGCCGCGTGCCCGGCCTCTATGCGATCCAGCGCGACGCCAAGGGCGAGCGCAGCTTCTACTATTGGCGCGGCGAGGCGCCGGCGCGGGACTATTTCGAGCTGGTCGACCTGAGCAAGCTGCGCGCGGCCCTGTTGGCCGCGGAGCTGATCTATGTCTCGGCGATCACCCTGGCGGTGGTGCGCGAGGCCGGACGAGCGACGCTCATGCCCCTGCTGGGCGAGGCGGCGAAGGCGGGCGTGGCGGTGGCCTTCGACACCAACTACCGCGCGCGGCTGTGGCCCGACGCGGCGGCGGCGCGGGCGGCCATCGAGGCGGCGATCGCCACGAGCCGCTATCTGTCGGTGAGCGAGCAGGACATCGCCGCGTTCGGCGGCGGCGCGCCCGAGGCCTTTGCCCAGAGCTGGGCGGCCCGGGGCGTCGAGGTGCTGCTGCGCTACGAGGACCGGCGGATCGAGGTGCGGTGCGGCCAAGCCGTCGAACGCTTCGCGCCGGCCCGCGCGATCCCGGCGGTCGACACCACCGGGGCGGGCGACAGTTTCAACGCCGGCTATCTGGCCGCGCGGCTGAAGGGCCGGCCGGTGCGCGAGGCGGTGGACGCCGCGCGGCGCCTGGCCAGCGTGGTGGTGCAGCACCCCGGGGCGATCATCCCGCGCGCCGCCATGCCGGGGTGAACGACCGCGGCAACCCCGTTTGACGCGGCGTAAACCGTCCTGTGGTAGTCCAGCGGCCGCGGCCCAGGACGGCCGTCCGGACCGGTGGCGGCGATGCGGATTGTCGAAAACACGGCCTCGCGCCTCGTGCTGCGCGATCGGACGCTCTGGATCTCGGGGCTCTGTTTCGCCTGCGCCGCGGTGATCGCCGCCATGTTCCTCGGCGCCGACCATGACCCGCGCCGGCTGATCCCCGCAGGGCTGTTCCTGGCGTTCGGCGCCCTGTTCCTGCGGGCCACCGATGCGGTGTTCGACAAGGTGCGGCAAAGCTGCGCGGTGCGGCGGCGCGACATCTGGCGGGTGACGCAACGGGACCTGACCTTCGCCGATATCACCGACATCCAGGTCGAGCCGATGCACGTCGACGACGACAGCGGCGGCGTCCACTGCCGGCTGACCCTGCTGACCGCGCAGGGCGCCGTGCCGCTGACCGCCAGCTACCAGAGCGGCCTGGACCGGTTGAACGCCATGCGCGAGACCTTGGCTGACGTCGTTTTCTCGGGGCGCGCGCGGCCGACGGCCCCGGACCCCGTCCAGTTCCTGGTCAAGGCCGGCCATGGGATCGCCGCGGTGGCCCTGCTGCGCCGGCGCGACGGCCTGGACCTCGCCACGGCCCACACCCGGGTCCGGGAGATGCGGCAAGCCGCTGGACTATGATCCCGCGAAGCGATCGCATCGAGCGCCGCGCCGCATCAGGACGCGGATTTTTGGCGCGGCCGGTAGACGGGCCGTAAACCGCGTTCTGCTACCGGTGGGCCCCGCGGACCGGCAAGGGTCCGATCGGGAGGCGCCCATGCGCATCGTCGAGAACAGCCCCGAGCGCGTGCGCCTGCACGACAGCTCGCTGTGGATCTGCGTGACCGGATTCGCCGTCGCCGTCGTGATGACGGGCTTCGCCATCCGGCTGGGCGACCCTCGCGGGCTGGTCGGCGCGGCGCTGTTCGCGGCCTGCGGCCTGGCCTTCCTGCGCGCCACCGACGTCATCGTGGACCGGCGGGCCCGCACGGTCGCCGTGCGCCGGCGCGACCCCTTCCGGGTCCGGCGCGCGCTGCTGCCGTTCGGCGACATCAGCGATGTCCGGGTCGAGACCATGCTGGGCGGGAAGTACAGCGACGTGATCACCTGCCGCCTGAGCCTCGTCACGACCTCCGACGTCATGCCGCTGACGGGAAGCTTCCAGTCGGGGCTCGAGCGCTATGACGAGATGCGCGCAACCCTGCTGTCGGTGCTGTTCCCCGATCGCCCCAGGCCGCCCCCCACCGATCCGGGGCGGGCCATGGTCGACTTTGGATTGCCCGGCGGCGCCTCACCGCAGGGTCAGGACGGGTTCAAGGTCACCTTCGGCCGGGCGAGCTTGCAGCCCTTGCCCCCGGAGGTCGAGGTGCGGTCCACGCGAGGCGCCGAAGATGCGCATCGTTGAAAACAATCCCCAGCTGCTGGTGCTGCGCCAAAGGCCGCCGCTGGGCGGACTGCTGGCCGTGGGCGCGATGCTGCTGCTCATGGTGAACATGTTGATCAGCCACGCGCAGGCCGTGGCCTTCTGGTCTGCCGCCGGGTTCGGGGCGATCGGCCTGAGCCTGCTGCGCACCACCACGGTGACGTTCGACAAGACCGCGCGGACCTGCTCGGTGGACAGGTTCGACCTGCGCGGGCCGCGTCACACCGATTTCGCGTTCGACGAGATCGTCGACGTGCGGATCGAACCGGCCCCGCGCGCACGCGGCATAGGGGCGATGTCGTGCCGCTTCAGCCTGGTCACCGCCGACGCGGTCGTGCCGCTGAACGACGGCTACGAGCCCGGGCCCGAGCGCTACCGGCTGATGCGCGAGGATATCCTGGAGGCGGTCTTCGCCGGCCGTCCGCGGCCCGACATCGCCCAGGCCGCCTGAGGCCCTAGAGTTCCTTGCGGTAGACCAGGAACCCCGACTTGTCGGCGACCTGGTCGTAGAGCCGCATGGCGGTGCGGTTGGTCTCTTGCGTCTGCCAGTAGACCCGCGTCGCGCCCGCGGCCTGGGCGCGCGCATAGACGGCCTCGATCAGCGCGCGTCCGACCCCGCCGCCACGGGCCTCGGCGGCGGTGAACAGGTCCTGCAGGTAGCAGATCGGGCCCACCATCGTCGTCGAGCGGTGGAACAGGTAGTGGACGAGACCGATGAGGCCGCCGTCACGCTCGGCGACCAGGGCGTGGACCGGCTCGCCGTCATCGAAGAACCGCCCCCAGGTCACGCGGGTGACCTGCGGATCCAGGGCGGTCTCGCCAGAGCGGCCATAGAAGGCGTTGTAGCCGTCCCAGAGCGGGGTCCAGGCCTCCAGGTCGCCCTGTTCGACGGGCCGGATGACCAGGGGGCCCGCCACGGTCAGAGGTTCACCACGCCGCCGGACTTCACATAGCCGTCGACCACGTCGCTCAGGACGGTGATCGGCACGGCGCCGGTCTTGACCAGCAGGTCGTCGAAGGTGCGCAGGTCGTATTTGGCGCCCAGCCCCGCCTTGGCGCGGTCGCGCAGCCGGTTGATCTCGGTGTGGCCGACCTTGTAGCCGCAGGCCTGGCCGGGCGTTCCGCAGTAGCGGTCGATCTCGCTGGTCATGGCCTCGCGGGTCCGCCCGGCGTTGTCCACCGCCCACTGCACCGCCTGTTCGCGGGTCCAGCGCTTGGCGTGCAGGCCGGTGTCGACCACCAGGCGCACGGCGCGGAACTTCTGGGCCTGCAGGTAGCCCAGGCGCCCGGCCCAGTCGTCGTCGTACATGCCGATTTCGTCGCCCAGCTGCTCGGCGTAGAGGGCGTAGCCTTCGACGTAGGCGTTGAAGCCGGAGAGCAGGATGCGGACCAGCGGCAGCTTGCCGGTCTCGGTCAGGTAGGCGCCCTGCCAGGTGTGGCCCGGGATGGTCTCGTGATAGGTCAGGCTGGGCAGGGAGAACTTGGGCCAGTTCTCCGTCGACTTCAGGTTGATGTAGTAGGTCGAGGGCCGCGAGCCGTCGAGCGAGCCGGTGTTCATGTAGCCCTGGCCCGCGCCGTCCTGGATGTCGATCGGCACCCGCTTGACCACCACGGGGGCCTTGAGCCTCAGGTTGAAGGCCTTGGAGAGCTTGGGCCTGACGCCGGCGATCAGGCCGTTCAGATAGGCGATCAGCTGTTCGCGCCCGGCGTCGGTGTTGGGGAAGAGGTACCTGGGGTCCTTGCCGAGCGCCGTCATCCGCGCGCCGACCGAGCCCTGGGTGAGGCCCTGGGCCTTGAGCAGGCCATCCATCCGCGCCTCGATGGCCTTGTTCTGCTCCTGGCCCATGGCGTGGACCTGTTCAGGGGTCAGGTTTGTGGTCGTCCCCTCGCGCAGCAGCCAGCGGTAATAGGCCTCGCCATTGGGCAGGCGCCAGACGCCCGCCTCGTGGCCGGCCTTGGCCTGCAGGCCCTTCAGGGTCGCGAGTTGGGCGGCGAGCGCCGGATAGACCTCCTTTTCGACGATCGCGGCGGCGCGGTCCTGGTAGTCGCCGGCAAGGCCCGCCTCCTTGACCTTGCGGCCGAGGGCGGTGGCCAGGCGCGCCTTGGCGGCCGGGATGGCCAGCAGCCCCTGCTGCTGGCCGATGGCGTTGGCCAGGATGAAGTCCGGGGCGATCACGCCGAGACCCGCGTCCTTCCGGGTGCGTTCGGTCTCCTGGCCGATCACCCGGGCCATGGCGCTGACGCGGGCGAGGTAGGCCTCGGCGTCGGCCTTGGTGTGGATCTGGTGCTGGCTGTCGAGGAACTCCGGGATGCCGGAATAGGCGCCCGACTGCTGGCTGACCACATAGGGCCCGGCGCTCTCGCTCATGGCCGAGCCCAGGGTGTTCTCGCCATAGTCGAAGGGGGCCGCGTCGCGGCCGAGCTCGAAGGCGTATTTGACGACGGCCTTGTTGAGCCGCGCGGCGGGCGAGAGGCCGGCGTCGGGGAAGCTGGCGAGCCGGGCGAGCCCTGTGCGGCAGAAGGCGCGGTCCTGAGCGATGTGGCCCATGGAGGCGTCGCTGAGCTGCGACTTCAGGGCCGCGCGCTTGCCGGTGTCGAGGCCAAGGCCCGTGGCGCCTTCGGGCGAGGTGGCCAGCAGGTGCTCGCAGACCGTATCGAAGTAGCGGTTGAGGGCGGCGTCGCCCGGCTGGGCGGGATGGCCCGCGCCCTTGCTCTTCGGAGCGGCGGCGGCGAGGCCGGCGGCGGAGGCGGCCAGCAGCAGGTGACGGCGGTCGAGGCTCATGGGCGGTCGGTCCTGGATGGAGGAGGAGGCGGCGCGGCGACCCTAGGGTGCGGCGGGTCGCCCCCGCAAGGCGTGGGAGATTACGAAGCGTACAGGTTGGGCTGGGCGCGCAGCGGCTCGTCCTTGCCGAGGCGCCTGACCTTGGCGGCGATCCCGGTGACCAGGCCCCAGGGTCTTGCGGGCGGCGCTGAGCAGCCGGGTCACGCCGACGGCGAGCCAGATCGTGATCGCAGCGGCCAGCGGTCGAGAATGGTGGCGCGTCGCCTTCATGGGAAGAGCTCTAGCACTCGAACGGCCGCCCGTGAGGTGCCGAAAGTCACCTTGATCGGCGCCGCCGACCGGCGCCGCCACGCTTGGTGAACCGAGCTTCATCCTGTTCCCGAACGGGAGCTTAAGCGTAACCGGGCTATGGAGGGCCCAAGCCGAGCGAAAGAGCCCCCCGCATGTCAGCCCTGCACGTCCATGCCGCGACCCAGGCGCCACCGGCGGCCAGCGCCCCACGTCACGCCGAAGCGCCGAAGGCCGCGCCCCATCCGCCCGCGCCGCCGCCGGCTCCGCCACCCAGCCACGGCCCGGCGGTGGTGCTGGGCGGCAGCCTCAAGCCGCCGCAGAAGGCTCCCGAGCCCCGGGCCCAGCCGGCCAGCGTCTCGGACCCGGCGGTCGGCAAGCACATCAACCACGTGATCTGATCCGGACCCGGCGCGGGCCTAAGGCGTCGGCGCCGGGGCCGACCGGGTCTTTTCGAGGTAGGCCTGGACCTGGGCCGCCTCGCTTTCCGAAAGCTCCGCGCCGCGGCCGATCATCTCGGCCACGATGTCGCGCCAGGCGTCGGGCGTGCGCCGGCTTTGCAGGATGAAGCCGGTGTCGTGGCAGCCGGTGCAGCGACCCTGGATGAGGGCGAGCCCCGGATCGACGGGTCCGGTCGCCGGCGGCGGATCGGCCGCCGCGCGGGCCAGGGTCAGGCCGCAGGCCGCGGCCAGCGCCGCCAGGGCGACGCGGAACATGGCCTTACCCATGGGTCCTCCTCGGGGTCCGGGATCGTCCAAGTCGACTTGGACGGCCTCAAGGCCGAGGCGTCCGCAGGCGGCAGCCTATCGCACGCCGGCGATCTGCCGTCAGGCCGCCCGGGTCGCAACCGCCAACGCCAGGAGGCCGAGACCGGCCAGCCCGACCACGAGCGCCACCTTGAACGCGCTAGTGAGCACGGTCGTCATGAACGGCTTCCATCGCGTCGAGCCGTTCCAGGGCGGCGCGCACCTCGTCCAACGGGACCGGCTCGGCCGTGCCCAACAGCCATCGCAGGCGCGGCTCGTCCTGAACCGCAGAGGCGTCCGACGCCCAGGAGGAAAGGATCGCCCGCTTGTCGTGACCGGTAAGATGCGGGTCCTTCACCACATCATCGGGGTTCTGGAAGCCCACAGCTGGACGGAGGCCACGCTCGATCGCGGTTCTGAGGCTGCAGGGCGGGTAGACTCTCTGCAGGTCAAAGATCTGTTCCGACGTTGCAAGTCGCATCATCGTTCTCCTGTGTTCTCCTTTCTCAATCGGCCCAGGAAAAGGCCGCCGGCGATTTCAGCCGTCGGCACATCGTCAGGTCGGCTGTCGGCCCGCATGTTGAGGCTGAGGCGCCTCGGCCGCCGGGCCAGCCGTCAGCGGAAGCGCGGGCCCTTGTGGGTCCGCTGCGCAGGCGCCGGACGTGCGGGTCAGGACCTGTGGCGGCTTGCCATCCCCGAGCGAGCGGTGCTGGATACTACGGGTGCAGACGCCGTCTCCTGATATGGTCGACACCATCCAGAAACCGTCCGCGCCCGGGGGGAGCTTTCCGAGGTCGACCTGCGTCATGCCGGGCCCGATGAACGGCGGCGCAGACGGCGCGGCCGCCTCCCGCAACATCATATCGGCCTGGCGGTCCATGGCCTCGGAAATCCGCTCCAGCGCCGCGAAGGCCGACTCCGGCCCGAACGTATCGGACGCCGGTGAAGGGATCGAGAAAGCCGTGGGCGCCGAGGTAAAGCTCACGGTCGGCGGGGTGTCGCCGACATACCGGATGTGCGCCAGGGATCCGTCGGCCAGGCGGACGTCCAGCATGTGAACGTTCTTGATCTCCGCGGCGGCCAGTCCGGCGACGCCCGCTAGGGCGATCGCCGCAGCGCCCGCGAGGATGATCTTTCGAAGGGATCGCATAACAGTCTCCGACAATGGGTTGTGGCAGTCGTCCGAGGCCGGCGAGGAGGCGCCGGCCTCGGATGGCGGACAGCGGCCAAGGGTCAATGGCTGGTCGCGCCCGCATTGATCGCGATGCGCTTCACGCGCGACTGGCTCTGTTCGGACTTGGGCGCGGTCACGGTCAGGACTCCGTTGCGGAACCTGGCCTGAATCCGCTCCTCATCGACGTCGCCGAGCGCCAGGCGGCGCTCGAAGCGGCCGTAGACCCGCTCGCTGAAGGCGCGGCCGCGGTCTTCGGTCTCCGCGCGCTTTTCGCCGCGCAGGATCAGCACCCCGTCCTCGAACAGCACCTCGACGTCCTTTTCCTCCAGGCCGGGCAGTTCGGCGGTCACCCGGTACTCGCTTTCGCCGTCCTGCACCTCGAGCTGGGGCCAGGCGCCTTGGCCGCCCCAAAGCGCCGGCGTATCGAAACCGCGGAAGACATCGTCGAACAGCCGGTTCATCTCGCGGTGGAGGGTGAACAGCGGGCTGGCGGCGACGTCGCGGGCGGCCGGCAGGTTGCGGTCCCGGTCGTTGGTCCGAGGCCAGGGAACGAGATCGCGCACGTTCATGATCGTTCTCCTTTCTTCACGTGCGCCGGAGCGCCGGGCGGAGGCCGCGGGCTCCGGCCTGATCTATCGGTCAAGGTTTCACGCGACGCGCGGCTGTGTCCGATCCTTGTTGATGCGGCGCAGGTCGGCCGCCGCGTCGGGGGCTCCGATCTCGATGCGCCGGGGCTTCAGCGCCTCGGGCACCTCGCGGGCCAGATCGATCGTCAGCACGCCGTTGTCGTAGCTGGCGGACTTCACCACCACATAGTCGGCCAGTTCGAACCGGCGCTCGAAATTGCCGGCCGCGATGCCGCGATGCAGGTAGGTGCGCGCGCCATCGTCCGCCTCGGCCTTGTGACCGGTGACGATCAGCAGGTTCGGCTGCGCCGTGATTTCGAGTTCGTCGGCCGCGAGGCCAGCCGCCGCCAGGGTGATGCGGTAGTCGTCGTCGCTGGTTTTTTCGACGTCATAGGGCGGGTAGCTGCGGTCGCCCTCGCTCCTCATCGCGCTGTCGATGAGGTCCGCCATGCGGTCTACGCCGATCATCGACCGGTAGAGGGGCGAAAAATCATATGCCGTCCTCATTTCCATCTCCTCAGAACGAGCAAGTTGGACTTGAGAGGCGCCCGGAAGCGCGGGCGCCCCCTGACTGCCGAGCCCTTGCGGCGCTCGACGGCGGAAAATCTAGGAAGGCCGAAAAGGGCGTCAAGGCCTCCGGCCTGCAGATTTTTTGCGCCGCGCCCAAGGCCGACGGCCCTGCAAGCCGGCCGCGCCGCCTCACATCAATCCCAGCGCCTTGAGGCTGGCGACGCCGTCGCGGGCGGCGATCAGGTGGTCGTGGACGGCGATGCGCAAGGGGCGTCCGGCCTCGACCACCTGACGGGTCATGTCGATGTCGGCGGCGGACGGCGTCGGGTCGCCGGACGGGTGGTTGTGGACCAGGATCACCGCACTGGCCGACAGCTCCAGCGCGCGGCGCATCACCTCGCGGGGATAGACCGGCGCGTGGTCGACAGTGCCGCGGTTCATCACCTCGTCGGCGATCAGCTGGTTCTTCTTGTCGAGGAAGAGGACGCGGAACTGCTCGCGCGCCTCGTGCGCGAGCGCGGCCTTCACATAGGCCAGCAGGGCCGACCAGGAGGAGATCACCGGTCGCCGCGCGACGGTTTCGCGGGCCGCGCGCAGGCTGGTTTCGTGCATCAGCTTGAGGTCGAGGGCGAGCGCGTCGCCCACGCCCTTGACGGTCTTCAGCTCCTCCGCCGTGGCGCCGAGCACCCCGCCCAGCGAGCCGAAACGGGCGAGCAGCTGCTTGGCCAGCGGCTTGACGTCGCCGCGGGGGATCGCACGGAAGAGGCAGAGCTCCAGCAGCTCGTAGTCGGGAAGGGCGGCCAGCCCGCCGGCCTGGGCGCGGTCGCGCAGGCGGTCGCGGTGGCCGACATAGTGCGGCCGGTCCTTGGGCGCGCGCCTGGGGACCGACCACAGGTCCGGCTGGGCGGCGGCGTCCTCGACGGCGAACGGGATGTCCATGAGGCGGCAATGTTCCCCATGCGTTCGCATTTGGCAAGGCCGCGCTTCTAGGCGCCGGTCACCTTGATGTCGTTGTCCTCGGAGTTGCGGTCGATGCGCTTGTTGTAGGGGTCGACCCCGGCGTAGAGCGGCTTCTTCGCGACCGTGACGGTGTAGGTCTGGGTTCCCGAGCGGATCGGCAGGCGCTGCATGGAAAGCACGTCCTTGGCGGAGAAGTCCTTCTTGCCCGGCTCGGCGGTGAAGACGCCGACCTCGACCGTCTCGCCCGCCAGGGGCGCCTCGGCCTCCTTGCCCTGGCCGTTGGCGTAGAGCTTCTTGGCGTCGACGGTCAGCGTCACGTCCCAGCGGCCGTCGGGGCGTTTCTTCGCGACCGCTGTCTTGGCCTTGAAGTCGTAGAGGGTGATCTTCTCGAAGAGGTCGGTGATCAGCTGCTGCTTGTCGGCCGGCGCCTCGGCGCGGAAGTCGGCGACCATCTCGGCGGTCGTCGGGTAGGGTGCGGGCTTGAAGGCGTGGTCGTGGATGTACCGGCGCAGGGCCCGGTTGACGGCCTCCTCGCCGATCTCGTCCTGCAGCCGGTACATGACCAGCGAGCCCTTGCGGTAGTGGATGTAGGGCTGGTTCTCGACCTTCGCGAGCGGCAGCTCCTCCAGCGCCTCGCCGCCGCGGGCCTTGAGGTAGCTGTCGAGCTCGTACTTCAGGAACTTCCGGATCATGTCCGGCCCGTACATGTGCTTCATGACCATCAGGGCCGAGTACTGTGCGAAGGTCTCGACCAGCATGGTGGCGCCCTGCTCGTCGGCGCCGACCACCTGGTGGCCCCACCACTGGTGGCCCAGCTCGTGGGCGCCGACATAGGTGACCATGTCGATCCGCGAGGGGTCGCTGGCGGTGTCGGAGATGAACACCAGGCCCTCGGACCAGGGCACGGTGTTGGCGAAGGACTCGGCGAAGGCCCCCTGAGGCGCCGGGAATTCCAGGAAGCGCAGCTGGCGGAACTGGTAGGGGCTGAAGTTGGCGTCGTAGTAGTCGAGGCCGGCCTCGGCGGTGCGGATCATCCGGTCGACGTTCCAGCCGTGGCTGGGGTGGTAGTAGACGCTGATCGCCACGCCCTTGTAGGTCACGGTCTTCACCGCATAGCGGGCCGACTGCATCGAGAAGTAGTTGAGGATCGGCGCGTCGGTGACGAAGCGGGTGGTCCGCCGGCCGTTGGCGACCGTGGACGAGACCTGGTAGCCCGGCGCGATCGGGGTCTGGTCGGCCACCGTCGAGAGCGTGATGTCGGAGGTGACCCAATCGGAGTCGTGCCCGATCAGGCTGACCTGCGCCGCGGCGGGATCGCCGAGCACCGGCGGCCGCTGGTCGGGGGACAGGCCGTATTTGCGGCGCTTGGCGCGGTCGGTCAGAAGGCCGTTGCGATCCATGCCCAGCGCCGGCGCCACGTCGGCATTGCGCACGAAGGTCCCGTTGTCCATGACCGCGGTGAGCGGCGCGCCGTTCCGGAAGCCGCGCTGTTCGCGCTCGGTGCGGAAGCTGATCGTGCGGGTCTCGCCCGGCTGCATCGGGGTGTCGAAGGCGAAGATGCGATAGTTGAACCGCGGGTAGGCGGTCTTGAGATGCGCGCCCTGGACGGCGAGGGCCGGGACCTTCAGGTCGCGGTCGCCGAAGCGGACGTGGACCTCGCCGAGCGGCCCGGCCGTGCGGTTCTGGATCACATAGGATCCCGTGGTGACCACCTTGGGCGCGTGGGGGTAGAGCGCCACGTCGAGCTTCACCGCCGTGATCTTCGGCTGCGGCGTGTCGTGGAATTTCCAGAGCGCCTTTTCGTAGTCGGCCTGGTAGCGCTCGTCGTCCAGGTGGGTGCGGTAGGGGTTCCAGACGTTGGTGTTGACGTAGATGAACCCGCCGGAGCCCGCGAAGACGATCACCGCCAGGGCCAGGATGACGCCCGCGCCGCCCTTCAGGCGCCCGGGCAGCCGGCGCAGGCGCGGCCTAAAGCGGGTCTCGGTCCCGCGCGGCCACAGGCCGTAGGCCACGACCAGCAGGATCGTCGCGAAGGCCGCCCAATAGAGCCGCAGCCAATAGGCGCCCTTCCAGTACTGGCCCTGGCCGTTCATGTCGGAGAGCGGCACGCTGGGGCCCGAGCCGTACTGGTAGAGGCTGTGCTCGAATCCGAGGTTGCTGAGCACCAGGGTCGAGATCAGCCACAGCACCGTCACGCCCCAGCCGACGAACTTGTGGGGGCTGAGCGCCTGGATGAAGATCGCCAGCACCGCCACCAGGATCACGTCGATGGCCTGGGGGACCAGCCACCAGAGCAGGTATTCGCCCAGGTCGAACTGGAAGTAGCCCTTGATCGCCTGGATGATCATGGCGACCACGATCGAGACCGCGAAGGTCGAGATCAGCACCAGCGAGATGGCCAGCGTCTTGGGCGCGAGGAACGCCCAGTCGGGCGCGGCGGTGGCGTCGATGATCTCGCCGGTCTTCCGCTCGCGCTCGCGCCAGACCAGTTCGCCGGCGTAGTAGATGGCGATGATCACGGTCATGGCGCTGAACACGTTGCTGAGCGCGGTGATCATCACCCGCGTCACCGGATAGGTGCGCCCGCCGTAGAGGCTGATGTCGGTGACCAGCCACAGGTTGACCACCGACAGGAGCGCCGAGAGCGCCACCAGCACGAAGTAGGCCGGGCTTTTGAACACCTGGCCCATGTCCAGCCGGGTGCGGGCCCAGAGCTGGGCGCGGCCGGTGGCGGCGTTGAACACCGGCTTGGGCAGGGGGCCGGCGGGGGCCGGCGGCAGGGGCGCCTCCTCCACGGCGGTGAGCAGGGCGGCCTTGCGCTGGCCCTTGGAGACCTTGCCGGTCTCGAACCGGAAGAGCCGGTAGGCCAGGCCCAGGAAGCCGAAGCTGATGGCCAGCCACAGGAGCTTGTTCCACAGGATGTAGCCGGAGATCGCCGGGATGAGGGTGTTGCGCTCGCTGGCGGTCCAGTAGCGGGTGGCCAGGCCGAAGGCGGAGATGCCGTTCGGCTCCCACAGCGCCGCGATGGTCTCCAGCCCCTGGCGGGTGAGCAAGAGGCTGAAGACCGCGCGCAGGATGATGAAGCCCACGACGCCGACATAGGCCCACATCATCGAGCGCGTGACGGTGGCGAGGGCGAAGAAGATCGCCGAGCTCAAGAGCAGCACCGGCAGCGCCAGGTAGACGTAGGCGAAGAGGTAGGCGCTGGGCATGAACGGACCCAGCGTCTCCTTGTCCACCCAGGGCATCAGCGAGCCCAGGAAGATGCCCAGGGGCACCGCGACGAAGGAGAGGGCGGCGGCCAGGTAGGCGCCGGTGAAGCGGCCGAACAGGTAGTCGAACTTGGTGACCCGGGTGGAATAGACCATGGGCCCGAAGCCGGTGTCGTCGTCGCGCACCACGACATTGGCCACGAAGGCGGTGGTCACGAACATGTAGATGATCGCGAACACCAGGCTGGTCTGGGCCAGCACGAAGGGCCCGTTCTTGTGGACGTTGGCGGTGCTGCCGATCGAGATGTTGTCGGAGGCGACCGTGCCGAAGGCCAGCAGCACGAACAGGATGATCGCCACCCAGAAGATCGGCTGGCGCGTCTGGTAGCGGAACTCGAAGCCCGCGATCTTGAAGAACATGGCGTCAGGCCGCCTTGCGGGCGGCGGCGAGGGTGGAGAAGTAGACGTCTTCCAGGCCGCCGGTGACCGCAGTGAAACCGTCGCCCGGGTCGGCGTCCGCGGCCACGTGGATCACGGTGCGGCCGGCGAAGAGGCGGGTCGAGATCACCTGGTGGCGCGCCTTGGCGGCCTCCAGCTCGGCCTTGTCGATGGTCTTCATCCAGATCCGGCCCTTGAGCGAGCTCATCAGCTCGCCGGGCGCGCCCTGGCGCACGATGCGCCCATCGACGATGATCGCCATGGCGGGGCAGAGGTCCGCCACGTCCTCGACGATGTGGGTCGACAGGATCACCACCACGTTCTCGCCGATCTCGGCCAGCAGGTTCAGGAAGCGGTTGCGCTCCTCCGGGTCGAGGCCCGCGGTGGGCTCGTCGACGATGATCAGCCCCGGATCGCCGATCAGCGCCTGGGCGATGCCGAAGCGCTGGCGCATGCCGCCGGAGAAACCGGCCAGCGCCTTCTTGCGCACGGCCCAGAGGTTCGTCTGGTTGAGCAGGCTCTCCACCGTCTCGCGGCGGGCCTTGCCGTCGGCGACGCCCTTCAGCACCGCCATGTGGTCGAGCATGTCGTAGGCCGAGACGCGCGGATAGACGCCGAAGTCCTGCGGCAGGTAACCCAGGGTGCGGCGCAGTTTCTCGGGCTCGGCGATCACGTCGATGTCGCCGAACCGGATCGACCCCGAGGTCGGCGTCTGCAGGGTGGCCACCGATCGCATCAGCGTCGACTTGCCCGCGCCGTTGGGGCCCAGGAGGCCGAACATCCCCTTGGGCACGTCGAGGGTGACGTCGTCCAACGCGCGCGTGCCGTTGGCATAGACGTGCGTCAGGTTCTGAATTGAAAGCACAGGCCGTTCCCCCGGATGGAGGGTCACGCTGACTCCATTCGCCGCCAGGTGGCAAGTGAGGGAAACGTAACCTTGCGGGCGATGCGCCGATTTGGCTTGTCGGCTGTTCATTGCAGATGTGATCGGCCTCAACCGGAGATCCACGACCATGCGCATCGACGCTCTATTGAGCCCAAGACCGCACCGCCGCCGCACCGCGCTGGCGGGCGGGCTGCTGGCGGCCCTGGCCGCCTCGGCGGTCGCCGCCGTGGCGCTCGCCCAGCCGCCGACGCCGGCCGGCGGCGGCAAGCCCGTCGCCAAGTGGGGCCCGATCGATATCGCCGCCGACCGGGTCGAGACCGACAAGGCCCACCACACCTCGCTGTGGATCGGCGACGCGACCGTCTCGGGGATCACCAAACAGACCCTGGACGGCGTCTTCATCGACGGCCGGCCGGCGACCGAGGCGGACCTACCGAAGCTGCCGCAGACCCGGTTCGCCAGCATCAAGGCCACCTTCAATCCGAACGGCCACGAGCTGGACCGGCTGGACGCCCAGACGAAGCCCGGCGGGCATTGAGGGCCGGGAAGGCGCGACCTCCGCCGAGGCGCGGGCTCTAGATCAGCTCCGGCGGGACCTTCGCCAGGTCGCCGCGCCAGACGCGCCGGGCCTCGGTCATATGCGCCTGGGCGGCGGCGGCGCGGCCCTGCCTGGCCTCGGCCTGCGACAGCACCTTGAGCGCCAGCGCGTCGGCCGGCCAGCCGGCCAGGCTGGCGTTGGCGTCGCGGGCGGCGTCCTCGGGCCTGCCGGCGGCGAGCTCGGCGGCGGCGAGGCTGCGGCGGACCGGGTACCACCAGGGCGGCGGGTCGAAGGCCTTGGCGACCGGATAGGCCTTCTCCTGCCGGGCCGCGGCGCGGCCGTAGAGCGCGGCGGCCTTGGCCGGGTCGTGGGCCAGCATGGCGGCGCGGCCGGCGAGCACGTCGGCGGCGATGCTGGCGGTGTCGGCATTGCCGGTCTCGCCGGCCTTCAGAGCCTCGACCAGCTGGCCCAGGACCAGGTCGGCTTCGTGGCGCACGCCGGCCGCATCGCCCTGGGCGGCGAAGGCCTCGCCGCGGGCGTAGTGACGGTAGATCCGCAACGCGCGGGGGTCGCCGGCGGCGTCGCTCTGGGCGAGCGCGCGAGCCGGCGCATAGCGGCCCAGGGCCACCAGGCCGCGCGCCTCGACGGTGGTGCGGCGGTCCTGGCCGCGCTCCACCCGGGTGAGGCCGGGCGGCAGCATGATCCTGGCGTTGTCCGCGCTGGCCGGGAAGGCGGCGCCGCCGTGGTCGGCGTATTTCAGGGACAGCTTCGCATCGCCCGCCATCAGCGCCCCGGCCAGGCCGAAGGTGTAGTTGTGGAGGTAGTACATCTGGCTCGACAGCGGGCCGGCGTAGCCGAGACGGGCCTCGGTGTCGGCGTCGACCTTCAGCGCCTGGGCGTCGACGATGGCCACCTGCTCATACTGGCCCACATGCATCAGGGTGTGGGCGGCCATGTGGACCAGGTGGCTGGCGCCGGGCGCGAGGCCCGCGAGCCGTTCGGCGTAGGGCAGGGCGTCGGCCGGGCGGCCGGCGAACTCGGTGGCGTGGATGTAGTAGTGGATGGCGGCGGTGTCGTCGGGATGGCGCGCCAGCACGCCCTTGATCAGCTCGGTGGCGCGGGCGACGGCGGTGGGGTTGCCGCCGCGGCCGGGGATCATCAGCGCCTGGGCGGCGACGTTGGCGATCTCGTCGTCGGCGGGGTAGCGGCGGGCGAGATCGTCCATGGCCTTGCCGAAGTCGAGGTCGCGGACCAGCGGCTTGTCCTTGGCGTAGCGGACGACCAGAGCGTCGACCAGCGCCCGGGCGCGGGCGTCGCCGGGCTTGAGCAGCGCCCGGGCGCGCTCGGCGTGGCCCAGCGCCGCCGCGGTCTGGCCTTCGGTGACGCCGTAGTTGAGCGTCGGCCCGAGCCCCAGGGCGACACCCCATTCGCAGAGCGCGCAGGCCGGGTCGAGGGCGGCGGCCTTGGCGAAGGCGGCGCTGGCCTCGTTGTGGTTGAACGCGTGGTAGAGGTTGAGACCCTCGTCGTACCAGGCCTGGGCCTGGGGATTGGCGGTGTCGGCGGGCGAGCCGCCGTTGCCGACGCCGGCCAGCATCACCGCGTTCGCCGCGGTGGCGACCGGCCCGCGGTGCTCGGCCCCGCAGATGTAGCCGATGCCGATGGCGGTCGCATCGGCGCCCACGGCGCCGGGGATCGCGAGCAGGAGGGCTGCGACAGCGGCGACGGCGGCCTTCATGGCGGTCTTTCTCCGGGTGGTTCGAGCGGAGCGTCGGGCGTTTACATCGTCAGGGCAAGGGGGAACGGATTGCTTACCGTGCACGGGCAAACTCCGGCTGCGAACCAGGTGCGGAGACGGCGATGGCCTCCCAGTCCCAGGCGGTGTGGTGGCGGCCCGGCGGGCGCAGCCCCTTCGCGCTCGACCCGAGGCGGCCGGCCCTGCCGCAGATCGCGGCCACGGCCGCGGCGCTCGGCCTGATCGTCGGCGGGCCGCTGCTCGGCCTGGCGGCCATCAGCCACTATCCGCCGCTGGTCAGGGACTCCGAGATCTATGGATACGGCCTGGGCGCGATCGCCCTGCTGTTCCTGGCCTCCTTCGCCCTGATCCCGGAGCGGATGATGCCGCGCGGCCTGCCGCTGCCGCAGCGGCTTCTCGCGCGGGCGGGCTGGGGGCTCTGCGGCGCGTTCCTGATGCTGGGCCTGGCGGGTCTCGCCAACGGCTATGCGACCCCGCTCAGCGTCCGCGAGGTTCCGGCCGTGGCCAGGCACGAGACCCGCGAGCGCGACCCGGCGCGGCGCACGCACTATGTTTCGATCCGCCCCTGGCCGGGCGCCCGCACCGTCGTCGACCTGGCCGCGCCGGCCGAGGTCTACGCCGCGCTCGACCTGCCGGGGACGCGCATCGGAACCCCGCAGGCGGAGCTCGAGGCGATGCAGGACAGGGCCTGGGTCAGGCTTACGGTCGGCGAAGGACGCCTGGGCCTCGAGTGGCTGAAAGAGGTCGACCGGGCGCCGTCGCCGATGCGGCGCTGAGGGTCAGGCCGGATCGACCCCGGCCCGCAGCCGCGCCCACAGGCGCTGGGCCACCGGCCCGTGCGGCCGGTCCCGGCGGCGCGCGGCCACCAGCGCCACCTCGCCGCCGGGGAAATCGCGCGAGGCCAGGGAACGCAGCCGGCCGGCCGTGAGGTCGGCCTCGACGAGGAAGTCGGGCATGTGACCCCAGCCCATGCCTTGCAGGATCACCTGCAGCTTCATGAGCTGGTCGCTGACCGTCAGGCGGCGCGAGCCCTCGATCAGGTAGTAGTCGCGCGGCGGCGTGCGGCGCGCGCTGTCGCGGATCACGCACTGGGTCCAGTCGCGCACCCGATCGGGCGTGACCGGGCCCGGGGCCAGGGCCGGCGGATAGTCGACGGCGCAGACCGGGATGAGGCGCACGGTCGCCAGGTCGACGAATTCGACGCGCGGATCGGCCTTGTCGACGTGGTGGAAGATCAGGTCGGCCTCGTCGCCGAACAGCCGTTCAGCCGGCCCGGCGAGGGCCTCGAACATCAGGTCGAGGCGGGTGGCCGGGGCCTCGGCGAAGAAGCCGCGGAGCAGGCCAAGCGTCGCAGGCAGGGGCGAGAGGTCGCCGATCACCACGCGCAACGCCGGCTCCTCGCCGAGCGCCAGCTGGGCGGCGTGGGTCTTCAGCGCGGCGAGCTGGCCGAGCACGGCCTGGGCCTGCGCCAGCACGGCGCGGCCCTGGCCGGTGAGCGTCATGCGATAGCCGCCGCGGTCGAACAGGGTCACGCCGAGCTGGGCCTCCAGGGCGCGGATGGCGGCGGAGACCGAGGGGTGAGTGCGCCCCAGGCGCTCGGCGGCGGCCTGCAGCCCGCCCGCCGCGGCGACCGCGTCCAGGCATTGCAGCTGTTGAAGGGTGACGCCCTGCATTGAAGACTAAGACTACAGTCTTCTTAGGAACTTTGGTCAATCGTTGCAGGTCGGCCGGCGCTAGACCGTGGTCCTTCACACGAGGAGAAGCGGCCATGCGCGCCATCGTCTTCAACAGCTTCGGCGGCCCAGAGGTCCTGCAGATCGAGGACCGGCCCGATCCGGAACCCCGGGCCGGCGAGGTGACCATCGCGGTCAAGGCCTTCGGCGTGAACCGGGCGGAGACCCACATGCGGGCCGGCCACTGGCCGGAGGCGGTCCCGGTGTCCGGCATCGAATGCGTGGGCGAGGTAGTCGCCGACCCGTCCGGCGAGCTTGCGCCTGGCGCCACGGTGGCGGCGATGATGGGCGGACTGGGACGCGTGGTCGACGGCAGCTACGCCGAGCGCACGCGGGTCCGGCGCGCCAACGTGGTTCCGCTGGATCGCCGCGGGCTGGACTGGGCGGACCTGGCGGCGATCCCGGAATCCTATGCGACGGCCTGGGAGACGCTGATCGGCAGCCTGCGGCTCGCGCGCGGCGAGACCCTGGTGGTGCGCGGCGCGACCTCGGCGCTGGGGCAGGCGGCGGTGAACATAGCCGTGCACGAAGGGGCCCGGGTCATCGCCACGACGCGGCGCGCGGATCGCGAAGCCGTTCTGC
>Ga0207695_10000723_pt1 | contig 64152 bp, 89 predicted proteins | sample KBSC54metaG_FD_184354 | JGI IMG/M metagenome (GOLD analysis project Ga0207695, IMG submission 184354) | Corn rhizosphere microbial communities from Kellogg Biological Station, Michigan, USA - KBS C5-4 metaG (SPAdes) (version 2) | ecosystem: Host-associated > Plants > Roots > Rhizosphere > Soil...
GCAATTTGTATGAAAACCATCATTAAAATTGCTATCGGAGTTGCCGCAGGCCTGACAATATTTGCGATTGCTACTTTCATGGTTTTGTTTGGTGGGTTGCTCGCCATGAAGAACGGACTTAGCAATAAGCAGCCAGCATCGAGCACGACTACGGAAAGTCATTATGTGATGGAGCCTGGGTCTGCCCACGACGCTGCCGAGGCAAGGACGGTATCTGCTCCTAGCAACACACGAATGGGTGCTCCCATCACTCCGCCAACCGATAGCCAGCCGAACAAGTAAAGAGACACAGTCATGAACCCGCAGGACCAATCACAACTAACGGCGGGTCTTGGATGGATCATTCTATGTGTGTTTATTTACTTTTTGCCTGCCTTCGTAGGTGCCATCCGTGGTAAAAGAAATGCCATCGCCATATTGATGCTGACCGTGTTCCTCGGCTGGACCTTCGTGGGATGGGTTATTGCACTAGTGTGGTCATGTATGGCAGAGCCAGACCATCGACACTAGTGCCACACGATGAAGACCTTCCGCTACTTCAGCCCTGACCGCTCATTGAACTCCTGTATGCGGCCCCACTCCATATCGACCATGCGATTATGCTGGCTGCGGTCTGGAGTTAGTTTCAAGTATCCGTACTTGCCCATCAGGTACAGATAGACTTCCGCGACTGCTAGAGGCATATTGCCAGGAGAGCCATGAACCAGCGGCTCTCCACGACGTGCTCTAAGCCACTCCAACATCCCAGGATGCTTCGGAGCCTGAACCTTCGACCCTGACACAATTTGCATTACGGCAGCGTCAAGGTCTTCAGGGCCAAAGGGTTTAGGCTGTCCTTCCATTCGATCAGGCGGTTCTCCAGAATGTAGACCGCTTCGTCGGGCAGCTTCGATAGACCACGTGCATCCAAAGAGTAGTCATCCTTATCGTAGGTCCAATCTTCTAAAAGCGTAAGTACCCATGACTTCGGATACATCGAGGGATGCTCAACCATGTTGCCGGTTCCATCGTTCTTCCATTGCAGGGATCGGGCCTTGTCGATGTCAGCGCCCGTAACATTCTCGCGGAACTTGACTTTGATCCACTCGCCGCCAGGCATCGCCTGCTCGATCTTATCGTCCGTATCTAGCGTGGTCTGCACCAGTTCTTCGCGCTCTGATCCGTCTTCTTCCCTAATGATCTTCCGCGCGTTCACGCGAAACGATGCGAGAGTGTCACGATGAAAAGCCCGCCGCCTGCCTTCAACCTTGACCTGATAGTATTCGATGTCCACGTTCTCTCCTTATAAAGAAGCCGATGGGATGTGGGTTCCCATCGGCAAAAGCCTGTTCCTATTATGACACTGTTATACCAAAGTGTCCACATGTGTATCCTAATAGGCAACCACGACTGCCGGGTTCCCGCCAGCGGAAGTATCGATAATCGAAAACGTCGTGCTTACATTGCCAAGGGCGGTCGTGATTGGCTTGAAGCGGTTATCACGCTTTAGCGCCAGCGTGAACTTGAAGCGGCCCGTGCCGATAGCCATGTCGGTGCTGATCTTGACGATGACCGATCCGGTATCCGCGATCTGCGTGGGCGCTCCAGGCTCCTGATCGAAGGTAGCCACGCCGGAGAACATCGTGCTTGCGATGTCGGCGGGATGGTTATCTCCATTGTAGTAGTAACGAGCGCCCTGGCCGCGCAGGAAGGTAAGCTGGAAGCCCTTGACGCCATCCAGCCCTGTCACTTCGATTGCGGCTGCTGGCGTAAGCTGGCCCGCATCGGGAACCTGCGCCGTATAGGTGAAGGCAGGCGCGGCTTCGATGACTTCCCCGGAGAGAAGCGTAGTGCCATATCCCGCGAAGTCTTCCGCCCAACGGCTCTTAAAGCCCATCATGACGGCGCACGGACCACCCTCGGCATGGGATGCCAGATCGATACGCTCGCACCGGCACCAGTCGTATACCCGCGTCTCGAAGTCATCGAGAAAGGCGAACGCGAAGCGGTCCGTGTTATTGGTCGTATCGACGCCCAGGAGCGAATTGAACAGGTCGGCGTTACTCCATCCCGCCGCGCCGTTGCGAGGCTTGATACAGGTATGCAGGGAGAAGCGGGGCGCTTTCTTGCCCGCGACCACGATGGACGGGTACGTACTGGAGTTGATTGTCGGTAAGTACTGGTTATTGTCCGGGTTCTCAGGCGCTCCATCGGTAAGGAGCAGGTTCCTTTGAACCGACACCGTGTACGGTCCCGCGCCGCCGCGCTTCATGAACGGCACGGGATACGCATAAGGATGGCTGACTAGGGAAGTCATCGGTTGGTTATCCTTCCAAAAAGAAAAGCGGTTTCGCTAAAATGCGACCCGTGGGTCACACTCTGCGAAACCGCTTCACGATTTAGCATCATCCAGCAGGATTGGAGTACCAACCGATGCCGGGAGTATTCGATTATCTAGCTCAGGCTGTTGCGGGCATCCCTGGCTTCCGAGAGCCACACGCTAAAGTGATTTCGTACCTGGGAAGCGGGAACCGTTCTGCTGTCCCTGCCTACGGTCGCAAGCCCTTCCTCCAGCTTCGCGATGATCCCGTCCCATAGGGTAGCCGCTAGTTTGGCGTCGGTGTTGCTGTCCACAATGGCGCGGACCGGGGGAACTACCGGATGGATGGGCTGCCCGCCTAGCGGTACATTCTGAGCCGACTGCTCGACTTTTGGGGCCTGCGCCGCCGATGACTGATCCTTAACTTCTTCTGCCACGATGCTTCTCCTTATTTTCAAGTTAGCCTTGAAGCAGGCCGCTATGCACGAACATGATGCCGTAGGCTACTTCGTCTCCGAAGTCCTTGGTGAAGTAGCCCTTATTGCCGAAGATGGCCTTGCAGTCGGAGAGTTGATCCCACTGCGGATTTCCATTGCCATCCAGGTCTGCCACGCGCTCCCTGGATGGCAATGTCAGGGTTCGATAATCCACGAAGCCGCTGTTATCGGGCAGGACGCCGACGAAGTTCAGCACCCTGGCCCTGAGCCAATCGCTGATGATTTCCTGCGCGATCAGGCGCGTCGTCTGCTGGTAGTCTTCCGCATCGGACAGGAACGCATCGGGATGCAGGTACGCATAGACGGCTGTGAAGAACTCATCCCGAGTGTTTCCCTGGATATAGACGCGGCTGCTCTGTACGTCCATGCCTTCGCGCTGCGCCATGCCGGTAACGATCCTAATATGCAGCCATCCATACTTACCCATATCGGGAAGTTTCTCCAGATCGCCTTTCTTCACGCAGGTATCGGGAACGATGGCTCCGTACTCCTGGCTCAGATAGAATACTTCGGGAGCATAGAGCGGCGCGTTCTGAAAGGCAAGGTTCAGATCAGGTATCGCCTGCTTTATAATGCTCTCCAGGGCGTATATCCTGCCAAGGCCGGCGTTAGGTTTATCAGGCCGCCACATTCGCTTCTCCCGATCCCTGCAAGATGGCCGCGATGACCTGCCTCGCAAACGCCTTCCCGATGATGGACGCGAAGCGGCTGTCGCTGGCGATGGTTCCCGACCCAAATACCTTCGGTCCTATCGGCTGAGACGCGTTAATGTGATGCGTGCTTACCCACTTGCCGTTGACCTTAAAGCGCATGGCCCGTTCGCTCACGACCGATGCCCTGCCGCCGAATACCAAGGGACCGTATCGGGCTGGCGTTGTGGTACGGGTGTAGGTCGTCTCGCCTTTGCCCTGCAAGATACCAGCTTCGCCGCCAGCTTCCCAATCGGGTGCGAACCGTAGAGTTACATCGCTCCTGTTACCCTGCGATGCACCGTATTGGGCTTTCATCGTGCCGTGCTCTAAGCACATGCGTAGCCTTCTTGTGGGCTGGCTATGGACCGCATTGTCGTAAGCCGTGAGAATATCTTCCCGCATCGCATCCGATAGCTGTTTCAGGTTTTCATCGGACAGCACCATACCGAACCGCTGCTCGATACCCTTGCCGCTAATGAAAAGCTGATGCTGCCCATCGCTTCTCTGAAAGGCCGTAAGACCTGACCACTCGAATTGCTCTGGAGACTGATACTCGTTCTGCGGCCCATACTGGCTTCTACGATTAAACTGTTCGGTAAGCCACGCAATGCGCTTGCCTTCATCGATGGTATAGAAGCTATCCTTCGTGGCCTGATACACGGCATCGATGGCGACTTCCCGATTGAATTCAGCGGTATCGCCAGGGAACCGTTTGTAGTAGGCGTCTTCGCCCGTGTCTTCATCGACATCATCGGGATGCAGGGCAAGACCTTCGAGCCTGGAGCCTTTTGTGTACACGTCATCGATATTGCCGTCGCCACCGATGCCCACGGTATTGAAGAGGCGTTCCTGGTTCATGGCGATCAGGTAGCCTTCGAGCGTGCTCCTTCCGCCAGCAGCTTCGATGCGCTTTTCCCGCTCCTTGCGGCTCTCCCGATCTTCGCTGTTGCGCTGGTCTATCCCGTATCCGCTTTCCGCATCGAGCACCTGACCGACTTCTTCGTCCGATAGCTTCCTAGCGAAGTTGGAAGTCAGCTTGTCAGGCAGGATCGCCTTGATGTCCCTGGCTTCCTTGATCGCTTCCGCCGCCTTCGTCATGGAAATCGTAATCAGCTTCTTCGCATCTTCCATGTGCCTCTCAGGGAGTTTTCCCTGCTGCATCATGATAAGAAGCTGCTTGCTGTCTTTGTCGAGCATCAGGCGCGGATCGATGTCGCTTAGGCTGACGCCGTTGATGGAAATGCCTGATTTCGGCCTTGCGCTTTTCTCGACTACACTGGATACAGAATGATTATCCCGCGCTTCTTCATCGCCATATTTGACCGGATTTGACTTGGCCCACTGTACCGCGAACGGCTCTATCGCGGCCCTGGTCTTGGCGGTAGGCCACTTCTGCATCTTATGCAGTTCCAGACCTTGCGCCGCCAGCGACTTATGAAATTCATCGCGCTGCATCGTATGGAGGAAGAAGTCCTGGTAGCGGTCCTGGTAGTCTTCCGCCGTCAGCTTCCCGCGTGGATCGAGCGTTTGCCGTATGATGTCTTCGATGTCCATTTACGTATCGGCCTCGATGTCTTCGGTGCGAACCATCGTTGCAAACCAATACACCACGATGTCATTCACCGGCAGGAAGTCGAGATCGGAGAGGCCGTACCGAAACAGTCCGCGCTCGATAACGTCCTGCTCCGATGGCTCTCCATCATCGGGAGACATATAGATGATGTTCATCCCGCTGTTGGCGGCGTTGCTTGCTCCCTGGTCCGATATGGTCGTGGCGGATTGCAGCCTGACCGTATCTATCAAGACCCGCTGCGGGATGCGCTCTTCTGGATGACGGTTGCCCTTACTATCGGTTCGGCCACGGCGCACGCGCACGATAGTCTGACCATCTTCGGCCAGGGCCGCATTAAAGTCTTTCCTGGCCTCCGCGCCATCGTTGCTCTTCGCCATCAGAAGATTTCTTCCAGAAGGTCACGATGTCGAATAAACGGGTTGCAGTCGGTATCGAGCCTTGGCGTATGCGTATCGAGCGTGGGTACGGCCACGCCGATACCGCCATCCAGACTGCTTGCGGATGCTCTCTTGGACAGCATCAAGTATTGGTGCGCCTGGGCCACGGCATCGAGATAGGTGACGTGCGTGTCCTTCATCAGAACGACGATCTTCTGCTTCTTGCTTTCATCGGCACGAAGTCCCGCCTTGATAAGCCATCCGATGTGCGCCGCGTAGTAAAGCGCGGCGGCTGGAAGATCGGTAAGTGGAACTACAAAAGAGTTCGCTTCAAAGCGAAGCCCTTCCAGATCGGGATCGGAGAAGAAAGGAGCTTCGCTATCCCGGTCGTTTAAGAACCAGCGGAGTTTTCCACCGTCCGTCGAGAGATCATCGAACGTGCTCATTGCTTCTCCGATAAAAAGTGTGACCCTTGGGTCGCATTCCGCCGATTAGTTGTGGATCACGACAGTCAGGCTGTTCGTGTTCGGATAGGTCACGATATTTCCTGACCCATCGGTTACTTTCCACCGGCGATAGTAGGTTCCCACTGTCGCCAAATCCGTACCTGTCAGTGTATAGTATGCCACGCCGCCCGTCGCAAATGCAATGGTGGCTGCGGAGTTCACTACCGGAGAGCCGCCTGTTATCGGCACAAGCTGGAAGTTTACGGTCTTGCCTGTCAGGTCGATGGGAGTGCCATTCGGATAGCGAAGCGTCTCCTGAACTACCACGCCCACATCGTTTGCCTGGAACGTCAGGCTGGCCTTGACCGCAGGCTGGTTATCGATGTAGACCATGTAAGGCCGGATGCCGGTAATGCCCGATGCCGTTACCGCGCCACCACTGGTGATCGCCAGGGCAGAGAAGTTGGTGGGAAGAGTAAATGTCGCCATGCGGCTGCTGATGGTCGCGTTCAGATTATCGTTAAGCAGCTTGCCGAAGGTTCCCGCCGTGGTGTAGCTGGATGTCAGGCTGGACCACGGCGCTGCAACGCCGGAAAGCAGGGTGAAGATGCTGCCTATCGAGGGAGAGAGGGTGTTCGTGGCATTCAGCGCATCCATCACATCGGCGGCGTTCTCGGTATGCTCTTGCACCAGGAAGGCCATCTGCGGCCTGATCTGATAGACCGTTGTGCTGTCGGGCGTGCCATTGGGCCACGCGGCTACGGTAGCGGTCTTCGTGGTGGTATTGTAGGCCGTTATCAGAGTGGCGACGCTGGCCTTGGCTCCCGTTCCCGATTGCAGGAAGATGTACTGGCCTGAGAGGTCGTAGGAAGGAGCGCCCGCGCGAAGCTGGAGGGTCGTGGATGTCCCTGCCTGGGCCGTGCCGTACTCGACGGCCAGGGACGCAAGCAGCGCGTCTCCATTGCCGTTGAGAAGCACCGTCGCGCTATCGGGATCGGGCGCGACGACGTTGTATTCGTGGTCGGAGACATCGGCTCCCGTCGCGGTGGCATGGAGCACCAGGCTTCCAAGCGTCCCGGTATCCGCCGAGGTAGCGGTCAGGGCGTACCAGCCGCTCCCGATTTCAGATACGGTTCCCGCCGGGGAGGCAAAGGCCGCGCCATTCTTGGAAAGCGTTACCGTGACGGTAAGTCCGGTCTTCCCACTGATGTGATCGGCGCTGTCGATCATCAGGAAGACCAGCTTTCGAGCGGTTGCGCTCTGCTTTAGAGTAACCTGCGCCTGGGATGTGACCGCCATCGCCAGAAGCGCGAAAAATATCAAAAGTCTTTTCATCGTGGGGGTGTGCTCCTAGTTAGACGTGCGCGTTCCGGTGCGGGGGCTTCTCGTATGCCTGCGCTGCACGGTGGTGATATAAAGGCTTACTGCCGCCTGTAGCTGCTGCGCCATCACGAACCGCGCCCAGTCATCCGCGCCCGTGGAAATGGAGGGATGCAGGAACAGGTCGGAGAGTTCCGCGTGCGCCATGAAGAACAGGCGCGTGAGCCTGCTGCCAGGGATCAGTTTATCGCTGGAGGAGGCATCCACGATGCCATGGTAGTGCGTCTCATGCTGGAACTGGTTTAGCTGATTGCTGTTTACCGTCTGCCAGCGATATATCTGATCGTGGATGACTATCGGCGGCGAGCCTGTGCCCACTCCGTTGTAGTCGGCGTAATCGCTTTGCAGCGCGGCGATGAGTGTGTCGAAGTCCGCCATTTCCGCCGTGCTGTTGCCGCCATTGTTGGTGCCAAGCATGATCGAGATCACGATCTTATCGCCCGTGGATTTATTTGCATCGATGTAGTGCTTCAGGCCGTTATAGTTGTTGCGAGTGCTCTCTCCCGAAAGGATGCTCTGCCCTGTCCCTGTCGCTGCCGCAGTCGGGAGCCAGTCGGCGATAAAGCTGCTGCTATGGCCCGCATCGATTGCCAGATGCTTGCTAGCGCCATCGAGCGCGGCAAAGTCGGAAGTGAAGGCCGATGCCGAATTAAAGGTGATACTGTCGCCAATCTGCGCGAAGATCACCTTCTTGCCTGATGGCACCTTGCTCCAGTCGAAGAGCGCCCCCAGGGCGGTATTGTCAGGCACGGCAGGCACGGGCGCGGCGGCGGGAATGTAGCTTCCGGTATCGCCGATTGCAAAGTGCGTGGTATCCCACGGGCCTATCGCATCGTAGGTGGTCGTTCCATCGGAGAGCGTGCAGTAGAGCCAGAGCGGGATGTTCTGCTGCCCACTGGGGACATCCCAGGCCAGGTCTGGAACCGCCGTCGCCGCGTTGGTGATCGTCCCGCTCTGGCCGCTGATCGCCGTTCCAGTGCCGTTGTAGGTGGTCGTATAGTACCAGGCATAGGATACGCTCGCGCCCACGCCTCCGGTCTTCGTGGGTCCAGCCACGGCGATATGCGTGCCGGTCACGGTGGGGTAGCCCGCAGCCGCCGTTAATCGAAGCGTCGTGTCTATGTAGTCATCATAGGATATTTTCAGCCGGGTTATCACCAGATGGCTAAGCGACGCCCCCGATGATCCCGTAATCAAGATAGCGCCATGGCCCGTAGTCGGCACCAGGCCATCCGAGATGGTATCGGCGTGGGGATTGCCATTGAAGGTGGTGGTCATCCCAAACGCGCCGCTGTTATTGATCTGGAAATCAGTCTGCGCGGAGGCGTTTAAGGTATAGCTTTCGGCTCCGCTGCCCGTGGTCCCGGCAGCCGTATCGGCAAAAGCGCCCCACTCCGCCTGCGATAGAGGGCCTGTGGACGATGCGACATAGCCGCCCTGATACATATGACCGGAGCCAAAAGCGCCGCTATTGGATATGCCCCAAACCGCCGTCCAGTTGGGAAGAGTGGCCGTGGATGAGAGCGCGGATGCCTTCCAGGTAATTTCGATCTTGGCCTGCCGGTGCGCCGTTCCGCCCACATCGAGCACCAGGCGGTTCGCCTCCATCTGCCCGCCATCGGCAGTGCGCCGCAAGCCCACGCCAAGACCGTCCCCCGCATCGTTGATGACGTACTGTTTGGTAGGAGCCAGTGTATTGAGCGTTTCGGTGAGAGAAAGTCCGCCATAGGTAGGAAGCGGATCGCCGCTGGTTAGCAGCGACATATCGCCGCTATCGTAAGCGAGCACCCATCCTGTAGTGGCGGCCTTAAACACCGCCACGTTCGCGGCCAAGTTCCCGCCCGTGGTAAGGGACCATTGCAGATTAACCGCGGAGGCAGTCGTCTGGATCAGGTAGGCCATCGATGCGCCCATGCTTACACCGCTGACGCCATCGCTCTGATCGGAGATAGACCAACCCAGGCTATTAGCCGCTGTCTGGCCCGATGTATCCCAACATAAACCGGAGACAATTAAGGAGCCATTGGCTGCGGGAGTGACGCTGCCAGTATTGAGAGTTGCGCCTGATGCCGATGTACCCGCGCCATTCTGAGTATCGAGCGGGGAACTGGCTGCGCCGCTATAGCAGGTCATGCAGAGAGCGGGCGCGCTCCCGGTTCCCGTTGCGGTAAAGGTGTGCCCAGTCCCTACCGTGCCTCCGACGCAGTAGTACATGCGGACCGACGATATAATGTTGGCATCGTGCTCAGTAAGGGCCGTCCAGGTGTTCGATTTATTATCGGTAAGAACAGGGGCCGTGCCGCCGATATACCAGGAAATGCTTATTACAATCAGGTTAGCGCCCGTGGTATTGGCCGATGCGCTGGTGACTGTATTTATATTTCCGGTAGCATTGGCGTGCGTTACGAGCGTAATGGCGGCAAGGCCGGGGGCGCTGCCCAGGCTCATCACGATGGAAGCTACAACCAGCAGCCACAATCTTAAAAATCGCTTCATCGATGGTTCCTCAGTACGGGCTTCCGTTGCCAAGATAATTCCAGATGTAGTAGGTCAGAGGGTTCGATGCATGGGCCGCGATACTTGCGGAAGAGGCAAAGCCTCGATTGCCAGTAATCGTTCCCTCCGTACCCGTGTAGCTGTAGGTGTTCATCCAATAGGCGGCTTTAGCCTCGGATGGCAGCGGCCAGAGCAGGGAGGCCGTCTGCGTGTTATATCCCGCATCGCCCCAAACCGTTCCGGAAGTACCGAACTGGTTGATAATATTCGCGCCGATGTCGCTGCCGCTGCTGCCAGCGGCGTGAAGCGTGGCATTGCCTGCCTCGATCCTGGCGATATAGGTGAGCGATGGATTTGTGGATATGGTGTGCGCTCCGGTCGGCGTGCCGGATCGGACTGTCGCGTTGTTAAATAGATCGTTGTAGTCTTCCGTCAGGAAGTTCGAAAGCGCGATACCTGGGCTTGGAATATCGCGCACGATGGAATTTGTAATCGTCGGCGGGATATTGTTCGTGCCGGTTTCATACTCCAGCCCTTCATCGACGGTTTGCAGCGCGGGGCCACGGAACGCCCCGAAGGTGCATTTATCGATGGAGCAGTTGGTCCTGATCCACATGCCTTCCAGGATGTCCCATCCTACGCAGTTCCGAATATTGATGTCTGGCGTGGGATTGCCTTGATCGTTGCCAAGGCTGCAAAACTGCATCGTGGAGTGCAGGGAAATACAGCTATCCATATAGAAGCTGCTGACCCATCCCGAGGGAGTGGGGGCATAAAATTCGCCGGAGTATTCATTCGCTCCATTGAAGAAAACGACCGGCGACATATCGACGCCAATGCAATTCTGAAACCAGACATGATCGCTGGAATAGCAGGTAAACGATGCAGTGGGATTGCCGCCCACGCCGATAAAAGCACGGTCGTGACGTACGATGCAGCGCCTTAGAATATCATGATCGGAATGATAGATCAGGAATTTGTAGCGATCCGCGCCCCAGGCATAGCAATCCTCAAAAAGACAGTAGGTGCATCCGGTGGATAGCGAGAAAGATGCCGTGTTTCCCGACCCATTACCTTCAATGCCGCACTTCAAGAACTTGATATGGTCGCAGGCATAGAGGCCCACGCCGCCTGTCTGGTGCAGAAAGACGATGCCGCGAAAAGTAATGTAGTTTAGAGCCGACGCGGGAGTGTTATCGACGGACAGGTCGGAAGTGGTGTTGTCTCCATCGAAGATGACGCTGCCATCGGTTTCCGCCTGCACGGTGGTATAGGCGACAGACGTTCCCGCTGGAGGCCGCTGCCCATCGAAGCGCGTACACAGGTTGGTCTGATGGTACGTTCCATTTTTGATAATCAGGGTATCGCCAGCAGCCATGGAGGCGTAAGCATGGTTAGGCGTGGCCCAGGGACTTACGGACGACCCGGTTCCCGTGCTGTCATTTCCCGTCGTGGCGATATAGTAAGTTGCGCCCGAGGGAATGGCGGCGGTCATGCTGCGGATATGCACGGAGCCATCCGGAAGGCCAGGGCGCAGGTGAGTAGCGCCCGCGATGCCGGTCCTGGCGTGCTGCGCCGTTCCTGACGAGCCAAGAAGCACGATGGCGGCTATAAGGCCAAACCATCGAAGCATCAGTCTGATCGCCCATAGGGGCTTATCCTGCTTCGGGAAGCCAAACTTGCTGCGATAGAACTGTGTGATATTCACGCTAAATCCTTATCACGCGCTCGGGCGGCGAGACGCCTGCCTTCATATATCGCTGAATGCACCATGCGGGCATGTGAATGGAATGGATGCCAAGAAGGCCGCGATGGTGCATTTCACAGAGAGCCAGAAGATTGCCCTCGCCTTCGATCCAGTCCTGAAATTCCTGATCGTCGTCGATGCCGAATTCAGGGAATAATTTCCTGAAGTGATCCACATCCACGATGTTAGCCAGGGAGAACTCCACCTTATCGTGATGGAGTTCGACATTGCCGCAGCAGTCGGCATTGCCTATCCAGCACTTCAGCAGGCCAGATTTCTCCATCCTGCGCCGCGTCTCGTTGAAAACATGGTAATGCGGGTCTTCTTCCCGTGGCTCATGCGCTGGGTAGCTGTATTGCAGCCGCAGGGTTTCAATTTGCGCGTGGGCGGGCGTTATCCGTGACATCGGGTACATCCTTGTCTGCTGCATCCACGATGGCGATTGCTGGCGCTACAGCAGCCTTCTCAGCATCTTTAGGCTTATCGATTGGCTGGAATGGGCTTGTGCTCAGGTAGGCGTGAATATCCTTCAGGGACGTAATCGCCGCCACCGTCAAGGCCGCGTGGATATTCGCGCCGCCATCCTGGGCTATGAAGCCCGCCAAGGCTCCCGCCACTATCGAGGATAGCAGCATGCGTATGGCGCGGCTGGCGAATATCTGAGCGATGGTGTTCTGGCTCATGCGACTACTGGCTTCCGTTTCAAGAGTTCGTTATGAACCGCCTGGATGAATGCTGTCTTGTCAACCTGGTGTCCTGGGCAGTCGTGGGTCGTCTTTGGGTCTTCGCGATGCAGCTTTAACGATGCGCTGTCAAGATGGAAGACTTCGCAGAGCGTGGCGACCGCGCTGATCGCATTCAGATGCACGATGCCGCCTTTGCCGTTCTGGAAGTCATCGGAGGCTTTAGGCAGGACGTAGTTGCCGACCATTTCCACGCCAAGATGCGTGTTATTAAACGATGGGCTGTGAACGCCGGGAGTGGCTATCGGAGTGAAGCAGCAGATGCCTTCCGGGGCCACGAACAGATGCGGTCCCGCGTGCCATTTCATCGTGTCGCGATAGTACTCCACCAGAATTTCCAGATTGTCCTGCCAGGAGTGCTTCGCCCAGGCCGCAAGATCGGGATCGGCGGTATTATGCAGCACGATGCCCTTTGGCTTCCAGGCGCTTTTCTCCACGCTCAGAGACTTCGCGTATGCCCTGAAGGCCAAAGGATCGAACTTCAGATTGACGATCTGTATCCAGCGTGCCATCAGGCTCTCCTAGACAGTCACGGCGGCGGTAGGATCATCGGTAAGCGATACGGATACGATCACGCCATGGTCGTTATAGCTATAAGCCATATGCGCGTTGGTAAGCGCGGACGCAACCTGGAATATGGCTGGAAGCGCAACGACTTTGTGATCGCTATAGCTTCCAAAGGTAAATCCAAAAGCGCGAAATTTAACAGCCCATGCAATAAGCACGAAGAGTGGCTTCATTTCAATTTCTCCACTGTGACCCATGGGTCACACGATCAGCCCGTTTTTGTCGATTCCATCGACCGACTGAAGGCGGCTCATGGCCGTTTTCATTTCCGTGTGCTCCGAAGAGAGCCGCCTATTCTCTTTCTTCAGGGCTTCGATTTCATCGGCCTGGATGCCATTCTGCAAGCGAAGCTGTGCGTTTTCGGCTTCCACGATGGTCAGCTTATTCTTTGTGTCGATAAGCTGTATCTGCGTCTCCACCAGCTTAACGTTAACCGCATTGAGTTCTGTCTGAAGCGTGTGCTGGACCGCTTCTATGCCGATGACCTTATCGCGAAGGTAGTGCGCGTCCGATGCCTGGGTATCCGCGAAGCCCTTCATGGTTTCCATCAGCTTCGAGAGCAGGGAGTACCGGGCGGTTATCCAGGCTCCCACCCCCGCGCCGATAGCCCCACAAACACACACAATAACGGCGACGATCTGGGCAGGAGCGAGATTGAACATAGGTATCGTCCTGTCTGAGCGACGAACAGCACATCCGGATGCAGTCATCGTTCATTGCCTTTCAGCGTTTAGGCGATTACCTTTTGGCCCATGTCTTTCTGCTGCTTCAGGTATGCCTTCAGATCGATGCGGGAGGGATGGCCTCCCTGGTTATAGCCCTTTTCCACGGCCAGCGATTTAAGAACCTGGTACTTCTTGGGATCGCCGTCTTCGTCCAGGTCGATGCTGCCATCGCCATCCGCGTCCGCCTGGCCTCCTTCGGTATCGGAGTTATCCTCGGCGCTTTCCTCTGCTTCCGCATCGCCGCTAATATCGGTGATCCGCTTTATAAGGGCATCGTGCTCCGCCAGCAGTTCCGCCTTTACCCGCGCGCGTTCCACTTTGCTATCCGTCATGCTCTCCGGCAGCGGAAGTTCGTGGTGATGGCGAAGGATATTGCCTTCGTGCATCACCACGCCACCGCCATCGATGACGGCCTTCATGCCTTCGCGCGTTAGTTTTCCGTTTTTGTACTGTCCCATTCCAAGTGCTCCTTATCTGGAGCTAAGGGTACATTTCCGTACCCTTAGCGATTTACCATACGGTCATCGAGGCGGCGCAGAGCAGATCGACCTTGCGGGGCAGGCTCTCCTCGACGGAGAACAGCACGGTGCCGACCGGATCGCCCGATAACGAGAGCGCGGAGGCATACTGGAACGGACCGCGCGAGCCGCCTGCCGTGGGCTGTCCGCCGATCATGCCGGGTACGCGGCCCGGATAGCTCTCCGCGACCGGGAGATTGGCGACATCCCATGCCATTGCGCTGCCGTCATCCTGGCTGTTCGTGAAGATGACTACATTGGCGGGCTGGTACCGGATGTACTGTCCAGCGGCGGGCGCATTCGGAGGCGCGTTCCACAGGCTCATATCGATCTGCTCCTGCTGAACCTGCCGGTCATCGATTTCGATGGACAGTCCCAGGATTTTCTCCAGGATGGGAACCATCGCGGAGAAGTTATTGAAAGGAAGTTGCGTGACCGTGGGAGCAAGTCCCGCCTGGCTCCAGAAGATCGGGGCCATGGCGCGGAACTGATCGGTGCCGATCATGTAGAGCGCGGTCTGCCGAGACATCGATGCGCGGTCATAGTCCTTGCCGTAAGTCACCGAAAGGTTGGTCAGGAACGTCTGGATGTCATCGATGACTTTCGCCCCGGTTGCCGCGTGCGACATTCCGATGGTTCCATCGCCCCAGGCCGTGCCTACCGTCAGCTTGCTGTCCGAGGGCGCTCCCCAGGTCATCGAGAACTGCATCCCGTGCTCATTGGCATAGGTATAGGTATCGAGCAGCATCCCGATGGTCATATGCTCGCGCCGAGCGGTACATCCCAGGGCCAGTTCCTTCAGCTTGCTGCTTTCGTAGTTCACGAAGTTCTGGACGAGTTCGTTGTCCATCGAGGGAACGCCGCCAAAAGCATCGGAGACGGCTTCCAGATCGCGAAGCGTCGTTTCATCGAGCAGCACGCCATGCTTGATCTTGGGGATCGTGCTCTGCTCCAGGCGCAGAACATCATTGGGCGTCTTGATCGGCGCGCTCTGGCCGCGACCGATGATAGGCGCTATCTGGATGCGGCTATTGCCACGGGCCTGAATTTCGCCCCAAGACGCCGGTACGGTCGGGATGCGACCGCCCTGCGGGTTCGACCATCGAAAATCCATCTTCTGAAGAAGTGGAAAATACAGGTCGGGCCAAATCCTTTTCAGGTGTACATTGCTGAGAAGCTGTAGCTGTCCCACGTTTCATTTTCTCCTAAACTGTCGCATAAGCGACAGATATGTCGCCTAGTCAGTCTCGAAGATGATCGACGGGAAAGCCGTCTTAAGCTGCGCCAGCGTCGGATTACCCGGCACGCCGCCCGCAATATCGGAGGCAATGCGCGGGGCATAGACACTGCAAACGCCGCCATCGAAGGCATTGGAAGCATAGTCGCTGCCCAGGTCTTGTCCCTTCACGATGGTATGGCTCACGATGATACAGCCGCCCGGAGAGAGCGTCTGTCTGCCATCGTTGGCCTTCGTAACCGCCGTGACATCGCCGTGCAGGAAAGCAAATGCGGTCCCTGCAAGCAGGGTGACGCGCTTAGTGCCGCTGTTGTAGCTGCCCACCACGATGTCTTCCGCCGTGCCGCCGCCCGCAGCGATGTGGAGCACGTCGCCTGGGTTGATGAAAAGCGATCCCGTGGTCAGTAGGAAGCTGACGGCACCAGCCGCGATAGCGCCGTTATTGGTATCGGCGGGCATGGCGTCGGTGAAGGGTCCGAACTTCTTGCTCGCCGTGATGCGGCAGAGCACCGTTCCGTACCGGATATATTTCTGTCCCGCGAGGATGGTGCGGCCTTCCTGCGCGATAGTCGTATCCGCAAGCTGCTGGCCCACCGTGGACCAATCGATTGTAACCGCGCCCATCTTATAGTGCGGCACGCCCGATGCGATGACGCCTACCGTACGGCCTAGATTGCCTGGAAATCCCAGGATCGGGCTGTTCTGCCCATATCCGCCCTGGCTCATTATTTCGTCTCCTGTAGGCCATAGGTGGCCTTGACGTGCGCGGCAGCGGCATCGAGGAACTTCTGCTCGGCGGTAGCATTTGCAGCGGCTGCCTTATCGCTGGCTTCTTCGCCGCTGATCTTATCGGTAGTAGGCGTGAGAACACTGGCGACCGCTCGGCTCATGGTCGCATCGTAGACTTCTGGAGACTTGGCGCGAAGAGCGCACTCCGCATCGACTTCGCCAGGCTTGACCTTGCCAGCAGTGACAAGCGCCATGACCGCGTTGCGGTTCTCCGTGGCGCGTGCAGACTGGAGGGCGGCATCGTGGGCAGCGACAGACGCCATCGCTTCGTCCCGCTCCTTCGTGATGCGCTGAAGGTTGGCTTCTAGCTGTGCTTTCTCAGGATCGCTGGTAACACTGGAGCCGCCTGATGGAGCGGTTCTGGTATCGGTTGCAGCCTGAGCGCCGCCGAGGAATCCCTTCATCGATGCCGACAATTCGTCCCAAATTTCATTTGGCTTTCGCATGGATGTTCCTTCCGGGTCTTGCCGTGCTTCAACCCGTATCTTGTTCTTCGATCCTGGGACATGGTTCTGAAGGGCGCACATGACGGCATCGTGTCCCGCGACGCCATCGAGAAGCCCTTCCGAAACTGCTTGTGCGCCAAGAAAGGAGCGGCCATCGCTGACTGCTGACACTTTCTCAGGCTTCATCCTACGGCCCGATGCCACGGCTGCGCGAAAAAGATCGGCAATCCCATCGATGCGCTTCTGGATTTCGGTGCGCTGTGCATCGGTGATTTTAGTACCGGCTATTCCTACGGCTTTGTGGTCGCCGCTGCGGAAGACTTCAACCTTGATCCCGATGCGCTTATACATTTCGCTGGTATCGGTCAGGTAGGTGTAGCATCCGATGTTTCCCGACTGGCTTTCGGGCCTGCCGTAGATGCCATCGGCCTGCGAGCATATCCAGTACGCGCCTGAGCAGCACATCCCGGATACGTAGGCCAGGACAGGCTTCTGACATCGAGCCACGGCTTCGGCGGCTGCGGGAGTTCCGAGCACTTCCCCGCCAGGGCAGTCACAGTCTATCAGGATGGCCTTGACCGATGGATCGCTGCTGGCTGCATCGATGGCTTCCGCGAAGGATGTGCTCGATGTGCCTCCCATGTAGCGCGTCCACCAGCCGCCGTCCTTGGTAAGCGGGCCTTTGAGAGCGATGGTCGCCACGCCAGCATCGACAGCGTAGTCAGGCTCTTTGTCGTCATCGAGCCAGGACGCCTGTATCGCCAGTATTTCCGTTGCGGAGAGCAGGGAGATACTAGCGGTTAGTATGTCGGTGCGCTGTTGATCGCAGGCCCATGCTCCCAGGAATGGGATCATCGATGGCTCCAGGTCAAAAGAAAAAGCCGGTTTCGCTAAAATGCGACCCACGGGTCACACTTTCAAACGAAACCGGCATGATGCTCGATTTGGCTTCTTAGTCGATGGATTTTCCGACAGACCAGCCGCGTATCCGCGACATATGGGAAAACCCATCGACAGCTATGAAATTATGATTTATCGCGGCGTCTGCCGGAAGAGAAACAGCAGACGCCGCGAAAGGGCTTGGAGGTAGTGCCGAATTCAGTATAATCGCATAATTATACGTTTGTCAACTATCGGGATGATTTTGATCGACTTGCGGCTACATCCGTGTACCGCTTCAGGCACGACTGATGCTCGATGGATGCGGTCTGGGCCTTGGCCTGAGCCACGATTTGGGCATGGTGGTATCGCTGTATGTCGGAAAGTAAGTTCTCGATACTGGAAAGCCTCTGCTCTAGAATATCTAATGCTTCATTGATCTGCGCGGCGCTTTTCATGTTGGCTTGGCTTTCATCCCAAGGTCATCTACTAACTCTAGTAGGAAGTTTTCGGCACACTTTCGACAGAGATCGAAGTGATTTACTGTACCATCGTTATTCACGCTTTCGCGGCGAATTGTAAAGTTATTTCCGTGTATTGTTATATTATGAATTGCTGGCATAGGTTGGGAGGATCGCTTATTGGAGCGCCTGTCGGGGGCAGCGCCGCCACATTTATCACAAGTTCTGCCCTCTCTATCCATGGTACCCCCGATGATATAAAAATGTAGAATGATTTCTACTAGTTTTTAGGCGTCGAGCATATCGGGGTCGGAAATGACCAGGATGCGATCATCCGGGTGTACGTCCGATAGCTTCATCGGGCGGGCCGCTGACGTGCCTGGGCGCTGCTTCGATGGACCCGTGCTGCCTGGATCGCTTTTGTCGATGGTAACGCGCTCGCGATCAGGCTCAATGGTCAGATCTCCTTCCACGTCCTTATCGTAGGCCGGGAAGCCTGGCAGTTCGCGCACGAAGGGAGCCTTCGCGCCCACCGCGCCCATATCGACAAACTTCTTAACGGCGTCTCCGATCAGGTTGATCTCCTGCCAGTTCCAGACGCCAAGGGATAGGCGCGGGATGACGGCATCGTACTTGTCGCCATAGTTGAAGTTCAGGAAGCGCCTGAATATCTGCTGCTCCCACTGGAACTCGATGTCGCGGCGCACGTAGGCCAGGAAGAACTCCTGGGTGTCCTGATGGACATGCGCGTGGGCGTAGCTGCCACGGTCGCCCTGCGATGTGGTAAGGCTCTGGCCCAGAAGCAGTTCCGCCAGTTGCAGCTTGTTGTAGGTGATACAGGTGGAGACGCTTTCGATGCCATTGCCCGATAACTGTTCAAGGGTGATATCCAGTCCCTCTGGAAGCGCCACGGCTGCCCCGCGCCGCAGCTTGTCCATCGCGTCGAGAAGTAGTCTGGCGTCAGCGGGATTGCTGTAAAAGCCCTTCAGGAAGCCTCCCGCGAATTTCTCCACCAGGATGACCCATAGCTTCATTAGAAGGTCTAGGACGACCGTATGCGGATGCGCGGGCCTGAAATCTCCCCAGCCATAGGGCAGGCCGTCTTTCTTACGGTAGCAGTAGTATAGAAACTTCTCCAGAGGCAAGTCCCAATCCCACGGTCCATCGGCCACCTGACCATTTTCTGCCACATCGTCCTGGCTCTCGAATTTGCCGCCGTTAAAGATATTCACCGATAGGATGCGGTTGGTTTTACGATGCAGCCAGTATCCGACGTTTTTGGCCTGCTTGAAGGCGAGATCGCTGATGCCGCATAGACCATCGTACTTGCCGCCCTTGAACCATTTGGTATTTATTTCCTGCATGGACGCGCCGTAGTGCATGGCCTTTATCATGCCCATGATGATCTCGCGCGGGTCCGTGGCCTGCTTCGTGTCGGCTACCGCGATATTCTCCATCAGGTGGCGGCAGAAGTCCGCCGCTTCGATGGCAAGCTGATATAGCCCTTCGGTATCCTTCTCCTTGCTCTGGATGCGGCTATTGACCGCCCACGGCTTGTAGATGATCGAATTCTCCTTGACGCTGGAGAGAGCCTGGTATGCCGAATTGATGAACATATTATCGGCCACTTCCCACCCGCGATGAGAGATTAAAGCATCGTGCGAGAACCCTGGCATGGCGTGCGCCCATTGCAGCAGCCCGAATGGATCGCCCGACAGAATGCGATCCCTGTTGGGCGTATCGAGGAGCGTGCCGGTTTCATCCGATCCACGGTCGTACGGCCTCCCATTCCTATCCAGGATCGGGATGATATTCGAGGGATTGGCGGGGCTAAGTGGAAAGGAAGTCATGCCAGCTATTGCTTTCCGACGCTACGTCAGGGTGAGAATTGATAACCGATATGATGCTTTCGGCCACCATGCTTTCCGATGTATACCGAGGCACGCGGAAGTCGCCGTCTTCACCGTCGTCCATCACGGATGGGAAGACTTCGTGCAGCATCAAGGCAATTGCCATGGGCGCGTCGTCCCTGGCGTCCTTGCCGAAGGCTCTGATGTCGAAGCCGGTTCCGCCTGGACGCGCGCGGCGCTGCACGGCATTCAGCTCGTCCTTGATGAACTGCAAATTGAGCAGCCACACATTCGCCTTCTCGATCATCGAGGAGGCATGATTTAGGATAGGCTCCTTGTTCTTACCGGAAAATTTCAGACCTTCCATCCGGATACCGTAGGTCCGCCGCATGGTTTCCGTGATGGACAGCCCGATGCCGTTATCGTCCACGATAATACGAGCGCCTGGGTACATCCTGGCGACCAGGGCGATGGCTTCGTAGATCATAAACCATTTATCGCGACCGGACGGCAGGAAGTGATGACAGTAGACATGCCGCATCTTCATGCGGTCCAGGACGTGTATCGAAACCTTGTCGTTATTGACGCCAAGGTCGATGCCTATCTGTACCCAAGCAGTTTCGGCAGGCTTATGGCCTCTCAAACGATACGATAGGAATTTCTGCCCCGCCAGCTTCGGGTCCATCGGAAGCGGCCTGAAGGATGTATCCTTTATCGGCGTCTCGATCTGCTCCCACGGCAGCGAGCATTGCGCTTCCACGGCGTCTCTATCGAACTGCGAGCCTTCATCGGATATGAAGTAGCAGAGCCATTCGATCAGTACGGAAGCCTTGCGGTCGGCTGTCTCGTAGTCATCGATCAAGTCTTGTAGAAGGTAGCCATTATTGGCGTAGGGATTGTGATGGCCCACAATCGTATCCGTCATCGGGTCAAGCTGCGCGGAGAACGGGATGAGCCATCCCATCATGTCCAGTTTCTTGCGGCTCTTGCCGAACATCAGGTTCTTGTAGAAGTGGTTCTTCGGGTTACCTTTTGCGTTTGGGGTTCCAACGAACCATCCTTCGGCTTTCCCACCATAAGCTAATTTGGCTTTCCGAAGTATAGGTCTAACAATAGACTGATGTACGCCATCAGGAAGAGCGCCCCACTCATCGCCCACCATGAACGGAAAGGTTGGCCCACGGCCTGCGTCATCTTCCAGCAGACTGTAGAAGTGCAGAGGGCCGCAATCAGGTAAGCGAAGGATTTTCTTAGTCTCATTGTAAAATAAGTCCCAGTTCTCATTCCCGATGGCCTTCTTGAACAGGTTCTCGATGGTATCCACGATGGGTTTCATCGTAGGCGCATACCACGCCGCAGGCATTCCGGTCCGTAGATGCAGCAGCAGACGCCGCAGCACGAAGCTGGACTTCCACCATCCACGATGAGCGCACACATAGGCTTCCAGCGAGCCTCCCGTGGCCTTCAGTATAGCTTCCGCTTCGTTGTGAACAAGCTGCTGCCCCGGATGCATCGAGGGGATGCCGACAACAAACTCTTCGCCGCCTTTTGGCTTATACTTAGTCGCCACTAGCGCACCATGATTATCCGACCTTTACAGTTATAGGTCTTCTCCCACTTAGCGACTATCGGTCGCACGACTGCGTTAATGAAGTCATCAGTGACAGCATCAAGAAGGATAACTACCTTGCTGGCAATGCCGTGACAGTGATCTTCGTCCATCGGTCGAAACATAACACGCGGGAAGCCTGGAAGCATATTTCTGCCATCGCCAGGGAATATCCCAACGGGTACGTCAAAGCAGCTTTTGATGGCATCTTCAAACTTGCCGATGGCTTCGTGGCTCCCTATGATGGTCGCGGCATCGTTTTCCGAAAGATGATCCACGATGTATAGCGCGGCATCATTCAGTGTTTTTCTAACCATCTTCATCAGAGAGTTCCGTTTCGATGATGTCACCCGATTGCAGAAATCCGATAGTGGCCTGCTCCTTGACGCCCTGCCACGCATTGCCACCGCGCTCCTCAAAGACGACCTTGACGGCGGTTTCCTGCTGTACCGATACAGTGCTCCTGCGGCCATAGTCCATCGGCTTCTGACGCTCTCGCTCTGCAAACTCAGCCGTCCATTGGCGCGGATCATCGGTAGCGATCTTGGATAGCTTGGCCCGGTACTTCTTCCTATCCAGGGCTTCGGCGTAGTGAATATCCTGAACGAACTGAGCCTGCGCCGTCATCGGGCAGCCGTAGAGTTCAAAGTCTTCCAGGTCGCGTTCGCCTACTTCAATGGAGCGTGACAGCGTGCCTACCCTGATGCGTGCCAGAGCACAGGCAGTAGCGCGTGTCTCGCCTTCCTGAAGGTGCCAGAGTATCAGCTTGCGCTTCTCTTCCGTGAGCACGCGGAACGTGTCAGGGATGGCATCGTAGTCTCTGGCTTTTGGCAGTTCAGCTATCGCGGTCGATTGTGTCATCGGTTGCATCCAGCGAGTAAATCAGTTCGGCCTTATGGCCCGTCATCAGTTCCCACCACATTAAGGCAGCGTCGGCCCACTTCTGATCGCGGTCGATGTAGAGGCACCTGCGGTTCAGCTTTTCACAGGCGATCAGCACGGCCCCGCTGCCGCCGAAAGGGTCCGCGATGACATCAAGCGGCATCGTGGTCAGCAGCAGTTGATTGGCGATCAGTTCCAAGGGCTTTGGTGTCGGATGTCCGCTTTCGCGCTGCGTGTCGGATACATCGGACTTATCCCACGGCAGCGCCTTGCCTCGCCTGGCATCCGGAGCCGCTTCCTTGTCGTTCCAATGCGCCTGGCGCTTCATCCACAGCAGGTACTCGCAATCGGGCCAGTGATGGCTGCTGACGGGCATGACCTGATAGGTCTTGTAACAGGTGAGCGTTGCCCAGGTTCCGCCGCGCTGCCTGCACCACTGCATATAATCGAGCAGCAGGCTATCGTTGCAGAAGCAGAACAGCGAGAACGGCCCGGCCCCGCGATCCGACCATCCGAACCAGATGCGCATCGAGGGAAGAAACCAGTCATTAGGACTGAAGTGTCCTATTCCCGCGTCTTCGATGCCATCCCAACCAGGACGGCGCTCTCCTCCGAACGTCGATGCATTGATGCCATCGTAAGGCGGATCGGTGAAGACCTGCGCTACTTTTTGAACCCGCATCGCCGCCATTGCCTGCCGTACGGTCGATGTCTTGCTGCTATCGCCGACCACGATGATGTGCTCTCCGGCCTGCCACACATCGCCAAAAGCGGCGCGAGAAGGTACTTCATCAGTGTCCGGTGCATCCGGCGTCTCCATCTGCGGCTTCTCATCGATCTGCTTCTCCATGGGGCCAAGGCTCTCGATTTCGTCCAGGGTCCACCCTGGCGGCGGTCCGAAGTCATCGTTCTTGTGCGTATCGAACAGTGCGATCAGCTTCGCATCGTCCTGGCCTGCCATCTTGCCGATCTTGTCGCACGCCAGCAGGAAGCGTTCTTCCTTGTGGGCATCCCAATCGACTACGCGACAGAAAAGAGCGTCCTGACCGCGCTCGATGGCAATATCAAGCCGTAGATGACCATCGAGCAGGTGCCCTGTCTGCCGGTTGAACGTGCAGGGCTGGACCACTCCGAATTCATCGAGCGATTGGCGCAGCGCATCGCCCTGCTGCGCGGGATGTATCTGCCAATTGCCGGGATGAGCAGAAATATCGCTGATCGGCACCATTTCAACGCCGCCATCGCGAAATTCGGCTGGCAGGCCATCGAAAGAAGGGATAGCCGCAGGAAAACCCTTCTGTCGATGACCAATGACATCGGCAAGCTGTTCTTTTTCGCCTCTACCCAATGTCGATATTCCCTCCGCGATAAGTCCCGTGAATGGTGACAGTTGGAGTTTTTAGGCCGCGAATAACGCGCGTAGGATACTTATTACCTTCGGTAAGCACACATAAATTATGGAATTCGTCTTCCGTCACCACGATGGTCCAGTCTCCGTTATCGTCTTCCTTGCGAATTTCGATCTCGCCCTTCAAAACTAGCCGTATATTGCGCCCCGAAATCTCAAAGGGCTTACTGAAGACAAATTCCTTAAGTCGCGCATCGATTTCGATAACTTCAGGGTCAACAATAGCGATCCCGGCATCCGTATCGACTTCAAAGCATAGCGGTATCCGTATGCAGTTGACGAAAGGCATGAACATATGTGCGCCAGGGTCTTTTGCGTTAATTCTCAAGGTTTTTATCCCTTTTTTGTCATAATGGAGGCGAAATCGTCATTGTTTTTGCGCTTATTGCGCCTGGCTTCGGTCTTCTCGCTGATAGCATCGTACTTAGCACTGCTTGCCGCCGATGCCGCAGCTTCCAATTGCAGCCTTCGATGCTTCATCAGATCGCTTTCGCGCCAATCACGCAGCTTTTCGTAGTGCTGTCCGCAGTAAGCAGCTTCATCGCAGGGATAGAAGGCGCTCTGGCAGCAGTCGGGAACTCTGCAAAAGGCCGCATCTTCGTAAAGCTGGATGCCGCCGCGCATTTGCAGGTAGGGAGCCATCGCGGTTTCCAGCACATCGATGGGAACTGCGACCCATTGGGTCACATATTGGCTTCCTGCGTTACGGTTGACCTGCTCCTTGATACCGAACCTGCGCGACCATTCATTAGCATAAGCGATAAAAGTGTCCCGTAATGGCGCGTAAAGGGCGCTGTAGGCCCTTCCAGTGTCCATCCATGCCCAAACTACCACTTCCGTCTTCTTGGATGGGTCCAGCGTCCATCCTGGGCCGTTTCCACCATCCAGTTCGAGGCACGCATCATCGAGGCCGAAATTACGACAATCGCGCTCCCGGTACTTCACATCGATGGAAAACCGGCCAAGACGCCAATCCACCCAAAAGTCGATCCCATCGCGGTCTTCATCGAGCGTTCCCTGCGTCAGCCGCGCCCCTGGGTACAGACTGGATAGATGCCGCTCGATAACTTCCGGGCTGCGGCGGCGGGCGATATTGGCATCGGTCTGAAAATCGTGAATGACGGCGGCTTGCATCGGGATGGCTCCGGACAGTTTGATGGTCTGGTATCAGTATCCGATGCTTTTTGGCATTTTGTCAACAGAATTGTACCCTATGCGCCAAAGTTGTCGCTAGTCGATAGGTTCCCATCGTGCTCTCGGTGATTATGGGCGGTCTGCTCTCGCGCGCACGCGCGTATATAGGTACGCACGCACACGCGATATACGCGTGTAGACGCGCAGGTACACATGTACGCGCGCACGCAGGCGCGTTATCGAGAGATACTTACTATAGAATACAGTCTTGTGCTTACTCTAGGCTTATCGGGGTAAGTGCAGCGCCCATAGACAGCACCTCCACGATGAAAATCCATGAGTTTGTACAAACTGGTGATAGAGCGTCAGTATATCGCAGGATCATCGAGACTTTGATGCGGTCTACTACTGGGCTTGCTAGTAGACACGTTGTATCCAATCCATGAAAAGCAAATTTGTTTCGATGTTTCCATCAAGGCTTTTCCACTATTCGATAATTTGTACTAACTGCTCAGATGCATCGTGGAGGTGCTGTCGTCCGATGTTCTTCTTTATTCTCCGGTATCGCTCTCCGTCAGGATCAGGGCTGTGCTTATAGCTATACGCGCGCGTGCGCGAGGCTGCATCGGGTAATAATGCGACCCACGGGTCACATTATTCTTTTTCAATTTCGGATTATCGGGAAAGCCTTTTTTCATTTTTGGCTATCGGCGATAGGGACATGACTCCGGTAGATGGGCGTCGTCGGAGAATGCTGCAAGACGACGCTCGGCATACCCGGACGGGCCGAAACCGACGGATAGCCGCAGAATTCGGCAGGCTCACCTGATGCCATTGCACAGGTTGCAAGCAGCCTGCCGAACCAGTCACAACCGAAAGGGACCGACCAATGCTACGCACTGAAAACCGCATCGATCAATTCGCCGCATTTTGCGATAACCTACATGCTATCGCTCACGATGCGCTCATCGCAGAAACCGCTATCTGCGATGTACTTAACCGCACTGGATGCGGAACGGAGAAGTGGGCGAAGATCGCTGCTCCGATGGGCACGTTTGAGCTAGATTTTGAGACGGATAGCGGTGAAGAAAAGACCGAACGGTACAACGCTGCACGCATCCAATCGATCATCGATAATGCCATGATCGCTCACATGCGGTTCAGCCTGCTCGTCACCCAGGGTTACATCGCTGAGGACGGCGGCAAGCGAGAGTTTACCGCCGTCGAACGAGACACTATTGCCGGATGCCTCGATACCGTCAACGAGTGTGTGCCACACCTGAGGGTATTCGTTGAAACCGCCTTGCTGCTGGCAAGCTACCTGGCGGATGCCAAGACCTCCAAACTTCGCCGTAAGGGTTTCAACAAAATTCCGTCCTTCTGCCGCTAACCACCCACTACGCACGCCTAATGCCTGCTACCAATTGGTAGCAGGCAGGAGCATTTCCTATGCCCACGCTAAACTCTGCCCCTTCCGCTCTATATGAGCTTGTGCTCACGTTCTTATCTGATGCCGATGCGGCGCGTCTGCGCCGGGAAGTCAAGACGCTCCGCAACAATCTAGCAGGCTCCATGAAGCGCAAGGATGCGGATGCGGAACGTGCCAGCCTCGATACCTACAGGCTGGCATTCCCGCAGGAATTCACCGTGGTGACTTGCGCGGATTACGCGATGCCTAAGCATTACGCCGTGCAGGCTCGCAACGAAACGCAAGCGAGGCGAATTGCCGATGCGATGCGTTCTAATGCTCACCTATCGCCCACGCCGACCCACGCGCTAAACGCGTATGCTTGCGCGGAGATGCTCACGCGGCGATACGAGAAGGAACGCGATGCCGCAGCCGAGCGTCACGCTGCTCGCATCAGGACTAAAATACTTGCCGATGCGGAACGGCGCGTCAGCGGCGCGTAGGGACGGGCAGGATCACCTTTGACCGGGTATCGTGTGATACCCGGTGCTTCATCACGTCTGCCCGGAATTGGGCGGCGACGGGCGGCAGCGCGACATCGCGCTGCCGCCCGCAGGAGTATCGAGCATGGGTACGTTCGGCAAATGGATTTATCGGGAAGGCGTCGGATACGTCAAGGCGTCATCGCAGGAGTTGGCAGGGCTGCATATCGTGGGAAGGCCCGATAAGCCGGAGCCTATCAAGGCGTCTGCCCGTCAAGGCGTCAAGGAGTCCATGGTATCGCAGGGCAAGCTGGATGGCGCGCGCACATCGAGCAGCAGCCGGAAGTATACATCGCGCATTCAGGCGTCTCTGCCGCGCGCTGCGATACTTGCGCCGCAGCGTAATAAGCACGGCAAGCTGCCTAAAGGCGCGGAGCGGTTCCCGCAGCAGCTATCGATGATGGACCCATCCATCGCGGAGGCATACAAGGCGGGTATCAGGCGCACCTCCAAGATGGTTCCGATCATGCCCGTAGACCCTTCCACGCCTGCGGAAGTGTATCGGTTTGCCGCCAATACCGATAGCGGCAGCATGAAGTGCCGTGGCAATGATGCCCCGCGATGCATCAGGGCGTTTCGGGATAGCGACGATTATCAGGCGTATGATCTTACGCCTGAAGAAGAAGCAAGGATCGATGCAGAGGCCGTCGCAGCCGATGTCAGGGCCAAAGCGACTAAGCAGCGCAACAAAGCCCGTGATAGCGAGACCGATGCCTACGATCTGGTCTATGATGCCGCGCAGGGCAAGGCCGTAGAGCGCCGATACCTTACTGCCATGCGGAGAAGTTAGGTTAGTCAATACCCGATAACGCGCCCGCGTGTACGCACGTAAGGGCAGAGGAGAAAAATCAAATGGGAGAAATCAGAATGTGCATCGATGGCCTTCTGGTGCGTGCGGCCATATGGGAGGCTATGGCGATACGGAACCATTGCGCCCATCGTACAGACGCAGGGCCGATGCGGCTGGCTCTCAGTATGCTCGATCTGGCGTGTCGGCTTGACAGCGGTGATAAGACCGCTGTCGATGAAGCTATCGACCTTGGCTACATGCCGTGGATCAGCGGTCGATAGCCCTGCGCCTGTACGGCTAACGTCGTGCCACTGTGGGCCATTTCCGGTTTTAGGCGTCTGTCAGCCACGGCAGACGCCTAAAGTGTCACAGAACCGCCTTAGCGCGTCAAAGCGCAATGGTTCCGCTTAACGTCTGCGGTACACAGTTATCACACATGGGCCAATTGGCTCGCTTTCCTGGTCCGCAAGGGCAGAAAGGTTGATGAAATGACACTCGGAGCATTACTTGGGCGCGATGGCGTCCAGCGCATCAAAGATGAAGTCACGCAGCGCATCGAGCGTGCCGATCCGGTTAGGGTTATGAGCGATGCGGAGCGGCTGGCGGCGTCAAAGCGTCGATGCCGTGGCATAGGCCCACAGATACCCGGCATGAAGTGTTGGGATGGTGGGTTGTGTCGGTACTACATCGTGGAAGCTGTCGAGCGTCAGGCTCACGGCGGCTGGCTTATTCAGCGCAGGTATCCGGCCTGTGGCCTTGTCAAAGTCACTGATAAGCCGTGGAATTGGCAAAGCGATAAGGTCATCCGTCGGCCATAGGGAGGCAAATTGGAACTAAAGCACGAGAAGAAAACAGTGTTCATCGTAGATTATTACGACCTGGACACATTTGTATCCAAGGTTTACAATCAGGATTTTGAATTCGTAGCAGATCACGAAGCCGATAACTACAGCAGTTACGAATTCAAAATCAAGCCTGAAAGCATCGATGAATACCACCAGAAGAAGATCGATGCTTTCGTCGCTACTGGCAAAGGCGCAAGGCTGGCACGATGGCTCATGACCGACATGTGCAATGCCGGTTTGATCGAAGCAGGCTCGTATCTGATTAAGGTTTCGTGGTAGCAAGGCGCTTGATAATCTGTTCGGACAATAAGGCCCATCGTGGATAGCGATGGGCCATGACATAGAAGGAGAACCGCATCAATGAGCACTCGCATTTCAAGGCGTGCAGTAAGGCGTTTGATTACAGAGCATCTGCCCGCCGACTATCGGCCCGATCCTAAGCTGCCGCCCACGGAGAAGGCCATCAACCAGGCCATGAGCGATCTGTGTGGCATGGCGCATAGCGACATTTACAGGCCGATACTCCTGGCGGACGGTTCTTACATAGATGCCGTCCGCGTGCCTGTTACCATCAAGTTTCGCGGCCACGATAAGACCATTGTGGAGACGCACTTCCACATCGATTAACTTCCATCTCAACTCTCTATCCCGTAAGGGACGAAAGGCAAAGTAATGAGCAACGATACCATCGAGCGCAACGGCACGTCACGCGATAGCCTGACCGGAGCAAATCCGCATCTATCCTACCCGCAGGATCGTATCATCGATCAGGTGACGCAGCAACCTGTCGATGCTCCACTTCACGATGCAAGCCCTGCGCCAAGCGAGGCCAGTCTGATACGGACATCCGATAGGCTACTGCGCCTACGCAATGCGCTGTCGGACTGCCAGAAGTCGGCGCAATGGGCGCGTGAGGGAAAGCTGCTGACCGGCAGCCAACCGTTCTATACGCTGAACTCCGATGGGATTATCTACGGGTCTAACCAGGCCCGGCATACGGAATTCCAGAATGCTGCCAAGGCGCGTGGAGGGCGCGTATCCAATCCGATCAGCCATACCCTGATAGACGCGACCCATCAGGCCATCCTGGACCTGTGCGTGGACCGTGACGAGCAGGAGCGCATCGCCAGGGAGCAGGACGCACTCAACGCGCAGCGTTTGGAAGGCGTGGACAAGTGGGCCAAGGCGGCCGATGCGGCCCTGAAGAACTGGCGCAAGTATCCGCATACGGCCCTGGTCATCGAGAGCCTGGAAATCGAGCCTGTTGAGGCGCCATCGGACATCAAGCTCAACGAGCATCTGGACGCTTTCCTTCTTAGCCTGAAGGGAAAGAGCCTGAAGTCGCTGCTTGATAACGTCAAGACTATCGTGGACGACCTCCACGCCTATCGAACCTGGCATGACGGCGGAGGCGCACAGGCAGAAACTCCCGTGGAGGATAATGCCGATCGATGGTAGAACATCGATGCTTGACTATGGAGGGATAAGCCAATGCCGGATATGCGTCAGGTAAAGATGGGAGATGACGCGCCGAAGTGGATGGACCTGGATAAGCCCGCCATCTGCCGGTGCGTCAGGAAGCGCCCTGCCTTCGATGCGGAGTATGCATCCATCCAGAAAGGTGCTTCACCCGATGTCTGGAAAGCGCACTTCATGGCGAGGGCTGGAGATACGCTGACCTGCCCCGCCTGCAACTCCACGGCGGTGATACTGCCCAAGCCCCCGACGCCAAAGCCCGCCTTCGTGCATCATAAGTGCATCGTGTGCGGCGCGAGGGCGTCCAGGCATCTTCGTATCTACCGATCTGGTGAGTGCCGAGACTGTTACGAAGAGAGGAAGATGGGCTACTGATACCATCGGAGAGGAGCGCCATGCTGTACGAGAACGAAGTGGGGAAGCTGTACCATCGCGATGTTACCCGGTGGCCCGAGGCGGTAGATTACAACTATCGCGGGGGTGGACACGAACTGCGTATGTTCCTGAATAGGCCGTCTATACAGGAAGTTTCCGACATTCGGCATGGAGAGGCAGAGTTCGGGCTGCTTGTGGAAGGCACTATCATCTTCCTGCTCTATCGGTTCGGTAAGTCTATCCAGTGGAGCGATGCGCCGTTTACGTGGTGGGTGGTGCCGGAATCCGAGCGTGCCATGCCCAATCCGGAGCCGACATTATCGGAGCGAGCGCTGGTTCAGATTATTCTGACCGATGCGGCCACCGGCATCATCAAAGCCATGCGCGCGCTTACGTGGTCGCCTGAGTTCACGGCAGCCATCCACGATGCAATCCGCAGCCAGGCATCGAATGGCTTCGATAAGAAGGCTTACGATGAACATCTGGCTACGGTCTACACCATGTTCACTTCCGAGCAGCTTCTTGCTCGATGCGGCATCCGCACGGTAGGCGGATCGTGATACATGGCGCGGAATGGATGGCGGTCATCGGACTGTTTGGCGTGCTGCTGTTCGCCTGGTTTCTCGGATACGAGCAAGGCAGGCAGTCGCGTAAGTAGAAAAATCAAATGTGAGTGTAACCAGGCCCGGTGATTATCACCGGGCCATTCTTTCGCCCGACCGATAGGCGGCAAGGAGTATTGCAATGGAATTGATAGGCAAAAACAATGAGTACGACCTGGAAGATTACGCTCCAGGCGACGAAATCACCGTGCTGAAAATGTACGATGGAGTGTATACTAGTGGACACTTCTGTACCGTGTGGGACTTAGCAAGCTCACTCCTCGATACCATCAAGGAGAACCCGCAGGGAATCAGGATCGAAGTCACTCGCATCTATCCCGGCACCAAAGAAGTCGATGGCTTCGACATTCCGGCAAGGCGGCGCGTGATGAGCCGGGAACTGACCATCCGTGATGTTCGGCATCTGTGCCAGATGATCGCGGCATAAGGACAAAGCCAGTGATAATGCAGCATTCGGAAGATGGTTGCTTCCACGGAAAGCACGGCGCTTGCCATCAAGGATGGCCTGTGTTCAACCCGCAGGCCATACTGCGGAGAATAGTTAGGTACACGTATCATCAAGGCCCCGTGGCCCAAAGGCAGTATCATCTTGGCATGGTTAAGGAGTTTGCCCGATGCGTTCGTGAGTGGAAGAAGGACTACGCAATATCTGGAAGATCGTCATCCCTATCGGAAGCCTGCCGGTACGAAGCCAAAAGAGTTCTTCACGCAAGACTGGCGGCGATGCTATGAAGGATAGAAGCATGAGACAGCATAGACTAACCGTGCAGGACGCCGAGGCTACAGGCTGCTGCTCGAAGGGCATCGAGCGTTTTTCACAGGGTCAGAAGTCGATGAGTGTCGCCAGGGCGCTGCGTCTCTCACGTCACAGGAAGTATACATACTACCGAGATTGTGTACTATCCGTGATATGCCATAAATTCGGACTTTCCGTCTCCTTTGCTCTGTCCTGCCTGGAGGCGGTGACATGTGAAAACGTTGAGATTTATGTGGACGGTACACGGCGCGCGCAAGCAAGGTCAGAAGAACCGGATGTTAGCCCTGCGGTTATTAGATGTAACCGCCAGGATGCGGCGACAGATGCAGCCTGGGCCGCATCATCTGCGGCCCAGGCTGCCCTATATACAAAGTCCGAACTAGACCGGCAGGATCAGTGGATACTCGATCATCTTCCCGCACTGGATAAGGAATGCCGATGAGACATATCACATACGCGGTCCATGGTCGCGACGGCCTTGTTATCAGCAGGGTGGGCAGCGAACTGGCCTGGCCCATTCTCGATTATGACGCCATCGGGAAGGATGGCGATTTCACATCGCCGCTTCAGTACAAGCTGAAAACCATCCCGGTCCATGAGGCCATTCGCGAATGGGCCATGCTTAAATGGACCAGGAAAATCCCGATAGAGATCAAGAACCTTCATCGGGCGTATTGGGGCATGAAGCCCCTAAAGGCGTAGCGGTACACATCTATCGCACTATCAACAACAGTGGCCCATGCGACCCGTGGGTCACACTTAGAAGGAGAGAAACATGGCACATGAATTGGAAATGGATGAGACTGGCGGCGCATCGATGATCTCGGTACGGGAGACGCCCTGGCATCAGAAGGGTATCGTGCTCCCGATGGCTCCGGGCTACGAGCAGGCGCTGACCCTGGCGAAGCTAGATTACACTGTGGAGAAGCGGCAGACGCATCTGGTCGTGCCGTCGCTGGCAAACTTCGGCGAGACGAAGCACATCCCTACCGGAGCCTACGTGACCTACAGGCCCGATACGCAGAAGGAACTGGGCGTAGTCGAGCATCGATACCACGTCGTTCAGAACACCGATGCTTTCCGCATCCTGGTCCCGCTGCTCGACGCGGAGACGGCGGCTATCGAAACGGCGGGCGTTCTGCGCGATGGAGCCGATGCCTGGATGCTGCTTAAGCTGGAAATCGCCAAGTTCCCCTCGGCTGTGCAGGAAGCCTTTGAAGGCCACTCCGACCGCATCAGCCCGTATATTCTCGTCGCCAACAATCACAACGGCAGGCGCGGCATCTTAGTCGCCCTGACAGCGGTTCGTGTCGTGTGCGCCAACACATTAGGCGCGGCTGAGAACGCTGGCGTATCCGATCAGATCATGGTCCGTCACACGGAGAGTGCGGAGCAGGCATTACTCGATGCGGCTCAGACGCTTTGGGGCGATGTCATCCAGCGGTATACGCTGCTGGCGGAAGCGTACGAGCGGCTGCGGCAGACCTACCTTACTCCCGACCTGTTCCAGCGCCTTGTCGTCGATGCGGTCGCGCCCGATCCCACGAAGCACGATAGCTGGACGCCGGAGGCGAAGATGGCCGATAGCGTCGTAGCGCGGTACCTGAAGCGCAAGGAAGCCCTGGAGGAACTCTGGATAAGCGGCTCGGGGCATACCGGCGATCATTCATCGTGGGAAGCGTACAATAGCGCGGTCGAAGCCGTGGATCACAGGCCCGACCTGTTCCCAGTTCGCGGCGGCGTCTATCGCACAGCATCCCTGCTCGATGGAGCCTTGCGGAAGAAGAAGACCGACGTCTTCGGGAACCTGATGGCACACGCAAAGCGAAACTAATGAGCGCAGAGTTTCCCGATGCCTACTGGATGGTATATGCTGGCTGTTCAGGATCTGACACCCGTTTGACACCCGTTTGAAGGAGAGAAAAATGTCACTCAATAGAATAACATTGATCGGTAGGCTGACCCGCGACCCAGAAGGAAAGTTTACACCACAGGGCATCGCCGTCGCACAGCTTGGTATCGCGGTCAATCGCTTTAGCAAGAACGACCAGGGCGAGTACGAAGTCGATTTCTTCAACATCGTGGCATGGCGCAAAACCGCTGAGTTCGCCACGAACTATCTGAAGAAGGGCCGTCTCGTATCTATCGATGGCCGCCTGCAATCACGGTCCTGGGTCGATCAGGCGACAGGCCAGAAGCGCACTGTCTATGAAATCGTGGCCGATGACATCCAGGGGCTGGATAAGAAGCCCGATGACGCAGGCCAGGAGGCGGCGGCAACGGATACGGAAACTCCCGTAAGTGGCACGCGCCCTAATCCCGCGCCAGCGCGACGCGCACAGGCTCCCGCTCCATCGGATGACATCGATGAAAGCGATCCTTTCGCGGACGACTGAGCAGTAACAGCCTCCCACGAAGCCGATAAAGTAACACTCGGCAGGCGCAAGGGTACACATCTATCGCTCTTGCGCCTGAACTATCCAATGGAAACCCATGATGCAAAAACGGAGATATAGTCGTCAGGAAATCGCGAATAAGGCATAGGATCATGTAGCCTACGGATGGGCGAAAAACCCCGGCACCTGGAGAGACGACATCGAGTGGACGGAGCAAGATACGGCCATCTATGGCGAAGAATACGATAAGGCTCTTGCGGTAAAGCGAGACAGGGAGAATTCAGGACGATGATTAAGTCACCCATTTTCACCAAAGAACAATTTATCGATACGGAACACGATCCCGCCAGCGAGAAGGCCGCGTTCATAAACGCGCTCTGCTGGTTCTTAATTCGGGGATGTCAGCGCAACTGCTTCACTAAGCGCATGTATCACCACCTGAGCCTGTACATGGGTCACATCGCCCACTACAATATCGATGGCTTTTACGCTGAATGGTTCTCCACCATCAGCCGCCAGATTGAATTCATCCGGGACCATTCCAGCCCGTTTCGTCAGGTCTATGGCGATTGGCAGGATGTCTATGATGTGTTCCGCGAGTGGCTGCTGAACAGCGGTGTTATCCTCGAATACGAAACGCGGCACGCGGAATATCGTCGCCAGCTTAACATCCAGACTGCCAAGTCCGCTCTCATGGCGCTGCCCGATAAAGACAGGCGCGACATACTGAAGGAGTACAGCGAGCTTCAGGCCGACCGCGATGCCGATGCAGCCATCGAGTTCGAGCAGATGAAAGGTAGGGCATGAAATGACAATTCGTAATCGCGTGCAGCGGGTCGCAATACTGACGCACGCCAGGAAGGACATAGAAGCCAGGGCTATGCAGGTAGATTGGGGCATTGGGCTGCTTCATATTCAGGAACTGTACGATACCGCCTTCTCAAAAATTGATCCAATCCATCTTGCGGATTATATCCGTGATAACGTGCCTGTTTGCCAGGGATGTATGCAGGGAGTGATGTTCGTGGCTGGCATTTTTCATAGCAAGGCATATAGAGGCGACTTCCGCTTCCTTAGCGGTTTCGCGGAAGTCGATGCCATCAGGAAGTTCAATACAAAAGTCTTCGGAGTCGATGCTACGTATGCCGAATGCGCCTTTGAAGGGAACTCTGTATACGCCAAGGATAAGGACGGGCAGATTACGGATGAAGGCTGTGAAGCCGCACACGCATTCAGGCATGTAGCAAGCCCTACTAAGCGTGCTCTTAGCATCATCGACCGCATGATAGAGAACGGCGGCACGTTCTTTCCACAGGAGTAGCGATGGAACTAACAACCAATCCTTCCTTCTTCGCCCTGGAAAGCGAGAACGGAGGCGACACATCTATCGCGCATCGGCTGCAACGGTCGCTGCCGCCCATCGATGCCGAAGTCTACCGACATACCAGGGCCATGCAGGTTACGCCCTTCACTAATAGCGATTACGCACAAATAAGGGCGCATACCCTCGCGGCAAATCGCGCCAATTGTTTACGCGCCATCGTGATCACGGCGGTCGAAGGCTGGTCGCACGGAACCTTGCCTGGGTGTCTTCACGGCCTGAAGGATAAGGCCGCGTGCGAACGCCTATGCGGTATCGCCGCCAGGGCTAAGGAAGGCCCTGTGTGGACCTGGGAAGCCATCCAGCGCACGAAAGCCTTTATCGACATCGGGATAAGGACGGAAGCCGATCTGGAGACGGCACGCGCCTGGATAGCTGCGGCCAGGGCGGAACACACCCATCCCGAAATCCTGAAGATCAGGGAAGCCATCGCCGCCAGGCGAGAAAGGTTCGGATGGAAATGAACCGTGAACAACTTAAAGCCGCATTCGATGAAGCGGTAGCAGATAGCCTTGCTCAGAACATGGTATGCGCTGAAATAGCACAGCGATGGAAGGCCATCGATCAGGAGAGTCAGAAGGTACGCAAGCTGGCCCAGGCTCTTAACGAGCGCGCCCTGTACTTGCAGAAAGCCCTGGAAGTACAGGGCAAAATCGATAAGATGAAGGAGCGGCCCGATGCGAACGACATCATTTAAGAAGATATGCTCGATGATTGCAGCCCGCGACTTATACGTGGCAGGAGTATCTGTGAAGAAAATCTCTAAACAGTCAGGTAAGTCTCAGTCTACAATCCGAAGATGGCTTGCTAATTTCGATAAGCATATCATTGCATACCAAGGGAGTAAGTGGTAATGACACGCAAGGACATCGCCGATCTGATCCTGATATTCCTCTGCGGCATCGCAATCTTCGGGACGATCTACTGGTTCTGCACGCTCGATGTGCTAAGTCGATGAATGCGACCCGTGGGTCGCATTCTGGAGGGAAACATGAAAGTATGCCTGATCGATGCGCTTACCGCCATCGAGAAATCGGACACTCAGAAAGCCGTCGCCTGGCTGCGCGTAGATAACTGCTACTGCATCGAAGGCGCTTTGTGCGAACAGTACCGCCAACAAACCGGAAATGGCGAATGGTACAGGCTAACCAACGAGACAGACCCGGTATATGCCTTTGGGATGGGAGGCTTTAATAGCGAATATTCCATCATGCCTCCGGAAGTTCGCGCCTACTTCGGCATACCGTTCACCGGCCCTTCGCTCATCAGTATCAATGATCAAAATGACGGGCTGACGCTTCAGCAGGTAGCCGCCGAAGCGCGTAAGGCGCTGGAAGAAGCGGAGAAGATCGATGGAAAGTGAAACACTCAAAGAGCGCATCGTGCATGGCTTCTGCGATTTGTCTTCCCTGCTCGCCTTGCTTGCGGCAGAGAGCGCGGCGGGCATCCAGCAGCACTTCCGCGATGATGACCTGGAAGGCGCGCAGGCGGCGTTTCGCAGCGCGGAATATTCCGCTTCGGCATCCAAGCAGATCGAGCAGATACTGAAGGACTGGCGAAAGCAGGTACATCCGGTACAGGGCCAGCCGCAGGCCGTGCTGGACAAGACCGTGAAGCAGCTTGTGCGGGAGGCATATTCCGCAGCCAGTATCACTGTCAGGCCACCTAAGGAGTTGTCAAAGCCTGGGAAGTGTTCCAGCACGGTATCGGTGCGAGAGGCCGAGGAATTTATCCTGGAACTGCTTTACAACAGCAAGTCAGGAGAGATGACTTCCGAGGCCGTGAACCGTGAATACAAGGCGAGGTTTAGAGGCAGCTTTAACGAGTTTGAGCTATCGCTGAATTCCCGAGGCGACTGCATGAATTGGTCGCGATGGCTAACTTCCAGGCTCTGCCAAATGAAAGACACGGGAGACATCGAGAAGCCGGGCCGCTACATTATCGCGATTACCGACAAGGGCAGAGAAAGGATAGAGCGCGATGTCATCGGAGAATAGCAACACGAAGCCCACGCATCAGAGCATCGTGGATGATAACTACAAAGGCTACCTGCTGGAGCGGCAGCCGCCTTCCTATGGCATGAGAAGGAACGGCACGCCAGGCTGCCTGTATCTATCGCCGGAAGGCCATCGATGCGGTATCGGGCGTAACATGCCTCTGGCTATGGTCGAGAAGATTAAGGCACTTGGTATCAGTGACAGAAATATCAATGCAATTATGGATACGTCCGAGCATACTTACTGCCTGGAGGCAATCGAGTGGTTTTCTCAATGCAATGGCGAGTTTTTGATGCAGGCGCAGAACGCGCACGATGTCGCGGCCATTAAGGCGGATCAGGCTTTCCCCTCCGATAATCTTGCTCCTGAAAAACTGGAAATGTTTCGCAGGCTTTATCGGGATAACCTTGCCGCGCTGTGTCGTAATTGGCACCTGGAATGGCCCGAAGATCGGCCAGGAGTGCGCGAACTTGCCCAGGCCGAAGCGCAGGCCCGCGAACTGGCGGCTGCTGCGAGAGACACATCCGTCGATGTGGGTACAGGAAAAGGCCAATGAAGCGATGCTACGTGCCAAAGAAGTTCGGCGCTGGCTCCGTATCAATCATCCATAAAGCCAACGCGATCATCAGCGAATATTCGCGGCAGGGATACGACCTGACGCTCAGGCAGCTTTACTATCAGTTCGTGAGCCGTGACCTGATAGCCAACAAGCAAAGCGAGTACAAGCGCCTTGGCTCCATTATCAACGATGCACGGCTGGCTGGCCTGATCGATTGGGATGCCATCACCGACCGTACCCGTAACCTGCGGCAGAACAGTCACTGGAGAAGTCCTGAAGCGATCATCGACGCCTGCGCTGCGTCCTTCCAGTTCGATAAGTGGATAGACCAGCCGCGCCGTGTGGAAGTGTGGATCGAAAAGGACGCCTTGGCCGGGGTGTTCGAGCGCATCTGTTCTGAGTTGGATGTTCCCTGGTTCGCCTGCCGTGGCTATACCAGCCAATCGGAAATGTGGGCGGCAGCGCAGCGTCATATCAGGTACGAAAAGTCTCACCAAAGCGTGACGGTACTGCACTTTGGCGACCATGATCCATCCGGGATCGATATGACCCGCGATATTCAGGATCGCCTGAGCACTTTCTATACCTCCACGATAGTCGAGCGTCTGGCGCTCACGATGGATCATGGTCAACGAGTACGGCCCGCCTCCCAACCCTGCCAAGGATACCGACTGCCGCTTCACCGGATACTCCGCGCTTTACGGCGATGAGAGTTGGGAACTAGATGCCCTGGAGCCTTCGGTTCTCTCCGATATGGTGCGAGAGCACGTCGAAACCATTCGGATGCAAAGGCTGTGGGATGAAGCTGTCGAGCGAGAGAAGGAAGCCAAGGCTACCCTGAAGGCCATATCGATGAACTACGAAGACATAGTTGGCCTTGTCGAAGAGTGGGACAGCGAATGAAGCTGATGGAAATGGGCAAGACACCAACGACAGACGAAGAAGCGATGCAGTACCTACCAGATGGCACACCGCTGGTCAAGCGGTGCTGTGTCGGGCTTTACCATGTCTATCGTGAACAGGGATGCACAATCATCGATGCTCTCCAAAAAGTGTTGGAGACTTACCTGGAGAACGCAAAATGAGCCACCACCACAAGCTTCCATCTCTGCCTGAGCTAAAGAAGCGGTACGCCTTCGTGATGATGCTCAACCGAAAGGAGCATTACCCTAGAGAGTTTATCCGGCCCAGGCACAGAAAGAAGGTCAAGAAGCATGACCATCACAAGGTTTGAGCGTATTGTGCTTCGCCTTGCAAACCAGATGCCCACTAGATACTACCTGCACGATGGCCCAACGGATGCCCCCGAGAGTGTGATGAAGGTGCAGTTCCAGGTTCGTATCTTCGATAACGTCGAGCGTCTGCACGTAGAACTGGCTCAGTTGGGCTTTACACGATGCCTACCAGAACTGAAGCATCATGAAACATGGTCTATCGAAAGGACGGAATAATGACAGATATTGAGAAAGCCGAAGTATTGGCGCATATCGACAAGCTGGTCGAAGAAGGCGTCTCGATGGTCCTGAAGGGCGAAGCGGCCCTGGAAACCATCGGCACGAACCTGATTATCGATATGTCGATGAAGGCCGTGGACCAGGGCAAGAACGTCGATACCGCCGTTGAACTGGCGACACTAATAACCTGTAAGATGAAGCTGCGTGTCGATCAGGAACAGCGCAAGGCATCGAAAGAAGGAGAGAAACCCGATGACAAAAACCAGGCTGGATGACTATAAAGGCCAGCAGATATTCCTGCTGGAGAATGGCAAGTTTGAGGCCCATGTATCGGGACAAGTTCTTACGGCCACAAGCCTTGCCGCCATCAGAAAGAAGGTCGATGCCGCCGTAGTCGTGCCTGTCATCGAAGCAGTTGATCGTTACCATGGATGGGTCGTCAAGATCGTCGGTAAGAGGCAGAGTAAGTCCAGATGGAAAAGCTATCAGGCCGTTCTGGAAACCGGCGATACCGCTGACTTCCATGCACTCGGTATCTCTGACAAAGCTACTCACTCCGAACTGATCGAAGTGCAGGCCATGCAAAAGGAAGAGTACGACCGTCATAAGGAAGCCGCCGCGGAATTCTTACGGCAGGAAGAAGCGATACGAAAGCGAATGATCACGCTTTCCGAAGCACTCTACGATAAGATGGTAGCCGAGAAGGGAGCCGCCACGGATGTCGATGATACTAACGGGTGAGCAGGAAGCCGCGCTCGATGCTTCTCTCGTCGGCAATGGCAACACCGTCGCCTGGGTCGGGTATCCAGGGAGCGGCAAGACCACGATGATGAAGGAACTCTACGGTCGCCTTGGCTCCAACGCAAAAGAGTATCGGATGCTCTGCTTCTCCAAGTACAACTCCAACAGCATGAAGGCCACGATAGGAGACTACGAAGGTATCAGCACGACGCATAGCTTGTGCTGGAAACTTCTCGCTCGTAAGTGGCATCGTAACGCCGGGAATTGGCAGCATCAGGACGGGAGGCGTCACAGGCGCTTTGTGACCTGGGCGGCGCGGGAGTTCTATGGCGTCGATGACGTGAAGCTGTTCACGCAGGAGCAGAACGCAGGCATCGATGACTTCCTGAAGGTAGTCGATCTGGTGCAGTCCCACTCTCTGCCCTGGCGCGACATCGGGAAGGTGCTGGTTACGGCGCGGAGGTTCGTCAGAGAGCCATCGGACGCAGCGTTCTTGGAGGGGCAGCTTGCCAAGGTCATGCGATGGTGCGCCAAGGGCTTCAACGAGAGCGAAGCCAGAGCCTATCACGATGGCGAAGAAGGGTGCCGGTATCGGATCGCCGACGGGTACGAGTTCTCCGATCTGGCCTGGGCCGTCGCCAACTTCGACGGCTTGCAGACCTATGCCTACAAGAACACGGGCATCGCCATCGATGAAGTCCAGGACAGTACGCCGACCGAAAGGATGGTATGGGAGCGATGCCTTGGGCCAGATGCTTCCCTGCTGTTGGTAGGCGACCCCGCACAGGCCATTATGTTCTTCAGGGGAGCCTATCCCGATATGTTTGGAAGGCTGGTAAAGCACTTCGATGCCGACCTATGCCCGATGCGCGTATCCTTCCGGCTGCCGAAAGCCGTGCTCTCTCTGGCGCGGCAGTGGGTTCCAGATCTTCAGATAGCACCTTCCGCTATTCAGGGCTGCAACGAAGTAGTGGATATGATGGACATTCTGGAGAGCGTTGGTCCAGGATCGGCCATCATATGCAGAACAAACGTACAGGCAATTCGTTGGGCGCTTTTCCTGCTGCGACACGGCATCCCGGCCATCGTCAAAGGCACCGACATCAGCCGCGATATGCTGGCCCTGGTCGGGCAGCTTGCCGCCATCGATGGGTTCCGGTTCGATGAACTGCCGCTGCACCTTCAGGCGTGGGTCCAGCAGCAGGAAGTCATCCTGCGGCGCGTTCACACGCACAACCCGGAAGAGTACGTCAAGGAAGCGCGTGAGCGTGCCAGCAGCCTGCTCTGCTTCTATCAGGGAGCCGTCGAGAAGGGATGCAGGACCACTCACGCCTTCGGGCGCGTCATTCTAGATACTTTCAAGGATGATGGCGATGCTCACGGCAAGGCCGTCCAGTGTATGACGGGCCATAAGGCAAAAGGATCGGAGTTCCCGCACGTCATCGTGGAGGAAGCGGATATAATAGGGGTACGCGGGTCCACTCCCGATGAGATCGCTCAACACCGCGCATTGCAATATGTCATGTGTACCCGCACGCTGGATCGGTTCCAGCAGATACGGGAAGGAGCAAGCCTCCGAAATGAAGATCGCTGGTAAGCTGGACACATCTGTCGATGTTGGTATGGAACAGGAGAATGAATTTGAGGCGCGACCATGTGGAAGGAACTCCGCAGGAGATATTCGGCGGCATCGACCCGCAGATGCTGTCCAACTGGCAATCCCTATCGATAGTGGCTGCAACGATGCTGCATCTTACACTCAACCTTGGATTACCAGGGTCGCTGGTGACGGGATCGGTTCTGCAAATACTGGAGATGGCGCAGTCCCCGCTATCGCGGGATCGGGCAAGCCGAAGCCTGAAAATCATCGAGGACGAAGGCGTACCCGAACTGATGCTTCGCATGATGGAAATCGTCGGGGTGATGGCGGCGGCAAAGGGAGCGGACTTCGAGCAGATGACGGAGAGCGAGCGCCAGATGCTTCTCAGGGACGGGCTGGCGTACATGGGCGGGGCTACGGATACGAACGACCCGTAGCAGTAGCCCGGTGGCGGCATCCGCTGCTCAGGGATCGACAGGGATTTGCGCATATGGATGGCAGTGGCATCAGTCTGAAGCTGAGTACCCGCTGCCATGCCTGCGGGAAGCTACAGGGGCGCTACGACACGATGTTTAATCTGCCGCTCTGTACACCCTGTTCAAGACTGCTGAGGATAATTGAGCAAGAAGATAATGTGACCCGTGGGTCGCATTCTGGAGGAGAAGACATCGATGGCTGAAGGTAAGATCGAACCGATTGACATTGAAAAGATCAAACGGCTGCAAATGCTTCGAGAGCCGTTCCGGCAGAACGAGATCAGCAAGCTGCCCAAGCCCTTCTCTGCGAACGCCGAGAAGGGAAAGTGTAAAGAGTGCGGCGGCTATCACGGGCTGCCCGCGATGCATCTAGATTATGTCGGCCACGCGGCCTTGACAGACAGGCTGCTCCAGGTCGATCCCTTCTGGTTTTGGGAGCCGCTGGCGCTTACCGCCGATGGTCTGCCGCTGCTCGATAAGGATGGCGGGCTATGGATTAAGCTAACCGTGTGCGGTATCACGCGCCTTGGCTATGGCGATGCGCAGGGCAAGACCGGGCCGAACGCCACGAAGGAGCGCATCGGCGATGCCCTGCGTAATGCGGGGATGCGGTTCGGGATGGCGCTCGATCTGTGGCATAAAGGCGATCTGTGGCAGGATCGGGAAGACGCTGGTATCCCGCATACAGACGCAGCGACAGCGCAGCCTACCGCGGAACAATACCTGACCATCGCGAAATACCAGAGAAGCCTGAATGTGAAGCCGGTATTCCCTGCAACGCAGCCAGATGCCGATGCCTGGATAGCCGATTATAAGCAGCAGTATGCAGCGGCTCAGGACGCCAAGGCCAAGGCCGCTGCCGAGAAGACATCGGATAAGGAACCCGATGCTACTCCCGCTGCACAAGCTGGCGGATAGCGGAGAGTTCCGATCTAAGCTGCGCGAGTTCATCCTTCAGAGTGGGCCGCATACGCACGACGGCCTGCTCCGTGGCATCGGTTACAAAGCTGTCGATAGAGCATCCATAAAGCCTGCTCATGGCAAACGCCTGATAAAGATCGGGGATAGACGATCCCGTCTCCCACGCGGCCACCAGTGTCACGCCCACGCCGATAATGTCGGCGACATCCTCGATGCTCATATCTGCCTGCTTGCGGCACCGCTTCAGTTGATCGCCAAGCATGGCATTAAACGATGGCAAGTCCACCGACGATGGGCCATATCCTGCCGCCTGCTCAACCACATGCAGCGGCAGGTTCAGCCCGATGCTTACATGAAGTACCCTATCGCGCCTAGGCTGCCTGCCATCCGGGGAGAGTTCGATCTTGCTCCATCCGCCGCGCGTAAAGGTTGCATCGGGGTTCTTGTTACGTAGGTACTCCTGCACCCTATCGGCGCAGTCCGTCTGCGACCAATCATGATCGGTTCGATATTGCTGGACCCATGCTCCAAAACGCTGTGCTCTTACCAATGATCCCTTCCTTCTCTATCCAGGGACAGATCGCTGTCTACACTCGTTGACCGTCTGCTACAATTCTATATCACTATAGCCGCTCACACCCGCTATCGCAAGTGAAATTCCGTCTACCTGTGCAATATCATTTTGTAGACACTTCTGTATACAAATAGACACTTTCATCGCATCTTCCGGTATAATGAGGCGGTATGCATCCGCAGACGCCAAGGAGACGCACGAATGCCCCAAAAGGTCCGCAACAATATCTTCCTGCTCAGACTGGAGGCCGGTCTTACGCAGGAGCAGCTTGCCCATCGGGTAGGCGTGACAAAATGCCTGATCAGCAAGCTAGAATTAGGCCATCGAAAATCGCATCGAACCGTCAGGGCTATCTCGGCGCTATTCAATACCGATACCAAGTGGCTCACTTCTCCGATCCAGTATCGCGGAAGGAGACGGATAGCCGTATGACAGCCTCCCGCCCCCGCCGCGTAGACTACTCCCAGGAGCCTTCCAATGACTTAGTTCTTGTCGATGACAAGCATCTATTCCCAGCCGAAGGCTCCGTCCCGGCATCCACCGAAGATGTACGCAGGAAGGTTGACTTTGCCAGGCAGCACCTGTCCGTCGCGTACCATGTTATTTCCGAAGTCCACGATAGAAAGGAATATCAGGCGCTAGGCTACTCCACCTGGGCCGCTTTCTGCCAGAAGGAGTTCAACTGGTCGCCACGGCAGGGCTATCGCATGGTCAAGGCCGATGAAGTCAATCGCGTGCTGGATAAAAACAGCCTTCCACCCGTGACGGAGCGCATCGCCCGCGTAGTGGCGGACTTATCGGAAGATGCCATCGTGGTGTGCGCGTTGGAGGCCAGCAAGATCGCCTCCGAAAAGGTCTATGTCGGTAAGGCAATGGCCCATGCTGGCAAAGTCACCGCCCCAATCATGGCGGAGGCCAGGGCGAAGCACTTCCCCGATAGCAGGCCATCCGATTATACGAAGCCTGCGTCGAAGGCTAGAGAGCCTGCAAAGCCATCGGGCCTGGTGCTTAGAAAGGTGGCGATGTCCGCCGATATGTCGGCAATGATCGTGATGTGGGATGAAGGTGGCAAGGAGAGACACCTGAATATCCCTATAAGTGAAGTTCTCCGTTGCTTACCGAAAGGTTAGCCCGTGGATACCGCATCCTTCTTCAGCAGCATCTTCTCGGGATACTCCAATCCCGAGAAACGATGGATCGAACTTAGAATGATGACGCCCGGAAAGAAAGGAATGGATATTCGCTGGTTCCCGATCACGGATACTGGGATCATGTACGCCACGCGCTGCGCCCAGGACAGGTCGGGCACGATGGACGTGTACTATGGCGTCCTGCCCAGGACAAAGACGCACGGCGTCAAGGATAGCGTGGCCGTATCGAGAGTGCTGTTCGCGGAAATCGATGGAGCGTCGGGCGGCATGGATGGAGCCTTGCGATTGCTCTGTACCGCCATCGCGGAGCAGCGCATCAAAAGCCCTTCCCTGATGGTTACGAGCGGCGGAGGCGTTCACACCTACTGGCGCTTAAGCGATACTTGCGTCACGGAGCAGATAGATATGTCGATGCTCCTGAAGCGCCTGTGCGTGGCGATTGGCGGCGTCGAGTGGCACGGACGAACACTAAAGCCCATCAAGGATGGTTCTCCGTTTGCCGATCCCGTATCGACCGATCTTCCGCGCATCCTGCGCGTGCCCGGAACCTGGAACCATAAGCCATCGAGAAACTGCCCGGTACGGATGGTCGATTGGTTCGATGGAGACGCGCCGATAAGTGTGGCCCAGTGGGACGCGCTTTTACCGCCTGGACCATCACTGCCGCCCATGCAGGAGTATGCTCCAGAGCGCGATACCATGACAGGACTGCCACCTAAGACAGAGCAAGAGCTATATACGGGATGGCCCATCGGCCAGCGATGGCAGGCTATCCGAAAGATACTCTACGTAGGCAGGAAGCGCAACCTTAACCTTGATGACCTGGTACGCACCTTTTGTACCAATAATCCCGGTGCAGAGTATCGAGACTTCGATCAGCTAGTTCGCTCCACACTCACCAATGTTTATCCCGATCCCAACTACCTTTAACTTCGCACCGATAGGAGAGAAGCATGTTTATTCGTACCCGCACATCCATCGTGACTTTTGCTGGAGGAACCTTGCTCGTAATCAACGAGCAGCCCGGTTCAGGATGGATGGTCGTTCACTCGGCGGATGGCTCTACCAATATCACGGCCATGGAATTGTTTACATCCCGCGATGGCGCGGATAAGTTCCTGGAAGAAGTGTGGGAAGCCTTCTGCTCAGGCGTGGAGTATCTGGATTTCACACATAGGCCCGACGATCGTGAAATTGCAGCCATCGATCCCACAGCCGCCCAGGTTATCCAGAAAGGCTTCGATAACTGATGATCCCTGTAGAGCAGACCATTCTGAAGCCGCCGCTTGGCAACTGTTATGCAGCTTGTATCGCCAGCATCTTTGAAGTCGATCTTGATGATGTCCCACATTGCACGGAAGAAGAAGGCACGGCTGGCGATAGCTGGATTGAATATGAAGCAAGGCTCAATCGAGAGTTCTTCAATCCACGCGGATTCATGAGCGTCATCATTGACGCGAATGCAGGATGGGTTCCATCCACTTATGCCGTGCTCTCTGCCAAGTCTCCGCGCGGCGATTGGGAACACGCCGTAGTCTGGAACGGAAAGGAAATTGAGTACGACCCACATCCGAAGCGTGATATGGGTGTAGGTGAATGGAAGTGTTGGGTAGTCTTTCTCGCCATTAACCCATCAAGGATGTGGCAGGGCAATGGCTAAGATAGCGACAAAGCCTGAAATGTATGACCTGCTGCGGCGTGGCAGGTTGGGCAATCACTGGCCGCTGATAACGCCATGTGAGGCCGCACAGCTTCATCCGATGACGCATGTGGGTATTAGGTGGACTCACGGCGCAGGAGGCCCGTGCGTGCCCTTAATCTATGCGATGGACCTGGAGGCACAGCTATCGCGGCTGGAAGCAGAAGGCTGGCCCAGAGATGGGTTCTGTATCGGTCAGATCGTAAACGTCGAGCATCACATCACGCTACAGGGCGAAGTGATGCGCTCCATCAGGCACTATGAGATGACCTACAGCCACGTTCAGAAGCCAATGCGGCAGGCATTCCGTGAGCAGACTTTATCTGCTCACGGAATGATGGCTTTGGCCCTGCTGCAAACCTACTGTGATCCCGGCACGCTCGATGACTTCCAGGAATTGTGGGACGAATATCCCGATGCGATTATCGAATTCACGGCCTACCAGATCACGCACGGCAGCACGAAGAAGCGCAATACCGTGATCTGGGAAATGAGAGACTACTGAGAAAGGAAGACGATGGGCGAAGACACTCTTAAGCTGGTATGGCGGCGTGGGCGATGGGTTCCTGATATGCTGGCGGACCGTGCGCTGCTGGTCTACTTTACCGGGAAGTCTTCCGTCACGATGGAAGAATATGATAGCGTGCTTCTCCCTGCCATTGCAGGACGCTATGCGGTACAGACTATAGGGTATCCATCATGACACGGATGACCGTGAAGGCGCTGCAAGACTACCTGAAGAGGCAGGGCTTCGAGCAGCCGCGCGACATTGTGCGGCAGGAGACACGCACACAGCCCAATGCCGCCGAAGCCGAACTTATCACCCGACTGAAGCAGGTCGCTCCACAGGTGCCGCTGCCGCGCTGCCAGGAGCATCCTGAAGGCCAGTGGCACGTTCGGGAAGACGAACGCCTTCGTAACTATCCGAACTGGCGCTGCGATGCCGCGTGGCCCGAAGCAAGGCTTGTCGTGGAAATCGATGGCGATAACCATAGCCACATCAATATGCGCAATCGGGACTGCCTGAAGCGCAACGCCCTGCTGCTGCACGGTTATCTTGTGCTTACCTACACCATCGAACTGCTGCAATCCGACCCTGCCAAGGTTGTATCGGATATTGTGGCCGCGCTCCACTACGAAGGAGTATCGATATGATCTGTGCCGAATGTGGGCAGGATAGACCCGATCCAGAATTCGTAACCAAACACGGCCCTATCGCTAAACGATGCGAAGGGTGCAGGCGCACCATCCAGGCCCGCCAGTCCCAAAGCAATTCCATCAGGGCCGTCTTTCATACTCCTGCCGTTCCCGTGAAGTCGTGCATTCATAACCGGCACGGCTATTGTCGATACTGTGGAGTGTAGCTTCCGGTTTTTCTCAGTAGTTGGAGTAAGTCAGAAGCGATGCTTGTGTCCCGAATGCGACCCGTGGGTCGCATTATCAATGCAGCCGTCAGAGACGGAGAAAGTAATAGCATGGCGATCAAATTAACCGCAGGCGATGAAACTCGCCGCGTCGATACCTTCCTTCTCAACCCGTTTGACATCATCGTGGATGAAGCCAACCGTGGGCGCGTCATCCCGCCGACCGATGACCAGATCAAAGAACTCGCGCTCTCGATGTTACAGAACGGGCAGATACAGCCCGTCGAGTGCAGGCGCGATACAGACAGCCGCCCTGTGCTTGTCCTGGGCTTCACCCGATGCGCCGCCGCACGTCTTATCAGGACTGGCTTCGATACAGGAGAAGGGCTTTACGCCCAGGCTCCAGACTTCAAGCTAAAGGTCAACCTTGTCGATAACAACGATGAAGCCGCCTTCCTTCGCAACATCGCGGAGAACCGCGACCGCAACGCCACTTCCATCATCGATGACATCCACAACTGGCGCAAGCTATCAGATATGTACGGCAAGACCGATGCGGAAATCGCGGCGCTCTACAAATGCAGCACGACGCATATCAGCCGTAACCGAAAGCTGCTGAAGCTAAGTCGGGCCACGCAGATACAGGTCCATCGTGGAGAGTTGACCGTGGCGGCGGCTCTCATTCTCGCGGACGAAGTACCCGAAGCCAGCCATGCCGATGTCATCGAAGCGGTTTTACACGATAAGGGCGCAGTCACCGGCGCGGGCATCACCGATCACCTGCGCAAGCTATCGAGAAAGGCCAAGGCAGAAGCAGAACAACCCGATAACAACCTGCCCGATGCGGTCCTGCGCGACGACCCATCGAAGCCCAAGCCCACCTTTACGCCGAAAGATAAGGACCGCCCGGTATCGATGAAGGAAGTCAAGGCGCTTGCTTCCAAGCTATCTGCCGACAAGGTTAAGATGAACCGCGCCATCGGTAAGTCATTCGATGCGTTCCTGCGCGGCAAGAAGACCATCAATGAAGTACTGCAAGACCTGTACGAAGCAGGCACGGGAGAAACGGAATGAATAAATTTTGGATCATCTGGAACCCGGCGTATCCTGAGCCGCCCAAAAAGCGATACGAAACCAAGGACGAAGCACGGACGGTTGCGGTCAGGATGGCGCAGCAGTTCCCTGGAGAGCAGTTCTTTGTTCTCGAAGCCCTATTAATGGCGGAAATACCCACAGGGCCGATAGTGCAGGCGCTACTGAAAGGCCCGGCATACCGATGAAGTGGGCGTTATACAAAGGCTTCAAGGGCTGCGATTTTCAACGTGTAGGCGAAATTGACATGTGGAACCATGATACATGGCTGAACGGGATTATCAAATTTCTAGCAGATCGCCCCGACATCAATTATATGGCCTGGACATTAGACGATGGCACAAGCTATGTCATTAGGAGACTTCCCTTAACGGAGGCTGGACTATGAAAGACATCGAGATCATACGACCGCAGGATCACGTTGTTGCCTATACGATAGGCGCGGGCAATCTGAAACATGCCGCCATCGAGACGCTGGAAGAGTATAAGCGAACGGTCTACGTGAACCACACTCGCGGCCTGCTGTACTTCTCGGCCGCGATGATGCTCATGGACGAGAAGGTGGGCGCGAAGCTGGCGGATAAGGCGGGAGAGCACGTAGCGGTCTGGAAAGGGCATTACTACGTTCCTGCGGGATGGCTGGTCACTATCGCAAGGCCGGAGCAGCGCGATAGCATCAGGCGGATGTTCCAGAAATTCTATCGGGGTATATTCCCGGATGCCATCGAGGTTCCTGAGTATATATCGCCGCTAGGACTGAGAAGCGCGGGGGCCGTTCAATGAAAGTATGCGAACTGTGCGGCAACGAAGGCGGAAGCGACAGAGAGCGCGGGAAGATCGCAAAAATCGGGCTGTGCGATGCCTGCTCTCCAGACAAACCCACGCCTACCATGGAGCAGCAGGCGGACAAAGCCGACCATCGGATACATGGCAAGTTCGGCAAAAACCGCACCATCGTGACGGGAAACAAGCATCCCGTGGTGAGGCCTGAAGACTTCGGGCCTGAAGACTGATGACTTTTGACGAAATACTGTACGGCCTTGGATGCTACTTCGGGACGCTGCTCATAGGAATATGGGCGGCTACCGAAGGGCTGGATCGGTTTACCGATTGGGTACGAAAATTGAAAGGAAGATCGAGTGAGTGACTTTCAAGAGAAGCTGGAAGAACGCTTCGAGTGCGAGTTCCTAAACGATACCGGAAGCCCGAAGCTGGCCTGGATACTGCAAAGGCTGGACAGCAAGGGCGTTCCGTATCGCGTCGAGCGCAGGGACATCCTGGCTCCGTTGGTAACGGTTCATCGAGAGAACCTATGGCTTGCAAACGCAGTCTTGATGGAAGCCGTTATTTGGCGTGGACAGGTACTCACGATAAAGTTTGTTGACGAGCACCATCCCTACTTTGAAGAAGATGAAGCGCGTCAAAAGCGAGCGATGTTCACGAAGCCTGGGCCTGCTTATGTTATCAGGATCGACCCTGCCTAACCCGGCGGAGATCAATCCGTTCCGGTCGTGCTGCCTCCCGAATAGGCATGGCCTTCATGCCGTCGATAGCGGCCTTGGGGCGCTTGCGGAAGTATTGCTCAGTCGTCGCTAGTCGGGAGTGTCCCATCGTGATCTGCACGGCCTGAGACGGCATCTGCGCCTGATAGTGGGCATAGGTCGCGTAGTTGGATCGTAAGGGATGGCAGGTTATCCGTTCTCCGCGATGGCCTGCCACGCTCTCGATTTCGCGTAGCAGTGCGCGCAGCCCTTCGTCGCCTAAGCGACGGTTCCTATCGACAGTAAGCAGATTGGGATTATGGCACTCTCCACGAGCGGTTCTCCACGCAAGATAGGCGGATCGGATTTCAGGATGCAGTCCAAGCACGCGCGTCTTATCTCCCTTACCATGATGGATCGTGATTTCGTTGGCCCTGATATTGATATGATCCAGGTGCATGTTGAGCAGTTCGCTTCGCCTGATGCCGCTGTAGCAGAGAAGCCTGATGACTAAGGTTGCCATCAGGGACCGTCGTAGTGGATAGATTTTGTTGCAGGCAGAGAGAAGATCGGTCACGGTCTGATCTTCGACATAGCGGCGGTCGGGTTCGGAGCGATCCGGTATCTTCACTGCTGCCACGATGTTTTCCTGCCAATAACGACGGACTACCAGCCATGCGCCAAACGCTCTGAGCGCATTAAAGAAGGTGTTCACGGTCGTCTTGCAGATGGGCCTGCCGTCATCGGTCTTACGGGCGTTCAGGTAGTCGAGAAAGTCGTACAGCGTGCTCTCCGTGACAGCATCGAGCGTGGCTCCATCGCCAGCCCATCGAACGAAGATGCGGAGCCGGTTCTGGTAGCTCTTGATAGTGGTCTTGGATTTACCTTCGACGCTCGACATGGCTTCCACATATCGGGTGAGCAGGTGAGTGAGGGAATTGGATGGTGCAGGCATATTTCTCTCCTAGAAAGGATTTCCTATGCCGACCGAAGGCATCGACTTTGAATGGGTCAACACACCGGGATACAGTTGGTATCAGGTTGCCGGGAAACCATTGCACGCAGTCTTCAAACACATCAGCAAATCAGCCTGCGGTATTAGGAGAAGCGTATGGTCGCCCGACTTTTTCAATGTCGATAAATGTAAGCGGTGCGAAAAAGCCTTGAAGAAAATGGTTCAGCCGAAATAGGTACTTACACCCGGCAGAGAGCGCAGGAGAGGCATTTTGGGGCATCGATGGAAGGTGTGAACAGGTTCAAGCAGTATGAAAACGGCTATCCATTCCACCGATTTTCGGTGTGAACGAAGTGCTCTACCACTGAGCCAACCGCCCAAACGACGCCGATACCATTGCTCCTGAACTCAAGCCGGGTGATGGAAAGAGTATAATACAAAACTCCTGCCGGTACAAGTAGACACTTATACCATGGAGAAAGGATGTGGTTAATGGAAAAAGTTCCTACCTTTCTTAACGGCGTATGCGTCGAGGCAAAGCCAGGCTTCTTTATGCCATTCGTATACGCGATGGTCGAAAGAACATGGTTCGACGCAGAAGGATACGAATGGGTAGAAGTAGGGCATGGCGTATCCCGAATGTCCATACCTCCATCCAAGCTACAGGTGTATCCAGGGAGAAAGAGCAATGTCCGATAAAAGAGTAGGTCCAGGCGCAATTAGGCCTGACGATGAAAGCAAGTTCCCGATATTTCAGCCTAAGATTACACGGGATATACTACCAGTATTCAGCCTGAAGGCAGAGTTCGATAACTATATCGGTAAACCAGTTGACCAGGGACCATCGAACAACTGTGTGGCAAACCAGCTATCCATCCATCTCGATCACCTGCGACACAGGCTAGGCCTTCCAGTCGATAATCCTGCCAACCGTTCGCTGCCATCACGGATGCTGTCTTGGTATGATGCTCGACTTCGTGGAGGCGGCACAGCCAGGACGAAGCAGAATTCTGGTGTAGCTGTGGCAGACGCAATCACTTCGGCGCAGCAAATAGGGCTGTGCTCCGAAGTGTACTACGGCTACACGAAGGCTCACTGGTACTCGACGCCCGACAAATCTGCCCTGGCGGAAGCCGCAAAGCACAAGGTCATAGAAGCGTCCTGCCTTACCGTGAAGCGAGCGCCCGATGGCAATTCTTACGTGATCGAAGACATGGAAGCCTGCATCGCTTCGGGCCACAGCTTCGTCTTCGGTATCATCTACTACGACAATATGCACACGGATCGGAACGGCGTGCTACCGATGCCACCCGCCGATAAGCTAGGCTTCATCTATGATAGTCACGCGCTCTGCGCCATTGGATATGATCGGGTGAAGCAGCAGTTCTTGTGCAGGAACTGCAAAGGTCCGAATTGGGGCTATATCAAGGGAGACGTACTGATACCCTACGCCATAATGAAGCATCCGCTGATGGTCTTCGACGCCTGGACGGCTACATCGATCAGCGGATAGTGTGACCCGTGGGTCGCATTTTTAAGGAGAGAGAATGAAAATATACTTTCATGTGGGCGAAGATGGGATGTGGGTAGAAGGTAAAAACCCATACGATGATCCTGAAAGCGCGCACTATGTTAAAGATAATCCCTGGCCCAGAAGAGAATTCGAGTTCGCGGAACTTACCGAAGAAGAGATGTCGGACTATCGTCGCGTGATCTCGGAATTGGCAGCCTGGGAAGACAAGCTATCAAAGATAATGCAGGTGGAAAAGCCATGACACTAAGAGAAACCCTGCTCGAAAGCGTGCCGGAAGACCTGGACGCATTTCTCGATGGCATAGCCCTGGAGTTCAACTACACGACAGTTACCAATACCATCGGAATGCCAGCAACGATACTGACACTTTCCTTACATCCAGATGATCTTCATAAGAGCATCATTAAAATGGAGGAGTATGGATACATTCAAGACAATCGGAACAGGATTGTCGTAAATCGTCAAGGAAACCTTGTGGCTTCGTTTACATATATCCCAAAAGAAACGCGACCGATGCATGACGCGGAGTTAATGAAGAATGACGCGTAAAGAATATCGATCTGCTTCTGTCGAAGAAAAGATGCTCACAGACTTCGAACGCCATCGTGTCATGCACGCACAGAAGCAGGTGCTCTGCTCTCGATACTTCGACACAGCCTATGGCATCTATAAGATAAAAACGTGCCTAACGGAGTATCGATGCTACGAGTGTGATCCGTATGGCTGCTTCTGGATCATCGAGTTTCCGAAGTTCAGTAAGCAGGAAGGCAATGGACCTGATTTTGTCCTAGCATTCACCGAGAACACTCTGAACGACCTGATCTACCAGGCGTCACACGATGGGAACTCCTGGCATAGTACATTACCTGCCTGCCCACATTTGGAGGCGTTTCTGCTGTCACTGTGCCAGGAAGAACCGCTCGACCTTACTGCACCGTCCTGCCGGTATCCAGTGTTAGTCGGAATTTCGGCACATCACTTTCCTGCCAGCAAACTGCTGCGTATCCGCCTTCCAGCGCCACAATTGCGGGAGCCTGCATCATGGTAGGCACTAAGGTCATGGCCGATGCCATCTGCCGCCAGGTCTTCCCACGGTCGCCGCTCCAGGCCAGCCGGGAAGTTCTGGCGGTCGTATCGTAGAGCAGCATGATAAGGCTTCCCGCGCCTCCGCGCACCATTCCCACGCACTTACCCGATAGAGTCGTCACGCTCGTCAGCACCGTATTATTGACCACAAGGCCAGCCGTGACGGTAGATGCCGGATAACCTGTAGTGAAGGCCGTATGCACTTCACTGCCGAAGTTCCAGGCCATCGCCCATCCCGACTTCAGGAACGCGATTCCCGCAAAGAGTTCCGTAGGCTCCCCACCACTGCCGATGACCGTCTCCGTGACCCATGACGCGCCCTTGTTATCCCGAAGCTGCGCGAAGAAGGGAGCGCTATCGCCTCCGCTTGCATTCACATAGCAGGCTGCGGTCAAGCCCTGCCCAAAGTCGCTGCTCTCGAAAGCTGCTCCCTCCGTCGTGGGCGTCCAGGTATCGCCATTGTCATCCGATACCCACAGCTTTCCCGATCCCGTGGACGTGTCCAGGGCCGCGATGTAGCATCGGGATGTGTGGATAAATGTCACGGCGACGTGCGCGGCGTTCGCCGTCATCAGGGTTTGCGTGGCAAGCCAGCCATCGGTCGGATGCCCGATATGGCCTTTTATGCTGCGATGGCGGGCTACCTTTAGCGCGCCCGCATCGTTGATCCAGGCGAAGACCACGGTATCCTTGAAGCTGCTTACGCTTCGGTTACGAAGCGCGGGATCGACAGCCATGCCGGTTAAGGCATAAAACTCTCCCGGTCCCATGATACGGTTCCCGATCTGGCTTCTGGTATCGGAAAAGTTAGTATCGGGAGGATTGACCTTCACTCCATAGTCGAGAAAATAATCGGATTGCGGCCCGTCAGGCCGATGGCTCTTGATGGGCGATGCCATGATTTCCGCGAAGGTAGGCGTATAATCGAGGAGTTCGACCTTCGTGACATACCACCACTCCACGCCATCGGAAATGGCAAGCGCCATCAGCCCCAGGTTGCCCGTGGGATAGATCGGATAGCAGATACCGCTCCTGCCGTAGCCGTCCGTGATGCGCACCCTGCCCTGCCCTGCGTTGGCATAATAGGGAGTGACATCGTGGATAGCGCCATTGGCAAAGCCGTAGATAGATAGCGGTCTGTTATTATCGACCCAGGCGTCCACGATCCAGGACGTGCTATCGCCAGGCCGGTTACTGCTGGTGCCATAGAATACTTCTCCAGGACTGTCAGGTCCGAGAAGAAGCACGGCGTAGGTCGGCATCAGGGCGTTAAAGGCAGAGAGCGAGGAGGCGTTGGGCGTAAAGCGCTGCTTGATGGACAGTCCTGCATACCAGCGCCACTCAAAGTCGGACCTATCAAGAATGTACTCCTGTAGAGAACTATTGCCCCACGCATCGAACGTTCCGCAGTTGATGGGATCGTAGATCGGGTTTTTGATATAGGTGCCTATCAGTATTTGGCAGGCATCCATGTTCATGCCTGTATTTGTGAATGAGAAGGCTCCATTCTTATCGGTGGTGGCGTGCGATAGGGATGTAGTCTGATAGACGCACTCATCGACGCCTCCGGGAACTCCCGCGCCGCCGCATATCTTGACGACAAAAGGGTCGGAGTAGGAGAACCAGAAAGCGGTTAGCGGAATGCCGGTCAGATTATTGTGAAAGAAGTCTGGACCGCTCGGTGCCATGTGCGTAATGTTACGCAGCTTGCCCGATATACTCCAGTTCTGCGCGATGCCGCTATGGTACTTGGAGGCTGCGCAGGCGGAAGCATCGTACTTTGCGGCCATGGCAAGATCGCCCGCCACGGGATCAGGCTCATTCAGGATATAGTAAGGCGCGACGGCAAACCCATCGACGGCAGCCGATCCCTGATCCTCTATCGAGAGGTGGTAGTTCGTGATGGCGATAGTATCGCTCGATGCATCGGCAGGGCCATCGGGATCGAAGGAGAAGGCTCCGCCTGCTACCCCGATGTAATCCACGCCGATGCGGGCGTCATCGAAGAGAGAGAAGAAGGGCTGCATCGACAGGGCTTCCACGGAAGGCAGGAAGCTGTCGGGTATCTCTGCTCTCGATAGGATCAGGCTGCCATCAGCCGCCGTGGAGGGATCGGCGACTTCCGCCCTGGAAAGATAGAGCGGGCCGTCCGAGGGCGAGCCATCGATGAATATCTGGATGGGCGCGACGACGGTATCCAGGGACAGGTCATCGACCCACAGCACGTTCGACATGCTTGAGATAGCGATGGCAAATCCCGCGTAGCCCGCGCCGGTGACGGTATAGTCTGTCGCCACGATGCAGTCCTGGATACTGCTCTGCCACGCGCCTGAATTGTCGAGCCAATGCCCATCGGACTGTCTCTGAACGCGGCCCGTTATCAGGTGAAGATTGGTTTCCAGTTCCAGGATGTAGTGTTCGGGAACGGTAAAGAAATCCGTGCTATCGACATGACCCAGGCCCAGGCCAGCCCCCAGGCTTATCTCGTCCATCTGGAGACGGCCAAGAACGAAGTCGATATAGAGACGATAACCTACCAGCGTGCCATTGCTGATGGTGGGCGTGGTCATGCGGTTGTAGGCCATTGCCGCCGCAACGCCGCCTACCAGCGCCTCCGCGCCCACGTAGAGCCGCGCCACGCTGTTTCCGCCATTGCCATCGTCCGCGCCATTGAAGTAGCAGACGGCGGCATTCAGGCCACCCGTGACAGCAGCCACGACGCTGTTGGGACTTGTCTGAGCGTGCGTGGCCGATGTCTGGTAGGTTCCCGCCGCCGTGATGGTGGAAGGGAGCGTGGGCGCGGTTACGCCATCAAAATCTTCCGTGAAGACGTTAGACATCGATTATGGGCAATGCACGCTATAGTCGAGGGTGATGGACGTACCCGGCGCTTTTACTCCCAGGTTCTGTATGGTACGGGCAAGCATCGTGCTTGCGCTCGCCACGAAACCGTTGAACACCGCGCCTTCCTTGATGCCCGTGGCCCACTCCGCCTGCCCAGGACCGAAGACCGCCTCCCACTTGCAGACCTGCCCTGTGATGGAGGGGAAGGTGGCCGAAACCGGCACGCGGAAGCGGTTGCCCTTGGCGGTCGTTCCGGTTCCTGCCCCCACGCCAACGCCCACCGATCCGACAAGTCCGATGGTCGTTCCGGTTGGCACGGTTATCACCCAGGTTCCATTCGCCGATGTATTTACCAGGTGGCCGTCAACGGTGATGGTATCGCCTGCGGTATAGCCATGCGCCGCCGATGTGGTCAGCACTATCGGGCTGGCGTTGGTACTCGATGCGATATTCACCGTGGCGGCGAGCGCGCCTTGCAGGTCGGTCATCGTGGCGGCGGTGGCCGTGTTGTCGTCTCCCACTCCGAAGTAGCTGTGGGTGTTATCGAAGGGCGTGCCTCCCGCGCCTATCAGCAGGTTCAGCCAGGCAAGTCCGCCGCCATTGACGATGCTGTTCTCGCCCGTGAAAACCTTGTAAGGCTTTGCCTCCCGCTCTCCCGTCACGGGATCGTGCCGGTAGTGCTTCGCCGTGAAGACGCCGTGCAGCATCTTACGGCTTTTAAGAAAGGCGTTCATTTCTCTTTGTGTATAGGTTCGCACTTTATGCTCCTGTCTGTCGTCGGGCCACGAAGTAGGTATCGAGAATAGGGCTGGCTCCATCGTATGCGCGATGCCGCGCCCTGGTGATGTAGAATTTAGCGGGTATGAGGCCGGTATAGGCGTGCCATATCAGCACGGACTGGCCCATCCGAAGCTGAGGCAGATGCGGCAGCGTCGCGCTTGCGATCTGCGTGGGAAGGGAAGTCAAGACCTGGATGCCGTCGGCCACGCCGGACAGGTATCCCTGATCGCCCCACCGCTCCGACTGGATGTAGCAGGAGCGATTATATCCGATGGCTTCCTTGACGGACGGCCCGTTATCCCGATGCTCGATCAGCAGTTCGTTGGTGATCCAGTCCTGTCCAGCGGCGGTCAATTCTCCGCGCAGGTTGGTGATGGAGTTGGTCACGCGCAGGTTCGAGGGGATCGTGATCCAGGCGACTTCCGGGTAAGCATCCTGCGCGTCAAAGCTGTTGCGGTCGGTGAAGCCGTAGACGGGCTGTTGGCTATCGGGATCGAAGGGTTCAATGATAAGGTTGCTGTCCGCATCGAAGCCCATATAGTAGGGCGCGAGACGGACCGGAGTTCCGAAGTCGTAGACCACTTCGGCCAAGTCCTGCACGATGGATTGCAGGGCGCTTATCGGGCTGGTGGTGGCGGGCCACACGGTTATCGGCTGATCGCCGGTTCCTTCGGGCAGGATGGGCCAGTGGCCCGCATAGTCGTCTCCCGCCTTGCCGTAGGGAGCGTTCGTGCCGGGAGCGCCGGGAGGCACGTAGATGCCATCGGTGGATTGGGCATCGGGCAGAAGCCCCAGGTATCGGTCGTGGATGCCGCCGCGATGCGCCCAGTACCGGATGCCGGAGAACGCGGCCCACCCATCCTGAACGACTTCGATGCCGCTGATGACGGGTTCTTCCGAGGAGCCGCCCAGGAAGACCATCCTATCGACTCCCATGGCCTTTAGATCGTTGATGCCGGCGGAGGGGTTCTCATAGCAGAAGCCATCTTCTCCTATGCCCACGATGTATTCGCCATGCTTTATCAGGGTTGCGCCACCATCGTTGCTGGTACTTACGACGCAGGCCAGGTTCCCCGCCGCTCCGATGTACTGGTTGCCGTCGTTGTTTGCCACGATGTCCGTTAAGACGCTGCCGAACATGCGCCGATTATCGTCAAGCTGATGCTCTACCGTGACGCCCGAGAGCCGCAGGAAGACGGTCGTGATGGAGTTCAGGCCATCGGTAACGCCATCGGTAAAGTCGGGGGGAACGATAAGCTGAGACGCGGCCCATCGGAAAGGCTCGAAGCTGCCAAGCCCTTCCCCCGCGTCATCGAGCGATCCCTGGGAAGTCCAGCCGATATTACCATCGGCGGGCGTTACGGTATGGGAGTAGGTCTGACCATCCTGATGACTCATAAGGCCGGGGCTAACCCACGCGGCTGCGGCCTGCGGATGGTCGTATCCGATCTTATGGACGCGCTCGACTTCGATGCTACCGCCTCGCGTGGGCATGTAGGCGAAGCTGGCCCATCCATTCTGCCCATGCAGCCGTATGCGGCCCGTGGAGGGCAGCCAGGTACCCTGCGGGTTATTCTGTGTCCAGGTATCGGAAGGCTGCACCCGAAACTGATGGCCTTCACTCGTCTCGATGATACAGAGGCCCTTCGTCTTAATCGGCTTGATGTAGACCGCCACGACATCGGACTTGGCGAAGTGCAGGTCTGCGGGCGTTGCGCCCTTCTCCTGCTCGACGTTTTTCCAGGTTGCGCCGCTATCTTCGGTAAAGCGCACGCGCACGGGCTGCGCGAAGGCAAAGAGTATCTCGATATTGCGTGCCTGCCCCGCCGCCAGTTCGATGCGCTTGTAACAGTTGTCGGATGTCGCGATGACAGCCGGAGGGCAGGGGCCTGCCATGAGCGCGATAGTGGCCGTCTCGATGCCGGTATCGAAGCTGTCATCGGCCAGAAGATCGTAGCCGCCGCCCGCCGAGCCATCGTTGCAGAAGATAGCGGGTACATCGTAGATAGGCATCCGATAGTTGTCGTCTGCCGTGCCCGATGATTTTGTGAAGTGCCTCCCAGAAGCCGGATTATCATGCAGGTAAGTTCCCGTTCCAAGGAACTGCTCCGGCGCAAAGATCATGCCTGCTGTCGGGCTATAGCGTCCTGAGCCAAGCGTCGGTCCGCTCTTGTACTGCACGTCCTGGGCAAGCGTGGTGAGCACTAGCGGTGGCTTATTTAGATAGCTATAGCGTATCGCCGGTCCCTGGAGAGCGGCTGTGGCGTGTCCTACGAGTTCTCCTGGCATCAGCCCGTTACTCCATGCCCCGCGCGATTATCGAGCCGGTTGTACTGCAAGCCTGCATCGAGCCTTCCGCGCTGCTCATGGATAAGCGGCCCTGAGCCTGGGTTCCCTCCGCCATTCGCAGATAGAGCGCGGGTAAGCGCATTGAGAGCCTGCACTAATCCAGCGTTAGCATCGCTATGGCCCGATAAGGCATTACCCATCGCGGAGCCATGACCATAGGCGTTCATCGCCGTGCCTGGATCGAAGCCTGGACCCGCAAACTGATCGAACCAGTTGTGCGCGGAGTTGCGATGCGCGCCCGAAGCGTAGCCAAGGTCCATCCGTGGATTACCTGACCTGGATAGGAATAGCCTTGTCATCGCCATGCTGTCATATCTGCCACGGAAAGAAGGCATCCCGGCGCTGCTGCCCACGATGCGATTGACGCCGCCCCGCGCAAACTGCCCCAGGTCGCTTGCCTGCTGCTCTTCCAGCCCGTATATCTGCGCGACTTGCTGCTGCTGCTCTTCTTCCGATAGATCGCCCGCCGCCATGAGCGATCGATAGCGCCCGATGCGCTCCTGCAAATAGCCGCCGCGCATCGAGAGCCTGCCAGCCGCCCGCGCCATGCCGGAGCCGGGAGAGAAGGGAAGGCTCTGCGCCATCTTCTCCGCGTGCTCCAGACCCATCATCGGGATGTTATAGCGCGTGATGTCGTACTGCGAATAGGCGGCTGCCTGCGCCGCTCTGCGCTTCGTATTCAGATCACCCCAAATTGGGCTGTCGGCTTCCACGCCCGCATCGGCATATTCCCGCGCCGCCTGCCCTACCGCGCCAAGCATCGCCATGCCGGAGCCACGCACCTGATTACCGGCGTTCTTGTAGCGCATGTTAATGCCGGTTTCAAGTGCGTCCCATTGGGTCGCATCCGTCTCGCTCTCGATAGCAATCCTACGACGCTTGATACGCTGCTCCTGATCGTAGGTTAGCCCACCTTTCGCCTGCTCTGCGGCCAAGCCAGAGTCTTCATCGTGGAGAGAAGATGTGAGAGCCTGTGACGCTGCGCGATAGCTGGAAATGCCGCCACGACGCGCCGCCCTGCTAAGGCCAAGGCCAGCCGCGCCTTCGGCCAGACCCGCCGTATCGGAAGCGCGGCCAAGGCCGATGTCGCGCAGGCTAATCTGCTCTGCAATGTCCTGACGGTTTATCGTATTGATCGCGTCATCGATGCCTAGCTTCTGCTCGTAGGAGACGCCGCCACGCTGCGCTATCAGGCCAGCCGCCGTTCCCATCCTGGCGCTTCTCATGGCAGAGAACGCAGACGATATATCTCCCATCGATCCGTACTGCGTGGCGCGATAGGCTCCGGTTTCTAGCGCGCCCATTCCTGTAGCGCGTTCGTGCTGATAGCGCCCAAGCGCCTGATCCGCGATCTGGTAGGGCATCTGCATACGCTTTGTTTCCGCATCGACCTGAGAGTTCTCAGCCGCCCTGATTTCTGCCTGTGAGTAGCCACCTTCCCGCATCCTGCGAATGTTTTCCGCCTGGGCGCTGATGTCTGCATCCATGGCCGACACGACCGTGGATGTAATGCCACGCAGTGCCGCGCTATTTCCGGTGAGCATTACTCCTGCCATACGCCTGCCGCTGGTAGCATACCCGTATCCCACTTCCGCACGGGCATCGGCATTGTAGGCTTCTGTTTTATAGCGACGGGCCTGAAGCTGGCCGGTATAGACGCTCTCCTTCTCCGCGAGAAGATCGGCATACTGCTGCGAAGTCGTGCCACCTGGCATGTTGGCGATCGCTCTCATTTCATCGGATATGTCGCCAACGCGGGTCATCATCGTGCTGTCAAGATCGCTCAAGGCGCTCTCTGCATCCGATGCCCTGCCGCCATTTAGCAGCGCTCGATTAGCGCGAGACTGATAGACCGTGGACATCGTAGACCGCTGCTTCGACCGATGACCGCCTTGCATCAGCATCTTGTAGTTATCGAGCCATGCCTGCTGCTGGCTGTCGCTGATTTCTCCAGGCGCAAAGGACTGAAGGTAGTCGCCCGGTCCCATCGTCAGGAACTTTTCGGCTTCATTGTAATCAGTCGATGGGCCAAGGGCGGCTCGGCGATACGATCCCATCGTGCGCTCGATGTCGATGGAAGTTCTCCCTGGCGCGAAGGTCCGGCTCAGTTCACCCATCGTCGGTTTGTCACCAGCCTGCATCGATAGACTAACCAACTGATTGCGGTACTTCTCGATAGCCGCCTGGTCGGGCATCAGGGAGCCTGTGGGATCGCCCTGCTGAAGCCACGCCTTGACCATAGGGCCAAGCATCGGGATAGCCTGGGTCACGTTGTAGAGTGATCCACCTACCTGACCGCCGAAATTGTTCTGATACTCAGGATGCCATGCATTGCCCGCCGTGGCAGACTGCCGCTCCAGTTCGGCTCCGCTGTATCCAAGCGCAGTCAGCCCTGCATTTCCCATCAATCGCTGAGAGCGCCCGTACTGCCCTGCCAAACTGGCTTCTACCGCCATCGAACCTACCTGAGAGCCTACCGATGCTCCGATCAGACCAGAAAACGGACCAAATAGACCGCCAATCGAGGCTCCTAACACGCCTCCTACTAGCTGACCGCCGACGCCAGCCATCGCCATATCATCCCGACGGCCTGTAATCTGTTCCTGAGCCTGTACGTGTAGATACTCAGCAGCTGATTGCCCGATTGCATACATGGCACCACGGCCTGCTGAGTAAGCGTATCTGCCGCCAGGCGTCTTTGAAAATCTTCTAAGGCGGCGCATAGGCTGATTGGCGAAGCTGTCAATATCACCAGGGTCGATCCCATCGTCCATTGCCTGCTGCCAGTCGTTATAATCGTCGGCCATGCCATCGGGAGCATTTTCGATCTTGCCGGTATTCAGGTTGTACGATGGCGCGTGGGATCGCTTGGCATCCTGACGCGCCCTTCTGCCAAGACGGTTGATACGGATAGAGTTATCGCGCACATCTGCTTCGGCCTGTAGCAAGTCGCTTTCATCTACTTCGGAAGGAAGTGTCGAGGCTGTGGCGTTGTTGACATTAGCCACACGCCGCGCCGTGCGATAGCCAGCGCGCATCGTAGAGCGGCCTACCTGCATCGTCTGATAAGACTGCTCCGCAGTAGCAAGAGCAATAGGGTCATCGGGATCGACGGCATTACCTGTACGGATGTTCAGGCGGTCAGCACGGGCGCTGTTCCTGACATTTCTGATGGCTTCCGACTGCGATGCCTTGCCGACTACGTAATCGGTTTCCGTGGAATAGACGGCCTTGCGGCCCATGCCTTCGTCTACATCAACATTATGCGCCTGAAGCGTCCTGACCTTGCGCGTATGCCGAAGCGATGCCCAGGAGCCTCTTCGCATCTTGCGCTCTTTAAAAGGCTGGCCTTCTCCATCATCGTCTTCGTCATCGCCGCTGTCGCTTCCGCCGCCGCCTCCTCCTCCGCCAGATGATCCGCCGCCGCCTATTCCTCTGAAAACTCTTGAACCCGCTCCAGCAGAGGGAGGCACGAATGATGGAAAATCGGTCCTATCTGTACGAATACGATAGCGAGGTATCGAAGAAGGAGTTTCAGGAAGTGTGCTGTAGGCCATTCCTTCTGATCCTACCATAGTTTCCGCTGCACCGGATACGCGCTGCGATGTACTAGGAGAGCCTGCCGTGGCATTGCTGACGGGAGGCGTGGGAATACGAACATCGGAGGCGGAAGACACGCCTGCGACCGCCGCGCCCGTGGCCCGGTGGGTGATCTGCGGCATAACGCCGGGATTTGTGGGAGCGCCGCCACGACGCGCAGGAGACGATGTGGAAAGCGATGCCACGCCTGCGGCAGAAGGAGAGCCAGTTCCAGGACCGGTAGACCCCGCGCTATGGTTTGTCTCTAGCCCGACATTGATATTTGATAGGCTGCGCCGAAGATCATCAGAGCGTTTCTGAAGCGATGATAAAATACCGAAAGCTGCTTCGGCCTTTAGATCAATTTCAGAGGTTATTACTGCATCGGGCATAGTAGTCTCCCGTCTACTTGTATCAATGGTATCAGCAGCGTTATAATCGATGTATGAAAACCATCATTAAAATTGCTATCGGAGTTGCCGCAGGCCTGACAATATTTGCGATTGCTACTTTCATGGTTTTGTTTGGTGGGTTGCTCGCCATGAAGAACGGACTTAGCAATAAGCAG
>Ga0207695_10000725_pt1 | contig 64078 bp, 46 predicted proteins | sample KBSC54metaG_FD_184354 | JGI IMG/M metagenome (GOLD analysis project Ga0207695, IMG submission 184354) | Corn rhizosphere microbial communities from Kellogg Biological Station, Michigan, USA - KBS C5-4 metaG (SPAdes) (version 2) | ecosystem: Host-associated > Plants > Roots > Rhizosphere > Soil...
TGACTGTGAGTGACTGCTTTCCAAAGACACGCCCCGCTGCAGCGCCCCGGAGGATGTCTTCGGGATACACCGGCTCTTCGGATTCCCAGCCCACCAGCTCAAAAAGGTCTGCCCAGATATCCCCTTTTAACCTTTGACGGATATATACTTTCTTATCAGGTGTCTCTACCATAAAATAATAGAACCAGCGGCTTCTTTTGCGAAGGACCTTTTCCCTGACAGGAAGTTCGCCTACCCTTTCAGTGCAGTAAGCCTGGCAGCTCTTCCGCTGGATACAACTCGCACACAGCGGGTTTTGAGGTTTGCATACCACGGCGCCGAAATCCATGATAGCCTGATTATAAATGCCGGGTTGGTCTTTATCCAGCAGCTGTCCGGCCAGTGCTGTATACTTTTTTTTGCCGGCAGTGGTATCGATGGGAGTGGCATCGCCTGTATAACGGGATAGTACCCGCAGCACATTCCCATCCACCACCGCATGGGGAAGATTGAACGCAAAGGAGGAAATAGCTGCGGCTGTATAAGGGCCGATGCCTTTCAAAGCGTGAATACTCTCGTAGTCAGCGGGAAATTTGCCACCGTAGTCGCTGGTGATCTTCCGGGCTGTGGCAATGAGATTACGGCAGCGGCTGTAATATCCCAGACCTTCCCAGCATTTGAATACTTTTTGATCCGGAGCCCGGGCAAGATCTTCAATAGCAGGAAATTCCGCGAGGAATTTTTCATAGTAGGCCCAGCCCTGCTCCACGCGGGTTTGCTGGAGGATAACTTCACTCAGCCAGATCCTGTAGGGGTCTTTTTCACCCTTCCAGGGCATAGCCCGGAAATTCTCATTTTTATGCCATTTTAGCAATAGTTCTGTAAAATCTTCTGTTTTTACCACCATTTTCCCTTAAATTAGCCCTCCTTAAAATTCACAATCAATATTTTAGAGAATCCTTGCACAAATAAACCAAATCTATTATTTTGACATTGAAAAAGGATTTCAGACAAGGTGTTGTGAATTAAAAATTTTGTTATATATTTAAAATCAGAAACTTATAAAACTTAATCCCCATGAGAAAGGCAGACCTAGTTAACCAGATATCGGAAAAAACAGGTATACCTAAGGTGGACGTCCTGGTGACGTTGGAAACCATGTTCAAAGAAGTTAAGGAAACCCTTTCCCAGGGAGAAAATATTTACATCCGGGGATTTGGAAGTTTCATTACGAAAAAACGCGCCGCCAAAATCGGACGCAATATAAAAAAGAATGTGGCAGTTCATATCCCTGAGCACTTTATTCCTGCATTCAAGCCTGCAAAAGAGTTTGTAGCAGAAGTAAAAAAATTGCAGTCGGTGAAAGAAGATCAGCCAAACCCGGATGAAGAGATGTAATTTTGCGCTCTAAGCGAAAAGCATGAAGAGACAGCAAATTATTGTAGCCGGCACCGGGGTGCTCTTATTACTCGCTCTGTATTTTTTTGGACAAACAGTTCCTCCGCAAAAAAAGCCCGAGATCTCCGAAGGAGCATCTCAAGGGGCTGCTATTTCAAAACCGATCAGTACCGAGGATATTCTACAATCCTCACAATCAAAGCTTACTCCTATACAATCAGAATATGTCACCCGATTGCAGCATGCTGTGGTAAGAGGGGATGTAAAAGCGCAGCAGCTGAATGCCAGCCGGCAGCTGGCTGCCTTCTGGCGGGATTCGGTGCAGAATGGGTTTCTGCCCTTTGCCTATTATACGGCTGAAGCAGCTAAATTGGAAAATTCCGAAAAAAGTCTGACATTTGCAGCCCAAATATTTCTTGGGGAGCTGAGGGGGCAGGAAAATCCCGCGATCAAAAGCTGGATGGCCACCAATGCTAAAGAGTTGTTTGAAAAGGCTTTAGAACTGAATCCACAAAATGACTCCACGAAGGTGGGGCTGGGCGCAAGTTATGTTTTTGGCAGCTCGGCCGGAAGTCCGACGGAGGTCATGGAGGGGATTCAGCGGATTTTGGAAGTAGCACGCCGTGATACGACCAATATGTACGCTCAACTCATGCTGGGTTGGGGGGGCATCGTATCGGGGCAATTTGATAAAGCTATTGAACGTTTGACAACCGTCGTTCGACATCAACCTGCCAATATCGAAGCGATACTCCTACTTGCCGAAGTCCATCAGCAAAAGGGCAATAAAGCCGACGCCATCAAATGGTATGAGGCTGCCCGAAAGCTGGTCGGTAATCCGGATATGATCAAGGAGATTGATCAAAGTATCCAGTCTTTGCGATAAGTCTCTCATTTGGAACATGTGGTGAGGAACCTTAATCAATTAGGAATTTATTTTTAAACTCATAAAAGCACAAAAGTATGCCTTGTGGTAAAAAGCGTAAGCGTCATAAGATTGCGACGCATAAGCGTAAAAAAAGACTGAGAAAGAACCGCCATAAGAAGAGAAACAAATAAGTTTTCTTTTTCGCAGGTGGATGGATTGGACAGAATGGCCTCATTCAAAAAGGTTGATGTCGATGGCAAACGCTAGTTACGCTTGAATAAGGAACTGATCATAAATGCGACCCCGCAGGGTGTTGAAATAGCCCTATTAGAGGATAAGAAGCTGGTGGAGTTACACCATGAAAAGGCTGACGCAAGCTTTGCGGTAGGTGATCTGTACCTGGGAAAGGTAAAGAAACTTATTCCGGGGCTGAATGCTGCTTTTGTGGATGTAGGCTTTGAAAAGGATGCTTTTTTGCATTACACCGACCTGAGTCCCTATGCCAGATCGCTATTGAAATTCACGCAACAAGCGATGAATGACAACAGTGCGGAAGGCTTTGAGTTTGGTAGTTTCCAGGTAGAGCCTGAGATCATCAAGACGGGGAAGATCAACGAGGTATTGAATGGCAAGCCTCATATCCTCGTTCAGATATTAAAAGAACCCATTGCGGCCAAGGGGCCCCGTCTCAGCTGTGAAATATCCCTTCCGGGCCGTTTTGTCGTCATTACTCCTTTTAATGATATTGTCGCTGTCAGCCGTAAGATCCACTCTTCAGAGGAGCGCAAACGGCTGCAGAAGATCGTTGAGGCCATCAAGCCGAAGAATTTCGGGGTTATTGTCCGGACTGCCGCGGAAGGAAAGAACACGGCTGAACTGCATGAGGACCTTACGGAACTGGTAGCCACCTGGAAGACTATCCAGCACAACCTGAAAGGCGCCACTGCGCCTGCCAAGATCCTCAGCGAGCAGACGAAAACGACCAGCATGCTGAGGGACCTGCTGAATGAGGATTTCAACAAGATCGTCATCAACGACAGGAATATCTACAATGATACGAAGAGCTATATCCAGCGCATCGCTCCGGATAAGGTAGACATCGTATCGTATTACCACAACGGCTCTCCTATATTCGATCAGTTCAGCGTCACCAAGCAGGTAAAAGCGGCTTTTGGGAAAACGGTAAATCTTCCCAGCGGCGCCTACCTGATCCTGGAGCATACCGAAGCGCTGCATGTCATCGATGTGAACAGCGGTTATAAAAGCGTCAGTAACAACCAGGAGCAGAATGCCCTGGAAACGAACCTGGAGGCTGCCGAAGAAATTGCCAGGCAGCTGCGGCTGCGGGATCTGGGCGGGATCATCGTCGTGGACTTCATCGATATGAAGCTGCCGGATAACAAGCGCAAGCTGATGGAATCGATGGAATCCTTTATGCGTACCGACAGGGCCAAGCATGCCGTGCTTCCCATCTCCAAGTTCGGGCTCATGCAGATCACCCGTCAGCGGATGAAGCCGGAGGTTACCATCAATACGCAGGAGGTATGTCCGACCTGTAACGGCACGGGTAAAATATCTTCAGCCCTCATCCTGGAGGACGAGATCGAAAAGAATTTAAGCTACCTGATCAATCATCAGCATAAAGACCTCACTCTCTCAGTTCACCCCATTATGCATGCCTATCTGACCAAGGGAAAATTATTCGGCATCGGGTCAAGGCAATGGAACTGGCGGTGGAAATACAAACAGAAAATTCATATCACTGCCAATACGAACTACCATTTGACGGAGTTCCATTTCTTCGATAAGCAGGAAGACGAGATAAAATTATAAGAAAAAGCCCCGGTCTCCCGGGGCTTTTTCGTTGTTTATTGGAGGATCGTCAGTTTGTCAAAAATGGTGGCGTTGGGTACGTTCGCGGCATTTCTATCCAGTTCCGACTGCGGATACAGCAAACGCTGGATAAACTGGCTGGCCACGGGCACCACAGGAGTGGCTGTTTCATCCTGCACGGGAATGGTCAGCCATGTGGGGTATAAGTTACCCGTCCGGCGTACGTCCATCCAGGATTCCCCTTCTATGGAGAACATGATCTTGTGTTTTTCCGTCATGATCTTCTCCAGGGTGATGGTGGCAGCTGTCTCGCTGGCGAACCTGGCGAGGTAGGCCGCGATCTTGGCTTTATCGCTGGCCTTGGAGGCCGGCAGGGAGAGCACAGCGTTGACCTGGTCGGTGATGGCTGCATTATGCGCGGATGCTGCACGTGCTGCATCGCCTGAACGTAACGCGGCTTCCGCCTCGATCATCAGCAGCTCGGGATAAGTGGCCAAATATACGGGAGAAGACTTTTGTCCGTAGTAGGACCATGCGTCGGGTCCGATGCCCATATAATCACCATTGCCCACGACGCCGCTCTGCACTTTACCCAGTCCGAATACGTCATCGCCGGAGACACCGTTGATGGAAGTAAAGTACGCGTTCAAGCGGGGATCGTTCTGCGACATGAGGCTGTCCAGGAACGGTACGTTGGCGGCCAGCATCCCGTTCGTCCACATGCCGTACCAGGGATTCGTCGTTTGGGAAGTAGCGCCATCGTAAGGAAGGGCAAAGTTTCCGGCATCCATGTTGGCGCTAAAGCCGGCTGCCTTGGCGCTGTCGACCATGGCGAGCGCGTTCGTGGCGCTGCCCTGGGGATCTTTTTTGCTGAAGTGGTTATAGAACCTTGCTTTTAACAGGTAGGCTGCCGATATCCATTTGTCCAGGTCGCCGCCATAGATCACATCGCCGTTGACGCTGGCAGCAGTCGTGCTGGCTTTGGCGGCGTTGATGCTGGCGATACCTTTGCTCAGGAGGCTTTGCACTGTGTCGTAAATGGCGAGTTGCGGATCGTATTTGGGATTGGGATATTTCAACACGTCCAACGCCTGGCTCCAGGGAATATCACCGTAGACGGTGGTGAGATAGCCCAGCTGGTATCCCTGCAGGATCTGAGCGATGCCGACATAGGCTCCTTCCGTGGACAGGGCGTTAGCGATCAGCAGTTTCAGATTCAGCAAAGAGTTGTTGTAAGCGTCATCGAACAGGAACTGGAAATCCCCGTGTTTCAACAGGTAGATGTTGAAGTTCACTCCTTCCGCGTGGTTGCCGGCAAAATGGCCTGCAAAGATCCCCAGAAAACCGTCCCCGTCTCCACCTCCGTTGGATTGGAAGCTGCCCTGGTCATACATGACCCCCGAATATTCGGAGGCGGTGAGGAGGGAAGAGGAGGATGCTTTCAATGGAGCGTTCTCGTTATTGTTTAGTTCGTACATATGGTCCAGCACCTTTTTACATGAACTGGATCCCAGCACGGCGGCGCCGGCAGCAGCGATAAAAAATATCTTAAGTCTCATTTTCATAATTTGTTTTTACCATTAAAAATTGATCTTGATGCTGGCATCCCAGGATTTGGTAGCGGGAACGCTGTTGTAGTCGATGCCTGTCACACCGTTGGGGCCGTTGCCCACCGAGCTGACTTCCGGATCGATGCCCGTGTATTTTGTATGCAGCCATACGTTCCTGCCTGCGAGGATGATCTCGGCGCCCTTGATGTGCAGCGGCTTCAGCACGCTGGTGGGGATGGAATATCCGAGGTATACGTTGCGGAGGCGAAGCCAGCTGGCGTCTTCGACCCAATGTTCATCGATCTGGTTGAACTGACCCGTGTACCAGGATTTGGTCTCATTTATGACATTGCTGGTCTTTGCCTTACCCGTGGCGTCCACCCCTTTAAAGGTCGTGGTGGAATTGGCGCCCTGGTAGCTGGCGGAATAATACCTGTTCTGGGTCAGGGCTCCTTTACCGGAGTAGGTGAGCAGGTTGTTGAAGTCGTTGACGACATCACCGCCGTGCCGCCATTCGATGGTCCAGCCCAGGCTAAAGCCCTTATAGCTCATGGTGTTGTTCCAACCCATGATAAATTTCGGGTTGATATTGCCCAATAAGACCTTGTCGCCGGAGCCGGAGACGGAGCCGTCATCGCCGATGAGCTGCGGCGCCTTTATATAGTTGGGATCGGAGGATTGTACTTTGTAGCGTTTCCAGGCGTAGCCATAGATAGCGCCGAAGGGTTGTCCTTTCTGGGCGTCGATCTCGGCGGTCGCATTAAAGCCGCCGGCCAGGATCACCCTGTCATTGCCGTTGTCGCCTACCTTGACCACATTGCTTACATTCCTGGAGAAGTTGAAGGCTGAGTTCCAGCTAAAGCCTTTGGCCTTTACGATATCCTTAAAGGTCAGGGTTACATCTACCCCTTTATTGGTCACTTTACCCAGGTTGACGACCTGGGTGGTTACACCTGTGGCATAAGAGGTGGGAGCTGTCAGGATCAGGTCCCGGGATGTTTTTGAATAATAAGTGGCTTCCAAATAGATCTTTTGCTTGAGCACCCCCAGGTCAATGCCGACCTCCTTTTGGGTGGTATGTTCGGGTTTCAGGAAAGGGTTGCCCAGCTGGGAGGCATAGGAATACCGGGGATTGCCCATTACATTTGGTGTAACGGGGTTATAGGGAGTGGTGGTATAATAGGGGTCCGCGTCGTTGGCGGTACCTGCGATCGAGCCGCGGAGCTTTCCGTAGGACAGCCAGTCGAGGTGTGCCAGGTCGGAGAATACGAAGCCTGCGCTTACGGAGGGGTAGGTAAAGCCCATATTATTGCGGGGCAGCGTAGAGGACCAGTCCCTGCGCCAGGTTCCTTCCAGGAAGAGGATCTGCTTCCAGTCCAGCTGCACGTCACCATAGAAACCTACCGTTTGTCTCGTGTAAGAGTAATGCCACATGGTCTGGGTCTTTGTGTTCGTGATATCGAACAGGTCGGGAATGATAAAGGAAGTACCTGTGATATCCAATGCATCGTATTTTTTATAGAACAGGTTTTGTCCTGCCAGTGCATGTAAATGCAGATCGTCGCCGAACTTGTGGTCGTAGTTCAACATGGCTTCCGAGTTCACCTGGAGGTTGGAGATCCTTACCTCATGCATACCACCCAGATAATCTGTGGTGGAATAGGCCAATGTGCCGATGGGGTCGGCGTTCCTTCTGTTCTCGGAGTATTGGTCCAGGCCGTACCTGTAATTGAAGGACCAGTCCCTGGCGATCTTATAATCCGCGTTGATGTTAGAGATAAGGCGGTTGATCTTGTAGTGCTCGCCCGTTTTCTGGACAGACCACATGGGAGAAGAAATGGTCTTTTGCCACCAGGTCTCCTGGTGGTCCGGTGTCTCGATGGGGAAGGTGACGATGTTCCAGGTATTGACATAATAGTCCAGACCGTTCATCATCCTGCCCGCGTCAAACCGCAGACCGCCTGTATTGATATAGTTGGCTTTTACATTCAATGAGAAGCGGGGAGTGACCTGGGTGGTATAGTTGACTACCGCGCCCGTTTTGTTATAGGTGTTGTTGCGGACGATGGAACCCTGTTCCAGTTTGGACAGGCCTACGTAGAAAGTGGATTTGTCTCCGCCGCCAGATACGGCCAGGTTATATTTATTTGAATTACCTGTGACGAAGAAATTCTTATAGTTATCGGGATAATAAGGGATCTTCTGCCCCGATACGTCTACCGGTACGCCGGTGCCTACCAGGTCAAGCTTTGTTCCGGCAGGGAAAACGGGGTTGGACGAGTAAGTAGGCCCCCAGTTGTTGGTGGTAACGGTGTTGTATACCCCAGCGCTACCTCTGAGGAACCCGTGAGAGAAGGCGGGGAATTTGTTGGCCTTTGAAATAGCGTGGTCATAGCCTGCTTCTACGTTTATTTTTCCGCTGCGGCCTTTTTTGGTTGTGATGATCAGGGCGCCGTTGGCAGCCTTTGAACCATACAAGGCCGTTGCGGCACCGCCTTTCAGGACAGTGAGGCTTTCGATGTCGTCCGGGCTCAGGTCCACGGCCCTGTTGGCAGTGGGCACATTGACCGCAAAAGCGTTGCCTTGTTCGGCAGAGTTGTCGATGGGAATGCCGTCCACGACGTACAGGGGCTGGTTGGTACCGGTAAGCGAGTTGTATCCCCGGATGACGATGGTAGTACCGGATCCGGCTTGTCCGCCTGCATTGGTGATCTGTACGCCGGCGACCTTGCCGTTGATGTTGTCCAGCAGGTTGGCGCGTCCGCCGTTGGAGATATTTTCTGCGTTGACGCTTTGGGCAGAGTAGCTGAGCGAGCGTTTTTCGCGGGCGATACCCAGGGCTGTGACCACCACTTCGCTGAGGGACTTACGGTCCTCGTCCAGCTGGATGGCAATGCTATTGCGGTCGGCTGTGGAGATCTCTTTTGGCAGGTAGCCGACTGCGGAAATGGTCAGGATGGTGTTGTGGGGCACTTTGATCACGAATTGACCGTTCTGGTCGGCGCTGGTGCCGGATCTGGCGCCTTTGATCTTGATAGATGCTCCCGGAACGGGCAGACCACTGGCGTTAGTGATCGTACCGTTCACAAGCTCTGTTTGTCCAAAACCCAGAACTGAATACAGTATCAGCATTGCTGATAGCATTAGACATTTTCTCATTTGTAGTAGTAGTTAATAAATAATGATTAGGAATGGTAATAGATAGTCTCCCTGGACCAATGGTTGATCTATGTAAATAAGCCCCGGTGGAAACCGGGGCCGCTTTTCACTGTCAACATTGAGTCACACAGACTTTAATAAAATATCTTGGTGCATGGGAATGGGGTGCCGAAGGCGCTGGGGCTGCCTGGGACGCAAAATTCCATGGGGAAAAAATGGAGGAAAAGGACCTGATAAAATCAGGGATTTGTGTTCGGGATGTTCGGGCGAAGATGCCCTTGCTATGAGGCAATAGAGTCCTCATTAGCAAACAGTGAAGTTTTCTCATGTGTAGTAGTGTTATATTATAAAACTTTCCTTTTTAGGAAGCAAGCAATCCAAAATGTGACGAGTGGCGATCTTACTGGCTGGATGGTAACCGCTTATGTAAAATTACTTCCGGAAACCAATAAGCTAGTCAGTTTTGGAAGATTAAAGTACGAACTTTTAATTAGACTTTAATTTTTCTTAACAATTTTTTTTGTTTTTTTTAGCCGAACAGTGTTCGATAATATAATATTACGTTGAAGAGACCGGCCGGGTGGCCGGTCTCTTTTTTTATTTACAGCTTTTGCAGGATCAGCCGGTTCGGACCATAATCCGTACCGCCGCCCTGGATATCGATGCTCAGGGTGATGTAGCCTGTGCAGGAGAATATGTATCCGGCTACGTCGTTTGCACCAGCACCCTCTGCCGTGTATTGGGTGGCACCGCCGTAGTTTCCAAAGGTTACTTTTGGTACGGTGGCTACGCCATTGGCGGGATTGACATTGACGATGAGGGGGTTGACGACCGTTCCGTTGGGCCAGACCTGGCTAAGGTTGACCTGGTTGGGGCCCGGACCATCTGTTACCTGTACATGGTCACCTGGCTGCCAGTCCTGCCAGTCATCGGCGATGACCTGGTAGGTCCCCGCGACCGGTGCTACAAAGGGACAGGTGATATAGGCGGTGAAGAAATAGGCGCCGTAATAATAGGGGCCGGTGATCAGGCCGCTGCCGGAGTTATTTCCCGTGTTGTTGACATCGAAGCTCCTTCCGGATTTGGTATAGAGCCGGTTGTAAAAAGTATAAAAGGAGCCCGCGACGAAGCTGTTGGGATCGGTCCCCAGCGCGGTAGCCAGCTCGCCTCCGGTGACGGAGATCTTTGTACCGTTCCCTGAATAGGCGACCGTCTTTATTTTGTGCCATTTGGTCGTATCGTAGGTGGAGCCGGCTGCAGCAAAGACGTCGATATGATCTACCGCCTCGCCGCCTTTGTAGCCGCTGACCGTGACACCGACGGTGGAGGTGGTCATCGCGCTGTTATCGAAATTCAGGTTGATCGTACTGTCCAGGACCAGGTAGGATCCCAGGGTCAGGTTCTTGACATCTGCCAACGGGTTGATCGCGCCTCCTGTTTTTTTACAGGAGCTGATCGCAGTGACCAGGCTGAATATGCTTAGAATGATGAGTAATTTCTTCATGATGAGTTTTTTTACGTACAGAATTTACTTGACGAAATTATCCGGGTTGTTATCCCAGAACACCTTGTTGACCGCGTCTCCCGGCGTCTTTTGTGCAGGAGCGTTGGCGTTCCTGTTGACGAATACGGAAGGGTAGTACATGCTGCGCATAAAGAAGCCCGGATTTGGGACGGCGACTGCGATCTGTGCATTGTCCGGCTTGCCTGTGCGCCGGTAGTTATTGTAAGGTTCCACGCCATTTCCCCAGAGGGCGAGATAGTATTCCGTCATGATGATATTCAACCGCTGGTCGTCTGTCGTAGCTGCGTCATACTTGTTCAGCACGAGGTTGACGTAGTTTGATATTTGTGTGGGCTTGGGTGCGAAGGTGTCCGTGCTCACATTTACCGTGGCCGGGAAGGACATCACTTTTTGGATGGAAGTGTTGATGCCGGCTTCGAGCAGGTCCCGGGGTGTGCCCTGGGAAGTAATATTCAGCGTGAGAGCCGCTTCGGCTTCCAGGAAGGAGGTAAAAGATGAGAGCCAGATAGGGTTGATGCCGGCGCCTTGTCCACCTGCACCGAGAGAAACTGCATCGAACTGGTCGGCATCGAACTGTCCCGCAGCAGGATATACGCCGAATGCCGTGCGGAAGCTGCCATCCGGAGGAGCGCCGCTGTTGTCGCCATGGTCCCGTCCCATGTAGCCCAGGCCGATCTGGCAATAGGGAGTTTTATCGGGGACGCTGGGATACCATGCAGGATAAGTGGGAGAAGCGCCGAACTGGGAGTTGACAAAGCAGGGGCAGGTCTGTGAATTGGCCCAGCCGTAGGAGCTCACCTGGCGGTAGAAGTAGTAACGTGCGCGGGGATCGCCGTTAAGGTTGACGGTCCCTCCGTATTTCTGTGCCGTCACCATCCACATAAAATAATTACAGATGTACTCTCCTACTCCGCCGGAGTTGACATAATCCAGGGCGTAGTGTTCATGACGGCTGTCGGGGTTTGTGACCGAAGTGCCGTATTTGAATACAAAATCCTGGGAGGGATCGTTGATGAGATCGTTCTCTGTCAGCAATGCCTGGATCTTCGCGGGCGCCGTGTTGTCCACCAGCCGGGTTTGCATGTAAAATTTCAGCTTTAGTGTTTTTGCGAGTGTAGTCCAGCTGGCTATTTCATCTTTTTTGCTGCCGGGATAGAAGAGGTCATTGGCAGGCGGCGCTCCTGCATCGGGGTTTTGGAGATCGAGGATAGCGCTGTCCAGCTGGGCTTGGATCCCCGCATAGATAGTGGCGCCGGCGTCCACCTTGGGATTGGTGTTTGCATTTCCCTGGTTGGCCTCTGAGTAGGGTACGTCACCGAAGTCATCTACCAGGATGCCCATTGTAAAGGCCTTCAGGATCCTGGCGATACCGGATTGGATGTATTTTTTTTGTGTTTTGGCCAGCTTGATGAGTGCGTCGGCGTTAGGAATGACGCCGCCGTAGGCAGTGGCGCTGGGGCCAAGTGTGCCGTAGTAAGCACCAAATTGAGCAGAACCGCCTGCGTAGGCGGTCTCCCATTCTCCATCGAAGGAGGCGGGTGTGTAAGCATTGCGATAAAAGGGACCGACCCATTGTTGTTGACGGGTCAGCTGTGCGCCGTAGTCGGATGCGGTTACCCACACGTTGTTAAATGCCAGCTGCACCTGGTTGAGGTACAGGTCTACGTCCGCGGTAGAGGCGACGGGATAGTTGGGATTGGCCAGTCGCTCATCGAGGCTTTTATTACAGGAAGCCAGTCCTATGAGGAGGCTTATCGTCATGCACCCGATCAATATTTTTTTATAGTTCATATTTTCTTTTTAAAAGTTTTAGAAAGTGACTCTCAGGCTGGCGCCGTATCTGCGTGCCGAGGGGCCGGACAGGAACTCCATGCCTCTTCCATTGCCTACACCCAGACCGGAAGCTTCCGGATCGAAATGGATGTATTTGGGGAAGTTGGGGGCATAGTACCAGAGGTTGGTCCCCGACAGGTTGAACGAGAGAGAGCCGAATGGCGTCTTATCTAAAATTTTTGCGGGCAGGCTATAGGACAGGGAGGCTTCCCGCAAGCGGATACAGGTGGCATCGAAGATAGCGCCTTCATTCGCTGCACCGTTGGTGATGCTGTTGCCGTAATAAGCCTGTGTGGCGGAGATCTCGATGTTATTGGGCTGTCCATTCTCCAGCACGCCAGGGAGGATATAGGGCGCGGCCCTATCGAATTGCGTATCTTTTGTCACGCCTCTGCCCAGCAGGGCGCCGGCTGTGGAAGAGAACATTTCGCCGCCTTCGGTAAAGTCCCATTGCATGCGGAAGGAGAATCCTTTATAAGAAAGGGTACTGATGCCCGTGAGCTTGTACAGCGGATTCGGGTCTCCGATGATACCGATGTCGCCCGAATTGATGTAGTTGCCGTCTGTACCGACCAGGCGCTTGCCGGATTTCGGGTCTTTCTGGAAATAGCTGGCCATGATGATGCCCAGAGGGTAACCGTTCTTGGCAAACGTCCCCAGGTTGGAATACCTGGCGGTGTTGATCTGGATCAGGTCGGGAGGGAGATGGGATACCTTACTCTTGTTCAGCGTATATAAACCATCCAGCTGCCATTTCCAGTCCTGGTTCTGCAGGACCGTCACGCCAATCTTCAGCTCGATGCCTTTGTTGGTAACCTGACCTGCGTTGATCTGCTTTTGGGTAGCACCGACGGCAGGGTCAACCAGTCGCAATAGTATCTGGTCGTTTGCGATACGGCGATAGACGGTGAGATCGACGTCCACTATGTTGTTCAGGAACCTGCCTTCCACGCCGGCTTCCGTCTCTTTCAGCAGCTCCGGTTTCAGATCCGGGTTGGGCAGCAGGGATGGAATAGAGTTGATGTTGATGGCAGTGCCCTTTGACGTTAGGAAATTCTGGGTAGCCGTATACAGGGTGGCCCTGGTGGAATATGCGGGAGGTATATTGGCCGAGGTGGCGTAACCGATCCTCAGCTTTAAGTAATTGACCATCCTGCTGCCTTTGAGACTTTCGATCGCCGTGGTTGGGATAAAGGACAGGGAGGCGCTGGGATAGAAGATGCTGCGGTGGTTCTTTTCCACGGTGGAGAACCAGCTGTTGCGGCCGCCGACAGTGAGATAGGCGTAATCTTTATAGCCAAGGGTACCCTGCGCAAAAAGGCCCAGGCTCAATATATCCGAATTACTGTTGTTCAGAGGAGTGATGCCGTCTTCGCTGTTGGAAGAGTGATTGACGAAGTTGCCATGGTTCATGAAGCCGTATACCAGCTGCTGGGTGCTGGTCGTGCCCGTCTGCTCGTACTTGATGTTCTTGGCGTTGGCGCCTGCGTCGACGTTGAGGGAGAAGTCGTCACCAAAGTTCCTGTTGTAGTTCAACAAACCTGTATGGTCCCAGATGGTATTGATACCGGTGGTGGTGCGGAGGATACCAGTGGGAGTGGCGATGCCGCCCTTGTTCTGGGCGTATTCCTGGAACTCTGTATAGTTGTCGTATCCTATCCTGTAGGATAAGCTCATCCCCTTGACCGGTGTAGCGTAGGTGAGTGTCATCTGGCCGAATACCCGGCTGACCTTATCAATGGTAAAGGAGTTATAGAGGGTCCAGCGGGGATTTTGGATGTCATTCCCATTACGATAGTAGATGGAGGAATGATCGGATGGCAGTTCGTAGGGCAGTCCCATCAGGTCGACGGCGGTGGGGGTATATAAGACGTTACCGAACACCGAAGTGTTGGTAGAGTTATTGCCGTAGCTGTCGCTGGTGGGAGGTGAGCTTACATTGGTCGAAACATAGTTGACCGTGCCGCTGACGGTGAACTTATTTGTCAGCTTGGCTGATCCGCCGAACCCGAAAGTGTTCTTATACATGGCATTCCCCGGCAGATAGCCTTCATCGTCCATGTAACTATAGCTCATGGCGTAGCTGGCGGTGGGGCCGGCGCCTGAAACGTTGACCGAAGTATTGGCGGCATGGCCGGTTTTAAAAAAGCGGGGGACGCTGTTGTAATACTTATAATAATAAGGAGCGCCCTGGTATTGTGGGAATTCGGTGGCCAGGTTAGACTTATCGTAGGGATGGGTTACAGCTACGGGAGGATTTTTGAACTTGGCGCCCCAGTTGCTGAAGAAGGCGATGCCCTGGCTCAGATCGAAGCCGCCGCCGTATTCGGTGTTGTATTCCGGCAGGATAGCCTTTGTATTAAAATAGGATTGGGAGACCATGATCTCCGCTTTTTTTCTTGCCTTTTGTGAGGCGCCGTTCCTGGTCGTTACGAGGATGACCCCGTTCCTTCCGGCTTCGCCGTAGAGGACGGTGGCGCTTAGTCCTTTCAGGATGCTGACGCTTTCGATGTTATTGGGGTCCAGGTCGAGGAACCGGCTGGAGGTCTGGGTGCCAAAGGTAAAGTCGGCCTGGGTATTGGTGCTGTTGTCGAAGGGAACGCCGTCGACGACGAACAGGGGTGTGGAGTTACCGCTGATGGTGCTGATACCGCGGATGTTGATATTGGTTCCGCTGCCGCTGAGGCCGCTGGTGCTGAGGACATTCAGGCCAGGCGCTTTACCGTTGAGGACGCGTCCAATGTCTCCTTCGGGTCTCAGCTCCAGGGCTGATTTATCGACGGTGGCCACGGCATAGCCCAGGGCTTTCTTTTCTCTTTTGATACCCAGGGCGGTGACGACCACTTCGCTTAAGGCCGTGTTGTTGGACTTCAGCGCAATGGTGACGGTGGTCCTGTCTTTTACGGAAACTTCTACTGGTTCAAATCCCACACCACTGATGATGAGGATGGCATTTTCGGGGGTGTTGATCTTGAATTCGCCGTTGGCTTCGGCACTGGTACCTTTTTTAAGTCCTTTTATCCGGATGGAGGCGCCCGGAATTGGGTTACCGGCTGGATCTGTGACTTTTCCTGTGACCTCTTTAGTTTGCGCTGAGAGCTCAAAAGAAATGAGCAGCAACACGCCCACTATGAGATAGTGAAGTTTTCTCATGTAAATCAATTTTGGTGAGTTAATAAATGACTCAAGCAGCTTTCGCAGGAATAAGCGGAAGGAAGTGTGAGGAACTCAGGATGTTGACAAAAGTGAAGAGATCAGTCTAACCTAATTTACGAAAAATATCGTTGGTCCGCGCAACCGGCGACATATTTATGCAAATTATATATGTTTATATTTATATATCAAATAAATACCAATAAAATTCCCGTTTGCGGCCAGTTTAAAAAGTGGTAAAAAAGCCCTTCTGTCAAGTGAAGATGTTTTCTCATGTTATAGCAGTTTTGGTTACATAAAAAAAACCGAAGCTGTTCATAGACAAGCAATCGGTTCGACAAATGACAGAAGGGAGGGCAAACGTGAAAAAAATAACTAATGTGTGAACTCAGGCGATAAAAATATGATATTTTAAAATTCCAGCCTCTTGTTGTAATACATATTTGTAAACGTTATATAACAGAGCGGAGCACAGCTCCGCTGCCGAAGGGGCGCAAACAAAAAGAGGGCCCGGGTAGAAACCCAGGCCCGGTTCTTCACTGTCAACATTGAGTCACACAGAGTTTAAAGCATTTATATTAGAAGTTGGGGTTCTTGACAGGTGCGCTGCCGGTACCCGGCGGATTGAGATCGGTTTCATCTGCCGGAATATCCCAGTAGTCGATGAAATTGTAATTGATAGTAACGTTGGTGTTAAGGGTTGAGCCGATGGATGTGATGTTGTGATAGCTGCCGCCGCCTTTGGCGATGTCGTAGGTCCAGCCCCATCTTCTTATATCATAGTAAGAAAGGCCTCTGAAAGCCAGGGCGACCCTTCTTTCGCTGACCAGTTCCTGCAGTGCGGCCGATTTATTGAGACCGGTGGCGGCGACGGCGGCGATGCCGGCGCCCTGGTAGGCGCGAACGGCGTCCACGTAACCGAGGCCAACATCCGTATTCCCCAGCTGGATGTTGGCTTCCGCCAGCATCAATGCATTTTCTTCATAGCTGCCCGCGATAAATAATTCGTAGTTGCCCGGGGTCTTGTCGCCATATACGTATACCCCTGAAGCGCCGTTCCCGCCGCTGATCATGCTGTAACGGGTGGAGACGAAGTCGGCATTGTATTTCGTCTTGGTGTTGAAATTATTGTCTTTGCGTGCGTCGCCGGATTTGAAATATTGAATAAAACGTTCGCTCACTTTAAAGGTCGTCGATCCGTTGGGGCCTGTTGCGAGCGCCGACACCGTACCGCCGGAAGCCGTAAAAAATCCGCTGGCGGAGCTTGCCCTGCCTGTGAAAACGTAGTCGCCATTCTGGATGCCGTTGCCGGCCAGCGTAAGGACGGATTGCCAGTCAGCGGCGGTCATGGGTGAGATGGAGGCGCCCTGGATGGTGGCAGCCGGATCGCCGTTTACGAAGGGAGCCAGCTTATTCAACAGGATATTCCTTGCCAGCATGGTATTGATGTTACGGATCCACATTTGAGGGGTGAGGACACCGCCGTTGCCCACCTGGCAGAAAGCGGGGATGAGGGCGCCAAGGACGGAGGTATAGTCGCTGCCGCCATTGATAGAAGAGAGAATGGCCGCTGCCTGGTTGAAATAATTATTCGATTGTTCGAGGATGGAATCCTTTATCACGTAATGATTGGACTTTTCGTCAACGGTATTTATAATGAGTCCGGAGTAATACAAGGTACCGATGGATGCGTAGGCGTAACCTTTCCACCAATAGCACCACGCCTTGAGCGTATTGGCCTTGGTCGTGGAATCGCCGCTGAGCTTGATGGTGGGGATCAGGCTCAATACCTGGTTGCATGAATAGATCATTGCATACATGTTCAGCCACTGGTAATAGGTGGGATTGTAGCCTGCGCCTGTTTGCGCACGGGTGTTGTTCAATCGCAGGGTGGTTTGGTTGAACGAGCTGTTGGTGACCTTTGTACCATCGTCGAGAATGTAAAAGTAGGGTACATTCACCTGGCTGATGAGCTGGTTGGAAGCGCCCAGGTTCCCTACCATGTCGCCCAACAGCTCGCTGTAGCCGTAGGGCAGGGAAAAATAGCTGTTGCCCAGCCAGCCGTCGCCTTTGTTAAAGCCGTTGATATAAATACCGCCGGTGGCCAGGGAGATGATACCGGATTCGTCGGTAACATTGGTCGCTATACTTGGAGAATTGGGGTTGCCGACGTTGAGCTCCTTTTTACAGGCGCCCAGCATGGCCGCGCAAACTATATAGATCCATATATGCTTTTTCATAATTTACATGTTGTTTGGTTTGTTAATTATAATCCTACATTTAGCCCCACCTGGTAGGATTTCTGGTTGGGCAGCGTGCTGTGGTCCACACCCCTATCCCAGGCGGAGTTGACGGTGCCCGAGCTAACTTCCGGGTCATATCCGCTGTATTTGGTGAAAGTGGCGATATTCCTTCCCGTTAGTACCAGCTGCAGCTTGTTGAAATATTTTATTTTGAATGCCTTTGTCAGATCGAAGGCCAGGGCAACGTTGCGAAGCCGGACGAAGGATGCGTCCTCATAGAAGAAGTCCTTGGTGGCATTGTTGCCGGGGCCGTGGGAGCTGCCCCACAGGCCGTAATAGGCGCTGGCCCAGTAGGCTGTATAGGCTGCCCTGGTGCCGCCTATCGTTACGGGTTTTTCGAAATCACCGCTGATTCCGTCGCGGTACATCCACTCTTTCGTCTGGTTGTACAGATGGCTGCCGTGCAGCCAGTCGAACTGTACCGACAAGGTGAGCATGCCTTTATAATCGAATGAATTGATAAACGAAATATTGAACTTGGGGTTGGGGTCTCCCAGCGCGTAGGTCTCGTTGGTGAACATGATAGCGCGGGTATCTTTTTCCACTACTTTGCCGTTCACCATTTCGTATTTATCATAGTCTGCCTTGTCGATGTAGGGCGTGCCGTCCAGCTTTCTCTGGTCCAGGCTGGTGAAGGCCTTGTAGCCGTAGATCTGTCCTACTTTTTGTCCGGCCCTGAGCACCAGCGACGTGCTTCCGGCCGCTGAGCCAAGGATAATATCGGCTTTCCCGGCGATCTTATCGACCATGGATGTCTGGTGGCCGAAATTAGTCGTCAGCTGCCAGCTGAAATCCCTGGATTTAAATACGGGCATGTCTATGGAGAATTGAAAGCCTTTCGAGGACATGTCGATGGCGTTGGTCAGCTGGCCGGGGGTGCCTGTAGAAAGAGCCGTGGCAACCGTATAGATCACGTTGGAGCTTTTCCTGTTCCAATAGGTGGCAGAGAGGTTGATGCCATTGAACCAGGCCCCGTTCTTATTCGTGTTGAGCGTGATATCGGCGCCTGTTTCCCATTCTCTTGAAACTTCCACCTGCAGGTTGGGATTCTGGCTGGGGTTGGGGTTGGTGAATATCGGGTTAGAGCCCAGTATCCCCGGGTCCAGCGTGGGATAGCGGTCGAACGGTCCGGGCTGAATACCCGCCTTACCGTAGGCGCCTCTCAGCTTGAATGTCGGAAGGAAGTCCGACAGCTTTTCCCAAAAGTCAAATGAGGAAGGCAGGATATAGGCGTCCGCGTGGGGGAAGGTGAAGGGGGTATGACCGCCGCCGAAGGCAGAGGACCAGTCGCTGCGGAAACCTCCCGTGACACCGCCGTAATCGCCGAAATCGATCTTTTGATTGACGAGGTAACCATAGGTGACGAAAGGTTCGATGTAGTCGCGGTTGACGCCCACCGATGAGGTGAGGTTAGGATCGCCCACGGTCGTCATATTGATAGGCGGCTTCAGGGGAACGCCCATGCCATATGTTATATACTCGGTATATTTCTGTTTGCGGTAATCGAAAGACACCTGTGTGCTTGTCGTTATCGGCAGCCGTGATTTGAAATCCTTCTGAAAGTCCGTGCGGAAGAACAAAGAGCCGAGGATATTCTGGAACATGTTCGAATACCGGAAATCGGTGATCTCGCCCAGGTTGTCATTGTTATTGTTATAATAGATCCAGCTTTGGGTACTGTTGGAGTTGATATTCTCCGACTGGTTGAAATAAGTCCATCTCGAATTTTCCGTGCGGTAGTTTACCCCGTACTTGGCGTCCAGCTCGACAAAATGATTGACCTTATAGCTGGCGTCGAAGTTCTGGATAATGTCGATCTTATTGTCCAGCCCATTGGAGTATTGTTTTACATAATAGGGGTTGCCCGCGTTGACGCTTAGGAAATCCGCGTAGGGGTAGTATATGTAATTCCCGTCCGCGTCCTGATGGGTCAGATCGAAAAAAGGCGAAGTGTTGAGGAATCCATATACGGCGCCTACGTTGCCGGACCGCTGGCCCTTGCCGTACCAATAGTCGCCACCGCCGCCAAGGCCGGGCGCCATGGTATTGCGGGTATATATCAGCTGGGTGACGCTGCGCAGCTTGAGCCCTTTCAATACTTCCGCGCCGACATTGGCTGTAAGATTGCTTCTTTCAAAGTAACCGTTCTTCAATATGGGACTGATCGTGTGGCTGTTGGAGGCGCCGACAAAATAGTCGGTCTTTTCGTTACCCCCCGAGATATTGAGGCTGTTGTTAAAGCTATAGCCTGTCTTAAATACCTGCTTGAAATGGTCGTAATATTTCAGATTGGCGTTGTAAGGCTTATTATTGATATTGTCCGGGCTGAGGATGCCATAGCGGCTGTTGGCTGCGTGCTGGTCGCCGGCCACGTTGTCCGCAAATTGGTAAGAGATCCCGGTAAGAGTGCCGTCGTCCAGGAGGGTGAGCGGCTGGCCGGAGGCATAGTCGATGATATTGTTATTGGCGTCCGTCAGGTAGGGGTGGAGCCTGGCTTTGTGTACATTGCCGCTGTTGATATAGGAGTTGGCGGCATAGCTGGATGAGAAATTGATGGAGGCTTTTCCCTGCCGGCCTTTCCTGGTGAATAGCTGGATCACCCCGTTGGCGCCCTGGGCCCCGTAAATGGAAGCCGAGGCAGCCCCTTGTACCGTCTCTACCCGTTCGATCGAACTGAGATCCAACGAGCTGATGTCCGCGGCCTTTACTTCGACCCCATCCATGAGGATGAGGGGCTTGGTGCCGCCCTGGACCGTATTGATGCCCCTTAATAATATATTGATCGGGTCGCCGGGGTTGCCACTGGTAGCGGATATCTGGGCTCCAGGGATCTTGCCGATGAGGGCCTGGTCGATGGAGGCCGTGGGCGCGGCGGGTAATTTGTCGGCGGTAACTGTTTCCACGGAAATACCCAGCTTTTTTCTGCTGGTAGCGGTGCCGGTGCCAGTGACAACCACTTCACTAAGTGACTTGGAATCCGTAGACATCTGAATATCAATGATATCCAGCGATCCAGCTTTTACTTCCTTTGTTTCATAGCCAATGGCGGAAACGATGAGCACCGCATTTTTGCCGACGTTCAGGTGGAAGCTGCCTGTCATGTCTGCGCTGGTGCCTGCGGAGGCGCCTTTGGTCCTGATGGAAGCATTGGGAATGGGAGTGCCGGTGATATCGGTGATCCTGCCGGAGATGGGTTTGGTTTGGGCGGCTGCGGCTACAGTAAATAGCATGCAAAGCCATCCCGTCAAATGACGAAGATTTCTCATGTGCGTAGTTTTTGATTAAGTTCTAATAAACTCTAATGAACTGGCATTGACAACCGGGTGGTGCTAACCACAAAAATTGACGAGGTGAAGAAGATGATCATGAACGGCAGGATCCAGGCTCAAACATATATTCGGCAAATATAATGTTTACTCAGAAAAGTGAAACTATGATTTTTTAATTATTTTTTAATTTCGATTCAAATATATTTTTTTAATATATATGTTTTAGACTTGCATTCAATTGTCAAAAAGGCAGGCGAAGAGCAAAAAAGACAGGGAAATTTTGTTTGATTTTGGAGGGGTCCTGCCGGTGTTAATTTTCAATATTTTATTAGGCCCTTTGAAAGGATGAATGGTTGGGGAGGGAATAAGAGACGGCTGTTTAATGAATTGACTATCAATCTTTTATAGAGTGTTTTTTTGCCTTTGAAAACAGGTTTTTTACCCCTTTAAAGTTATTCACACCGTCAAAAATTTATTTTGTTATGTGGCGCTAATTTGTAATTTAGTGCAAGAATTTAATGGGTTAGTAAGTAAGGGGCCGGCGATTTAGCTGGCCCTTTTACTTTTTATACCTTGCTTATCTCTTTTGTGTTTCTTTCTTCCCCCTGCATGCAATTTTTGCCAGTAACTTTACAGGATGAGTAAAATAAAAACAGCTTTCTTCTGCAGTAATTGTGGTTATGAGAGCGCCAAGTGGTCGGGTAAGTGTCCTTCATGTGAGCAATGGAATACTTTCGTCGAAGAGGTCATCACAAAAGACAACAAACTGGCGGAATCCGATTGGAAAAAATTATCTCCGGTGAAAAAAGATGTCCGGACCATACCCTTAAGTGAAGTAGTGAGCGCTGAAGAGAAGAGGATCGTTACTGCGGATGGCGAGTTGAACAGAGTATTAGGCGGCGGCATTGTAACGGGGAGCATTGTGCTGGTGGCAGGCGAGCCGGGTATAGGTAAAAGTACGTTGTTCCTTCAGAACGGATTGCTTTTAAAAGATCATGTCGTTCTTTATATCAGCGGGGAGGAAAGTGAACAACAGATCAAGATGCGGGCAGACCGTCTGAAGATGCACAATGATCAATTCTATCTCCTGACGGAGACTTCCACGCAGGCTATTTTCCAGGAGATAAAAAAACTAAAGCCCGGCGTGGTAATCGTGGACTCGATACAGACCTTGCAATCTCCTTATATCGAATCCTCCGCGGGCAGTGTTTCTCAGATCAGGGAGTGTACGTCGGAATTCCAGCGCTTCGCCAAGGATTCACACACGCCTGTATTTCTCATTGGCCATATTACCAAAGATGGCGCCATCGCGGGACCAAAAATATTGGAGCACATGGTGGACACAGTGTTGCAATTCGAAGGCGACAGGCATTACGCTTACCGGATCCTGCGCACATTGAAGAATCGTTTTGGCAGTACGGCTGAACTGGGCATATATGAAATGACAGAGCATGGTATGCGTGGGGTAAGCAATCCCAGCGAGCTGTTGATCACGCAGAAGGAGGAACAGCTTAGCGGTATCGCCATAGCCTCCACCATCGAGGGATTGCGTCCTCTCCTGATAGAGGTACAGGCATTGGTGACTCCTTCGGTGTATGGTACGCCGCAAAGGACAGTCAGCGGAATGGACCTGCGCCGTTTGCAGCTACTGCTGGCTGTATTGGAGAAGAGAGGGGGATTTCATTTTGGTGTAAAGGATGTCTTTCTCAATATTGCCGGTGGGCTGAAAGTGGAGGACCCATCTATCGATCTGGCTGTATTATGTGCATTGCTCAGCTCTTATGAAGACACCCCTTTGTCGCCCCACTACTGTTTTGCGGGAGAGGTAGGTCTTAGCGGAGAGATCCGGGCGGTCAACCGCATCGAACAACGAATAGCGGAAGCTGAAAAACTTGGTTTTGAAAAGATCTTCGTCAGCAGATATAATGTAAAGGGGCTGCACAACCAGAAATTTAATATCGAGATCATGCCTGTAGGAAGAGTGGAGGAAGTATATCAATATCTTTTTTAACGTACTTTTACCCTGATGTACAAGCATTGGCTGTTTATACCCCTGGTCATCACCTTCGCTTTTTTGTCCTGCCGGAAGGATAGCTTCATCACCAGCGCAGATGCTGTTGTCCGATTCAGCACAGATACGTTGTTCTTTGACACTGTGTTCGTATCTACAGGCAGTATAACGCAGGCCGTCAAGATCATCAATGGGAACGATCAGAAATTACGTTTATCGGATATAAAACTGATGGGAGGAAGCCAATCTTATTTTTCCATCAATATCGATGGATCGGCGGGACCTCAGCAACAGGGGCTGGCGCTGGAGGCGGGGGATTCCATTTATGTATTTGTGGCCGTAACTATCAAGCCGGGCGCTGTCGATCTTCCTTTTGTCGTACAAGATAGCATCCAGGTAGCCTTTAACGGTGTATCCAGATATATACAACTGCAGGCATGGGGGCAGAATGCACATTTTCTGCGCAATGAGGTCATACATGGACATGAGACCTGGGATAACGCTTTACCTTATGTTATTTTAGGCGGATTACGGGTGGATACCACAGCACATCTCACCATCCCCGCGGGATGCCGGATCTATTCTCATGCCGATGCTCCCTTGCTGGTAGATGGCACCCTGGAGGTATCGGGCGGCAAGGATTCCGCCGCCCGGGTCATTTTTCAAAGCGACCGGCTGGATGACCCTTACCGATATTTTCCCGGCAGCTGGCCAGGTATTTATTTCAGACAGACCAGCACGGGAAGCACGCTGCAATATGCCGTCATTAAGAATGCCTACCAGGCCGTCGTGGTAGAAGGTCCCTTCTCCGGCGGCATGCCGCAGCTGACGATGGAGCAATGTATCATCGACAACAGCTATGATGCGGGGATATTGGGAGCGGGCGGCTCTATACAATCGTCCAATTGTCTGATCAGCAATTGCGGGAAGAATATCGTGCTGGGTTATGGAGGGAGTTATCAATTCATACATTGCACGGCTGCCAGTTTTTCCAATGATCTTGTCTCGCATACACAACCCGTGCTATCCATCAGCAATTATGTATTGCAGGGGAGCGCGGTCTTAACAAATGATCTGACTGCCGATTTTGTCAACTGTATCTTCTGGGGCATGGGGGGTAATGTGGATGATGAAGTGCAGGTGGCCAAACAAGGGTCTACAGCTTTCCATGTAGATTTTTCTAATTGTTGCTGGAAGGTAAAAACGGCGCCGGGAGATATCACTGCTTCCAATATGATGGTAAACACCGATCCTATGTTCGACAGCGTCAATAATGTCCGGCGATATTATGATCTGCATCTGAAGGCTTCATCTCCTCTCCTCGACAAAGGAGTGAGTACAGGTGTGACGGTGGATCTCGACGGTAATACCCGTCCTGTGGGCTTGCCTGATCCGGGATGTTACGAGCATCGATGAGCAGGTTTTTCCCGCCAGCCCGGCTATCCCGGCCATCCGGAGAAGATGCCGCCCATCATTCAAATTATTCGCTAACTTAAACTTTAGCGTTCGATCTTTGTAAAATTGTAAGAATTGTAAATACCTTCAACTACTAAAAATCATTCTACTATGCTACGCGCACTATTACTTTCGATATTCCTGGTTGCCGGGGTCGGTGTTACAAGCGTTTATGATTTCAAGGTACCGGGGCTGGATGGAAAAACCATCGATCTTTCCAAATTCAAGGGTAAAAAGCTGTTGATCGTCAATACCGCGTCCAAATGCGGATTTACCCCGCAATATGCCGATCTGGAAAAATTATATGAGCAGTATAAGGACAAACTGGTGATCGTCGGTTTCCCGGCCAATAACTTCCATCAGCAGGAGCCGGGCACCAACACGGAGATCAGCGAGTTCTGTAAGAAGAACTATGGCGTCACCTTCCCCATGGCTGAAAAAGTCGACGTTGTGGGAGAAAATACACATCCACTTTTTAAATATCTGACGGAAGAGGCGAAGAAGATGGGCGTTGCGGATCCTGTCATCGGCTGGAATTTCACCAAGTTCCTTATCGATGAAAAAGGAAAGTTGGTTGCTGTATTTCCCAGTAAGGTAAAGCCTATGGATGAGCAGATCACGAAATATTTGAATTAGGTTCTTCTAAATAAAAAACCCCGGCTGTCGCCGGGGTTTTTTATTTTTGGGCATGTTTATGAATGTCATCGGGCAGGAGGAGATCAGACAAAAGCTGGTAGAGCTGGTGCAATTCAACCGGCTGAGTCATGCCCTGCTTTTTCTTGGTAATGAAGGCAGCGGCGCCCTGCCCCTTGCCCTGGCATTTGCGCAGTATACGGTATGTGAGAAAGTAAAAGGGGGAGAAAAGGATGCCTGCGGTATATGTCCCTCCTGTGTCAAAGCGTCACAGCTGATACATCCGGATATTCATTTTTCCTATCCCGTCATCCCCCGGAAACCGGGCGATAAGCCGGTGAGCACGGACTATATCAGCGAATGGAGGGAATTTATCAAGCAATACCCTTATGGCAATGCTTATGACTGGCTGCAATTCATCGGGGCGGAGAACAAGCAGGGGAATATCACTGCCCATGAATGTAACGATATTATCCATAAGCTGAACCTCAAGAGCTTCGAGAGTGGATATAAGATCTTAGTGTTATGGATGCCGGAATACCTGGGTAATGAAGGGAACAAGCTGTTAAAGCTCATCGAAGAGCCACCGGCCAATACCTTATTTATCCTGGTAGCTGAAAATGAATCTCTTATCCTGCAGACGATCTTGTCCAGGACCCAGCTGGTGAAAATACCCCTGCCGGAAGCGGAGGATATCGAAAAAGCCCTGATCGAGCGGGCGGGCGCCGGCGTGGAGCAGGCCAGACAGATTGCCATCCTTTGCGAGGGGAACTATCATGAGGCGCTGCAGTTGATCCGTCATGCGGAAGATGACTGGCAGGGCGTCCTCCGGGAATGGCTGAATGCGATATTGAGGGGTGGTCCGGTAGCCCAGGTCAAATGGATCGACGAGATCAGCAAGTCGGGACGCGAGCGGCAGAAACAATTCCTCCGGTATTTCAATCACTTATTGGAGCAGGCTGTCCGGCTGCGCTTTATGGGGGATGCGGCTCCTCCAATCCCTGAAAATGAACGAGATATCGCATTACGGCTGAATAAGATAGCGGACGTTTTCCAACAGCAGGCCATTATAGAGGAGCTGGACCGGGCCGCCTATTACATCGAACGGAACGCGCATGCCAAAATGCTTTTTCATGCATTGACCATCAAACTGTATCATATCCTGGCCGACCGGACCGTTGCTTCGGTGAACTAAATCTTTGGCGATGATGGGGGTTTGTGTATATTTGGCAATGGCCTGGAACAGGGCCTGTAAAAGAAGCGGACCTGGCGAGTGAACAGATTGTGCAGGGGGACCGCAGGAACAGAGAAATCTTACACCTGAATATATCATTTATAGTAGCATTCTTCTGCCTGCGCCTTTGCCAGCCTTCTTTTGCCAAGCGAATTTCCTAATTGTTAATTTATTTTGGATATGGGATGTAGCAATTGTGATACAGCCAAGGGGGGTAAGCCGTCCGGCTGTAAAAGTAACGGAGGATGCAGCACAGGAGGATGTAATCGACTAAACGTACACGACTGGCTGGCCAACCTACCCTTTAGCGATCCGGAAAGTGGCTGCCGGATCATCGAAGTGAGCTTTAATAAAGGCAGCCGCAAGGATTTTTACCGGAATACCACCACACAGCTGTTTGAAAAAGGCGACATGATCAGCGTAGAAGGTGTCAGCGGATTCGATGTAGGAGAAGTTTCCATGACGGGTGAGCTGGTCCGTCTGCAGATGAAGAAGAAAAACGTAGAGGAGAACAATCCTGAAATAAAGAAGATCTTGCGTCGCGCTACTGATAAAGACCTGGAAATCATGCAACAGAATAAGGCCAGGGAAAGAGACGCCCTCACCCGTAGCAGGGCCATCGCCCGGCAGCTGAAGCTGGATATGAAGATGAGCGAGGTAGAGATCCAGGCTGACGGAAGAAAAGCCACCTTTTTTTATATCGCAGACGACCGGGTGGATTTTCGTGAGCTGATCAAGTTATATGCGGGAGAATTCCGGCTGAAAGTCGAAATGCGTCAGATCGGCGCCCGGCAGGAAGCCGCTAAAGTAGGAGGTATCGGCAGCTGCGGCAGGGAATTGTGCTGCAGTACCTGGCTCAGCGACTTCAAATCTGTAAATACCACTGCCGCCCGTTATCAGAACCTATCCATCAACCAAAGTAAGCTCAGCGGTCAGTGCGGCCGGCTGAAGTGCTGTCTCAACTACGAGTTGGATACCTACCTGGACGCCTTGCAAAATTTCCCGGATAATGCGGAAACGTTGCAGGTAGCAAAAGGAACAGCTATTCTTATCAAAAAGGATATCTTCAAATATCTCATGTGGTATGTCCTGCCGGACAGCAATAAACAATATCCCCTTACCATCGAAAGGGTTAGAAAGATCCGGCAGCTCAACCTCCAGAATGTGGTGCCGGAAAGCCTGGAACCTGTAGAGGTCAGCACGGGTAAGCCCAAAGAGGCAGAGAGCGGTTTTGTGGACCTCGTAGGCCAGATCAGCCTGAAGACGCTGGAAAAGGCCGACCGGAAAAAGAAACACAGCCCTCACAAGCACGGTCAGCAAAAACCGGGGCAGCCGGTACAAAGTGGTGGCGGTGGACAGCAAGGCGGCGGTGGTGGGCAACAGAGCGGCGGCGGTCAGCAGAGTGGCGGAGGACAACAGGCCGGACGCGGCCGGGACGGGAAGGATAATAAGAACATGCCGCCTTCCGGTGGTCGTCACAGGCGCAGATAAAACGCTGAAAGATACTGTGATAATTGTTAAAATTTTCCGTGGGAAAACCACAATAATCTCAACTTGTTAATTTTATAGACCCTTTGTACTTTACAGAGGCTAAAACTCTACAACTATGGCACTTTTTGAATCCGGAAATCCAACCCTATCGGAAAAGATCTTTAATAAGTCTCTCGGCCAGGCGGCAGAAGGACAAATGACCGTAAGAGGATCCATCCAAAAATTCGGTTTTCTGCTATTGATGGTGGTGGCAGGTGCGGCCTACACCTGGAAATTATATTATGAAGGAGCGGGCGCTACGATGATGACCCTTTTCTGGGTGGGATTGATCGGCGGTTTGGTTTCAGCGTTTGCCATCAGCTTCAAGCCTGAGTGGGCTAAATATCTGGCTCCTGCTTATGGTATATTGGAAGGTTTTGCCTTAGGCGGTTTATCCGCTATTGTGAATGACATGTTCAAGGTAAAATATCCCAATATCGTTCCTACGGCGGTATTGCTTACGTTCGGTGTGGCGTTTGCAGTATTTCTCCTGTACAATTTCAAGATCATCCGGGCTACGCAAAAGTTCAAGGCGATCATTTTTTCGTCTATAGCAGGTATCGGTATTTTTTACCTGATATGGATGGTTCTGGGATTGTTCGGCATACGTATCCCTTTTATGCAATGGGGCGACAGCAGCCTGCTGGGTATCGGTATCAATCTTTTTATAGTAGCGATCGCTGCGCTGAGCCTGGTGCTTGATTTTGATCGGATCGAAACAGGCGAGCAGATGGGCGCACCTAAATATATGGAGTGGTATGGAGCGTTTGGATTGCTCGTAACGATGGTTTGGTTGTATCTCGAGATACTGAAATTGCTGAGCAGGTTTGCGAATAACAGGAATTAAAGCGATAGAAGTTATTAATAGAAAGGGGCCTGGCGGCCCCTTTTTTTATTAGAATCCATCTCCATCAAACAAATTCCCCAATCCTCCCAGAACACTACCTTCTTCACGGCGATGCCCGAATTGCGGACTGTATTGGATGATCCGGCTGGCCAGGCGGCTGATGGGCAGGGACTGCAACCATACTTTACCGGGGCCGCGCATGACGGCGAAGAATAATCCTTCCCCGCCAAACATCCAGTTGCGGATGCCGCGGATAAACTCGATATCGAAGTCGACGGAGGGTTGGAAAGCGACTACACAGCCTGTGTCCACCTTTAGCAGCTCACCCGGCTGCAGCTGCTTTTCAATAATATATCCACCGGCATGTACAAAGGCCATTCCATCACCTTCGAGCTTTTCCATGATAAAGCCTTCTCCACCGAAGATACCGGTGCCCAGCTTGCGCTGGAAGGCGATGCCGATGCTGACGCCTTTGGCGGCGCAGAGAAAGGCGTCTTTTTGTGCGATGATGGTCCCGCCCAGCTGTTGCAGGTCCAGTGGAATGATCTTGCCTGTATAAGGAGATGCAAAGCTCACTCTTTTTTTACCTTGTCCAATATTGGTAAAGGCTGTCATAAAGAGGTTCTCCCCTACCAGCACCCGTTTGCCGGCGTTCATCAGCTTGCTCAACAGGCCTCCCTGCTGGGATTGGGCTGAGCCGTCACCGAATAGGGTCTGCATCTCGATACCGTCATCCATCATCATAAAACCGCCGGGTTCGCCGATGACTGTCTCTCCGGGGTCCAGCTCTACTTCAACGAATTGAAGCTCTTCACCGAAGATCTTATAATCTATTTCATGGTTGTTACGCATGGTATTTGTTTTTTGTGAAATTAATTTGAATAAGTTAGAAAGCCGCCCATCAAATGATGGACGGCTTCTTTAGTTTTTCCAGGCTATACAACAGGTCCGTTCTGAAGGAAATCCGTTCTTATGAAAATTTTCAAATGATTTAAAACCAGCTGCCTGTCCAGGCTTCGCCTACTTTTCCGCCGAGCTTTCTTCTTCTTCTTGCCACCTCAAACCTGTGACGGATCATGGTAGCGAATACCAGCAACAGGAAAATAATGGTGAAAGGAGGGATACCGAGGAAAGAGATCCATTTTCCTCCATACATCCTGCGCATGGGTCTTCTCAGTCTTTCTGCGATGAGATACATGCTGGGCACGATCACCAGGGTCATGAAGAAAGCGAATGCCAGACCGAAGATGATGGTCCAGGAAAGGGGTTTCCAGAACACAGCGTTATCGCCTCCGAAATAAATATGCGGATTCAGCTCCGAGAACAAGGTCACGAAGTTGATATTGAATCCTACAGCCAGAGGTATCAGGGCAAGTATCGCGGCCATGGCTGTCAGCAGCACAGGGATGATACGGGTCTTACCCGCCTCGATCGCGGCTTCGCGGGTCTTCATTCCGCGGGCCCGCAGCTCATCCGTAAATTCTATGACCAGGATACCGTTCTTCACCACAATACCAGCCAATCCGACGATACCCAGGCCAGTCATGATAACCGAGACCTCCATCTTTGTAATAGCGAATCCGAGGATAACGCCGATGACGCTGAACAATATTTCCGTGAGGATGATCACCGATTTGCTTACCGAGTTGAATTGCAGTACCAGTATCAGCAGAATGGTTACCAGGGCGATGACCAGGGCCTTGCTTAAGAAAGCCCCTGTCTCTGCCTGCTGTTCTCCTTCACCCGTTTGTTTGATCGTTACGCTTTCCGGCTTCTTCTTGAAGTCGGAGATGGATTTGGCCAGGTCGATGTTGACGGCGGTAGGGGTATAACCGTTGAGCACATTACTGCGAATGGTGATGACCCTTTTCTGATTTTTTCTTTTTACACTGCCCAGGGTGCTGGTGTAGTCTATTTTTACCAGCGAGCTGATCGGTACATTTTTGATCCTTCCCTGGTTGGCCATATCCCTGAAGGTGATATTCATGTTCAGCAGATCGGTGAGATTCTTCCGCTGCATTTCCAGGTTGCGTATCTGGATCTTATATTCTTCCTTGCCTTCCTTGATTTTGGAGGACTCTCTTCCGAAGAGGGCGGTACGAAGCGTCTGTCCTATCTGACTGGAGCTTACGCCTTCGGTCATAGCGCGTTGACGGTCTACCGTGAATGTGATCTCGGGGTTAGTGAGGTCAATGTCCATCTTCAGCTCTTCGACACCGGGGGTTTGGATGGAGTCCAGGTAGTTCTTCAATGACACGGCGGTCTTGATCAGGTCGTCGAAGTCTTCGCTGGCTACTTCAATATTGACGGGAGGATCGGTGGGCGGGCCGTTCTGTTCCTGGTCCACGGAGATCTCCGCGCCGGGAATGCCTTTCATCACCCGGCGGATGGAGTCCAGGTAAGGCGCTGTATGTACGCCATTACGTTTGCCAAATTCCACAAAGGACACTTGTATACGTCCCAGCTCGCTACGGGTGCTGCGGTCGCCGCTGGTGGGATCGCTGGCGCCGATGGCCACATTGCTGATCACACTTTCCACCACAGGGTTCTTCCTGCCGTTCTCCATGTCCAGCACCTTATATACCCGTCCTTCCAATACTTTGGTGACTGAATCGGTATAGTCCACGCTGGTGCCCACAGGTAGTTTGAGATAGACATACACCTGGTTGGGGTCTCCTTTTGGGAAGAATACCACCTGTACGTTGCGTGCTCCAAAAAACATAAAAGAAAAGATCAGCAGCCCGAAAGTGCCCAGGAGGAGCCAGGCAGGGCGCCAGCCTTTCAATGCCCAGCGAAGCAGGCTTTCATAGTGACCCATGATCCAGGGTAATACCCTGTTCTGGAAGGCATGGATCATTGCATCGAATACAAATTTATTCAGGATGGTCAGGATGACAAGGAACAGGAGGAGGTTGCCGAGAAAGGTCATATGCGCCAGGTCGAACAGGATGCCGAACGTGACGGCGATCCAGAAGCCGGGCTTTTTAAATATGTCTGCTTTGGAGGACTTACCTTCTTCTTCCGGGTGGTTCATGAAATCCACGGCAAAGACGGGGTTCATGATGAAGGCCACGATCAGGGAAGCCGCCAGGGTAAAGATGAGCATGGCGGGTAGATAGACCATGAACTTACCGATGATGCCCGGCCAGAACAGCAAAGGAAAGAAAGGTGCCAGGGTGGTGAGCGTACCGGCAAGCACGGGAATGAATACTTCTCCCGCAGCCATCATGGCCGACGTCGGTGCGCTAAGCCTGCCTTTGCTCTGGGTAAATATGCGGTGGGTGTTCTCGATGACCACGATGGCGTCGTCCACGATGATACCCAATCCGAAAAGAAGGGCAAAGAGTACGATGAAGTTGAGCGTGACGTGGGTCCCGATGATAAGGTCCGCCGCCGGCAGGAACACGAAGGCCACAAACATGCTCAGGGGCACGGAGAGGGCCACGAAAAAGGCATTCACCACGCCCATGAAGAACATGAGGATGATCAATACCAGCACAAATCCGATGATGATAGAGTTCACCAGGTCGTCGAAGGAGGTACGTGTCTTGTTGCTCAAATCCCCCGTGACGACTACCGTCAGATCTCTGGGAAGGGATCTCTTCATTTCTTCCACCGTTGCCTTTACCTGGTCGGAGGTTTCGATGAGGTTTTCCCCGCTCCGTTTGATGATGTTCAGAGTTACGACATTCTTTCCGTCCAGGCGGGCATAGCTTTCCCTGTCCTTGATAGTGTCCTTGATGGTAGCGATATCTTTCAGATAGACGGCTCCGCCCTGTGGGTTGCGGATGATGATCTGGGAGATATCCTGGGCTGTATGGAACTGTCCTTTCAACTGCAGGTTGCGTTTCATATTGCCTACATCCAGCAGGCCTCCCGAGATGTCCAGGTTCTCTCCTTTTACGGCGTTGTCGATGTCGTCGAAGCTGATGTTGCTCGAACGCATCTTATAGTTGTCGACGTTGATCTGGAATTCCCGTTCGGGCGCACCGACGATGTCCACGCGATTCAGCTGGGAAAGATCTTCCAGCTTGTCCTTCATGTCGTCGGCAAATTTTTTCAGCCGCTGCTGGTCATAGTCGCCGCTGATGTTGACATACATGATGGGTTGATCGGAGAAGCTGACCTCGAGGGCTGTCGGTTCCTGGGTAAGATTGGTCGGAAGATCCTGTTTGGCTTTATCGATGGCGTCCTTTACTTTCTGCAAGGCTACATCCACTTTGACATCCGTCTCGAACTCCACCATGATGGCTGAGTAATCCTGCTGGGAGGTGCTGGTGAACTTTTTGATCTTCGCTCCTGTGATGCTTTTGATCTGTTTTTCTATGGGCCGGGTAACCAGGTTTTCCATATCCTTGGGAGAGTTGCCCGTATAGATAGTGGACACGTAGATGGTGGGTATCACGATGTCGGGGAACTGCTCTTTCGGGAGGGTTACGAACTGGAATACGCCCCAGCCGCTGACGATCAGCATCAGCAGATAGATGGCCGTCTTGTTCTTTATGCTCCAGGTGGTAGGCCCGAATTGTTTGAATTTATCAGTAATATTTTCTAAAACGCTCATACAGTGATTTTGACGTTGTGTACTTATTGTATCGTGATCAGCTGTCCTTCATATAAGCCCTGGAAGCCGTCTGTTATCAGCCGGTCGCCTTTCTCTAATCCGCCTGTCACTTCAACTTTATCACCGTAAGACTGACCGATGGTAATGGGTTTTTTATGCGCCACTAGATTGTTTTCCTTGTCTTTTGAGGCTACCATTACATATTTTCCCTTTTCATCTGTCTGTAAGGTATTCACCGGTATGGCGAGGGTTTTGGCCACGGCGTAATCCTGCAGCCGGATGATGGCTGTCTGGTTGCTGCGGATGCTTCTGTCATTTGGGAGCCTGACTTCGACCGTGAATGAGCGGCTGTCGGGATTGATCGTTTTGCCAGTGACCCGTACTACTCCGGTGATCTCTTTATTGCCAAGGCCGGGGAAACTGATCTTCACGGGCGTACCTACCTGTACTCTTTCCTGGTAGAGCTCGGGCACCTGTACCACCACTTTCAGGTTGTTTGTATTTACCAGGTGGAGGGCCTGCATGCCGGGGGCGAAGCTCTCTCCTACCTTTATCGTGAGGTTATCCACTGTCCCGTCCATATCGGCGTATACGTTGGTAAAATCAAGCTGATCCTGGGCCAGTTTCAGCTGGGTTTCCGCCTGGTCTACTGCGTTCTTTGCATTGATATAATCCACTTCGGTACCGATCTTCTGGTCCCAGAGGTTCTTCCGGCGTTGATACAGGTCCTTTGCGTGGTCCAGCTGGATCTGGGCGTTTGCCACACTGTTTCGCTGGACAGCATCATCGAGCTTTAGCAGCAGCTGTCCTTTTCTGACATAGTCGCCTTGTCTGACGTTGACGGCGCGTACGACCCCGCCCTGACCCCGGGGAGAGATCCATGACATATTTTCGGCCTCCACATTACCCTGCAGGTCGATGTAGTGTGTGAAGGATGAGGGGGCGACCTCTGCCAGCGCCACCAGCTTGGCTTTTTGAGCAACTTTTGAGCTGGTGTCCAACCGGCTGATCTGCGCCTCCAGGCTGTCGATCTGTTTGCTCAGCTTGTCTTGCTGGGATTTCAGGTTAGCCAGCTCCTTTTTCTTTCCTTCCAGCGTATCCGGCGTTTTTGTAGAGCTGCCGCAGGATGCCAGAAAGAGCACGGAGCTTATTGTTATCACGGTCAATATCTTGTTCATATACCAGGTTTTGATCTTTTAAATAGTATTAGCATAAGGTCAGGGCAGCTTGCCGATGGCCTTGGAATAATCGATTTTTGCCAGGATCGCGTCGTACAGGGCGTTGACATAATTTGTCTGGGCTGTCACCAGGTCGGTTTGTGCCGTCGTAATGTCGGTGGTAGAGCCGAGGCCCGCCTCGTATTTCTTTTTGCTTTGGTCATATACGGCTGTCGCCAGATCCATATTCTTTCGCTGGCTGCTCAAGGTGACGATGGCTGCTGCAAAGCTGTTCCTGGCCTGCTGTACATCATTGTCGATGGAAAGCTTCAGGTTCTCCAGCTGATTTTGGGTTTGTTGCTGCTGAAGACGTGCTTTGGCCAGATTGGAAGCACGGGCAAAACCGTCGAATATGGGTATGTTGATGGTCAGTCCGATGTTCCAGATGCTGAACCAGTCGCCCTTGCCAAAGAAGCTAAAATCCTGGCGGAAGGCTTGTTTGCTGTATGTGCTGTTCAAGTTGGCCGTGGGCAGGTAACTATACCTGTATCTTTTGATATTGTACTGGTTGAGCTTATCGGCAGCCTGCAGGGACTGGTACTCTTTCCTGTCGCTGTACTGATAGCTGCTCTCCATGGGAACGCCATCCCTGATCTCGTCCTCGGTGATCTGGTCAGTGAGGGTGATGGAATCGCTGATGGGCATTCCCAGCAGGAGCTTTAGTCCGAAATAACCGTTGTCGATATTACGTTGGGTAGTCAGTTTCTGGGTTTGGAGGTTGGCCAGCTGTACAGAGGTTCTGTCCACGTCCAGGTTTTCAGCAAAGCCATTTTTGAAAAGCTCGCGGGTGTCGTTCAGCAGCCTGGTCGCCCTTTCGATGTTGGCATCGATCTGTTGCATCTGTGTCCTGCTGACCACCAGCTGATAATATACCTTATACACATTGACCTTGATGCTTTCCTTTGTAACCTCTACGTTGCTGTGGGCATAGTCCAGGGAGGTGCGCCGGGCCTGCAGGCCGACGAACACCTGACCGTCGAACAATATCTGAGAAAGGCTGACGGAGCCGGTGGCATTCCATTTGGTGCCAAAGCCGGCTGTAATATAACCGAAGTCGGAAGGCGCCTGGATGGGTTGGCCGCTGCCATTCTTTACACCTTCCTGGGTAAGGACCTGGTAAGTGGCCATGCCGATGAAGTTTGGAAAGCTTTGCACAGCAATCTTGGGGTTGTAGGTTGTTCCAAGGCTGCCGCTGAGCTGCGGATAGGCGGCAGAAGTGATATTCCGGTTAGTTTCTTCCTGTAACCTATAATCCAACAGGGCATTCTTGATCTGTACATTGTTCTTTTCTGCAAAAGCAACTGCTTCCCGCAGAGAAAAGCTGTGAACCTGGGGGGAACTTTTCTGAGCTGTGGCAGCCCCACCCGGTGAGGATTGCTGTGCCCGGACGTGTGTCACCCAGAGCAAGGCAATGGCCAGGAGCAAGCTTGTTCCATACTTAAACCTTCTGTTCATGAGATAGTTTTTTGTTACGTTCTGTAGTGTATTTCTCTATCAGCAGTTTCCCTTTGTCCGTGACGACGCTGTGGAGGAAGAGGATGGCCAGCTCGTAGGCCACTTCCACCACTTTATACCGGCTATGGGGGAAAACGTCGGGGTTGAACACCAAAAATGCATTCTCGATCCGGGTCTTTATCACTACGTCCCTATCCAGATCAGACCGGTAAAAACCTTCCTCTATACCCCATTGCAGATTGTCTATCAATATCTTATATAGGAACTGGTATTTGAATTCCTTCAACCGTTTGTAGGCCCGGAGGTGATGTTTTTCCAGGTCATATAGCATCAGGGGATTGGTGTAACTCAGCATTTCATCTGCAGACTCCTGGGCGAGGAATACCTGGTGGACCGCATTTTCGGCCTGTTGACGGAATAGTACGCATTCCTCTTCGTGTTTGCGTATCTCCTGGTCGATGACGGCTGTGACCATGTCGTCCTTATCGGTGAAGAACTGGTAAATGGTCTTTTTGGAGATGCCGAGCTGGGTAGCGATCTCGTCCATGGTGATGGAGCGAATACCGTACCGAAAGAAGAGGTCGGCGGCCTTGGTCAATATTCTTTCTTTTACTTCCATTGCGATCGCAAAACTATGGAAACTTTTTTCGTTACGCAAGTTTCCTGCCGATTTTTCACCGGTTTCCTCCGGTTTTTGCCTTGGAGAGGGTGTTTTGCGGGAGGTTTATGCAGAAAATGGGCCTGGTGTAATAATGCCTACCTTTAGGCGGATAAATCCCTGCACATGAAGTTTCGAAAAATACCTAAGCGATTGTTTCACTTCTTTTTACAGGGAGTGCTCGTCCTCGCCCCCATATCCATCACCATCTGGACCGTCATAGCCGTTTTCAACTGGATAGACGGCATATTGCCCAACCTGGTGCATAATATTGCCCCCAACCTGATCGGGACGGACCAGTTTGGGGTCCCGAGGCGTATCCCTGGGCTGGGTTTTGTGGTTTTTATCGCTATTGCGCTTTTTGTAGGCTACATTTCCCCTTCCTTTATCGTCAGCCGGCTGGTGGATTTTGCGGACCGGCTGCTGGAAAAAACACCGGGTATCAAGCTGATCTATACCACGTTGAAGGACTTTTTCGAGGCCTTTGCGGGCAACAAGCGGAAGTTCGACAAGGCGGTGCTGGTGAACATCGACGGACCGGACATCTGGCGAATGGGGTTTATTACGCAGGAAGAGCTGCATGAGTTTGGGTTACAGGAATATGTCGCTGTCTATGTACCCCAGTCCTATGCTTTTTCGGGTCATCTGTTCTTTGTAAAGAGAGACAGGGTCCGCATTATTACGGATGTCAGTTCGGCGGATGCCCTGAAGTTTGCTATTTCGGGAGGAGTTGCCGAGGTTGATGAACAATAACGTTCTGGCTGTTATGCAGGATGGAGGAGGGATAAAGTCCGAACATTTTCCGAAAGGTCCTGTCGAAGTGGGGGGCGTCTGAAAAACCGGCGTACAGGGCGGCTTCGCGGAGGTCTTTTGTCTCTACACCCTTTTGAAGGGCCAGCAGTATCCGTGTCCACAGGAGATATTTTCTAATGGGTATCCCTACCTGCTTTTTGAACAGATGGGTCAGGTGGCCGGGAGAGAGAGATACTTGCGCCGCCAGGTCTTCTACTTTTAGCGTATCAGCCTTTTTTTCTTCCAACAGCTGCATGACCTTCCGGATCTTTTCGTCTATGTTAGGGTCTTCCTCCAGGGCGCAGAGGCTGTAGACATACCGGCGGGTGAGATCGTGGACAAGATCGCTGTCTAAAGGATGCGTATTGAGATTTTGTTCGATGGATCGCAGGAATTGCGCTGTTTGCCCGGCGGGCAATTCCATGACGGCCTGTCTGGTGAGATAAATTTTTTTCAATGCTTTTCCAATAGTGGTCATGGGATCGATGTTCAACAGCAGAAAATGATTGTCGTTGGTACGGCATTCATGCGCCTGATCGGAATCAATGATCACTGCCATTACTTTTTTAAAAGCGCCCTCCGGTGTTTTGATGAAGAAGGGATGATCGAAGCTGAGGGCCAGCTGGATAGCGTGATGATCATGGGCAGATGTGTCTATCGCCTTGCCGATGTACATAAATTGCCCTGCCCGGAAGAAAAAATATGCGTTTGCGCTGGTCATGTAAGGTGGTTCTTTACCGTCGAGGTAAGTTAAACATTGATTTTAAAGAATTAGAAAAAATTTTGATGGTAAGGGGGTATCTTTGAGGCGCAAAAAAATAATGAACTGTGGTTTATAATTTCAATTCCGGCCCCAGTGTTCTGCCTCAAGAGGTGTTTGAACAGGCGAGCCGGGCGATCCTGGATTTCAACGGCACCGGGCTTTCCATCCTGGAGATCGGTCACCGTACTTCCCTCTTTCAGGAAGTGCTGGATGAGGCGCTGGCTACGGCCCGCGAACTAATGCACCTGGGCAACGAGCATGAGATCCTTTTTCTCCATGGCGGCGCCAGCACCCAATTCTTCCAGGTACCCATGAACCTGCTGAATGATCATGAGACGGCCGCTTACCTGGATTGCGGCACCTGGGGCACCAAGGCTATCAAGGAAGCAAAGATCTTTGGCAATGTGGATGTAGTGGCATCCTCGAAGGATAAGAATTATACTTATGTCCCCAAGGGCTTTGCGATCCCCAAAAATGCAAAATACTTTCATTACACCACCAACAATACCATCGAGGGTACGCAGATGCACGCCATCCCGGAGACGGATGTGCCGCTGGTGTCCGACATGAGCAGCGATATCCTCAGCAGGATGATGGATTTTTCCCGATTCGACCTCATCTATGCCGGCGCCCAGAAAAATATAGGTGCGGCCGGTGTGAACATGGTGATCGTAAAGAAAGATATATTGGGTAAAGTAGAAAGGAAATTACCCACCATGATGGATTACCGCCAACATATAGAAGCGGGGTCCGTATTGAATACTCCACCCGTCTTTGCCATCTATGTCTGCATGCTTACGCTCCGGTGGCTACAGCAGCAGGGGGGTGTGGCTGCCATCGAAAAGATCAATGACCAGAAGGCTGCGCTCCTATATGATACGTTGGACAGTCTGCCCATTTTCCGCCCGACAGTGGCGAAGGAGGACAGAAGCAAGATGAACGTAGTGTTTGTTATGGACGATAAGGCACTGGAAAAAGAGTTTCTTGCCACCTGTAAGGAGAATGGAATGGTGGGAATAGAAGGGCATCGCACCGCAGGCGGATTCAGGGTGTCCATGTATAACGCCATGCCCCTGGAAAGTATACGGGTCCTTACGGAATTGATGAAAGAATTCGCAACTCAAAAAGCTTAATAACGACAACAAAGATGGCAAGCATTACTCCTTTCAGGGCACTGCGTCCTGTCCCGCAATCTGCTGCGCAAGTGGCATCCAGACCATATGATGTATTGAACAGCATGGAAGCGAGGCAGGAGGCTATGGGTAATCCTAACTCTTTCCTGCATATCACCAAATCCGAGATCGATCTTCCCGAAGGTATCGACACACATTCCACGCAGGTGTATGACAAGGCGAAAGAAAACCTCCAGGACTTTATAAAGAAAGGGGTCCTTTTACAGGAGCAAAAGCCCTTGTATTACATCTACCGGCTGATCATGAACGGGAGGAGCCAAACAGGACTGGTATGTGGCAGCTCTGTGGACGATTATGAAAAAGATGTCATCAAGAAACACGAGTTCACCCGTCCCGACAAGGAGGCCGACCGCATTCATCATATGAAGACCATTCGCGCCCAGACGGGGAATGTATTCCTGGCCTATAAGAATGTGGAAGCGATCGACCGGCTGATAGAAGGCTGGAAGAATGCGCATGCTCCATTATACGATTTTACCGCGGAAGACGGTATTCAGCATACCATCTGGGCTGTGGATGATGACGCAGCCATCAACGCCATCACGCAATCATTTGCAGAGAAAGTACCTTTTACCTATATCGCAGATGGACATCATCGTGCAGCGTCGGCGGCCAAGGTTAGAAAGGAGCTGGGATCTGCAGCGGGGAAGAGCGCCGATTATTTTCTTACCACGCTGTTCCCTTCGGGTGAGTTGCACATACTGGATTATAACCGTTTGGCCAGGGACCTCAATGGGGCCAGCTCCGAAGAATTTTTAGACACCCTGCAGAAAGACTTTCTAATAGGAAGGGTAGAAAAAGCTTTCTCACCTGCCCGCCTTCATGAATTTGGAATGTACCTGGATGGAACTTGGTATCAGCTGGTGGCTAAAGAAGGAACGTATACAAATGATGCTAACGACCCCATCGGAGTATTGGATGTCACCATCCTTCAAAAGAATGTGCTGGACAAGCTGCTGGCCATCAAAGACCCGCGGACGGACAAACGGATCGACTTTGTAGGAGGCATCCGGGGATTGGCAGAGCTGGAAAAGAGAGTGGACAGCGGCGAATGGAAGGTGGCTTTTAGTCTTTATCCCGTCAGCATCGAGCAATTGTTTGCCATTGCCGACAGCGGGAATGTCATGCCGCCCAAAAGCACGTGGTTTGAACCCAAACTGCGGGATGGGCTGTTGACCAACCTGATTTAGCCTTATCTTTGGCTGCTAAAGCCGAAGCTATGATGATAAGGAGTCTTTTTCTACCCTGTATGCTGGTGTTTGCCAGCTTACCTGCCTTTTCACAACAACCTGAAGGGAAAAGTTTACAGGAGACAGCCAAGACCTTTACACGGCAAGGGGACTATACGAATGCCATCCTCGTATTGACAGGCGCCATTCAAAAAGAGCCCCAAAACCTGGAATTGCAAAAGGACCTTGCATTCAATTACTATCTGCAAAGAGAGTACGCCAAGGGATTGAACGTGATCCGTCCTGTCACCGAGCGCCCCGATGCGGATGTACAGAGCTACCAGATAGCGGGCATGCTGTACAAGGCTATCGACGAGCCAAAGGAATGTGAAAGGCTGTATAAGGCAGGGATCAAAAAATTTCCTCTCAGCGGCGTATTATATAATGAGTATGGAGAGATGCTTTTTGCCCGCCAGGATAATTACGGCGCCATCAAGCAATGGGAAAAAGGCATCGAGGTCGATGCCGGTTATTCCTCCAACTATTACAATGCCAGCCGCTATTATTATTTTACCCTGGACAAGATCTGGAGTATCCTCTATGGAGAGATATTTGTCAACCTGGAAAGCTATAGCAAACGTACGGCAGAGATCAAGGAGGTCCTGCTGGAATCCTATAAGAAGCTGTATGCTGACGGAGATGTTATGAAGGATCAGGCTTCAAAAAGCCCCTTTGCGCTGGCTTGTCTTGGCATGTATGGTAATCTCAAGCCCGTTGTCGCGCAGGGCATCACCACGGAATCGCTGATCCTGCTGCGGACAAAGTTTATCCTCAGCTGGAACGAAAAATACCCCGCTACCTATCCTTTCCGGCTTTTTGAATACCAGCGTCAGCTGTTGAAGGAAGGGATGTTCGATGCCTATAATCAATGGATATTCGGTGCGGCGGAGAATCTGACCGCCTTTCAGAACTGGACTAATACCCACGGAGATGAATACAAGCGATTTGTAAATTTTCAGCAGGGACGGATATTTAAGCTGCCGGAAGGGCAATATTATCAGACGGTCGGGAGGTGAGGTGTTTTGGGGGAAGTTTTGTACATTGTAGCATGACGGAACCTAAACGATTGTTCGATTGTATCTTACCCGGGCAGGGAGTACCCGACCTCCCGGACATGCTGGCAGGCAAGGAAAATGGCAAATGGAGGACCTATAGTACCGCGGAGACGAGAGATACCATTCATAAACTAAGTGCAGGCCTGCTTCGGCTGGGCATTTCAGGGCAGGATGGCACTATCGAAGGAAGGGATAAAGTAGCCCTCATTTCCAAAAACCGCCCTGAGTGGATCATGCTGGACCTGGCTGTACAGCAGACGGGCGCTATCCTTACACCTGTCTATCCCACCATCAGCATTCATGAGCTGGAATTTATCCTCAATGATGCGCAAGTGAAACTGATCTTTGTCAATGACGAAGAGCTCTTCCATAAAGTATTGAGCATACGCGACAGGGTGCCCTCCCTAAAAGAGATCTATACATTCGAGCATGTGGCGCATGCCCATCACTGGAAAGAGCTGGTGACAGAGGTCAGTACAGAGGAGGATGCCCGTATCGCGGACATCCGCAGCAAAATACGACCGGAAGAGCTGGCTACTATCATCTACACTTCCGGTACCACAGGTACGCCCAAGGGGGTGATGTTGTCGCATCATAACATCGTCAGCAACGTATTGTCCTGCATCCCCTGTCTTCCCCAGGGACCGCTGCGCACGCTCAGCTTCCTACCCCTGAACCATATATACGAGCGGATGCTCACCTATGTGTATCTTTTCAGCGGCAGCTCCATCTACTATGCGGAGAGCATGGACACCATCGGCGAGAACCTGAAAGAGGTGAAGCCGCAGATGTTTGTCACGGTACCGCGGCTGCTGGAAAAAGTATACGATCGTATCATGTTGAAAGGAGGCGAACTGACAGGAATAAAGAAAAAGCTTTTCTTCTGGGCGCACGATCTGGCTGCCAAATATGAGATCAATAAGCCGATGGGTGCATGGTACAACTTACAGCTATCACTGGCCAATAAGCTTATCTTCAGCAAATGGAGGGAAGCGCTGGGTAATAATATCACCTGTATCGCCAGCGGCGGCGCCGCCTGCCAGGTACGTCTGATCAGGATCTTTACGGCTGCCCGTATACCTATCCTGGAGGGTTATGGGCTGACGGAGACATCGCCTGTTATCAGTGTGAACCGCCGGGAGGTGAAAGACCGGATGTTTGGTACTGTAGGCCCTATTATTCCGGATGTGGAAGTAAAGATCGCCGAAGACGGTGAGATCCTTTGTAAGGGTCCGAATGTCATGATCGGCTATTACAAACGTCCCGACCTTACGGCAGAGGCCATCCATGACGGATGGTTCCATACGGGCGATATCGGGATCATGGTAGAAGGTAAATACCTGAAGATCACAGATCGCAAGAAAGAAATGTTCAAGACCAGCGGCGGCAAATATGTAGCGCCGTTAGCTATTGAAAGTAAACTGAAAGAGTCTCCCTATATAGAGCAGCTGATGGTAGTAGGCCCGGAAAGAAAATTTGTCGGGGCCCTTATCGTACCATCCTTTTCTTATCTGAATGACTGGTGTAAACAGAATGGCGTGGAAGTATCCTCACAGGAAGAAATGATCAGGCATCCCAAGGTCATCGCTTTTTACCAGGAGATCATCGAAAGCTATAACAAGTATTTCAGTCATGTCGAGCAGGTGAAACGCTTCCGGCTATTGCCGGCGGACTGGACCGTCGAAACAGGTGAAATGACACCCAAGCTGAGTCTCAAAAGAAAGGTGATCACGGAAAAATACCGTGACCTGATTGAGGGCATCTATGCCGAATGATCCACCGGCCATGGGGGTGTGGATCCGCCACCCGGCGGGGGTGTGTTCAATCTTTGAATTTCAGCATCGACCACCTTCCATTGCCTACTACGAGGAAAAGGATCAGCAGCAGGCATACGATGATGGACAACAGCAATTCCGAGAAAGGTCTGTACAGTTCCGGTGACAGGTTGATAAAGAAGATCGCGCCCAACAGGATCGGGAGCTGGATGAGACAGGCGAACCTGGTGAGCACGCCCAGTATCAGCAGAATACCTCCCAGCAGATGAGCAAAAGCAATATAATTGCTCATCAACATGGAAGAAAATGATCCAAAGGCCATTTTATTCGTAATGAGGTTCAACATGGCGCCCATGTTATACAGGTATTCCACTCCCTTATAGCAGAGGAATGCCCCGAGGGCAATGCGGACGATATCGAGCCATTGGGGATGATGGGTGTCGCCCCAGTGCTCCACGCGTTGTACGAGGTTCATATGGCATCGTTTTAGGTGAGAGATACGGACCTGTGGTCCGCTTTGAAAAGAACTCTTCCTAAATATAAGGTTTTTTTACCTTTCTACAACAAGGACCTTGTCTCCCGAGTCCATCCGGATATATTCCTTTACCATCTTATGTTTGCGCCGGTCGATCCATATATAGCCGCTGCTGTATGCGTTCTTAAACCGTAACACATTACAATTAAGGTCATTATCACCAGGCAGACCCCATGTGTCGTCAAAAACGTACTCTATGTCATAGGAGTTGATCTTACCCGGCTGCCCAATCCTGAAGCTGTTGAGCCTGTATTCACGCCCCTTTTCAAAGGGGATAACCGCCAGGAATCCTTCTATCGAATTCTCATCGAAATAGCCTTCGGTCATGTTAAAAGTATCGATGGAGAGCATACCTTTTTTTAGATCCTTTATATAGGCTTTTGTTCCGGCGAAGTGAAAATCATGCTCGAAGGTCTTTGGCTGATCGTATTCATGCATACGTATAGGCGTCAGCGTGGCAGTGCAGATGGAAGTGTCGATCATTTGCCTGCCGAAAGGGACTTGACGGATCCTGGCCGACAGAATAGTATGTTTTGCGGAGTCGATAGTCTGGACCTGCTCGTTCATGATCTCCAGTTTCTTCCGGCCTGTGCTGTCGAAGACGATGACCTTGTAAAAGTCGTGGTCGTTTGTGAGCCATTCATAATGGATGCCGGGATCTCCGGGTTTGATGATCGTCTGGGCCCGGGAAGTTTGGATAAATGCAAAAAGGAGAAAGAACAGCTGTTTCATGCCCGAATATAAATGACCGGGAGACAGTGTTACACCTGTTTTCAATGATCCGGTCTATTTATTCAACGATCTTTGTCTGCGGATAAGTTCGCCCAGCACTTTTATTCCCTGCTCCACATCCTCATCCCAGGGCCGGGCATAGCTGATGCGAAGACAATTGGCAAAGCGTCCCTGCATGGAGAAGAGCTGTCCGGGCGCAACGGAGATATGGTGTTTCAATGCTTCGCGGTAAAGAAGATAGGCATTGATCTTTTTATCCAGCTCTACCCACAATACAAAGCCGCCCTGGGGCCGGGAGACCTTCGTATCTTCCGGGAAATGCTGCATGATGCCCTGGAGATAACGGAGACATTGTGTGTGCAGGGCCTTGCGCAGTTTTTTTAAATGATATTCGTACCGGCCGATGCTTAAAAAATGGGCCATGGCATGCTGTGTGATGGTGACGCCCGACACTGTGTGCATCATCTTATGACGAACTACCTGTTCGGTAAACCGTCCGGGGATAGCCCATCCGATGCGATAGCCGGGCGCCAGCGATTTGGACAGGCTGCTGCAATGAAGGACCCAGCCTTCTTTATCGTAGGTCTTGCATGTTTTTGGACGATGGCGACCGAAATACAGCTCGCCATAAATATCGTCCTCGATCAGCGGGATACGGGATCGGGTCAGCAGCTCTACCAGGGCCCGTTTGTTCTCATCGGGCATGCAGGAGCCCAGCGGATTGCTGAAATTGGGAACAAACACACAGGCCTTGATGGGGAATCGTTTTATCATGGAGGCCAACAGCGAGAGGTCTATGCCTGTCAAAGGGTCGGAAGGAATTTCCAGCACTTTGAGGCCCAGGCTTTCCATTACCTGGAAGATCCCGAAATAGGTGGGGTTCTCAATGGCGACGGTATCGCCGGGCTGAGTGACAGCTTTCAGACACATCACCAGGGCTTCCATACATCCTGCAGTCACTACCACATCCTCCTCTGAAAATTTGCCGCCCCAATGAAAGGCCAGCTTTACCAGCTGGCGACGCAGCTCTTTATTTCCCTGAATGTGCTCGTACTGTATCCCATGATGCCTGGAGGAGCGCATGGCATGCACCAATGATTTATTCAGCCGGGCAACGGGCAGGAGACTTGTGGGCGGAGCCGCGATGGAAAAATTGATCAGGTCGTCCGAAGTGATATCGTTGAAGACGGCGGTGATCATCTCCTGTACGCTGACCTCGCTGGTCACAGGCTCGGGTTCAGCGATCCGGGGAAGACCCGGCATCCGCCGGAAGTTAAAACGAACATAATAACCCGATTTGGGCCGGGATTCTATGAGACCTTTGCCCTCCAGATGGTAATATGCCTGGAAGGCCGTTCCCATACTGATGCCATACTCTTCGCTGAGCATGCGGACAGAGGGAAGCTTGTCCCCTATCCTGAGGGTCTCCTCTCCTATCATTTTTTCCAGACCTTCTGCAACCTGGAGGTAGAGATGATCCTGATCGTGGAATTTCTTTTTTGGCATGTTTGTTCCCGCTGTGCGGCCTCCGGCCGGCAGGCGAACGTGCCTCCGGCTTATTCTGATATAGTCAAAATTAATAAATCTGCATCTGTTTTGTTCAAGTTATTGTTCGGAATTTTAGGGTATGAAAAAAGAATACAGCCTGGATCCGGCCGACTGGGGAGAAATGCGGCGGCTGGGTCATCGCATGGTGGACGATATGATGGATTACCTAAGCTCTATCAGTGACAGACCGGCGTGGGTGCAGCCGCCTGAAAATGTTCTGCAGGATTTGCGGCAGCCGTTGCCATGGGGTCCACAGGCGCCTGCCGATGTGTATGAAGATTTCCTTCGTTGCATCCTGCCTTATAATAAGGGTAATATACATCCCCGTTTCTGGTCCTGGGTAGAGGGAGGCGGTACGCCTTTCGGGATGCTGGCGGACATGCTGGCCAGCGGGATGAATGCCAATGTCGCCATCGGGAATCATGCTGCAATGTATGTGGACAAGCAGGTATTGGATTGGAGCAAAGAGATGTTTGGTTTTCCTGCGTCTGCGTCCGGTATGTTAACCAGCGGGGCATCCATTGCCAATATAACAGCCCTTGTGGTGGCGAGAAATCATTTTCATGCTGAAGTTAAACGAAAGGGGCTGCGGGCTGTAGATGGACAGATGATGGTGTACGGCTCTTCAGAGACGCACAACTGTGTGGCAAAGGGTGTCGAGGTCATCGGCATCGGGAGCGACAATTTCCGGAAAGTGCCGGTGGATGCCGGCTATCGTGTTCGTACGGAGGTATTGCGCGACATGATCCGGGAAGATCGCAAGGCAGGTCATCTTCCATTCTGCATCGTAGGTAATGCAGGCACTGTAAATACAGGCGCCATCGATGACCTGATGGAACTGGCGGCTATTGCCCGGGAAGAAGGCTTATGGTTTCATGTCGACGGGGCATTTGGAGCTATTCCTTATATCCTGCCAGCGTTCAGGGAAACGCTGAAAGGGCTTGAGCTGGCGGACAGTCTTAGCTTTGACTTCCACAAATGGCTGTATATGAACTATGAGGTGGGATGTGTCCTGGTGAGGGATACAGCTGCTCACCAGGCGGCCTTTAGCACCTCGGTGAATTACCTGATGCAGCATGAACGGGGATTGTCGGCAGGCCCGGGCTCTTTTACGAATTATGGAATGGAGCTGTCGCGTGGGTTCAAGGCCTTGAAGGTATGGATGCTGCTGAAGGAGCATGGTATGGAGCAATACGCAAGACTGGTGCATCAAAACCTGGAACAAGCGCAGTATCTGGGCCGGCTGGTAGAAGAGAACGATGAATTGGAGCTGCTGGCGGATGTATCGCTCAATATTGTTTGCTATAGATGGAATCCGGGAGGGATGGGGGAGGGTGAGCTGAATGCTGCAAACAAAGAGATACTTATGCGCATGCATGAAGAAGGGACAGCGCTGCCTTCCTATACGCTGTTGCATGGCCAATATGCCATACGAGTGGCCATTACCAATCATCGCAGCACGCTGGAGGACTTCGATGCGCTGGTGGATGCCACTGTGCGCATAGGAAAGGATATCTATATAACACAATAAAACATTCAATCATGACACTTACCAAATCGTTGTACATCCCTGTGCAGAGGGCTTATGCATCCAGGCTTCAGGAAGTAAACTGGGATAACCTGGAATTCGGGAAATATTTCACGGACCATATGCTTATCTGTGATTATGCCGACGGAGGATGGGAGGAGCCGCAAATTGTTCCTTTTGGAAATTTCCAGCTTAGTCCTGTCGCTCTGGCCCTGCATTATGGACAGACCATTTTTGAGGGGATGAAGGTATTCCGGATGGAGAATGAGGCTGTAAACATTTTCCGTCCCCAAAAACATTATGAGCGGATGTCCCTCTCGGCTGAACGATTGTGCATGCCTGTTATTCCCCAGGAGATCTTTATGGAGGGGCTTTCGCGGCTGGTGGACCTTGACAGGGCCTGGGTGCCCCGGGCGGCAGGCAGCTCATTGTATATTCGTCCTTTTATGATCGCCACGGAGGCCAGGTTAAGGGTGAAGGTTTCGAATAACTATCGTTTTGCTATTGTCGCCAGTCCGGCCGGCTCCTATTATCAGCAGCCGGTACGGGTAAAAGTGGAAAGGGATTTTGTACGTGCATCCCGTGGTGGTACGGGCTATGCCAAATGCGGGGGTAATTACGGCGCGGCTATGTATCCGACCCAGCGGGCAAAAGAGGAAGGCTATGACCAGGTGTTGTGGACGGATGGGAAGGAACACCGTTTTATAGAGGAGTCGGGGGCCATGAATGTGATGTTTGTTTTGGACGGTACGCTGGTAACGCCGCCTTTATCCGACTCGATCCTGGATGGCGTCACTCGTGACAGTCTGCTGACGCTGGCCGTCCGCCAGGGCATCCCGGTGGATGAGCGACAGGTGGATGTGGAGGAATTGAAGGATGCTTTTGCCAGGGGGCTGATCAGTGAGGCATTTGGATCCGGGACAGCGGCAGTGATCTCTCCCATCGGTGTCATTGGGATAGATGGTAAGGACTATACCTTGCCCGCGCCCGGCGCCCCGGGTGTCGGATCGCAGTTAAAAGAAGCATTGGAGGATATCCGTTATGGTCGTGCGGCGGATACGGAGGGTTGGAATTTTATTGTTAAATAGAATTGAAAGCAAAGGGCACGTGGATATAAATCGGTAAATTGAAGCAATAATTTACCGACATGAAGGAGAAAAGATTACAGGGACAGATCGCTATTATAACGGGCGCCAGCTCGGGTATCGGTGCGGGAGTGGCCAGGGCAATGGCAGCGGCAGGAGCCACGGTAGTGATCAATCATCCGGTGGAAGCCACCGGGGCTGCGGCCCGGGCGGTGTTGGAGGAGATCTCCAGCGCGGGGGATAAGGGCATTATTTACCAATGCGACGTCAGTAAGGAAGATGAAGTAAAAAAGATGTTTGCCGATGTCATCGCTCAATTCGGGACGGTGGACATCCTTGTCAATAATGCGGGATTGCAGCGGGATTCCCCCTTCCAGGACATGACCCTGGAACAGTGGAATTTTGTTCTTGGCGTGAATCTTACCGGGCAATTTCTTTGTGCCCGGGAAGCCATCCGTGAGTTCCTCCGGAGAGGCCTGGTGCCCGAAAGATCCAGCTCGGCTGGTAAGATCATCTGTATGAGCAGCGTGCATGAAGTCATCCCCTGGGCGGGCCATGCCAACTATGCAGCCAGTAAGGGTGGTATCATGATGATGATGAAAAGCATTGCGCAGGAATTTGCGCCGTGGAAGATCCGTGTCAACAGCATTGGACCGGGCGCCATCAAGACGCCTATCAACCACCAGGCATGGGATACGCCTGCAGCAGAGAAGAAGCTGCTGGAGCTGATACCTTACGGACGGGTGGGTGTAGTCGAAGACATCGGCGCCGCCGCCGTCTGGTTAGCCAGCGATGATTCCGAATATGTGACGGGTACCACTTTATTTGTGGATGGCGGTATGACCTTGTACCCGGGATTCAGTACGAATGGATAAGGAATGGCTATTATGAATATAGAAAAGGAAAGACTTAAGGATGCAAACTGGAAAAAATGGGGCCCCTATCTCTCGGAAAGGCAATGGGGGACGGTGAGAGAGGATTATAGTGTCAATGGAGAGCCGTGGATCTATACCACCCATGACATGGCCCGTAGCAAGGCATGGCGCTGGGGCGAGGAAGGTCTGGGCGGTTTTTCGGACAAACAGCAGATACTCTGTTTTTGTGTAGGGCTTTGGAATGAGAAAGACTCCATCATAAAAGAAAGGCTGTTCGGTCTCTCCGGATATGAAGGCAATCATGGAGAAGATGTAAAAGAGCTGTATTATTATCTCGACAGCAGTCCTACCCACTCCTATATGAAGATGTTATATAAGTATCCGCAAGCCGCATACCCCTATCACCAGCTGGTGGAGGAAAACCGGCGAAGGAGCAAAGACGATCCCGAATTCGAGCTGATGGATACAGGCATCTTCAATGAAGACAAGTATTTCGATGTATTTATAGAATATGCCAAGGCGGAGAAGGAAGATATCCTTATCCGGATCACCGTACACAACCGGGGGAAGGAGGCCGCCCCCATCCACGTGCTGCCCACCATCTGGTTTCGCAATACCTGGGACTGGGGGTATGACGATTACAAGCCTACGATGATGACTTCCAATGAAGGCGATATCATCATCGAGCACAGGGACCTGGGCGAGTTCACCCTTTCCGGAGAAGAGCCGGATAGCCATTTGTTTTGTGACAACGAGACGAATGTACAGCGATTGTATGGTACTGCGGGCACCGGCTACTTCAAGGACGGCATCAATGAGTATATCGTGGGCAAGAATGCAGATGCGGTCAATTACCAGCAAGGCACGAAAGCCGCCATTCATTATCAACGGATCGTTCCACCGGCCGGGCACGTCACTGTCCGTCTGCGGTTGCAAAATGGCTGTGGCTTCGTCCCCTTCCAGCATTTCGATGAGACCTTCGAAGCCCGCCGTACCGAGACAGATCAATACTACGACGAATTACAGGCGGATATCACCGATGAGGATGAAAGACGGGTACAGCGGCAGGCATTTGCGGGTATGCTGTGGGGTAAGCAGCTGTATTATTACAATGTCCATCAATGGTTGACAGGTGATCCCCGGCAGCCGCCACCGCCGTCTCAGCGGCTGGCCGGACGCAACCATGAATGGAGGCATCTCAACAACCGGAATATCATATCCATGCCGGATAAATGGGAGTATCCCTGGTATGCGGCCTGGGATCTTGCCTTCCACTGTGTTGCCCTGGCGCTTATCGATCCGGATTTTGCCAAACATCAGCTGTTGCTGCTGACGCATGACTGGTATATGCATCCCAATGGACAGCTGCCTGCCTATGAATGGTCCTTTAGCGATACCAATCCGCCCGTGCATGCCTGGGCGGCTTACCGGGTATATGAGCTGGAGAAACATGCCAATGGAGGGAAGGGGGATCTCGCCTTTTTGGAAACCGTATTTCACAAGCTGCTGCTCAATTTTACCTGGTGGGTCAATCGCAAGGACCAGGAAGGGAACAATATTTTCGAAGGCGGCTTTTTAGGCATGGATAACATCGGCGTTTTTGACCGCAGCAATACGCATCTGCCTTTTGGAGGAACATTGGAGCAGGCGGACGGCACCAGCTGGATGGCAACCTATTCCCTGAACCTGATGCGTATCGCCCTGGAATTATCCATGTCCAATCCCACTTACCAGGACATGGCCAATAAGTTCTTCGAGCATTTCCTCCACATAGCGGGGGCCATTGCCAATATGGGAGAGGGTTCGGAGGGGCTTTGGGATGCCGAGGATGAATTCTTTTATGACACCATCCGTATACCGGGCGAAAAGCCCTTCCGGGTAAGGATCCGGTCGGCAGTAGGACTGGCGCCTCTTTTTGCCGTAGAGGTCATCGACGACGCCATCTTAGAGGCGTTGCCCGAGTTTGCCAAACGGTTGAACTGGCTGCTGGACCACCGTCCCGACCTGGCGGCGCTGGTATCCCGCTGGCATGAGAAGGGTTCGGAAGAAAAACACCTGTTGTCCCTGTTGAGAGGTCACCGGATCAAGCGGCTGCTGTACCGTATGCTGGACGAGACGGAATTCCTCAGTGAATATGGCGTGCGGGCGCTTTCCAAATATCATGAGGAACATCCCTTCGAGCTGAGATTGGACGGCCAGGTGCTGCAGGTGAAATATGTACCGGGAGAATCCGACAGCAATATGTTCGGCGGCAATTCCAACTGGCGGGGCCCCATCTGGTTCCCCCTGAACTTCCTGATCATCGAGTCGCTGCAGCGCTTCCATCATTATTACGGGGATGATTTCAAAGTGGAATACCCGACACATTCCGGTAAATACTTTTCGTTAAACGAGATCAGCATGGAGCTGACGCGGCGGCTGACGCATATATTTCTTCGTGATGACAAAGGGAAAAGGGCCACATTCGGCCACAATGAGAAAATGCAGTATGACCCTTATTTTAAAGATCATATCCTCTTCTTCGAATATTTCCATGGGGACAACGGTAAGGGGCTGGGCGCTTCGCACCAGACGGGGTGGACGGGCCTGATCTCCAAGCTGCTGATGCCCCGGAATGTGGTTATCGAGCCGGCTGCGAGGGCGATGGAGAATGAGTGACCTTATTGATGGGCTGTCCGTCCAGGAACGCCCGTACGTTGGCCGTCGTCACCTCCATGATCCTTGTCCTGGCCTCTCTGCTGATCCAGGCGTTGTGGGGTGTGAGGATACAATTACGGGCGGTAAGCAGGGGGTTGGTCGCCACGGGCGGTTCTTTCGACAGAACGTCCAGGGCTGCGCCGGCCAGCCGGCCTTCGTTCAATGCGTCTGCCAGATCTTGCTCCTGTATCAGCTGTCCACGGGCGGTATTGAGCAAAAAAGCCGTGGGTTTCATCAGCTTTAGCAGATCTTTATTTACAAACTCATGGTTGGTGGGTGTCAACGGGCAATGGAGGGTCACCACATCGCTGGTGGAGAAAAGCGTTGGGAGATCGGCGGGCTCATCCGGTGTCCATGGTTTTATCATGGGGCTATAATAGATGACTTTCATACCGAAGGCCTGGCCAATCAGTCCTACCCGTTGGCCAATGTTACCGTAACCGATGATGCCTAATATCTTTCCTTCCAGCTCTATTATAGGTCCCTCTGTAAAGCACCAGTCTTCCGAATGCAGCCATTTCCCTTCGCTGACACTGCGTGCGTGCTGCCCTACGCGATTCGTCAGCTCGAGGAGCAAGGCGAATGTGTGCTGCGCCACAGAGGCCGTACCGTAAGCGGGCACATTGCAGACTACGATGTTTTTTGCCCTGGCAGTTTCGGTGTCGATGATGTTGTACCCGGTGGCCGTAACGGCGATCATCTTCAGACGGGGCAGCTGCTCAAGCGTAGCTGCCGTAAGAGGGACCTTATTGGTGAGAACGATATCGGCGTCCTTGCATCGTTGCACTATCAGCTCTGCCGGTGTCCTGTCATAGACGGTCAGCTGTCCCAGTGAAGCTATACTTTCCCAGCTAAGGTCTCCCGGATGAAGGGTATACCCATCGATAACGACTATATTCATTTGATTCATAAGCCAAATATATTTAAAAGATGCACTGCATACGCTTGCAGGGTGGTAAGTATACATACGATCATCAGCATGATAAAGCTGTGCTTTACCGTAAAACGGAAAAGGTCGGCTTCCTTTCCTACCAGGCCCACGGCTGTCGCGCCGATGGCGATGGATTGAGGAGAGATCATCTTGCCTGTGACGCCTCCTGAGATATTGGCAGCCACCGTGATAACGGGGTCTACCCCGATGGCGGCGGCAGAGTTGTACTGTAATTTACAGAACAGGGCGTTGGAAGAAGTATCCGACCCCGTTAAGAATACCCCCAGCCAGCCCAGTACGGGGGCAAAGAAGGGGAAGAGGACGCCGGTGGCTGCCAGCGCAAGAGCCATCGTGATGGACATGCCGGAATTATTTACGATATAAGCGAATCCCATCACCGAGGCGATGGTAATAGCCGGGAATTTCAGCTGGCGCAGGGTCAGGCGGAAGGCCCGTGCAGCCATTGCGCCACCTGCACCGATGAGAGGCATAGAGAGGATGGCTGCAAGTAAAATGGCTGTACCGGCATTGGAGAGCCAGTTAAAAGTAAAAGGTTTGATGATCAGCGGGCTGCCACCGGCCTGGAGGATCGAATTTTGCAGACCGGGAATGGCGGCTTTGAATTGTCCGATGTCGTTCAGCCTGTCTTTTATGACAGGGATACCCCACAGGATCACCAGCAGGGTCATGATGATAAAGGGGGACCATGCCCGGATGATCTGGCCGGCGGTGTATTGCGGAGGGGTGGCATTTACCCGAAGAGAGGAGGGTGACCATTGCTTTAAAAGAATAATGAGTGCAATGATGGTCGTCAGACCGGAGAGCACATCGGGCAGCATGGGGCTGATATAGTTGGATGTGACAAACTGCACGATGGCAAAACTGGCGCCGGCCACCAGGATAGCAGGCCATACTTCCCATGTTTTCTTCCACCCCACGGTGATGAACACGAGGTAGAAAGGCAGCAATAAGGACAGCAGGGGGAGGGTCTTGCCCACCATTTGTGAAATGGCCATTTCAGGTAAGCCGGATACCTGGGAAGCTACGGTGATGGGTATGCCGATAGATCCGAATGCTACGGGAGACGTGTTGGCGATGAGACAGATGCCGGCAGCATACAATGGCTCGAAACCCAGGCCTGCCAGCATCGAGGCTGTGATCGCCACGGGTGCGCCGAAGCCCGCCGCACCTTCCAGAAAAGAGCCGAAGGCAAAGGCGATCAGTAGCGCCTGTAGCCGTTTGTCGGCGGTTATGGAAGCCATAAAACTGCGGATGATGGCGAATTGTCCGCTTTCAACAGTCAGGTGATAGAGGAAGAGTACGCCCATAATGATCCAGCATATAGTAAAAAGCCCGAACAGGGCGCCATCGATGACGGAGAGGACAGCCAGCTTAACAGGCATGCCGTACACTAAAGTAGCGATGATCATGCCGGCCAGGGTAGTGAAGAGGCAGACGGTGTGTCCTTTCATCTTTCGGATGATGAGGGCCCAGAAGATAAAGGCAAGGGGCAGTGCGGCCACCAGCGCAGACAGGCCAATGTGATGTAATGGATTGGTGACTTGAGTCCATGGCATTGTGTAATTTACGAAAGATTGCCAATGGTCATCACGGGTATTTGGGAAGTGATGTCGGATTGTGACCGGAAGCCAAGACGTTGCAGGAATTTGCTACGGAGCTTTTGCCAGAAGCCGGAGAGCCTGGATGCTGCACCGGGTGAAGTAAGGATGAGGTCGGCCTTTATTTTCTTCGCATAGTCCCAGGCGGCTGTTGCCAGGTTTTCCCCGGGACTGGACAGGCATTCTATGGAGAGATTGGTATTCTCTTTCAACAGCCGGTAGCATTTATACAGATTGCCCCGGGCCTCGATGGCGAAGTCCGGGTCATCGCTGCCGGGCGCGACCAGGTGGATGGTGGAATTTACCGTTTTACCCAGATAGGTGGCGAACAATAGCTGGCGCATGGGAAGATGATCTCCCACAGGCAGTACAACATTTTTCAGGCTGGTGGAGGAAGGTTGTTCGAACATAGAAAGCACCGGACAATGCGTCCTGTTCACCAGGCGATCGATGTCTGCACCAGCGGGGTGATAGAATAGGGGGTGACCGGGTTTTTTCTTTCTGACAAGGAGGATGAGGTCTACCGAGTGCCGTTTGGAATAGTCCACTATCTGTTTTTCAGGAAAGGAGGACTCAGTGTTTACCTCGAGGGATATGGAAGGATCTGCCAGGAAAGGGTGTCGCTGCCGTATAAAGGCTTTTAGCCGGCCGGCGGCCCCGGCATTATGTGCTGTGGGGACATGATACAGCAAGTGAACCTGGCATTGAAGGCGGCCGGCCATGTGGAGCGCCTGTTGCAGGATGCCTTCATCATCTGCAAGGTCCACCGGCACGAGCATATGGTTGAATAATTTGTTCATGGCCTGGTTCGCGGCAAGGGGTACCAAAACCAGGCCATCATGATCTTTGGGGGATTAAACGGGAATTAAAAAAGGTGGTGTTAACAAAAGGTGGGTCTTGGGGATGGCGGGGAGGATGTCAGTTAAAGATGGTGATGGAGGGCATCTCGATGGTGAAATTGGTTCCGCTGTCCATATCCGACCTCACGCGGATAAACCCTTTATGGAGAGCGATGATCCGCTGGGCAAGGGCCAGGCCCAATCCAAAACCACGGGTATTACCTGTACCGGCGCCTCTGTAAAAAGGCTGAAATATCTGTTGGATCTCTTCGGCGGCGATGACGTCACCCTCGTTCGTTACCTGGACATATACCTTATGATCCGAGAAAGAGAGGTCCACCACGGACTTCTTATCGGAGGAGTATTTACATCCATTTTCTACAATGTTCTTAATGGCGATGTACAGCAGCTCACTATTCCCAAATACGACGAAATCCTTTTCATCTTCAGGGAAATCCCCAAAATTGAGCTCGACACGATAGTCGCTGCTGAGTTTCTTCACGTCGGCCATTATTTTCAGCAGCACTTCATCCACCCGCACTTCGTTGAGCTCGATACCGCCCTGCGATCCTGTCTTGGCAATCTCAAGGAGGCTTTTGGTCAGCTGACGCATTTGTTGGACGTCCTCCCGGACAGAATATAGCACCTGCTTGTATTCATCGGCAGTTCTCTCCTTCTGCAGGATCACTTCCACCTGGCTGGATACGGAAGTAAGGGGAGTAGACAGCTCATGGGAAGCGTTGGATATAAACCTGCGTTGGATGGCAAAGGATTCCTGCAGGCGGCCGAGCAGCTCGTTGAATGTATTGGCCAGCTGGCTAAGCTCGTCCTGGCCGGCGCCGGCACGGATGCGATGGGAAAGATCGTAGGAGGAGATGTCCTTTACTTCCCGGATGATCTGGGACAGGGGTCTTAATAACCGCCCCGTAAAGAAATAGCTGACCATGGCTGTAAGAAAAACGCCAAATACCAGGCTGAACAGGAGTATCTTATTCAATGTATCGACCCTTTCCAGGCCATCGTCGTCACGACCCGCCACTACCACAATAAAGTCCCTCCTATTGGTCTCCCTGTGGATGGCCACGGCTTCCCGGTCGCCAATAACAAAGAACTTCTCTCCCTTTTCTTTTACTTCCCTGAGGAGCTCATTATTGACGGAGAGCAGAGGAGCGCCCGGCACGTCGTATTGATATAATGTCCTGCCGTCGTCCGTATAAATGCCCATGCTACGGCGGGGCAGCACGCCTCCGGTGGTATCCATCCGCCGGAGAAAGGAAAAGGCGCTGTCACCCATGAGGGCGTACAGCTGGGTATTATAGCTGGCACGGGCTTTCAATCTTCTGTTAAAGACCTGCACGCGTTCGAGCCGGGCAAAATAAAAGACGGACCATGTCAGCAGGGAAATGATCGCTGTTACCAGCAATGTAAACAGCAGCATTATCTTATAGCGGATCTTCACATCAGGGAGTTTCTTTCAAAACATATCCCATGCCCACCTGGGTGTAAATGAGCTTGGAGGAAAAGTCTTTTTCTATCTTTTTGCGGAGGAAATTCACATAGACATCGATGACATTGGTTTTAGTGTCGAAGTCGATGTCCCACACATTCATGGCTATGTCGATGCGGGAGACCACTTTGTTCTTATTCCGGATAAAGTATTCCAGCAGCTGGAACTCTTTGGCTGTCAGCGGTATGTTTTTGCCTTCACGAGTCACCTCCTTACTGTCCAGGTTCATTACCAGGTCGCCCACCTTCAGGATATTGGCGCCGATGGCGGGCTGGTGATGGAGACGTTTAAGCAGGGCCCGGATACGGACCAGCAGCTCCTGGAAGTCAAAAGGTTTTACGATATAATCGTCGGCTCCGGCTTCGAAACCTTCGATCTTATCCTCGGTGGTGTTCATGGCTGTCAGCATGATCACGAGGATCTCTTCATTGTAGGAGCGGATATGGCGTGCCAGCTCATATCCATTCATCAGGGGGAGGTTGATGTCCAGTATCGCCAGGTCGTAGCTGCCGGCATCGAAGAGCTTTTTGCCGATGGCCCCGTCATAAGCCACGTCCACTTCATAATGTTGTTCAGTCAGTCCTTTACGCAGGGTTTCTGCTATCTTTTTTTCATCTTCGACCAATAAGATCTTTGTTTCTGCCATGTCCGAAAAATCGTCTTTGGGGATTGGTGTAATATAGTGTAATGGCGGGTCTTAACCCATTCTATCTCATTAAAAATGCATTAAACCGTTTTAGCAAATAAATAACCCATCCTTTTGCAATATGCCAAAAAAATTTGTAAATTTTGTAAGCTCTCCCAGAACTCTATACCGTATAAATTGTCATCTACCTGTTGCTTGTTGAAGTTCGATCAGGCCATATTAAACCTATCCTGCCCGCGTGAAGACTCTCATTTAAAATCTAAAAAAGGGGGGTTGCTATGAAACATCGCGAATCGCCGTATATCAACAGGCGAAAGAAAACAATCGAGTTTTATGTTCATCACCTGGATGAGGCCACCTGTAAGCACATTTCCCTGGCCGGCACATTCAATCATTGGGCAACCGATGAATTGCAGATGACGCCTGAAAGGGTCAGTGGAGGGTGGAAGATCTCCATTCCTATGTTGCCGAATGGCAAGTATTATTATCGATTTCTTATCGATGACAAGATGTGGATGGAGGACATTGAGAACCCTTTACGAGAGCCGGATGGGGTCACTGGATGGAACAGCGTGCTGACTGTGTAAATTGTTTATGGGTTAGAAAGAACAAATATGGATCGCTACGCGATCCATATTTGTTTTCCACTACAGATGAGCTCTAACAGATCTGCGAGCTGTGCAGGCGCTATCCAGCCGCTGGAGTCGGCATCGGGCATGCTCTGGTGATTGAGCGCAGTGTCGATCGTGCCGGGTGCGACTACAGATGCAAGTACATTCTTTCCTTTTGCGGAAGCGTTCAGCAGATCGGCGAGGTTGAATAACATGGATTTTGTAAGCGCATAGGCTATGGCGCCTTTTCCCAGCCCGGGTTTCATGGCCGTGCGGGCGCCCATGAACACCAGGCGTCCAAAACCGTTTTGCAGCATGTGCTGAAACAGGGGACGGGCAGCAAACCAGGCAGTCTCGAAGTTGAGAGAATACATTTTCTTCATGGCAGCCCCGTCTGTCGCGGAGACATCACCCATTGCGAAGCCTCCCACCAGGAAGAGGGCGCCATCGATGCGTCCATAAAGACTGATGGCCTCGTTGATAAAGTCTTCCGTGGCTCCTTCGTCCGAAAGGTTGACGTCTCTCAGCTCGAAATTGTCGTGTGAGGCGGCAAATCCGAGATGTGTGCCCATGTGGTCGACTGCGATCACTTTGTATCCTGTATCCAGGAATTTCTTTACGGCGGCAACACCCAGGTTGCCATTTGCGCCGGTGATAATAACGGTTTTAGCCATGAGAAATGATTTTGGAGTTATTTGGAATCCAGCGCTTCCAGCATTTTGTCCGCCACCAGCTGATTGCCGGCATCGTTCAGGTGTACCCTGTCTCTTGTAAGAATACCGGATTCTTTATTAGATGGATTGTTCTTCAGCTCATAGGTATGGAAGGTCTCGCGGAAATCTACCAGGCCGCAATGGAATTTCTGGGCCAGGTTACGTATGATCTGGGAATAGGCGTTGAGGTCTCCGTCCTGCATGTTGGTAAAATCCGTTTTTTCGCCGATGACGGCGGGCGTGCAAAGGATGACCTTGATATGTCTGTCCAACAATTGATTGATAATGGCCGTGTAGAATTTCTCGAACTTGTCAGGATCTGTGCCTGTTCCGGAAGACGTCTTGTGCCAGACATCATTCACACCTATCCATATGACCACAACATCGGGCTTCTGGGCCAGGACATCTTCGTCCATGCGTAAATAGAGGTCATACACTTTATTACCCCCGATGCCGGCGCCGATGAGCTCAAAGTCGGAGCTTCTTCCGGCCTTTGTCAGGGCGTCTTTCATTTTAACGATATACCCGCCCGGCTGAGCTCCCTGCTGGGTAATGGAATCTCCAAAGAATACAACGCGAACAGGTTTTTTAACGATCATGGAAGTGACGGCAGTGAAAATGATGAGCAGCATCTCCGCCCGTGACAAAATTCGCATATCTGTGTAAGTTTTTCTTCTTCCAAACCTACACCAAAATGTTCAAACTACCGAACCCGCCCTGATATGAGCCTTGTTATTATCGATGATCTTTTGCAGCGTGTTTACCGAGCCACCGGAATGATATTCGTCGGCGGGAGTATTGACCACATAGTCCAGCAGCTTTTCGATGGTGGTGGTCGCAACATGCATGCGTGTATCGGAGGAGGCGTAATAAATGAATACTGTGCCATCCTCATCAGCTATCCATCCATTGGCGAATACGACATTGGACACATCTCCTACTCTTTCCTCACCTCTCGGAGCGATAAAGTAACCGCCGGGTCTGTAGATCACTTTGCTGATGTCCTGCAGGTCAGTCATAAACAGATAGAGTGTGTAGCGTAAGCCGGCGGCCGTGTTCCTGACGCCATGGGCCAGGTGAAGCCAGCCAAGGCGGGTCTTGACAGGTGCGGGGCCCAGACCGTTCTTTGCTTCATTGATGGTATGGTAGATACGGGGGTCGATGATGGTCTCTTTTTCTATGATGGCATTGGTGATAGACGGGGTGAGGCCCAGGCCGATGCCGCCTCCGCTGCCTGCATCGATAAACCCATCCTGGGGTCTGGTATAAAAAGCATATTTGCCGTCGACCAGCTCGGGATGAAGGACTACATTTCGCTGTTGGGGAGAGGAGGTCCGGAGATCTGCCAGCCTTTCCCAATGGACCAGGTTCCTGGTACGGGCAATGCCACACTGGGCAATGGCCGAGGATTGATCGGACGGAGGCGCGGAAGCATCCTTTCTTTCCGTGCAGAATAACCCGTATATATAGCCGTCCTCATGACGGGTGAGGCGTATGTCGTATATATTTGTCTCGGGTTCACCGGAGCCGGGCATATGTACGGGGGAGTCCCAGAACTTGAACTGGTCGACACCATTGGGACTTTCTGCGATAGCAAAAAAGGATTTTCTGTCAACTCCTTCCACCCGGGCCATCATTACATAATTATCATTCCACCTGACGGCGCCGGCATTAAAGACACCATTGATCCCAAACCGTTCCATCAGGAAAGGATTGGTCTTCTCGTTGAGATCATAACGCCAGAACAACGGCGTATGTGCAGCTGTCAGCACGGGATATTTCCAGCGATCGAAGACCCCGTTGCCGAGTCCGCTGACCTCATTGGGCCGCCTGATCAGCTGGGTATATTCTTCGTTAAGCTGCAATAACCTCTTGTCAAAATTGTTCTTCATGGTTGTCCTTTTTATATGCACCGGGTATGTTTGTCAATATTCATTAAGCTTATCCCACCACGTCTTCTTAAGGATAAAACAGATTATCAATAGCAGAACCACTGTGATGAGCAGGGGTCCTTTCAGCCATAATACGATATACATGGGCAGGATGGTCAGACATAGCTGCCCGATGATGCCCAGGAAAATATTGAATGCATTCAGCCGGAAATTGCGATTGGGGATAAAGGAGGGATCATCGGCCATCACTTTTTGCTGTATGGGTCTCCAGAAGCCCCAGGGTCTCACTGTCCTGTAAAACGATATGAGCACCTTCTCTTCCGTAGGAGGAGCTGCATAGCTTCCCAGGATGGAACCGGCCAGGGAAAGCAGAAAAAGTACAGGCCAGTAGTAAAGATCCAGCCCCCGGAGCCATCCGCCCGATTTCAGAACGGCCAGCGCGATGGCCGGAATGATGCCTGCGAGCATACCCCAGAAAAAACCATTGGCGTTGAATCTCCACCAATGCCATTTCAACATATTGGCAGCCACATAACCTCCATACAGCCCCGATACGATCCATTGCAGGACGGTGTTGACGTCCCGTACAAAAAGCCCCAGTACAACACCTGTGATCACCACTACCACGCCGGCCAGGTAGTTCATATAAATGGTCCTGCGGGTACCGGCCGCGGGGTTGATATATTTCAGGTAGATATCATTCACCAGGTAAGCCTGCGCGGCATTCAGCGTACCGGAGAAGGTGCCCATAAAAGCGCCCAGCAAACCTGTCAGCACGATGCCCATCAGTCCTACAGGGAGGAAATTATTGATAGTGGCCGGCAGGATCCTTTCGAAGTCGGTGCCCTGCCCTGTCTGCAGCTGACCGCTGATCTGCCGGTGGTACAACAATGCCAGGACTGTAAGGCCGATGATCATGGAATAACGGATAGGCAGCAAAATGATGGAGACGAAGCCGCTCATCTTACTGGCCTCCTCAGGACTGCGGGTGCTAAGCACTTTCTGCATGTCGTAATTAGGCGCGGGGCCTGCGAGGCTGGCAAATATTCCTTTGAAAAGCATCATCATAAAAAATACGCTGAAGGGCGAGAACCCATCCGCCTGTATCTTTTTATCCGCCTCGTTGAGGATATTGCGCCAGTCCAGATCCAGCTGTACGCCGAAGAACGGATTGAGCCAGCCTGCGGGAACAGCCAGCCTGTGACCCCTGAGATGTATCATGGCGATGATGCCAATGCTGATGCAGCCAACGGTCATCAATCCATATTTAATGACGTCTCCCAGCACGATGCTATGCATACCGCCCAGGATGGAATAGAACATAGCAAAAAGCGTGAAAACGATGCCGTAGAAATGAGGCACATATTCGGGGGAAAGATGGAAAGGAATATAGGGGCTTACTGTTTCCCAGGGGATGAATACCTGTACGAACTTACCCAATCCCACAAAACCGTAGGCCATGAAACCAAGACAGCTTAGCAAAGCAAAGGCCACGACGATGTTATGTGAAGAGCGTACGCCACGTCCGGATGCACCAAACCGGCTGATAAGCCATTCTGCACCTGTGGTGGCATTGGACCTTCTCAGCCAGCGGGACAGGTACATCATCATGAATACCTGGTTGAATACGGGCCATAGCCAGGGTATCCAGATACTTTTCATACCATATACGAAGCATAAGCTCACCATCCACATGGTGCCGGAAATGTCAAACATATCGGAAGCGTCGCTTAGACCTAACATATACCAGGGAAGGGATTTCCCTCCCAATAAATAGTTGTCTTTATTCTGCCTGGCCTTCTTACGCAAAAGCCAGCCGATCCCCACCATGGTGATAAGATAAGCTGCAATGATGAGAAGATCCGGTAATTGTAATTTCATGAAACTAAGCTATCGGTTTTAGCGGTATTTGCAGCAGCTGTAGTCATTCGGATGGGAGATGGAAGCAAATATATATCCCCGTTGGACCTAAAAACTAATGATATTTTATCCCAGTTTGGACATTAAACCACCGATCGGGGTTCAGGGACGAGGCCTTATGTCGATAAATAATTGATTTACACATACTAATTAAAACATTTTGTCACCCTATTCATCCTATACTATTTTATCTTAACTTGGTACTAATCAGTCAATCCTCCCTGTGTTCCGGGGGTTTTGAATATATTTATTAAACCTTAACGCGCTGCCATATGAGCACAAACATTATCCGGGAGATCACGCCTCTTACGCAAAACGACTGCTTCACTATGTTTTCCCGTGTAAAAAAAGAGTTCACTTTTCCCCTGCATTATCATGAAGAGCTGGAATTGAACCTGATCATCAATGCCAAGGGTGCGCGGCGCATCGTGGGAGATCATATCGATGTCATCGATGATCTTGAATTGGTGCTGGTAGGGCCGAATCTTTATCATGCCTGGTTTACGCATCAATGTAAAAGCGAAGAGATACGGGAGGTCACTATCCAGTGGCACAAGGATCTTTTTGAGGAAAAGCTTTTGAGAAGGAACCAGCTGAGCTTTATCCGGAGCATGATGGAGCGATCGCAGAAAGGGATCCTTTTTTCAAAGGAGACGACTATCGCAGTGACGCCCCGCATTCTTTCACTCAACCAGAAAAACGGATTTGACTCTGTGCTGGAGCTATTATCCATCCTGCATGATCTCTCCATCTCCCGGAATATGCGTACGTTGTCGGATGCATCTTTTACCAACGAGCATTTTACGTACAACAGCAGGCGCATTGAAAAGGCTTTCGAGTATATGAACCATAATTATGACAAGTCCATTACACTCGGAGAGGTGGCCAGGCTTGTCAATATGACGGAGGTGTCCTTCAGCCGGTTCATCAAAAAGAGGACGGGCAATACCTTTATCGACAGTCTCAACGAAATAAGATTAGGGCATGCTTCCAGGATGCTTATCGATACTACGCATTCCATTGCGGAGATCTCTTACAACTGCGGTTTTAATAATATTTCCAATTTCAACAGGATCTTCAAGAAGAAAAAGACCTGCGCCTAAAGAATTCCGGGAGAAC
>Ga0207695_10000727_pt1 | contig 63968 bp, 54 predicted proteins | sample KBSC54metaG_FD_184354 | JGI IMG/M metagenome (GOLD analysis project Ga0207695, IMG submission 184354) | Corn rhizosphere microbial communities from Kellogg Biological Station, Michigan, USA - KBS C5-4 metaG (SPAdes) (version 2) | ecosystem: Host-associated > Plants > Roots > Rhizosphere > Soil...
GGCGAGAGGGAAGATAGGCGTAAAGCGGATATCGCTCAGCCGACCATTCGGGCAGGATTTGCACGAGTTCACCGCGTCGCAGCCAGGCATCGAGGCCGAGTGCCAGACTCTGGAATATGCCATGGCCTGCAGCACAGGCCTCGATCGCGGTCGATGGGTCGTCGGTCGTCATCCGACCGCGCACATCGACGTCGATCGCCTGACCATCCTTGGAGAACTCCCATTCGAACGGCCGGCCGGTCTGCGGGTCCCGGAACAGAAGCGCGTCGTGGTGCATCAGGTCATGCGGACTCTGCGGCGTGCCATATCGATCGAGATAGGCTGGTGCTGCGCAAGTCAGTACGTGCGTGTCGAGCAGCTTGCGCACGATGAGCGATCCGCCGTCGGCCGGCCCGAACCGGACGGCGACATCGGCGCCAGCCATCATGTCCTCGCGGCGGTTGCTGACAAGTAGGTCGAGCGACACCAGCGGATACCGATCGAGGAATGTCGGCAGCCGCGGGGCAAGGACCATCCGTGCAAACCACGGATCGACGTTGATCCGCAATTTGCCACTCACCGTCGCCGCTGCACCGGCTGCGTCGGTCGCGGCCTCCTCTATCGATGCCAGCAGCGGCACAATTTGGGCGTGGAACCGCCGTCCTTCGTCGGTAAGTGTGACGGCCCGCGGCGAACGATCGAACAGACGGATGCCAATGCGCACCTCGAGCCGGGCAATAGCGCGACTGACACCCGAAGGGGTTAGCCCCAGCATGTCTGCAGCGCGTGCGAAATTTCCCGTTTCCGCTACCGCGGCCAGCACGCCAACTCCGGTCAATATCCGCGTATCGAAGCTCATAGGCCCGCCTCTACGGTGATTCCATGTCACTGTAGAGCTGATAATTATGCGCGCAGAGCATCGCAAAAAAAGCGTAACGCCATCGCCGAAACAGTCCGGCGTGGCTGCACCAGACGATACGCGAGGAAATCATCATGTACGCAATCACTGGAATTACCGGTCAGGTTGGCGGCGCGCTCGGCAGTGCGTTGCTGGACCAGGGCCTGCCCGTCCGCGCCGTCGTTCGCGATCCGGGCAAGGGCGCGTTGTGGGCGGCAAGGGGCTGCGAGGTCGCTCTCGCGGACATGAACGACGCATCTGCGCTCACCACGGCCTTCGCCGGGGCCGAGGCGGTGTTCATTCTGCCGCCGTCCGAGTTCGATCCAGCGCCCGGCTACACCCAGGCGCGCGAGACGATCGACGCGATCGTCGCGGCCTTGGTCGCGGCCCGCCCGGAAAGGATACTCTGCCTGTCGACGATCGGTGCGGATGCCGTGCAGGACAATCTGCTGACCCAACGGACGTTGATCGAGCAAGTCCTTGGCGCTCTGCCGATACCGGTCACATTTCTACGGGCGGGCTGGTTCATCGAGAACGCGCTCTGGGATGTGGCGTCCGCGCGCGACGAGGGTGTCATCCACAGCTTCCTGATGCCGCTCGACAAGCCGATCGCGATGGTAGCGACCAAAGATATCGGAGCGCTGGCGGCGGAACTTATCCAGGAGGATTGGATCGGCAACCGGATCGTCGAACTCGAAGGTCCGCGGCGTGTCTCGCCCAATGATCTCGCCGCCGCGTTCGCCAAGGCGCTCGGACGACCGGTTCGGGCCGAAATCGTGCCTCGCGACAGCTGGGAGGCGATGTTCCGCGGGCAAGGTGCGACCAACCCCTATCCCCGTATCCGGATGCTCGATGGGTTCAACGAAGGCTGGATCGATTTCTCCGGGGACAGCGAAACGTTGCGAAAGGGCAGTATCGATGAGGGCACCGTCATTGCCGAATTAGTCGAGCGTGACGGTTTGGTGAAATGATGGTGCCCTTGGAAACGCAGGGCATTTCGCTGCCAAGGCTTGGCTTGGGGACATTCCGCATGCAGGGCGCGGCCTGCCAGGAAGCGGTCGAAAGCGCCTTGGCGCTCGGCTACCGCCATATTGATACCGCAGAGATGTACGGCAACGAGGAGGTCGTCGGCGCCGCCATCGCCGCATCGGGCGTCGCGCGAGACGATCTGCACGTCACCACCAAGGTCTGGCACGACCATCTCGCGCCCGACGCCATCGCCCGCGCGCTCGATGGGAGCCTTCAGCGTCTCGGCTGGACCATGTCGATCTGTATCTGGTCCATTGGCCCGCCAAGGACATGAATCTGTCGACGACCCTGGCCGCGCTGGTGCGAGCAAGGGAGGCGGGGAGAACCCGCGCGATCGGTGTTGCCAATTTCACGCTGCCGATGCTGAACCACGAGATCGGCGCGCCGATCGCGTGCAACCAGGTCGAGTATCACATCTTCCTCGATCAGACGCCGATGCTCGACTATCTGCGGTCGAAGGCGATCCCGCTGATCGCCTATTGCCCGCTCGCTCAGGGTCAGGCGGCGGAAAGCGAGGACCTCGCTCGGATCGGCGCCAAAACATGGTGAGTCCGCAGCCCAGATCGCGCTTGCCTGGCTGTTCAGCCAGGAAGGCGTCGTCGCGATCCCCAAAGCCGGCCGTACTATCAGCCAGCGCGCTAACCTCGAGGCACTCACGCTAGCTCTCGAAGACGAGGATCGCCAAGTGATCGCGTCCTTGCCCAAGCGACGGCGACTGGTGAACCCGCCCTTCGCGCTCGCTGGGATACGCCAATAGCTGAATGATGCGGGGGGTGGCACGAAAGACGGCTTTCGTCCGAAGCGGCCGTCGGCGAGACGGCTGCAATAAGTCCGAACTCGGTTGACTGCCGACATGCCATCGAGGGTAGAGCTGCCCAGCATGAAGGCGCCAACTTCTGTCGTTCACGAACCCTCGTGAACGTCCTAATAGCTGACTGTCCGTTCTCCGGACGTTGGCAATCGACCATTAACCGGCAATAGTTGCTCGGTCGGCATTTGACACAGATAATAAATAAGATATGGGATTTGTGTCTCGATGTCATCGTTTAAATTTCGAGGTTTATCAGTATATTTTTGATTAGATGGCTGATTATTGCCGAGAATTAATTGCGAGATAAGATCTCGCAACATGACTGAGTATTGAAAGGCCGAGATTGTCGGGATCTCGAACGGAGGAAATTAATCCAAGGGGTGCCCTCACCCGCTCGATCATATGCTGTGGCAAACCACTCGATCGAAGGCGCTCGATGCGGGCAGTATGTGTAGCTCGGCTCCCCATCGCACCAACGAAGAATGCCGGAGAGGTAATCGCCCATGGAAGAAGATCGACCTCCCAGTCGTGGTCGTGAAACAGCAGGATGATCGCACTGTAGGGATCGACGACGACCTCCGGATCCGAAGCGGGGGTTTTCAACAGCACCAGGTGGCTGTCTTCGACGGTCTGGAATTGTGCGTGTCCGTCAAGCGGCACGAGAAGCGTCGCAGCAGCACCATAGGCTGTGGCTTGCCTTGCCAGTGCTTCGGTCTCAGCCCCCTGGCCCGCGATGATCAGCGCCAGATCAGGATGATGGATCGATGAGAAAACGTCGTCGGTCCACACCGACGATCGTGTCGACGCTTCGGCCACCGCCAGCGAACCGTGCAGCGAAGCATCGAGCGAGATGGAGCGCCGGTCTTGCAGCGTTTCCACGGCAGCGCGCAGCACAAGAGGATCGGGGTTGGGTGTGATGAGGAGATCGACGCCGCCGCCACATGGTAGCCGGATGTCGATAAAGGGAGACCCGCTGCCGAAGCGGATGCGCGCGGCGTGCCCCGCCGCCATCACACGCCGCGCCTCGGCCACCACAGCGGCTTCAATGCAGCCTCCCGAAAAGGAACCGCGATAGTCGCCGCCTTCCCGGACCGCCATGAGGCTGCCGGGGGCGCGGGAGGATCGGCCGACGACGTCGGTCAACGTCACCAGTGCGGTCCGCTCGCCGCGCTCGGCGGCGTCCAGAAGAAAGTGAAGAAGGGGAAGCGCGCCTTTCATTTGCTACGACTACAGTCGGATCAGTTGCTCGCGATCCCCGCGCGACATTCGCCGAATCCGAGCGAGACGCGACCTTGGGCATGAGCACGAGCGGTGAGCACGATCTCGTCACCATCCTCGAGAAACCGGCGCGTCTCGCCTGACGGGAGGGAAATCGGTCGTGCGCCACCTTGGGTGAGCTCGAGCATGCTGCCATAACCGTCTTCAGTTGGCGCGGAAATGGTGCCGGTGCCGAGCAGATCGCCAGGATTGAGATTGCATCCGTTGCTGGCGTGATGGGCAACAATCTGCGCCACGGTCCAGTACATGCTGCTCGCGGGGCCCTGGCTGAGGCGGAACGGTGGCAGGTTCGATTGGCGCATACGTGTACTGAGGATGTGGACGTTCAGTTCGATCCCGAGCGCGCCTCCCGCCTGATCCGCGTCATCCCACAGATAGAAAAGGGGAGCGGGATCCCCCTCAGGGCGGGGCGGCTGCGGGATAAAATAAGGCGCCATCGCTTCGATGGTCACCACCCATGGCGAAATGGTGGAGTGGAAATTCTTGGCGAGAAACGGGCCTAAGGGTTGATACTCCCAAGCCTGGATGTCGCGCGCCGACCAATCATTCAGCAGGCAGAAGCCGGCGACGTGCTGGATCGCTTCTCCGACCGGGATGGTGGTGCCAAGTGCATTGCCCGGCCCGATCCACACCCCAAGTTCCAGTTCGTGATCGAGCTTCTGGCTCGGCCCAAAGACGGGCGCTTCGGCATCCGGCATCCTGCGCTGGCCATGCGGGCGGCGCACCGACACTCCGGAAGGCCGTACCGACGAGGCTCGGCCATGATAGCCGATCGGCACATATTTATAGTTGGGCAGGAGAGGATTGTCCGGTCGGAATTGGCGTCCGACGTTTATCGCATGATGGATGCCGACGTAGAAATCCGTATAGTCGCCGATTGCAGCAGGCATGTGGAGCGTACACTCGACCGCGCTTCTGAGGTGCGGAGCGAGCCCATCGCGATGCGTAGCATCGCTTAGCAGTTCGGAAAGGCGGCGCCGCAGAGCCGTGCGGGCCGATGGCGGCAACGCGAAGAGGGCATTCAGCGTGGGGCTGTCCAACGCCTCTGCCGCCGAACCCGGCAAGAGCGTCGTGATCGCCCGAAGATCGAGAATATCGTCGCCGATGGCGACGCCGGGGCGCGCCTGCCCACCCAGCGGCGAGAAGATCCCAAAAGGCAGGTTCTGGATCGGAAAGTCGGCATGGCCCTGCGCGCTTCCTACCCAGCTTGTGCGGTCGGGGGCGTGGGTTTCGTCAAGGTGGAGAGCGCTCATGCGTCCGTGCTTTCTGGCTGTAGATTACACGCGTTCGGCGTCGGGCTGGCGATCGGGGTGCGCGGCCGCCACCGCTGGCAGCGCGCGCGCCGCGTTGGCGGCGGCGAGCAGGCGCGGATAGGGCGATACATCCACCTCGAAGCGCTCGGCCGAATAGAGCTGGGGCACGAGATAGCATTCGACCAGCGTCGGCGTGTCGCCATAGGCAAAGGCGCCGCCATGCCGTTCGATCAGCGTCTCCAGCGCGGCGAAGCCATCGCCGATCCAGCGCGCCGCCCATTGCTTCACCGCCGCGCTGTCCGCGCCGAATTCGGTCCGCAGCGCCGCCAGCACGCGCAGGTTGTTGAGCGGGTGCACATCGCATCCGATCAGCGCAGCCATGGCGCGCACGATCGCCCGCGCTTCCGCGCCCTCGGGGAGCAGCGACGGCTCGGGATAGCACTCCTCCAGCCATTCGAGGATCGCCGGGCTCTGGGTCAGCACCTGCCCGTCCACCTCCAGCGCGGGCACCAGAGGCTGCGGATTGAGTGCCGCATAGGCCGGATCGCGCTGCGCGCCGGTCCGCAGATCATAGGTCCGCTGCTCGTAGCGCAAGCCCTTGAGATTCAGCGCGATGCGCGTGCGATAGGATGTCCCCGAGCGCCAGTAATTGTGCAGGATCATGCCGGCAGCCGCGCCTTTTCGAATCCGGACCAGGCCTCGTCATAATCGTTCTGGAGCAGCGGCGTTTCCATCGCCCAACGAGTCGGGCGGATGACGTGACGGCTCTCGAACATGAAGGCCATCGTATTCTCGATCCGGTGCGGATGGAGATCGGCGGCGATCGCCTTCCCGTAGCTCGCCACGTCGGGGCCGTGGCCGTTCATGCAATTGTGCAGCGATCCGCCGCCGGGCGCGAAGCCGCCTTCCTTGGCGTCATAGGCGCCCTCGATCAGGCCCATATATTCGCTCATCACGTTGCGGTGGAACCAGGGCGGGCGGAACGTCCCCTCCGCCACCATCCAGCGCGGCGGGAAGAGCACGAAATCGACGTTGGCGGTGCCGGGCGTGTCGCTGGGCGACGTCAGCACCGTGAAGATCGATGGATCGGGATGGTCGAAGCTCACCGTGTTGATCGTGTTGAAGCGGGCGAGATCGTAGCGGCAGGGCGCGAGATTGCCGTGCCAGGCCACCACGTCGAGCGGCGAATGATCGAGCGTCGTGGTCCACAGCCGGCCCTGGAACTTCTGGATCACCTCGGTCGGTTCGTCGCGATCCTCGTACCAGGCGACCGGCGTCTCGAAATCGCGCGGATTGGCGAGGCCGTTGGCGCCGATCGGGCCAAGATCGGGCAGGCGGAACAGCGCCCCGTAATTCTCGCAGACATAACCGCGCGACGGGCCGTCCACCTCCACCCGGAAGCGCACCCCGCGCGGAATCAGCGCGATGTGGAGCGGCGCCACGGCCAGCACGCCCATCTCGGTGACGATGCGCAGCTTCCCCTGCTGGGGCAGGATCAGCAGCTCGCCGTCCGCCGAGAAGAAGACCCGGCCTTCCATCGAGCGGTCGGCGGCATAGAGGTGGATGCCGCAGCCATCCCCGCTCGCGACGTCGCCATTGCCGCCGTAGGTGACGAGGCCGTCGACGAAATCGGTGGGCTCGTCCGGGACCGGCAGCGGATCCCAGCGCAGGCGGTTGGGGCTGGGCGGCACCTCGTCGAACGGGCCGGAGCGGAGCAGCTTCGCGCCCTCATACGGCACGAACGGCGCATGATTGGCCGTCGGCCGCATCCGGTAGAGCCAGGATCGGCGATTCTCGGCGCGCGGCGCGGTGAAGGCGGTGCCGGAGAGCTGCTCGGCATAGAGGCCGAACGGCACCTTCTGCGGCGAGTTGCGCCCGATGGGGAGCGCGTCCGGCACCGCCTCGGTGGCGCAGTGGTTGGCGAAGCCAGGAAGGTAATCGGTCATGGGGAGGCGCTCAGGCATCATCTCGGCTTCCGATATGCTGTGCCAGGAACGTCATGGTCCGATCCCATGCCAGTCTGGCGCTCTCCGGTTCGAAACTGGCGCGGGCATCACAGTTGAAACCATGCCCCGCAGCATAGACATGGATGGGAAGATCGGGCTGTGCAGCCGCAATCTTCTCGACATCGCCGATCGAAATCGTGTGATCGTCGCGGCCGAAATGCAGCAACGTCGGCTTGCTCGGCGCCTGGTCAGCGAAAGCCGCGATCTGACCGCCATAGTAGCTGATCGCGCCATCGACCCGGCCGGCGACCGCAGCCCGATAGGCGACCGACCCGCCGAGGCAGAAGCCGACGGCCGCCACCTTCAGCCCGGCCTGATTCAGAAGATAGGCGGAGGCGGTGACGTCCAGCACCATCTCGTCCCAGTTCACGGATTGAAGGAAGCGCCGTGCCGCGGCGATCTCGTCGGGCGAATAGCCACTCTCGAAGCCTCGCTCCTGGCGGTCGAACAGCGCCGGCGCCACGGCCCGGTAGCCCGCGTCCGCGAAGCGGCGGCAGACATCGCGAATATGATCGTTGACCCCGAACATCTCCTGAAGCACGACGACGCCTCCGATCGGCGTCGCCGGAACGACCTCGAAAGCGTCGAACTCATGGCCGTCCGCTGCGGTAAGCCGCGTCCAGCTGCCGTCCGCAACGGTGGCGGATTGTGTCGATGTCATAAGGCATTCCTGCTCAAAGCGTTGATGGCGAAGCGGCGAAGGAGGTCGATCGATGAGTGAGATGATCTTTCCCGGCGCATGGCACGCGCTGTTCGATGGCACTGCGCTGGAGGAGAAGCTGTCGGTGTCCGCGCTGCTCGCGACCACGGACGAGGAAGGCTGGCCGCATGTCAGCTTTCTGAGCGCAGGCGAGGTACTGGTCACAAGCAGGGATCAGATGAGGCTGACCGTCTGGGGGCAGTCCACGACCGCTGCAAACATGCAGCGGAACGGCCGCGCCGCTTTCTTCGTGGTGGCGGACGGCATGGTCGTGGAAGCGCGCCTCGCGTTGGAGACCTTGGCGGCGGGGGCGGGAGGGCGCGCTATCTTCGCCGCCAGCCTTGCAACGCTCCGCCCCCATCGCGCGCCTTATGCTGAGGTGGAAGGCCTGATCGCTTTCCGGCTGGCGGATCCATCCGGCACGCTCGATCGCTGGCGCGAACAGGTCGCCGCGATGCAGGAGGCCGGCTGAACCAATCATCCGGCCAGCAGCCCCTTGCGCAGGCTCCAATCGATGACCGTGTCGATGCAGGTGGCGAGCAGGTCAGGCTGACCGAGATAATAATGGGTCGCGCCCTTGATGCTCACATATTCCCTGTCCGGCGTGGCGAGCGCGTCGCGGATCGCCGGATTGTGGGTGGCAGGCACCGCGTCGTCGGCTTCGTTCTCGATCTGGAGGACTGGCGTTTCATGGATTCTGGCCGCGTTCATCGGACCCTTGGCGTTCGACAGGTCGTAGGACCATTGCGACAGCCAGGAGCGCAGCGTTGAGAAACGCGCGAGTCCGACGGGGCCTACATTCACGGTGCGCGGATTGCCCATGTAGCACCAGTCCGGCCGGCGTCCGTTCGGGTCGATTGCCGGATCGAGCCAGCGGACGTCGCACATCGTGCGATGCGTGACGAAAGCGCGCTCGATCTCGCCATCCTGCCGCTTCTGGAGCGTCTCGAGCAGATCCTGCGCCCAGGCGGTGATGCGCCGGTTGCGCGCGCGCTGTGCCTCGCGGAAGGCGGCGACGAAATCCGCCGAATAGGGCGGTTGCGTAGGGCACGCCGGATCGTAGATGTCGAACTGTGGTTCGCGATCGTCAGGATCCATTTCGTTGACGATGGAGGGGTCGAGCCACTCGGTCAGCGTCTCGGCGCGGCTCAGGTGCGCGGCGATGAACACCACCCCGTCGGGGCGCGACAGGCCCGCGATGGTCAGGTCATAAGGGTCGCCGGCGGGCGTATGGGTGATCGTCGGCTTCTCGGCCTGCGCCGTGTAGAAGAGCGAGAGTGAGCCGCCGCCCGACCAGCCGACGAGCACGACCTTCCCGTATCCGAGTTCCTCGCGCGCGTGGCGGATGTAGGCGCCCATATCGTAGGCAACCTTTTCCATGATCAGCGCGCTGTCGTTGCGCGCATAACGGCTGCCGCCGCACAGCACATGGAGCCCGGCATCCGCCAGCGCCGCCGGCATCGGCAGGAGCTGGAGCGTCGAGGTGGGATGCATGAACAGGAACACGGTGTCCGACGGCCGGTCCCGCGGCACCAGCCGTTGCCCTTCCAGCGAGGTGGTGCCCTGGCTGCCGTTGAAGCCGTAGGTCTCCGTCATCGCCAGGTTCTCGGCGAACTGGATGAGGACCGGGATGCGATCCCATTCGGCCTTCGCGCTGGACATGGCGCTCATCGCGCCGTTCCCAGTCGCTCGGCCTTTGCCGCATTCCACCGGGCGAGCTGGTCGTGCGCCTCGCTGGCGGCTCTTTCGGAAAAGCCGGGTTCCTCGGTGCGGGTGGTGATCTCCAGACGCAAGCCGTTAGGGTCGAAGAAGTAGATGGACTTGATAAAGTCGTGATCGACGATGCCGCGCACCTCGACGCCGGCCGCTTCCAGGCGCGTCTTATGTGCGAGAACCTGGTCGAGTGTATCGACCTCCATCGCAAAATGCTGCACCCAATCGGGTGTGTTGGGCGATGGCAGCGGCTTCTCCTCGCCGCCGAGATCGAAGAAGGCGATGTAGCTGTCGTCGCCCATGCGGAAGAAGATGTGCGCATAGGGGCGCTTTTCGCCTGAGCTGGGAACCGCGTCCGACGTCATGCAGTGGACAAGCGGCAGGCCCAGAAGATCCTCGTAGAAAGCGCGGGTCTCCTCCGCATCTCGGCACGGATAGGCGAAGTGATAGAGTCCGTTGACGGACGGTTCGTCGGACATGGTCCTCTCCTCGCTTGGATGCCGGCGCGTCAGTCCTTGCGGCTGGCGCGACCAAGCAGATAGCCGGCGGCGATCGTCACCAGCAGCAGTGCGCCGACGATCGTCCAGCCGATGTCATATTCGGCGGAAGCGCGTCCGGCGGCGAAACTAGCCGCGACCGCCAGCAGAACCGCCCAGATAGTGCCGGGGGTGGAAGCCTGCACGGGTGGCGCCGCGGATGCTGGGGCCGGCGTCGCCACGACCGCCTGTGACCGCGTGCCGGGCTCGGCCGTCGTCCCACCTTCCGCAACGATCGCGGCGAAGCGACTGAAGAAGCTGTCCGCCATCTTGCGAGCGCTGCCTTCGACAAGCCGCGATCCGATCTGCGCGAGCTTGCCGCCGACGTCCGCATTGACCTCATAGGACAAGCGAGTGGTGTTGCCTTCGCCCGACAGGCGCACGACGGCGCCGCCCTTGGCGAAGCCGGCTCCAGCGCCGCTACCCTCGCCCGTGATCGTGTAGCCATTTGGAGCGTCGATATCCGACAGGGTGACCTTGCCGCCGAAGCCGGCCTTCACCGGGCCGATCCGGACGACGACGCGCGCCTCGAAGCCCGTATCGGACGTGCGCTCCAGCGTCTCGCATCCGTCGATCGAGCGGCGCAGGACGTTGGCGTCGTTCAGCGCAGCCCACACTCTTTCGCGCGACGCGGGGATCGTCTGCTCGCCGGACATCTTCATGGGCTAGACCTCCGTTCGTCGCTCAGGCGGTCTCGCGCACGCGTGGTGCGTCGATCGACACGTTCGTCGCGTCGTAGCGGAAAAGCCAGTCGTAGCGTTCCTCGACCTTCTTTTCCTGCCATTCGACGTCGACATAATGCTGGGCCTGCGCTGTGTCCGACAAGGTGTTGTTGTGAAAGCGGCGGCCATTTTCTGCTGATCCGCGAACCACCCGGCTGGTTCGATCGATCCGCGCACCCTCGTATGCGGCAAGCGCGGTGGGCACATCGTCATAGGCTTCGAGACAGCGCGCCAGCACCAGACCGTCCTCGATCGCCATGCCGGCGCCCTGGGCCAGAAAGGGGAGCGTCGGATGGCAGGCGTCTCCGAGCAGCGTGGCATTGCCCACAGACCAGCGCATCATCGGCTCACGGCCGAGCAACGCCCATTTATAGGGTGCGTCGAGTTCGCCGATGATGGTTTGCACATCGTCGTGCCACCCCGCGAAGTCGCGGGCACATTCGTCAGCCGACCCGCGCTCGGTCCAGGATTCGACGGTCCAGTCGTCCCGTTCGACCACGGCGACGAAGTTGAAGATCTCCCCCCGCCGAAGGAGATAGTGCACGATGTGCCCGCCCGGTCCGATCCAATTCGTGCCCACTGGGCGCAACAAGTGCTGGGGCAGTCGATCGGCGGGCACCAAGCCACGCCACGCCACGCAACCGGTGAAGCTAGGATCGCTCGCGCCAAACATCTCGCGTCGTAGCGCTGAATGGACGCCATCGGCTCCCACCACGACCTCACCCGTCACGCGGCGGCCGTCTTCGAGAAGCAACACAGCGCCGTCGCCGGCATTTTCGTATCCCGTGATGCGGCTGTTGAGGTGAATGGCGTCCGCCTTCAACGCACGAACGGCATCGACCAGAATGGCGTGCAGGTCTGCCCGATGCACCATGAAATATGGGAAGCCGTAACGCTCGACCGAGCTGTCGCCCAGGTCGAAAAGCTTCCAGGTCTGTCCGCTGTTCCAGAGGCGGACCTCCTTGCCCGCGGGCAGGGCATAAACGCTCCGGATCTGTTCTTCGAGGCCGAGCGAGAAAAGGACGCGCGAAGCGTTGGCGCCAACCTGAAACCCGGCGCCAATCTCCCCGAGTGATGCTGCCTGCTCGTAGACCTCGACGTCGAACCCACGACGCAGCAGCGCCAGCGCCGCTGTCAGTCCCCCAATACCGGCGCCCGCGATCAACACCCGCTTTCCAGCCACCACGCCGATCTCCGCTGTTATAAACTGGCCACGAGCCTCGCTCGGAAGCACCCCAAACCTACGAAGCGGGTTTCACATTGTCAATCGTGGTTCGGTATTAACAAACCATCACCGCAGCTATGGTCACGAAACGGCGACACGAATTGCTTGGGCAGTTCGCCTGCGTTAGCGCTGGCCTGAACAGAATTTGACAGGAGCGGCTGATGGCGAAGCGTGAGATGGGGACGGGACCGTCTGCGAAGGAGGAGGGGCAGCGCTCTATCCAGTCGGTTGAGCTTGGTTTTCGCCTGATCCGGTGCCTGGAGGAGGCGCCCGGTCCGCTGGGGCTGAAGGAATTGTCGGCCGCCGCGGGCATGGCGGCAAGCAAGGCCCATCTCTATCTCGTCAGCTTCCGCCGCGTCGGGCTGGTCCTCCAGGAAAGTGAGAGCGGTCGATATACGCTGGGGCCCTATGCGCTTCAGCTTGGCCTGTCAGCCATGCGCAAGCTGGACGTGGCACGGCTGTCGCGCGATGTCCTGCGAGCTTTGAGCGAAGAAACCGGCGAGGCGAGCTATCTCGCCGTCTGGGGCAACCGCGGCGCCTGCATCATCCAGCGGGTCGACGGCCCCCGACCGCTGCCGATGTCGCTTCAGGTCGGCTACGTCCTTCCCACCGTTCCGACGGCGACGGGTCGCGTGTTCCTTTCCTATTTGCCGCGCGCCGTGACCGCCGGTCTCGTGGAAGAGGAAAGAGGCGAGGCGCGTGAGGGCATCGATTTCAGTGAAAGCGCTATTTCGAGAATCGTAGAGGAGACCCGCGCCCGAGGCCTGGCGCGGACCGATGGGCTGCTCAATATCGGATGGACGGCGCTGTCCTCGCCGATCCTCACCCATGACGGCAGCATCGTCGGCGCGATGACCGTGATCGGGCCGAATTCCGGCATTGACGCGTCCCTGACCGGGCGGGTCGCGAAGCGGTTGCTGGCTGCCGCGCGGGAGGTGTCCTCCCAGATGGGGTGGGGTCCGCCCGCTTGACGGTATCTGCGGATTGACAGTCCGGCTCCGTCGTTCCTATACGTAGAACTGAGTTCAACGATAGCAAATCGGGCGCGCGAGGTTGTCCCGAGCCTGGAGAGAGCATGGACGACCCGCGCCCCAAGCTGGATATCGACCTGGAAAGCTGCCGCCTGCGCTCGTTCGTGGAGGCGCTGGGAGGCGACGAGCTGGAGATCGTGGAGGATCCCGTCGAGCTTGCCGACGTGGCGGCCCGGCTGGAAGGCAATCCCAAGGCGGTGCTCTTCCGCAAGGTCGGCCCCGAGCAGGCCGAGTTGGTCGGCAACGTCACCGGCAGTCGTAGCCGCATGGCGCGCGCGCTCGGCGTGTCACCCGACCGGATGCTGCAGGAATTGCTGTCGCGCCTGCGCCGACCGGCACGGACCGTCGAGCTGTCGCGCGAGGATGCGCCCGTTCAGCAGGTGGTGCTGACCGGCGACGATGCTGACCTGACCGGTCTGCCTATCCATGTGCAGCACGGCCTCGACGGTGGCCCTTATGTTTCGGCCTCGATCGATTATGTGCGCGACGCGCGCACCGGCCTCACCAATGTTGGCGTGCGCCGGCTGATGCTGCGCGGGCGTACCGAGGCCGGGATCGACCTGGTCTCACCCAGCGATTTTCGCGCGATCTATGAAGCGTCCGTGGCGCGCGGCGAGAGGCTGCCGGTCAGCTTCGTCGTCGGCTGCCATCCGCTCGATCACATCGCCGCCACCATGCGCCTGCCGGTCGACGAACTGGGACTGGTCGCCTCGCTGCGCAACGATCCGCTGCCGATCGTGAAGTGCATCACCAACGACCTGATGGTGCCAGCCGACGCGGAATATGTGCTCGAGGGCTATCTCGATGAGCAGGGCTATCGCGAGCCCGAGGGGCCCTATGGCGAATTCCTCGGCTATTATGGGGGCGTCAAGCGCAACCCGGTCTTCCATCTGACCGCGATCACCCACCGACGCGACCCTCTTTTCCAGACCATGACGATCAGCGGCCCGACCATGGGCTACACCGACAGTTCGCCGCTGATCGCGCTGCGGACCGAGGCGATGATCTGGCGCGCGCTGGAAGGGGCAGTGCGTGACCCCGTGGCAGTGCATGCGACGGGCGCCAGCGGCGGCATGTTTAACGTCCGCATCGCGATCCGCCAGCGCGTGCCGGGCGAGGCGCGCAACGCGATCGCCGCAGCCTTCGCCAGCTTGGCCAATGTGAAGAACGTGTTCGTGGTCGATCCCGACGTCGACATCTTCTCCGACCAACAGATGGACTGGGCGCTTGCCACGCGCTTCCAGGGCGCGCGGGATCTGGTTGTGGAAGGCGGCTTTCGCGCGTTGCCGCTCGATCCTTCGCTGGGCGCAGACCGCTTGGGCTCGAAGGTCGGCTTCGATCTCACCTGGCCTTTCGGCACCGGTGGCGCGTTCGATCGACAGGTGCCCGCACCGCCGACGCACGATGGTCCGCGCTTCGACTCGGTGGAGGCGGCGCTGGTGGCCGGTCCGCGAAGCTTCGTCGAACTTATGGATGCGGTGGGCAGCCGCGACGGGCGCGAGATCGTGCGCTTGCTTGAAGGCTTGCGCAGTCGTGGCCTGACCCGGGACGAGGAAGGCCGCTACGGCCTCGACCGGGCGGCGGACTGAGGATCGGGGATGGCGCGCCATGTCGGTCAGCCGGTCCCGCGTTTCGAGGATTTGCGCTTCATCACGGGGCGTGGCCGCTATACCGACGATGCACCGATCGAGGGTGCGGCTCACGCCGTGTTCGTGCGATCCGATCAGGCTCACGCGACGCTCGACAGCCTGGACGTGACGGCAGCGCGCGAGGCGCCCGGCGTCATCGCGGTGCTGACCGCACAGGATTATCTCGCCGACGGCCATGAGCCGATGAAGCACATCCCGATCCCGGTCGACGCGATCGATCCCAAGGCCCCCGGCTTCCGGCGCGAGACCACCTTCGATCGTGGTCATGTTCCACTGGTGCACGACAAGGTCCGCCATGTCGGCGAGGCGCTGGCGATGGTGATCGCAGAGACGCTGGAGTCTGCCCTGGCGGCTGCTGATCTCGTCGAGGCCCGTACCACGCCCCTGCCGGTCGCCGTCACCACCGATGCGGCGATCGCGGAGGGTGCACCGGTCCTCTACGACGAACGCCCCGACAACATCTGCCTGATCGAGGATTATGGCGATCCCGATGCCACCGCTCGTGCCTTCGAGGGGGCGCACCTGGTGGTCGAGGGCGAGTTTCACGACAGCCGCACCGTGACCTGCCAGATGGAGCCGCGATCGGCGATCGGCTATTATTTCGCCGATACAGGCATCTATCGGCTGTATTCGGGCAGCCAGGGTGCGGTTCGCCAGCGCATGGAGATGGCGCAGGCGCTGGGTGTGCCAATCGAGCAGACCGAGGTGATCTGCCCCGATACGGGTGGCAGCTTCGGCACGCGGACCACACTCTACCTGGAGCAGCTGCTGGTGGTCTGGGCCGCCAGGCGGGTCGGTCGGCCGGTGCGCTGGACCTCGACGCGCAGCGAGGCTTTCCTTAGCGACTATCAGGGGCGCGGTCTGACCACGCGCGCCAGCATGGCGTTCGACGAGGAGGGGCATATCCTCGGTCTGCGCACACGGGTCGACGGCAATGTCGGCGCCCACACCGTCTCGTATGTGCCGCTCAACAACAACCAGCGGATCACCACGACCACGTACCACGTGCCGGCGGCGCATGTGACGGTGCGCGCAATTCTGACCAACACAGTGCCAACGGTACCCTATCGCGGCGCCGGGCGGCCGGAGGCGCATTTTACCATGGAGAGGCTGATCGAGATGGCCGCGCCGCGTCTCGGCATCGACCGGATCGAGCTTCGTCGCCGCAACCTGCTGCGCCGTGACCAGCTTCCCTATCGTACGCCCACCGGGCTCACCTACGACAGCGGCGATTTCACCGGCAATATGGAGAAGGCGCTGGAGATGGCCGACTGGGCCGGCTTTCCGGCACGCCGGCGGGAGAGCGAGGCGCGCGGCCTGCTGCGGGGCATCGGGCTCGCCAATTACGTGGAATCGCCGGTGGGCGCGGTGCGCGAGCGCATGACGGTGACGGTGGAGGAGGGCGGCGCGGTCGAGGTCCTGGCCGGCACCCAGTCCACCGGGCAGGGCCATGAGACCACCTTCATCCAGGTGGTAGCCGACGGGCTCCAGGTGGAGATGGAGGCGATCCGGCTGGTGACGGGCGACACGCGGATCATCGATGTGGGCGGCGGCACGCACTCGGATCGCTCGATGCGTCTCGGCGGTACGCTGCTCGTGCAGGCGTGCGCTGAGATCGTCGCTCACGCCAAGGATCGCGTCGCGAAGGAACTCGGCGTCGCCGCGCAGGACGTCACCCACGAAAACGGGCTGCTTGGCCACCCTTCCAGCAATCGCGCCTTCTCGCTGGGCGAGGTTGCGCGGCTGTCGCTGGCTGCGGAGGCGCCGCTCACCGCGCAGGCCAATTTCTTTGGGCGCATTCCGGCCCACCCATGCGGTGCTGCGGTGTGCGAGCTCGAGATCGATCCGGAAACGGGGGTAACGCGGATCCTGCGCTACACCTCGGTCGACGATGTCGGACAGGCGATCAATCCGCTGATCGTCGACGGGCAGACCCATGGCGGCATCGCACAGGGCGTCGGCCAGGCACTGATGGAGGATCTCCAGGTCGATCCCGAGACCGGGCAGATGCTCGGTGGCTCGTTCATGGACTATGGCGTGCCGCGTGCCGACCATCTGCCGAACTTCGATGTCGCGCTGGTGGAGGATCCGACCGGCGGCAATCCCCTGCGCGTCAAGGGCGGGGGCGAGGGGGGCATCACCCCCGCGCTCGCGACGGTGTGCAACGCCTTGTGCGATGCGCTGTCGCCCTTTGGCATCGTACACGTCCCCTTGCCGGCCACCCCGCAACGGGTATGGCGTTCGATCCGGGACGCGCGCGCGGGGCAGGGCATCGCGGCATGACAGCGCCCGCCCGCCTTGCCTACGTGGTCGCCGAGGCGATCGACCTCGCGCCTTGGTCCGCGCTGGGCGCGGACATATTGGGCATGGATGCCGACGTGACCGTCGGCCGACTGGAATGGCGGATGGACGCCAAGCCGTGGCGGTTGGCGATCGAGCGTGGGGAAACGGACCGGATCGCTTGCGTCGGCTGGGAATATGACAGCCCTTCGGCTCTGGTCGCGGCGCTGGACCGCTTGCGTGACGCCGGCGTCACGGTGGCCGAGGGCGATGCCGCGGCACGCGGGGTCGCGGCGCTGCATCGCTTTCGCGATCCCGGCGGTCATGAGGTCGAGCTTTGCCACGGCCATGCCGATGTGTCGGATCCACCCCGCTTCCCGCGGCCGATCGGCGGTTTCCTGACGGGCTCGCTGGGACTTGGTCATATCGTCTATGCCGCGCCGGATATCGCGCAGCCATCTGCTTTCTACGAGGCGGTGCTGGGATTTCGACTGAGCGACTTCGCCGACGAGCCGTTCGCGGCCCGTTTTCTCCATCTCAACGCCCGCCATCATAGCCTCGCCTTCGTTCAGACGCCGCGCGCAGGCGTGCACCACCTGATGGTGGAGTATGCCACGCTCGACGATGTCGGCCAGGCGCTCGACCGGGCCTTGCTGGAGGAGGGACGGGTTGCCGTCACCCTCGGTCGGCACAGCAACGACTGGATGACCTCATTCTACATGGCCACGCCGGCGGGGATGATGATCGAGGTCGGTTGGGGTGGGCGAGCCATCGACACCGAGACATGGACACCGGCGCGGCTGGCCGATGGCCCCAGCCTATGGGGTCATGAACGCAGCTGGCTGACGGGGAGCCTCCGCGAGCGCGCGCGTGCGCTCCGGCTCCGCGCCGCCGAAAAAGGACTGAAGGCACCTTTGCCGCACCAATCGTGAAAGCCGCGCCACGGGACGCGGCGGAGAGGAAGACGAAATGGGCAAGACCGTCGACATTACGGCCGAAATAGAAGGACGCCCTCTGGGCGCGGGACAATGGCGCCTGCTCCTGCTGTGCCTGGTGATCGTGTGCTTCGATGGGTTCGATGCGCAGATCATGGGCTATACGGCGCCAGGGTTGATCCAGGGCCTGCACATCAGCCGTCAGGTATTGGGGCCGGTGATCAGTGCGGGTCTGTTCGGCCTAATGCTGGGTGCGCTGGGCCTGGGCACGCTGGGCGACCGCATCGGCCGCAAGCGGATCATCCTGCTGTCCGCTGCCATCCTGGGTGTGTTTTCGACACTCACCGCCTTCGCGCAGACCGTCCCCCAGATCGCAACTTTGCGCTTTCTCACAGGCATCGGGCTCGGCGGCGCCATGCCGGGCGCGATTGCGCTCGTCTCGGAATATATGCCCAAGCGGCAGCGCGGCATGATGGTGACGATCACGGTCTGCGGCTTCGCGATCGGACCGGCGATCGGTGGCTTCGTCGCGGCCGATCTCATCCATGCCTATGGCTGGCGCTCGATGTTCCTGGTGGGCGGCGTTATCCCGTTGCTGCTGGTGCCGGTGCTGGCGGCTCTGCTGCCTGAATCCGCGCGGTTCCTGATTCGGCGCGGAGCGCCGTCGGCGGCTGTCGCGAATTCGCTCGACAAGGTCTTCCCGGGCGAGCGCTTCCCACAAGACGCGGCCTATGGTCATGATGAGATGCGGCTTCCCAGCACGGCGATCGGCGAGATCTTCAAAGAAGGTCGCGCTGGCGGAACCATATTGCTGTGGATCGCGATCTTCCTGAATTTGATCGGCATCAACCTGCAGACGAGCTGGTTGCCCTTGATGATCACCGATCTCGGATACCCTGTGAGGCAGGCTGTCACGGCGACCGCCATGTTCCATGTCGGCGGTGCGATCGGCGGCCTCGTGCTCGCGCGTCTGCTGAACCGCTTCGATCTCGTACGCGCCGTGGCGCTGATCTCCCTCGTCGCTGGTCTGGCGATCATCCTGATCGGCTTCGGTGGGACGACGATGCTCGCGCTCAGGATCACCATTTTCCTGGCGGGGCTTTTTGTGGTCGGCGGTCAATCGGCGCTGAATGCTTTGAGCGGCATGTATTACCCCAACCACATCCGGTCCACCGGATCGGGCTGGGCGCTCGGCATTGGCCGGCTCGGCGCGGCCGTTGGTCCGACCGTGGGATCGGCGCTCGCGCTGCTCCAGCTCGACATGCGTACGCTCTTCTATGTCGAGGCGGTGCCTTTCTTCCTCGTGGCGGTGGCGGTCTTCGCGATCCGCTTCACGGGTCAAGCGAGCGCGCATGGCGCGGATCTCGCGCCAAGAATGACCAAGCCCGTAATGACGGAGTAGAGAGACCAAGATGCAGGACGTGATCGACATCCGGGCGGGCGAGGGCGTGCTCGACATCCTTCTCAGCGATCCCGAAGGCGGCAACCTCGTCTCCAACGAGGCTGGCGAACGGATCGTATCCGCCTTGGCCGACCTCGACCCGACGGTACGTTTGGTTCGGCTGATGTCAACGGGCGAGACCTTCTGTCTCGGCCGGGTCTCGCCGATGCCCAAGCCTGGCGTGGTCGTGACGGGCCATGGGCTCAAGACCCGCGTGGCCGAGCCGGCGCTTGCCGTGTACCGGGCCCTGCGCGAAACATGCGTGCCGGTGGTCGCAGTGGTGCGTGGCCCGGCACACGGCTTCGGGGCGGGACTCGTGGCTGCGGCCGATATCGCCATCGCGACCGAAGCCGCGCGCTTCGCGATCCCGGAGATGGCACGCGATATCCCGCCGACATTGGTGATGACCGCGATGCTCGATCGAGTGTCCGCCAAGGCCGTCGCTGACCTGGTGATTGGCCAACATGAGGTCGATGCCGTTACCGCGTTGTCCTATGGTCTCGTTTCTCGCGTGGTGCCGGCTGAGGCGCTGGACGAGGCCGTGGAGGCGCTGACGGAAAAGGCCCGAGCCGCTTCGGCGGAATCGATCAGGGCGGTGAAGGAATATTGGCGGGCAGCGCCGGGCCTGCCCTACGCTTCTGCCAGCAGCCTTGCCGCGAACCTCGCCGGCACCGCGCTGTCCGCGCGCTTTGGGAAGACGGGCCCGGCATGAGCCGTTCCGCTACCCAACAGGTGGAGCTGACAGTCAACGGCATGGAGGTGCGTGCCGAGGTCGAGCCGCGCACGCTGCTCGTCACCTTCCTGCGAGAGCATCTCGGCCTGACGGGAACCCATGTCGGATGCGACACGACCCAGTGCGGGGCCTGCACCGTCCATCTCGACGGACGGTCGATCAAGAGCTGCACCGCCTTCGCCGTGCAATGCTCGGGCGGTGCCGTGACGACGATCGAGGGGCTTGCGGACGGTGATCGATTGCACCCGCTCCAGGCCGCGTTCCGTGCCTGTCACGGCCTCCAATGCGGCTTCTGCACGCCAGGGATGATCATGAGCGGAACGGCGCTCCTGATGCGCAATGCCGATCCGAGCGAGCATGAAGTGCGCGACTGGCTCGAGGGCAATATCTGCCGTTGCACCGGCTATCACAACATCGTGCGCGCGGTGCGGATGGCGGCCGCAACAATGCGCGAGACCGTCGCGACGGGCGAGGCCTGATGCACGCGTTCGACTATCGCAGGCCTGCGACTTTGGAAGAGGCGCTCGCGCTTCTCGCCTCCGAGCCCGACGCCCGGCCGCTGGCGGGCGGCATGACGCTCATCCCGACGCTCAAGCAGCGGCTTGCCAGCCCGGCGATGCTGGTCGATCTCGCAGGGATCGCGTCGCTGCAGCGGATCGAGGAGACGGACGGTGCGATCGTGCTGGGCGCGATGGCCCGACATGCGGATGTCGCCGCGTCCGACCTCGTGCGTCGACGCATCCCCGCTCTCGCCGGGTTGGCTGACGGTATCGGCGATCCGCACGTGCGGAACCAGGGCACCTGCGGCGGCTCGATCGCCAATTCCGATCCGTCCGCCGATTATCCGTCCGCCGTGGTGGGACTGAACGCCACCCTGGTGACGGACCGGCGAGAGATCCGTGCCGACGATTTTTTCCTCGATCTGTTCGAGACGGCTCTGGCGCCGGGCGAAATCCTGACCGCGATCCGCTTTCCGGTGCCGGACGTCGCGGCCTATGTGAAAATCCCCAATCCCGCCTCGCGCTACGCCACCGTCGGCGTGTTCGTGGCGCGCTTCGGCGAGACGGTACGCGTCGCGGTGACCGGGGCGGCATCAAGCGTCTTCCGGCTGATCGTGACCGAGGCGGCGCTCGAACGCCGGTTCGACATCGAATCGGCCGGCGAGGCGGAAGTGGCGTTGGATGCCCTGAATGTGGACGGTCATGCGGCAGCCGATTATCGGGCGCATTTGATCGGTGTGGCCGCGCGGCGCGCGGTCGCGCTTTGCCTCGCGGAGATGCCCGGAGCATGAACGACCGTCTTGTTGTCGGCATATCGGGTGCGTCGGGTGCGATTTACGGCGTGCGAGCGCTCCAGATGTTGCGCGAGCTCGGTGTGGAAACCCATCTCGTCATCAGCCGGTCTGGCCGCATCACGCTGCTGCACGAAACGGAGTATTCCGTTGCGGAGGTCGAGGCGATGGCGGACGTGGTCCATAAGCCCGACGATATCGGGGCGGCGATCTCCAGCGGCTCCTTCCGAACCCTCGGGATGCTGGTCGCACCCTGCTCGATCCGAAGCCTCTCGGAGATCGCAAGCGGCGTGACGGCCGGGCTGCTGTCGCGCGCCGCCGATGTCGCCTTGAAGGAGCGACGGCGCGTCGTATTGATGGTCCGTGAAGCGCCGCTGCACGCTGGGCATCTGCGCACCATGCTGGCGGCCACTGAGATCGGAGCGATCATCGCGCCGCCCGTCCCTGGTTTCTATGCGAGGCCGGAAACCGTGGCCGATATCGTCGATCACAGCGTCGGCCGTGCGCTCGACCTGTTTGGTCTCGACAGCGGCCGTGTGAAGCGATGGAAGGGGCTGGCGGGCTAGGCCGCCCCTTCGATATCGTCAGTGCGTGCCGGGCAGGACAGACGGCAAGCCCAACAGATCGCCGAGATTGAAGGTGATGCGGACGCCGGCGATAAAAGCGTCCTTCGGCGCGAAGCGCGCGTCCGGGCGCTGCGTGGTATCGGGATTGACGATATATTCCACGTTCGGCGTCAGCGAGAAGCCGGGGAGTACGCGAATGCCGTAATTCGCCTCAATATCATATTGGGTTCGCTTGACGAAGCTGGTGCTGCCGTTCTTCGCGAGCAGCTGGTTCATGTAGAGCGTCTCCGGCTTGGTGAACTGGACCCTCGTGACCATGATGCCGAGCGTGTCCCGAGGTCGGCTGGCGAACGGGCCGGTGAACAGCGCACCGGCGACACTTTGCGAGGAGAATATCTCGCGCTGGTCGAAGGGGGCAGCGACCGACGCGAAAATCGCGAGATTGCGCCGCGAATTGTCGGGACGATAGATGACCTGATCGGCGAGCGCATACAGGCCGCCGCGGCCGAAGGTGTTCATGAGCGGCGCGCCCGGCACCAGCGCGCGCGACAGGTGACGGGTGTTCAGCAGAGGATCGATTGAGGGCGCGTTGTTGTACCATCCGCCGAACTTGAAGTGGCGTGGATATTTGTCATTGCTGAAGTCGGTTTCGTATCCGATCTCGAACGGCGCGACGATCCCGGATGCGGTGTCGAGGTTGAGGTTGAAGCCATGGACGTTGCGCCGGTTGGGATCGACCGAGAAGACGCCGCCCTCGACATACCAGCGCTTCTTGGGGTTGACGCGGATCCGGCCGCCCCATGTGGCATAGGGAAATCCTGAAAAGCCGCCGGTGAACAACGGAAGATAATACGGGCATTGCGAGCCGCTGATGAAGTTGCAACCATAGGTTGGGCGCGCAAACATGGCTGTGGCGTTGGTTCGTCCTCCATACAGGTTCACCGTCCCGCCGAACAGGTTCTGCTCATAGGCTAGCTGGGCGAGCTCGAGACGCTGGAATGGGTAATACCAACCCTGCGACTTGATGTAGTTGCCGATCTTGCTCTGCAGCGTGGTGCCGTAAGTATCCGCGAACAGAAGGTGGAATTGTCCGCCTTGGATGCCGATGAGCTTCCCGAGCTGAAAGTCGGCGCCGAACGTGCCGGTGCCTCCATTCGCGGTCCCATGTTCCAGGCCGCCGACCGGGTTGCCCTGAAAGTCATTGTTGAACGTGCCCCTGAGGAGGATGCCGGCCTTGAACAGCGCCTGCGCTGGTCGTGCGATTGGCTCGAAGACCGGCAGGATCGGAGTGGCTTTCGAGGGTCCGCCGAGCTGGAGCGGTGGCCGATCGGGATCCGCCGGTGCCTTCGATGGAGGCTGGGCCGAGGTGGCGCTTCCCTCGGCGACCTGGGCGAAACCTGGCGCGATGGCGGTAGACGTTGCCAGAATGAAGATGGCCGCGTGCAGGTGCTTCAAAGTTCCTCTCCGATCGACATTTACGTTTTATGATTTGCCTATATCAAAGCGGATTTGATGAAAACCGTCAAGAGAAGTTTTGACCGGACATCCCTTAGAGGTTTCGCAATGTTCGAACATGTTTGGGGGCGGATCGGCCGATATCATTGGCGAACTCCGATGCTCGACCGATGCTGGCTACTGCCGAAACATCAGGACGAGCGGACCGCGGTACAAAGCGGGGGGAGGGGGCGTGCCGGCGCGCCTGTCCAACTGGCCGTCCCTCGCAATCAACCTCATTCGAGAGGTTCGTGGCAATCTGGATGGCGCTCTAAACCTACCGCTCGGCGAGTTCGGATAAGCGTTCTTTCGGCGCTCTGTTAATGCGTTGAGACGAGGATAGCTGTATATGCCGCATGTGGTCGCGGTCAGTAGGACGGCAACCTGGGCCCGGCGGATATCCGCGTTGACGCTCGCCGCCTATTTTGACGCCGTTGCCCTACCGCATGCGAGCCTGGTGGCGGGTGCAATCGCATTGTTGGCCATATCGCTTCCGGCCTGTTGCTGATGGCGGGAACGATGCCTTTTCAGACCGTGCTTCGTGGAAATGCGAATGCGCGAGGCGCGGTCGCCGGAGTCAATGCGGCAGTTCTGGGGATACTGGGGCCGCCCTGTACGATCCGCTTTGGAAAACGGGAATCAGGGACGGGGGCGATGTCGCGATCGTGCTTGCCGGCCTGACCCTGTTGTTGTTCGCGCGTTGGCCGCCCTTGGCGATCGTCCTGTTCACCGTCGCCGCATCGACGCTGCGGATGCTGATCGGATAGGCCATCCGTCGTCTGTTCCACGGGTCGCAGGCTTCTTATTGATCGCAGGACCCGCCAAGCTTGCCTGTGGCGGCCGCCTGTGTTTCTCGCCGCGAATGGCTGATTTCAAAGACTCGCTTGTCCGGCTGGGTTTCGTGGAGATGGAACGTCTCATCGACAAAGAGAACTCCATTCCGCTGGGACATCGTTATGCGCGGGAAATTCGTCTCATTCTGGCCAGCGCGCCCACCGAAGCGGTCGTGGCGACGCTCAAGGGTTTCCCCGTCGCCTGCATCCTGGACGGGAGCGGGCTGCCATCGAATGGCCGATCGCAAGCGATCGATACCTTTCGCGCCGCGCTGTGGAATTTGAACCTGCCCTCGATTCTTCTCGTCATCGACGATGAGGAAGTTGAGGCATTGTCGGTGCTGATGCCGGGCGCCAAGCCAGAGCGCACAAGTTTAGCCGCAGCAGAGCAGACGCAGCGTTGGACTGCCCGCTATCTCTTCAGCGGGGCGATCTGGTTCGATCTGCCGAAATGGTTCGATGCCAGCCTCCGTGTCGATGCCAGACTGCGACATTCCGTCTCGCTTCTGCTGGCGGAGATGAAGAGGCGCACGGATCTCGACGAAGCGACGATCCGACATGCCTTCATCCTGGTCACCGTTCTGCGCGCTCTGGAGCAAATCCATGCGATCGGCCCATCGGGCTGGTCCTGGTCCGAAGGAGGGTCGTTGGCCCGATTACTGGAAGATGGCTATCGCGACGGCATCGAAGGGCTCGTGTCAGGCTTGGAATCACGGTTGGGCATGTCGCTGCGCGACGAGGAGGCGGCGCTAAACCTTTGGGACCTTCCGTTGGCGGCGATAGACATTCTTGCGGACTATGTGTCGCAGACGATGCCGGGGCGCAGCGCGCGCATCTGGGCCTTGGACTTCGGCGCGTGTCCGGCCGCGCGCCTCGCGGACGTCGAGATGGCCTTCGCCACAGAAATTGGTGGGAGAGGCGGGGAGGGCCGTCGTTCGCAACCCGCGACGCCTGAAGTTGTCGCGCGCATGATAACCCATATCGTCGGACCGAGCGAAGCTGGTTCGGATCTGATCGCGGTCCCGGCAAGCGGAGCCGGATCGTTGGCGACGGCAGCCTATCTGGATGTTCTCGAAATCCTTCGGATCCGGGCCGGAAGACCCCTGCGCTACGCGGAGCGTATCCGGGTCCTGGAGTCTCGGGTTCGCGTCGGGGGTGGAGCTTCGTGCTCCATGGATATCAACGCCGTGGCGCTGGTTCTTGGGTCCTTCCTCGATCTCGAGCAGGAAGAACTGCGGCATATTCTCTCGGACCCGCGGCCGGCGACGAGCTCTCGGGAGTCGTCCGAGGGCAACGATGTAGCGAGCGAGACTGCGGGCTCTTCGACCGAAGGGCGCGTCATTCTGCTTGTGGACCTGAGCCATGCAGACGTGCCGATGGCGCCCGTCACCGGGGACGAAGACAGGAGGGGCGACTGGAAGAGGACGCGGCCGGCGATCGCATCGGAGATTTTCGCGCTTTTAGACGATCTGCAACCAGGCGCGGTCGCCGCGTTGCTGCTTCCCGCCCGCTTCCTCATGGACACTCTCTCACGCGATATCCGCGAGCGACTTGCATCCGGCCTTTCCATCTCGAAGATCGTCGACATCTCCAACGTGGAGCGGATCGCTTTCGGTGGGGAGGATCGCCGCGCGATCCTGATCGTCGGCATGCGACACGCGGAAAGGGTGTTACCGGCGGATCAGCAAGGGAGCCCGATCCAATTCCACGTCGTCACACCATCCCTGTCGATGATTCTTGGAGACATTTTGCCTGTAGGTGATGGGGCGCTGATCGAACCCGACACGGATTTCGTCGAAGGTGACGCAATGGCGCTGCGTCATGTTGGCTCTTCACATGACGTCGAGCTCGTCCGGCGATGCGAAGCGCTGGGCGCTCTCGGGTCCCTTGTCGGACAGAATGAGGATGATGCCTGGCTGGCGTCGCCGGGCTGGATCGGCGGCAGAAAGCATGGTCCGGGCGATAAGCCCGGCGTGCTTCGCGACCTTTCCTTTCTTCATTCGAAGGAGGCTCCGCTCGAAGCACCGGTGATCGGACCGAAATTTTCGCTGCAGGCCTTTCCCGCGCGCAAGCACAAGGAAATCGCCTTTGCGGGCCATCGTCGGCTGTTCGAGGAGGCCCGGGTGCTCTGGCCGGAAGGCGCCCAGGTGCAGACCCGCATCCGGGCAGCGTTCAGCATGGTCCCTTTCACTTTCCAGCAGACCATCAAGGCGATCGGAGGTCGCAATGCCGACGCGGACCTTCTTCGCTTTCTCGCGGCGTATCTCCGATCGCCGATTGCCCAGTATCTGCTCACCCTGCGCTGCCACGCTCGCGAAGGGGAGCGCACGCGGCTGCGGATAAGCGACATCCTCAGGCTCCCGTTTCCGCGGCCACACGAGCATCCCGATCCCGCGAGTGCGAGTCAGATCGTGGCGCGCATCGCGTCGACATATGCGCGGTGGGAAAAGCTCCGGACGGAGGCGGCGGAGGAGATCTCCAAACGATCGGCTGGCGGGATATCCAGACTTGTCGCGCGCTTTTTCATGCTAAATCGCCGTGACCGGGCCCTGATACACGAGTTGCTGACTGTCATCGTTCCTTCGATGCAACCCTTTTCGGGGCAACCGCACGACCTGAACCTGCCACTCTTGCGCCGCGCGAGTGAAGCGCAGATGCGCCGCTACCTCGCGACGCTGAACGAGCATCTGTTTCGCTCCATGTCCGCTTTAGGTCCGCCCGGGGCCAGTCTGGCGGTCCGACACGGCACCTCCATCACAGTCACCGTGGGCGACAAAGCTCCTATTATCCTCGAAAAGTCTTTGCTTGCCGAAGCTTGGCTGATGCGGGAAGCCGAGCGTGATGCGGCTGACATTCTCACCTTCATGATATCGGCGCAGACGGATCGTCCGGGCTGATGGTCGGTCGGGGGCAATCCCGTTGCAGCAATGAAATGACATTAACTATCGGTAATGGTCACGCCTTTGTCACCGATTGTTGGTGGAACCTCGGCGGGGGGCCAATCCTGCTTTGGCGGCTGATGACCTATCGGCTCCCTTGAGAATTGGGCGTCAATCTTGCGCTGCGGATCCGCTCTCAGCGGAGGCCGTCGCGCGTCCGCTGGTGGAGAACGCAATGTTGCGCAAGGGGTTATCTTCTTCTGTGAAAGTGGGCTGCATGGCTCTTCTGCTGAGCTCCTGCGGCCATTCGCACAATGACGGCAGCAGCAACAATGGTGGCGGCACCACGCCGCCGCCCGCCACGTCCGAGCAGGACGCTCTGCCGACGGCGACGCCGATCAAGCATCTGGTCGTGATCTTCGGCGAGAACCGCTCGTTCGATCACTATTTTGGGACCTATCCGCAGTCCAAGGATCCGTCCGGCGAGCCGACCGAGAAATGGGTCGCGCCGACGAACGTCGCCAACGTCAATGGCTACGTCCGCAATCCGACGCTGCTGACGGCGAACCCGAACACCACCAATGCGGCCAATCTCGCGAAGGCGAGCTCGCTCGGCTTTCCGGCCAATTATATGAACCCGATGCGCCTTGACCGCGCGCAGTTCGACACGGCCGGCCAGAATCACAGCTACACGCCCGAACAGAAGGCTACCGACAACCTGAAGATGGATGCCTTCGTTGCGAATACCGGCAACGGTACGGCCGGCGGCGCCGGGGCGTTCGGAACGCCCGCGCAGGTCATGGACTATTTCGACGGCAACACCGTCACCGGGATGTGGAACTACGCCCAGAATTTCGCGATGAGCGACAACATGTTCACCGACAGCTTCGGCCCGTCGACCCCTGGCGCGCTGAACGTGATCTCGGGCACCACCAACGGCGGCACCAATTCGACCGGCTCGACGGTAGCGGATGGTCAGGGCGGTTTCACGCTGCTCAACGACTCCGACCCCAGCAATGACATGTGCTCGGGCACCGGAACGCTTCAGTTCGCCGGTAAGAATATCGGTGACCTGCTCAACACCGCGAAGATCACCTGGGGTGGCTTCATGGGCGGCTTCGACGTGACCGCGAAGAACGCCAACGGCACCACTGGCTGCAAGCGCAGCACGGTCTCGCCGAATACCAACCGCACGGTGACGGACTACATCCCGCACCATGCCTGGTTCCAATATTATCCGTCGACCGCGAATATCAATCATACCCGCCCGAGCTCGACGGCGATGATCGGTCATACCGAAGCCAACGATGCGCCGAACGGCACCAAGGCGGTCAACCACCAGTATGACTATAACGACTTCGTCGCCGCGGTGAGCGCGGGCAACTTCGCCTCGGTCAGCTATATCAAGGCGCCGGCTGTCGGCGATGGCCACCCGGGCAATTCCAACCCGCTCGATGAGCAGGAGTTTGTCGCCAAGGTGATCAACTTCCTCCAGCAGCAGCCGGACTGGAAGAACACCGCCGTGATCGTCACCTACGACGACTCGGACGGCTGGTACGATCACCAGGCCCCGAACATCATCAACTCATCGTTCGATGCGGTCGCCGATCAGATGAACTCGGCGGGCACCTGCACCGGCCCGAACGCCAAGCAGGGGATCGGCGTCAACGGCAAGCAGGTCAACGGCCGCTGCGGCCCGGGCACCCGCGTTCCGTTCATCCTGATCTCGCCCTACGCCAAGGTGAACTATGTCGATAGCACGCCGATCACCCAGGCGTCGGTGATCCGCTTCATCGAGGATAACTGGCTGAACGGCCAGCGCCTCGGCGGCGGCTCGGACGATGCGATCGCGGGCAGCATCATGGGCATGTTCGACTTCACCGCCCAGCCGCACACCACCGCCGTCTTCATCGATCCGAAGACCGGCAACAAGACGTCGACCGCTCCCGCCGCCTAAAACGCGAACGGACGGCCAAGCCCCAAGCCCCTCCCGCCGGCACGCCCGGCGGGAGGGTTCTCCTTTTCCAGCTTGCATGAAGTGCCATGAACCAGCAGCCCAGCATCTTCTCTCCCGCCGACCGGCCCGCCACCACGCCGAAACGATGGCGCTGGATCGCGGGTGGCGCAGGCGGCGTGGCGCTCGCGCTGGCCGGCACCGCTGGCTTCTTCCTCATGCATCCCGAGAAGACGCCAGCCTCGCTCGCCCCCGTGATCGAGGATGTCAGCGGAGAGAACACCCACCCCGTGACGCTGATGCGCCCGCAAGCGCAGCCGCTAAGCGCGCTGGCCCAGCTCGGCGAGAAGATCTTCCACGATCCGTCGCTGTCCGCCTCGGGCCGCCAGTCCTGCGCCTCCTGCCACGATCCGGCTCGTTCCTACGGGCCGCCAAATGACCGCGACGTACAGCTCGGTGGAGCGAATCTGACCATCGAAGGAGTCCGTCCGCCGCCTTCGCTCGCCTATCTCTACCGGCAGGCGCCTTTCGTGATCGGCCCGACCGTGGACGAACAGGATGCGCCGCCCTCGCTCGACCAGCTCGCCCAGCAGGCACAGACAACCGTGCGTGCCAACAAGTCGGCGGGCGCTGCGCCGGCCGCCAACCAGATGGTGCCCAGCGGCGGTCTGTTCTGGGACGGGCGCGAGGACAGCTTCATGGATCAGGCCAAGGGCCCGATGATGAATCCGGCCGAGATGGCCAACAAGGATCAGTATGACGTTGCCACCAAGCTGGCGCGCGCGCCCTATGTGAAGGATTTCGCGCCGCTGTTCGGCGAGGCGGTCCTCAAGAACCCGGCGATGCTGTTCACCGAGGCGATTTCGGCGCTGTCACGCTTCCAGGTGGAGTCGGCATCCTTCCACCGCTTCGACAGCAAATATGATCATTGGCTGGAGGGCAAGGCCCGCCTCAGTCGCGCCGAGATGCGCGGGCTGCGGCTATTCAACGATCCGGCCAAGGGCAATTGCGCCGGCTGCCACCTGAGCCAGCCGACCCTGGATGGCCTGCCGCCGCTTTTCACCGACACCGAATATGAAGCGCTCGGCGTGCCGCGCAACCGACGCCTGGCGGTCAATCGCGATCCCCGCTTCTTCGACATGGGACTGTGCGGCCCGCTGCGCGCGGATCTCGCCCGGCAGACCCAATATTGCGGGATGTTCCTGACGCCGACCCTGCGCAACAGCGCGCGGCGCGGCGTGTATTTCCACAACGGCCTCTATCACGACCTCAAGCAGGTGGTGGATTTCTACAATCTGCGCGACGTCCAGCCGGGCCGCGTCTACCCTCACGACGCTGCCGGCAAGGTCCAGAAATATGACGACCTGCCGGCGCGCTACCACGCCAATGTCGATGTCGCCGACCAACCGTTGGACCGCAAGCTGGGCGACAAGCCGGCGCTGACCGACACCGAGATCCAGGACATCATCGCCTTCCTTAAGACATTGGACGATGGGGACCCCACCTCGGCTACTAGTGTCGCTCACCATAGATTATGACTCTTTGACGGGGTAAGCTTTGAAACTTGTCGCGGGCTTTTTCGATAGTGAACATCCTTGTCCGAGAGCCGGATGCAAGGAAATCCGCAGGTCCGGTTCGATGAGCAGGGGTGGAAACGGACCGTCTGGTGAGCCCCACAGGCGAGCCGCACGACACCTCGCCCCCTCCTGACTCTGCCGGTTGCTGACAGAACGGTCGGATCCGCCCATAGCGATGGAAAGGCTGCCCTGCGGTTTCGTCTCAGCCGACGTGGCCAGAGGAATAGAACGACGGGCAGTTCAGAATTTGATCGGGGCGCGGGGACCAGCAGGCATAGAAAGCTGGGTACAAGATTGGTGCGAACCGCGCACTGAAGCCGATATGGGTATCCGTCGTCGAAGCCCATCGCGCTTCATTTGCTGCTCCCAGGGACCGGGCGCGGGGGCACGCCGGCAAAGGTCACGACGCTTTCCGCGCCGGTCGGGCCAAGCGCGGATACGCCGAAGAAATGATCGTCGATATTGACGTGTGCGAGATCGAGCGACGTGGCGGGTGCTGGCACATCGCGCTGGTCGGTCCAGGCAAAACCGTCCGCGCGGCGCCAGCGGACCCGATAGCCGCTGGCGCCGGGGGATGGCTGCCATGTGACGTGAGTATCATCGCTGAGCGCGCCCGCGATCGAGACGCCGGTGGGGGCTGCCGGTGCGCTCGCCAGCTCCCGGATCACCGCTATGTTCAGCGCCGTTACCCGCGCGAGATAGGGGAAGTCGACGAACTCGATCGTGTCGCCATAACGTCGGCCATTCTCGGTTCGGATCGTCTGGTGCTGTCGGTCATAATCCTCGGTCGCCTCGCTGAAGCGCACCGCCGGATAGCCAGCCTCAAGAAAGGGAATATGATCGCCGCCGCGCTGGAAGCGATCGGGTCGACGCACCGCGATCACGTCGAGCCCGATGCCCTTGTTCGCTCCGGCGACGCGGACGATCGCCTTTGCCAGAGCGCGGGATGGTGAGTCATCCTCACCGCCGATGGCCCGCTGCTGCTTCACGCCCGCGGCATCCGCGGCCGTCTCGATGCCCTCGCTGAACACGCGGACCCGGTCGTCGACATGCTCGCCGCCGATGCCGTGGGTGTTGCCGACGATATCGTTGTTGAGCACCGCCGCGACCTTCCAGCCGCGAGCCTTCGCGGTGTCTGCCAGCAGCTTGCCGCCCCACAGGCCCTGCTCTTCTCCCGAGAGCGCGGCATAAACGATCGTCGCGGGGAATCTCTCGCGGGAGAGAAGCCGCGCCGCCTCCATCACCAATGCTACGCCGGAAGCATCGTCATTGGCGCCAGGGGCATCGGTGGTGGCATCCATCACGTCATTGACGCGGCTGTCGATATGTCCCTGGACGATGATGACGCGATCAGGGTCACCGGTGCCCTTCTGGACGGCGATCACGTCCTCCACGCGGACGCCGCTGGGCGCGCGTGGCCCAGAGGATGTCGTGCCGATGGTTTCGACCGCGAGGCAATTGCCGCAAGTGCGTCTCATCTCCATGAGCCGCCCCGCGACCCAACGACGAGCCGCGCCAATTCCGCGAGACGGATCCGTCGTCGTGGAGAGCGTATGCCGTGTCCCGAAGTCGACCAGCCTGGCGATCGTGGCATGAAGGGTTGTTGCATCCGGCGCGGGAGCGGCGGCGGTGAGGAGCAGGGCGAGCAGCGGCTGTTTCATCCGACCTGTCTGATTCACCTGCTACGCTTTCGCAACCCTCGCTGGCTTGTGGTTTCTCATGGATCTCGCTCATGCGTGACCGGGACGCTAAAAATAGCGCAGACGGACAGATCGGCGCCAGTTATTGTCGTTCCCGGGCTTTGTCACCGTTCCTAACTGGAGCCGGTCGGCCATCCTCGTCAAGGAAGCGAAGACGCCCGTCGCTGAGCGAGCCCCGTCGCGCTCCTGACGGTAGCTGCTGTTTCGGCGGCGCGCTGCCGGGCCGGATCTGATCGTGGACGACGGCCTGATCCTACGGCATATCGTCACGAACTGAAATTCGTGGACCCCAGAGGCTTGCCGAACGGTTGTGTCCCGACCAGACGGCGCGGTCGCTGGGATTTGGGAGCGTATCGCCCGTGCCGCCTACCCGAGATGACATCATCGCCATCATTGCCGAGGAAGCACGGATCGATGCGGCGAAGCTGACATCGGATGCCACGCTCGCCTCCCTGGACATCGCTTCGCTCGACGTGATGAGCGTGCTTTTCGCGATCGAGGACAAATATGGCGTCGAAATTCCGGTCGAGATCGTGAATCCGGCTGATACTCTTGGGCAGTTCGTAGACGCAATCCTCTCCAGGGTCGCGGCTGCTTGACCATCCGCGTCGCCGTTACCGGCATGGGCTGCATTAGCGGGCTGGGGCAGGGCGTGGCGGAAGCCTGGGCACGCACGGCGGAGGGGAAGAGCGCCATCGTACCCTTCAACCTGCCGCGTGACGAGCAGCCTCGCACGAGCGGCCCGGCGGCCCCGATCGGGGAGATCGACGACAGCGGTCTCGCCGCGCATTTCGATCGCCGCGCGCTCGGGCAGCTGGACCCGTTATCGCATTATGCCGTGATCGCGGCGACGGAGGCGGTTGGCGAAGCGGGGCTGATCGGCGATCCCGTGCTGGACCGGCGTACGGCCATCGTTATCGGATGCGGCAGCGGCGGCAACGCGACGTTCGAGACAGCCTATCGTCGCCTCTACGAGCGCGGTCAGATCAAGGTTCATCCGCAGACCATCCCGTCAGGCATGATCTCCGCCCCGGCCAGCCAGATCGCCATGCTGTTCGGCGTGCACGGCCCGGCCATGACGATCGCGAGCGCGTGTGCCTCCTCTGCCCATGCGATCGGCGAAGCGATGCACATGATACGGGCGGGCCGCGCCGAGGTGGCGATTGCCGGCGGAGCCGAAGCCTGCCTGACGCTAGGCTCCTGGATCGCCTGGGCGTCCTTGGGCGCGATGGCGACGGACACCTGCCGGCCCTTCTCGATCGACCGGCAGGGGCTGGTGCTCGGCGAAGGCGCCGCGATGCTAGTGCTGGAGGCGTGGGATCATGCCGTGGCGCGCGGCGCCGCGATCCAGGCTGAGTTGATCGGCTATGGCACGACGAGCGACGCCACGCACATCACCATGCCCGATCGAGCGGGCATCGAGGCTGCAATCCGGGCCGCTCATGCCGATGCCGGACTTGCGTTGGACGTGCCGGTTCTGATTTCGAGCCACGGCACTGGGACCCGGCTCAACGACGCTGCCGAGGCGCAGGCGATGAACGCGGTTTACGGGGCGGCGCTGGCGCAGAGCCTCGTCATCGCCACCAAGTCCGCCCACGGTCACCTGATCGGGGGATCGGGCTCGCTCGAGCTGCTGCTCGGCCTCAAGGCGCTGCAGGCCGGGCTGGCGCCGCCCGTTTGTCATCATCTGGCGCGCGACCCGGACTGCGACGTGCCACTGGCGCTCACTCCGACGCCGATCGATCATGACCATCTCGTTTCCAACAGCTTCGCGTTCGGCGGGCTCAACGCCGTGCTGATCGGCCGCCGGGCATGAGCGCGACCGCCCATGTCAACCGCATCGGCACCGCCGTGCCGCCGCACGAGGTCCATGAGGCTTTCGTTGCCTTCGTCGCGGGCACCATCGCCGACGACCGCCGTCGTCAGCTGTTCCTGCGGATGGTCGCGCGGGCCGGCATCGAGCGGCGCTTCTCGTTCCTCGAGCCGGTCATCCTGCCCGATGGCCGGGTGACCGACACAGAAGGCTTCTACGGGCTGGACGAATGGCCCGGCACCGCCGATCGCATGACGCGCTACGCGCAGTGGGCGCCGAGACTCGCCGGGGAGGCGATCGCCGGGCTGGGGCTGGACAGGGCGGATCGCGCCGCCATCACCCACCTGATCGTGGCGTCGTGCACAGGCTTCATGGCACCCGGACTCGATCAGCTTATCGTGTCCGAAAACGGATTGGATGCCGGCGTCGAGCGCACCGTCGTCGGATTCATGGGATGCTATGCGGCGGTGAATGCGCTGCGCCTCGCGCATCACATCGTGCGATCGTCCCCTGACGCGCGGGTGCTGGTGGTCAATGTCGAGCTGTGCTCGCTCCATTTCCAGCGGACCGACGATCTGGAGCGTATGCTCTCTATGCTGCTGTTCGGAGATGGTGCGGCCGCCGCTTTGGTGACGGCCGATCCTCACGGCATCGCTCTCCAGGATTTCCGCGCCACGACGATCACCGATACCGCCGGTGCGATTACCTGGAAGATTGGCGGGCAGGGCTTCGACATGCACCTCGGCGGCGAGGTGCCGGGCGCGATCGGTCGTGCCCTTGCAACGGAGATCGCCGGCGGAGTGGCCGATGGATTGCTGCGCGGCGGATCGCCCAGCGACTATGCGCTGTGGGCGGTCCATGCCGGCGGTCGTTCGATCCTCGATGCGGTCGAGCAGGGTTTCGGGCTGGCGCCCCATGCGCTTGCCTGGTCGCGGGACGTGCTGCGCGATTGCGGCAACATGTCCTCCGCCACCTTGATGTTCGTGCTCGCCGCCATGCTGCGTGAGGCCGACGATACGGAACGCTCCGGCTTCGCCATCGCCTTCGGGCCGGGGCTTGCGGCCGAAAGCTTCCGTTTCACGAGGCGGCCACGGCGATGATCGCGCTCTCCGCCCGATCCTCGCAGCCCGAACTGATGGACGGCGAGGACCTCTCGGCGGAGGAGTTCGCCGCGGTGGTGGCGGATCTGGCGCGGGTCAATGGCCTGACGCGCGCCCGCCCGCCGACGCTGTCCTTCATCCGTCGCGCTCTGCGCGGCGTGCCGAAGACCACGCCCATCACGATCCTCGATGTGGGCTTCGGCGACGGCGACATGCTGCGCGCGCTGGCCCGGATGCTCCGTGACCGAACTGCGGTGCGCCTGATCGGTTATGACATCAACCCGCGCAGCGCTCCAGCAGCGCAGGCGCGCACGCCGGCCGGGCTGCCGATCGATTATATCACCGGCGATGCCTTCGCGATCGATCCCGCCAAGCGTATCGACTTCATCATCAGTTCACTGGTGACCCATCACATGGACGACGCGGAGATCGTCCGTTTCCTCGCATGGATGGAGGCGCGGGCCATCTGCGGCTGGTTCGTCAACGACCTGCATCGCAACATCGTCGCCTATCATGGCTTTCGGCTGCTGGCTGCCGTTGCGCGCTGGCATCCGATCGTGCGGCACGACGGTGCCGTCTCCGTCAGCCGCAGCTTTACCCGCGCGGACTGGCGAGCGCTGATCGCCAGGGCCGCACTGGATCGGACGACGGTTCGGCTTCGCTGGCATGTGCCATTCCGCTGGTGCCTGGGGCGTCTGCGATGAGCGAAGTTGTCGTCGTTGGCGGCGGATTGGCTGGGGGCGCAGCGGCGATCAGCCTAGCGCGGGCCGGGCTTGCTGTCCACTTGCTGGAGCGCGAGCGGGCGCCGATCGATAAGATATGTGGCGAGTTCCTCTCGATCGAGGCGCAGCGCGCGATGGATAGGCTGGGCGCCGATCTCGACTGGCTCGGTGCCTCGCGCATCTCCACCATGCGTCTTTCCTGGGGCAGGCGGCGGATCGAAGCGCCTTTGCCTTTCACGGCACGAGGCCTGGGTCGAAAGCGCCTCGACACGGCCTTGCTCGACTTGGCCGAGCGCACGGGTGTGAAGATCGACCGCGGGGTCATCGTTCGCGCAGCCGAGATGGGGCGCCTCGTCACGACGCAGGGAGACCTTGCTCCGGCAGCCACGCTGGCGGCCACAGGCAAGCACGAACTGCGCGGAATCGGGCGCGACACTGTCGGCTGCGACACCGACTATGTCGGTTTCAAGATCCATCTGCGTCTGCCGGTCCGCGCCAGGGCGGATCTCGACGGCAAGGTGGACGTGATCCTCTTCGAGGATGGATATGCCGGGCTGCAGTTGATCGAGGATGGCATCGCCAATCTGTGCCTGTTGATCACAAAACGTCGGCTGTCCGCCATCGGTGGCACATGGCAGGCGGTGTTCGAGATGCTGCTGCGCGAACCATATGCCCTCATCCTCGCCGACTCCGAGGAGATATTCGCCAAGCCGCTCACTATCGCTGGCGTGCCATATGGCTACCTCCATCGCGACAGCGCAGACGATGGCGTCTTTCGGCTCGGCGATCAGGCTGCGGTAATTCCCTCATTTTGTGGAGAAGGCATGGCGATCGCGCTGCACAGCGCCGCTCTGGCCAGTTCGATCTTCATGGACGGGGGCGGCGCAGCGGCTTACCACGCCATGCTCCGCCGCGATCTCCGGCGGAGCATGGCGGTCGCGACCACGCTCCAGCGTTGCGGTCGGAACGCTCTGCCGCGCCATCTGCTGCTGGGCCTGCTCCGCATACATCCCGGCCTGATCGGTCGGCTGGTTCGCGAAACACGCGTGGCGGCGCGCTAATCTCAGAGCTTTGCCCGCACGCCCTGCTTGGCTAAGAAGCAGCCGAGCCGAAAGGCGCCAGAGCCGGTCGTTCCCGAGCCTCCGCACCTTTCCTGATTTTGGTCCGTCCGGTTTCACGCAGAGGGTTGGCTTCGCCGCCGATGCGCAATGTCGTTCGCCGGGACAAAGCTGTCATCGAAGGTTGTGCGCTCGAATGACGGCTTCCATCCCAAGATAACATTCGCGAACATTAAGCTCTAACGAGAGCCCTTTGTTTTTGTTTTCTTAGACTAACGATAAAATACCGGATGATTCAACGATGCATTGGATAGTCTATATAACCCTGATCTTCTCCACCATAGAATGTATTCGGATCTGCTTCAGCTAGCGGCGCACTTATCTTCAGGCGTTCGACCAGATCAGGGTTGGCGATGAATGGCCGGCCGAACGCCACGAGATCCGCGCGCCCCTCGTGCACTGCGGTGTCCGCCATGGCGAAGTTATACCCGTTGTTCACCATATACGTGCCGCTGAAGGTCTTTCGGAGCACATCAAAGTCGAATCCGGGCACCACATCTCGCGGGCCGCCAGTCGCGCCTTCGATCATGTGTAGATAAGCCAATCCAAAGCGGTTCAGCCCCTCGACGGCATAGCGGAAGAGCGGCGCAGGATCGCTGTCGCGCGCGTCGTTGACCGGTGTGACGGGTGAAAGACGGATGCCGGTCCGCCCCCCTCCGATCGCATCCGAGACCGCCGCGACGACCTCAAACAGGAAGCGGGTGCGGTTTTCGATGCTGCCGCCATAAGCATCGGTGCGCCTGTTCATGCCGTCACGCAGGAACTGGTCGATCAGATAGCCATTGGCACCGTGCAACTCGACGCCGTCGAAGCCTGCCTTGCGCGCCATCGTAGCGGCATAAGCGAAGTCAGCGACGATGCACCCGATCTCGTCCGCCTCAAGCGTGCGGGGCTGCTGATGCGGCTGAAACCCGGTTTCCGTAAACGCCTGACCGGCCGGCGTCACGGCCGAGGGGGCAACCGGCTGCGCCCCGCCCGGCTGGAGCGAGGGATGCGAGATGCGCCCCACATGCCAGAGCTGGACGACGATGCGCCCGCCTTTGTCATGCACGGCCTGGGTGATCGGCTGCCAGGCAGCAACCTGTTCCTCGGTGTAGCAGCCCGGCGTCCAGGCATAGCCCTTTGCCTGATCGCTGATTTGAGTCGCTTCGGAGATGATAAGGCCGGCGCCCGCGCGCTGCGCATAATAAGTGGCGGCAGACGGACGGGGCACGTCGCCCGACAGCGCGCGGCTGCGGGTGAGCGGTGCCATGACGATGCGGTTGGAGAGTTCGAGTTCGCCGGCTCGGGTAGGATGAAACAGTGGGCTGTCGGCGTAATCGTGCGGCATAGTGCGTCCTTCTGAGAAATCCGATGATGGACTTGTGCAATCGCGGAGATGGGGCGTCCGTCTTGTTCAGGGATGCGAGACCCGAGCTGACGGAGAGCCGTAGAGTCCGCGCTCCGCGGTAAAGATGAGCGCAGCGGCCAGGAGGATGACGATGCTCGCCAGCGGCAGCGTGGCGATACCCCATCGCGCGATGGCGATGCCGCCCAAAGTCGTACCAATGGTGATGCCGATATTGCCGAACGAGTTGAACAGGCTGTTGGCGAATTCAGGCGCCTCCGGCGCCGCGCGCAGCACCAAGGCCTGGCAGAGCGGCACCGCTGCCGCATGCACTAGACCCCAGATGACGACCACCCCGATGACCGCAGCCCGATTCCCGCCGAGGAAGAACAGCAGCAGCAACACAGGGATCATCGCAACGAGAAAGCCATAGACAGTGCGAGTGAGGTCACGCCCCATGAGTTGGCCCGCGACGAGCGTGCCAAGGACCCCTGCACCGCCAAACAGGAACAGCATCCCGCTCAACAGCGCCGATCCCATACCCGTGACGCGACCGAGATATTCGGCCATATAACCGTAGATCGAGAATACGGCGGCGGTCAGCGCGACCTGCACGGTAAGATTCCACCACAGCATCGGCCGGCGCAGGATGCTGACCTGGTCGCCGGCCGACTGCGGCGTGGTGACCGGCATCGACGGCAATATTGCGACGTGCGCGATCAGCCCGGCCAGATTGAGCGCAGCGAATACGAAGAATGCCGCGCGCCAGCCGGCCAACCCGGCCACGAAGGCCGCGATCGGAATGCCGAGCACGATGCCCGCGCTCATGCCGGCGAACACCAGCGATACGGCCTGCGAGCTATGATCTTTCGTCACCGCCTGCGCGGCGGCGGTCATCGCAACTGACCAAAAAATCGGATGGACAATCGCCGGCAGCACGCGAAGAGCCAGTAGCCACCCGAAGTTTGGCGCGAGCGCCGACCCGATGTTTGAAGCCACGAACACTGCCAGCACCAGGCATAGGCTTGTCTTCCGGTCGAGCCACCGGGCCAGAAGGACCATCCATGGCCCGGCCATGGCGACGGTGAGCGCAAAGCCGCTCAGCAGCCAGCCGGCCTGCTGGATCGAGATGCCCAGCGTTCGGCTGATTTCCGGCAGAATGCCGATGATGCCGAGTTCGGTTGTGATGAGGGCGAAGGCTCCGAACGCCAGGACGTAGAGTATTGCGGGCATTGGCGGTTGGCTCTCAAAAAGGCTTTAGTTTCGGAAGGAGGCGGGGCTTGACCGTCAGCCGGCAGCGTCGAGCCCTTGCATCACGAGTGCGGCGATCTTCGCGACCTCATGGCCCTGGATCGAGTCACCGCTCGCCAGCAGGCGGTAGTAGATCGGCCCGTACAAGGCATCGATCGCGGCATCGGCATCGATACCCGCGCGGAACTCGCCCGCCTCCTGGCCGCGCCGGAATACGGCGCGCGCCATCTCTCTCCGCGGCGACAGAAAGAGATCATGGAAAGCGCTGCGCATCGCGGGATCGCTCTGGCTGGAACCGATCATCTCACGAACAAAGCGACCGGTAGGCCCGCGATAGAGCTCGGCGAGTGCTTGCATCTGCGCGAGCATGTCGGCCTTGGCAGACCCGGTTTCATGAAAGGCGATCGCCGGTGCCACGATGGTAAGGAATGCCTCGACCGCAAGCACGCCCCGGCTTTCCCACCACCGGTAGATAGTGGTTTTGCCGACGCCGGCGCGCATCGCCACGCCCTCGATCGACATGCGCTCGAAGCCGACTTCCTCCAGCAGCTCGAATGCGGCCTGAAGGATCGCCTGTCGCGATGCTTCGCTGCGCTTCCGCCCTGGTTTGGTCTCGATCATGACGGATTGCGCTGCGGCACGATCAGGTACTTTTCGCCCGTCGCGCGGCGCGAGTAAGCGCGGATCGCATCGGTCGAGAGTGCCTCGTCCAGCCCGATCTCCGCCGTATAGCGGCTGGCGAAGATCGTCCCGAGATTATCGGCAACGCGTTGCCGAAGCCCGGCCACCTCAGCGGCCGATAGCGAATCGTAGAACCAGGTCATCAACCAACCGCCGATGCTCCACGACATTCCGATCGGTCCGCTGAGGATTTTGGGGCCGGGATCGAGCGCGCCGTAGATGTAGACCTGCTTGCGCGTCGGCGAGCCGTAGCGGCTGTAGGTGGAGAGTTTACGCGCAGCGACGGTTTCCATCGCGACGAGGATATCAGACGACATCGTGCCGCCGCCGATCGCATCGAACGCGAGCGTCGCGCAGGTTTCCTCAAGCGCCTCAACGAGCTTTTCGCGGAAGTCGGCCGCCGTGCTGTCAAGCACATGCTCCGCACCTTGATCGCGTAGCAGCGCCTCTTGGGCGGACGATCGCACGATGCTGACCAGCGGAATGTCGTCAGCGAGGCAAAGGCGATTGAGCATCTGCCCGAGATTGGAGGCGGCTGCTGTATGGACGAGGCCGGTATGCCCTTCTCGCCGCATCGTCTCGGTCATGCCGAGCGCCGTCAGCGGGTTGATGAAAGCGGCCGCGCCGTCTCGCGCCGTGAGGCCATCGGGCAGGACGAGGCATTCGCCTGCCTTAACCCGCTGATATTGCGAATAGCTGCCCGTCGACGCGCGCAGCGCGACGACGCGGCCGACCAAATGCTCGACATTCCGCCCCGCCCGCACGACCGTTCCGGCACCTTCGTTGCCTACCGGCAGCGATCGATCGATGCGCCCCGCAATGGCAGGCAGGGTCGCCAATGGAACAACCCCCTCCACGACGGTACCGAAACCCGCCCCCGAGGCGTACAAGCCGGCGGAATCGGCCGGTCCGAGAAGCAGCAGGACGTCCGAAGGATTGATCGGCGCGGCCTCTATCCGGACGATAACCTCATCGCCTGCAGGTTCATCGACCATCGTGCGCTCGAATGACAAGCGAAGCGCGCCAGCGGCATCGACGCGCGAACGCACCTCCAAGCTCGATAGTGCGGTCATTCAACAAACTCCTGAAGCGCCAGCGACTTGGTCAGGAGTGAAGACGTAATACGATACGGCGCGTTTCGCAACACTTTCAGATTCAGCGACGGATCGATCCGACGTCGTTGGGCTTAATGCGAAAGATGAACACCTTTCGATAAGCTCGCGATCTGGTGCGATCACGATCGAAGTAAAATCGCACTTTGGTATCGCCGATCACACGCGATAATCGCTCACGATGACGAACGGCCGATAGCTTCGCGAAGCGCGTTGGATAGCACACGCAGTCGCGCCGACGGTTGGGCGAGCGCGCGCAGAAGCCAAATTCCAACGGGTCGGCTCCGCCAGGTCTCGCCATTGAGGCCGAGGTGGATCAGCGCGCCCGAGCGCACATCCGCACCGACAACCCAATCGGGCAACAAGGCGAGTCCAATGCCGGCGTGGGCGGCAAGGCGCATCGCTTCAAAATCGTCGCAGCGGAAGACCGCGTCGTCGTGGGTCACCGCCTGCGCTACTGGCGCGCCCAGCAGATCGGTCCAATCGAGCAAGTCCGCGCCATGCAGTTTGTCGATCAGGCGATGGCGCGGCAGGTCGGCCGCCGCTTCGGGGCGGCCCGCACGCGTTAGATAGGCTGGGCTTGCCACCAGCAGGCGGCGTTGATCCGCAAGCTTCGTGGCTATCAGCGTGCTGTCGGCGAGATCACCGATGCGGATCACTGCGTCCAGCCGTTCGAGCACCGGATCGGCGAGGCGCTCGGTCAGATCGAGTTCGATCCGGAGCCGGGGATGCTCGGCCAAGAGTTGCTCCAGAACCGGGATGACGTAGAGCTTGCCGAACGTCGGGAAACAGGCGATCCGCAGCACGCCCGCCACGGCGCCATCGAACGCTGCGACTTCGGCGTGCGTATCGGCGAGCTGGTCCAGCAAGGGCTGGGCGCGCTCATAGAGGCGCTCGCCGGCATCGGTCATCGCCAGCGCGCGCGTCGAGCGGACGAGCAGCGGCACGCGCAAAGAATCTTCCAGCGCGTTGATCTGGCGCACGATCGCTGACGGGGTCTGCCCTCGTCGCCGCGCCGCGCCGGAAAAGCTGCCATGGCGCACCACTTCGACAAACACCGCCAAATGTTCAGCGAAGCGGAGATCTTTCACCGGTCTGGCACTCCATCTTTGCGAAACAGGCAAAGCCGTTTGCGAAACACCATGCGTTATCACCGCAGTCGGGTCGAGGCATTCCGTGGGCACGGCGGCTCGATCGGATCCGCCACGGCCAAGGAGACCCGCTATGAAAGTGCTCGACCAGATCCTGTCGCAATCGGCCTATTCGCATGAGATCGACGTACCGCTGGCGTCGATCGACATTGCCGACTGGCTCTTCACCCTGCCCGAAGCCGAATATCAGCGTTGCTGCGTGCCCGACCATATCGCCGCCGGCACGACGACCACCGACGATGGCCAGCGCATGTCGATCAACGTCGAAATGATCGGCAGCGGCCTGGTCGTCCAGCATTATGTCGCCGAGGAAGCCCGCCCCGATTATGTCCGCATGAACTCGATCAGCGACGTATTCACGCCAATGGCCGCACCCAGGTCAATGTGCTGTGGGAACTGATCACAGAGGACGCCGGCCATGGCCGCACGCGCTACACCAATCGGGTAACCGCCCGCCCGACCAACGCGTTCATGGATTTCCTCGCCGAACATGGCATCGCCTTCGAGGATGCCGCCGCCGCGCGCCAGGCTGCCGGCAGCGACCACAACCGCCGCGAAACGCCGATGTTCGCCGAAAGCATCGCCCGCAAGGCGGTGGCTAATGAGACGGCAAAGTGAGGGCGATTGTCCAGGATCGCTTCGGCCCCGCCGAGGTCCTGCGCCTCGCCGAGCAACCGATACCCGACACCCGCCCCTCGGACCTGCTGGTGCGGGTCCGGGCGGTGGGGGTCAACCGCGCGGACATTCTGCAGCGCGAGGGGGCCTATGCTGGCCAGCATTTCGGCGAGAGCGCGCTGCTCGGGCTCGAACTTGCCGGAGAGGTCATCGCCGTGGGAGCGGACGTGACTGGCATCGCACCTGGCGATCACGTGATGGCAATCGTCGGCGGGGGCGCCTATGCCGAATATGCACGGGTCGACTACGAGATGGCGGTCAAGCTACCAGAGGGGCTTTCCTTCGTCGAAGCGGCCGCTGTGATGGAGGCCTTCGTCACCGCAGTGGAGGCGGTCCATCATCTGGCGGGTCTGCGCGCCGGCCAGAGCGTGTTGGTCCATGCGGCGGCTGGCGGAATTGGCTCGGCGTGCGTTCAGGTGGCTGCGGCGCTGGGCGCCAACGTGCTGGCCACCGCCGGTGCCGCAAGGCTAGGCGGCGTGCGGGCGATCGGTGCGCAGCGAGTGTTCGACCATCGCGCCGACGACTGGGAGACAGGTGTGAGTGCCGCCAGTGCTGGCGCGGGAGTCGATGCCGTCATCGATTTCGTGGGCGGTGCCTATTTGGCGCCCAATCTACGTAGCCTCAGGCCCGGCGGGACATTAGTTCAGGTCGGCATTCTCAGTGGCGCCCCCGATGCGACGATCCCGCTGAACCTGCTGCTGCACAATCACCTGCGGCTGTCGGGTACCGTGATGAAATCACGCGATCCTGCCGAGAAACGGTCCATGATCGAACGCTTTGCGGCTCTAGCCCTACCCTTACTGGCGGCGGGCCGACTGAAACCGTTGATTCATGCCGCCCTTTCGCTGGACAAGGCCGTCGATGCGCATCGTTTGATGGACGCGGGTGGCGGCTTCGGCAAAATCATCTTGACGATCGTTTGAGCTTCTATCCGTCGCAAACGACCCTCCGACTGCTGCCGAAGAGCGGCTGATCAGCAAGGCGCCAATTTAAGCCATAGAATGGCGCCGACGCCGTTCCCGATAGCAGATCGTCGGCTCCTTCGTATTGGCGGCTAGCGGGAAGACGGTCATGTCATCGGTTTGGACAAGCCAATTTTATGAAAGACCGCTGGAATGTCGGCTTCCGAGAAAAGTAGCTAATTGAACCGCGCCCCGAGAAAGAGGCGAGTATTCTCACTTAGCTTCCCGCTCCATCATTTATTACGAATGGTTCGAGCAGCAAGGTATTTCCTACGATCGAACATCCGTTCGACTTGCCCCGCGTCGGAACACCGCCCTTATGAGGTTTCGCCGGTCGTGATGGCGGGGGGAAAGTCCCGAGCAAGGTGGTCGATCAGCGCGCGAACGGCTGGCGGCAAGCCTCTGCGGGTCGTGAAAACGAGGTGGACTATTCCGACCTTCGCGTGCCAGCCCGGAAGCACCCGAACCAGCTTCCCTGACTCCAGCATGGGCCGGCACACTCGATCCGGTAATAGTGCGACGCCGATCCCGGCGGACGCGGCGCTCAAAAGCTGATCCATATTCGCACAGCCCAGGCGAGGCTCGACGTGAACCGTGTGTTTGCGGCCATCAGCGGCCTCCAAATGCCAATCCGCAACGTCATGGTCGTCGTTTGTCGATAGCGTCGATAGGGACGCGAGTTGCTCCACCGTGGCGATGTGGCTGGCAAGCTGCGGACTGGCGACGAGGACGCGCACGGATTGGCCCAGCGACCGAACCGTGAGCTCCGCATCGGTGGTCATGTCGACGCGTACGCGTAGCGCGAGATCGATCCTCTCGTCGATCAGATCGACGGCGCGGTCCGTAGCGATGAGTTGCAGCCGCACCTTCGGATAGCGCGCGAGGAACGATGTCACCAGATCCGAGACCGGCGCGATCATGCCAGTTGGGCAGCTGAACCGAATGCGGCCATGCGGTTCAGCCTGCGCCTGCATCACCAACGTTTCGGCTTGCTCGGCTTCGGCAAGCATGGCGCGACATCGCTCGTAGAACACCTGTCCGATTTCAGTCACCCGGAAACGTCGGCTTGTGCGCTCGATCAATCGAAGTCCTAGCCGCTCCTCGAGCGCTGCGACGCGCCGGCTGAGCTTGGACTTGGGCTCCCGTAGCGCGCGGCCTGCCGCAGCGAAGCCGCCATGACCGACGACATCCGCGAAATAGGCAAGATCGTTGAGGTCAGCGCGCATCATCGTTCCCTTCGTGGAACGCTGCGTGCCGGAATTGCCGACTACAGGCAACGCCGTCCTGCCTGCATCTTCAGTGCACAGCGGCAGTCCGCCGCGGAACATGCAGGAGACGTACAATGACGGATCGTTTCAACAGCAAGGTGGTCGTCGTTACCGGTGGCACCAGTGGCATCGGCCTTGCTATTGCCAAGGCGCTCGCAGCCGAAGGTGCTGCAATCTTCATTACCGGTCGCCGCCAGGAGGTGCTCGACGCCGCGGTAAAGGAGATTGGCGGCCGGGTCACCGGCGTGCGCGCCGACATGTCCAAGCTCGCCGACATCGATCGGGTGTATGATGCGGTTCAGCAGCAGCACGCCCAGATCGACGTCATCATCGCGAACGCTGGCGGCGGCACAATGCTTCCGCTGGGCGCGATCACCGAGGAGCAATATCAACAGACGTTCGACACCAACGTGAAAGGCACGATCTTCACCGTACAGAAGGGGTTGCCGCTGCTCAAGGACGGTGGCTCGATTGTGCTGATGAGCTCCAACGCCGGCTCGTCGGGAACGCCTGCGTTCAGCGTCTATGGCGCGAGTAAGGCCGCGGTGCGCAATCTGGCGCGCAGCTGGATCCTTGATCTCAAGGACCGGCACATCCGCGTGAACGTCGTCAGCCCGGGACCGACCGAGACGATCGGCCTCACCGACGTCTTCGGCGGCGGAGAGCAGGCGCAGGGCATCAAGGACTATCTCGCCACCCAGATCCCAGTCGGCCGGGTGGGCGCGCCCGAGGAGATCGCCAAGGCCACGCTCTTCCTGGCGTCGGAAGATGCGAGCTTCATCAACGGTGCCGAATTGTTCGTCGACGGCGGCATCACCCAGATCTGAGCCATAGGGCCCGACCGCCCGAGAAATCGGGCGGTCGGCAGCGGATCGCGCTACGCGAAACGGGCACCCCGCCTCTTCCATCAGATAGTGAGCCGGATCAGGTTCGACCGAAAACAGCGGCAATGTCGCGGCCGCGTCGATCGCGCAACGCTGCGCAATTGTAAATCTTCTCCAGCGTCGCGTCGAGGGTGAGTTGATCATCGGCGTTTCCCGCGATGTGCGGCCGGATCGCATCGGCCCACATCCGGGCATCGTCCAACGAGCAGGCGCGATCGGCGAGCCGAATGATGTTGTCCCAGGATGCCCCTTTCAACAGGTCGAGATGTGTAGCGGCCCAAGGCAGCGCGAGGCCTCGCGTGGCTGGGTTTTCGCCCAGGTCGAACAGAGCGTGCCAACGATCGAGCGGAGACAAGCGTGGGTCGCCGAGACGGTCGAGCAGCCATGCTGCTTGCGTCTGCTCGCGGCCCGAGCCGAGCGCATAGGCGAGGACCTCGCGCTCGGTACGATCCTTCGACGATGCCATTCGCTCGAACATGGCCGACATGCGGGCCGCAGGATCCGCAGCGATGAAAGCGGCATAGCCCGATATCTCCAGCCCCGCGCCCAGCGCCTCCGGATGTCCGTTCATCGACGCCTCGGCCGCGTTCGCCAGGACCGCGCGCACATCCGGATCGCTCGCATCGTCGGCGAGCAATCTTTCGAGTCCGATGCGTAGCTGTTGCCGTTCGGCCGTATCTCCAGACCTTGCTCCACTGGCATCCATGCCGATGCGATCGAGCAGCGGCCTGTAGATTGACGTCAGCAGTCGCCGATATCCCGCCTGCTGATCAGGCGGGATGATACCCTGGTGCCACAGCGCCGCGAGACGCCTGCCGGGATCGATCGCAGCCGGTCCGAAGGGATTCTCGGCCATCCGACGCGCCGCTTCGACCAGCAGATCCGGCGCGATCTCGCCCGAGGTGAAACCGGCCCACAGGCTGTCGGTCATCATCAGCGCCTCGGCGGGCGTCAGGCTGGCGGATGTCCCGATCAGTGCCCGCCATTCGTCGCGCGGCAGCGCAAAGCGGTAATAGCCCGTGCCCCCTGCGTTGGGCATCAGCACACGTGCATTCGGAGCCGGGATATTTGCGTGCGTCCCATCGAGCATGATGCAGGCACGCACCGAACCCGTGTGATAGCAGATCGGCACCGTCCATTGCTCGGGCTTAAGCGTGGCGCCAAGCCGGGCATAGCGCGACTGGCTCAGCCGATATCCGGTCGGGGTGTGCTCGAATCGGATGAGCGGCACTCCGGGCTGATCGACAAAACTCCGCAACGCCGGCACGATGCGCGGATCGTGCACGGTGCTGGCGAGCGCTTCGAAGAAGTCGTTCGTGTCGGCATTCCTGTCGGCATAGCGCGAGAGATAATTCTGCAGACCGCGGCGGAACGCATCTTCGCCCATATAGGCCTCGATCATGGCAAGCACCTGCCCGCCCTTGCCGTAGGTGATGTCGTCGAAGAAGGGCTCGCCGTCGTCACCGGCGAGCTGATGAACCGGATGGCTGGCGGAGAGCTCGTCCTGGTCGAGGGCTCTCACCGCCTCTTCGGGCAGTTGCGCACCGATGTGCAGTTCCGGCCGCCAGCGGTCGCCGATGCGATAGCTCATCCAGTTGGCGAAGCTTTCGTTCAGCCAGAGATCGTCCCAGCTTTTGGGCGTGACGAGATCGCCGAACCATTGGTGTGCGAGCTCGTGCGACACGTCGCGGACGAACGCGCTTCGGCTCGCTGCGCTGCTGGGGTCTGTGGGCAGAAGCTCCGACTGGTCGTAGATGATGGCCCCGGCATTCTCCATGGCGCCGACCATTAGCGGCGAGGCGATCTGGTCTAGCTTCGCATAAGGGTAGGATCGGCCCATATAGGCTTCGAGCTGCCGCAGGATCGGCCCTGTCTGAGTGAGGGCTAGTGTCGCGTCGCCCGCCTTCTGCGGCGCGAGGATGCGCAGCGGCAACGTGGTTCGGCGCTGTGCGTCAGGGGTGATGGTTGTCGTCCACGAAGCGAATGGACCGACCGCGAAGGCGAGCAGGTAGGTCGGCAGCGGTTCGGTCGTGGCGAAGACATGACGCACCAGCGCTCCGGCCGGAGCGTGCGAGCGCTCCGCTGCATTGCTGGCCACGACAAGACCGGGGCGGGTCGTGATCGAAACGGTAAAGGGCGTCTTGTTGCCCGGCCGATCGAAACCCGGGAAGACACGCCGCGCATATTTGGTCTCCAGATGCGACCACACGTACCAGCGATGATCGATATCGAGGCGGTTTAGCCCCGCCAAGCTGTCGCCCACCGACCCTTGGTAATCGAGCACCAAAGTCGCCCGGCCTGCCATGCCCGCCTTCTGGAGATCGAGCCGGGCATGACCATCGCCGTCCGTTTCGCGGTATGTCGCTGGCGTTTCGGCGCCCGCCTGTCGCAGAACAGCGCGGGTGACCCGCAGCCCCTGGCCATCGAGCGATATGCTGTCGGACGCCTTGGGCAATTCGACATTGATTTCGACGTGGCCGGTAAAGCGAGGCTGTTCGGGCAATACGGTCAGGTCGAGACGGTAAGCCAGCGGACGGACGATGCTCGGCGATTGCGCTTTCGCTGTCGCGGGTGGCGAACCAAGAACGGCCGTCGTCAGCAACGCCGCGCGAAGAAGCGTATTCATGTCGGATCGACTCCAGGAATGTCAGCAGAAAGACGCCAGCCAGCAGCCGCAACAGCGTCGGCTGCCGCCCTACGGTCTTTTGGTTGTGCGAGGATCAGATCGTTCGGCGATCAGGCCGGCCGTCGGATAGCGATCAGTTGCGTCCGGTTGTGTCGCTCGGCTCGATCGGTGTCCTGCTCATGGCCCGGCTGTCGCGGGCCATTCCGGCCGCGTCGCGCTGGCTTTCGGCAGCGAAGCCCGACAAGTCAGCTGAATTGACCTGCATGTCTCCCCGTGCGCGATCGAAGTCATGGACTGCGGGTGCGAACCAGCCTGAAAGATCGCGCATCGCGTTCGGCGGAGCGGCCTGCGCCGTCGCCGTGAGTACCCCGCCAGCCACGACCAGGGCCAAGGCGCCGCCCATACCCGTGATCCGCCGCCCGATGCCAAAACCCGGGTGCATCATCGTTACGATGCGCTTGCGGACTTCATCTTTATGACTGAGAGCGCAGGCCACGGTGGTGAGCGGTGCCGATGCCGATTTCAGCAGTGCGCTGCCGTAGGTCTGTCGATCGCCGCTCTGCGCGTCTCGAGACAGAACCGTGGCGTCGCAGGCGAGCTCCTGATCGGCTCGGAAGCGGCGATAGGCGATATGGGCGAGCGGGTTCCACCAATGTGCCGCGACGAAGGCAAGCGCCAGGAAATTGGCGAGTATATCCCGGCGATCGTGATGGGCGCCCTCGTGCAGCAATGCCATGCGCCGCTCTTCGCTGGTGTAACGATCCACGAAATCCAGAGGCAGCAGGATTCTCCTGGCGATCACGCCTGTCGCCATCGGACCGGTCACCGCCGGCGACACGAGCACGTCGACGCCACATTCGGATGTCAGCCGCGTCGCGCCCTTGAGCGCGCGGGCAAGGAAGACCCGGTAACGCACTATCTGCCAGAAGAACCAGCCAGCCGCACCGCAAGCCCAAGCGAGACCGACCACCACCATGATATCGGCTCCGCCAGCCGCCGTCCCAGCGGTTACGGCCTGCGCGGCAATGGCCTTCGGCAGCGGCGCGAACGGAATCGGCAGCGGGGGCAATAGCATGCGCGTCGCTGGCAGTGCCCAAAGCGAATAGGCGATCTTTGGACCGAAGGTGCGGAGCACCGGACCCCGCAGCACCAGAACCAGGGAAAGCAAGAGGGAGGTGGCAAGCAGCGATGCGAACAACCAGTGCGTCACGAGCCCATTCCCTTCAGCAGCGCTCGCAGTTCATCGACGTCGTCTTGGCTCAGGCCGTTTTCGGCGAGCTGCGCGACGAACGGCGCCGCGCGTCCGCCGAACAACCGATCCACCAACTTGCGACCTTCGTTCCGAGCATAGGTCTCGCGCGCCACGACCGGACTGTAGAGGTAGCGCCGCCCTTCTTCCTCGTGGCGTAGCACGCCCTTAGCTTCCAGGCGGCTCAGCATCGTCTTGACGGTGCTCTGGCTCCAAGCGCGCGCCGGATCGACACGGTCGGTGACCTCGCTCACCGTGACCGGCGCATCGGAACTCCAGAGGACCTGCATGATCTCCAGCTCTGCTTCGCTTATGCGCTCCGTCACAACGCGGACTCCGTCTGTTACAAATGTCGCCGATCCTATGACGACTACATTTGTAGCCGTCAAGGTGCCTTACGACGTTGATCTCGATGGATTCAGGTTCTGTGTGGAAAAAGCCGTGACCCTTGGAGGTGCAACATTCGATGGCTGGGCCATCGAGATAGCTGCGGCGGCAAAAATTTGAGCAGAGCTGCCCATCGGCAAGGCGCCAGAGCCGGTCATTCCCGAGCTTGCCAGCCCTCCCTGACTCCAGCCGGTCTGGTTTCCCGCCTACTGCTAGCATCACCACCTACAAGAAACGTCGCCGGTTAGGAAAATTCTGCCGATAGCGCGCAATGGCGCTAAGGCCGGTTCTGGCACGGCGGGACAGACAGTCGCTTGCCCGAGGACGCAGTGGAAGGGGAGGATTTGCGGTATTAGCCGGTCATTGATCGCAAAGCAGTCCTCCAGAGCCTCAGGGAAATGATGACCGCTGCGGAACACGCGCTATAGTGTCCTCAGGTTGGAGGTGTTGCGTTGATCGAAGCCGGTCTGGATGTCGATGCGACGACGGAGCTCGCAATCGCCTTCATGGCGCACCGATCCCAACTAGGCGCGTTTTTCCGGGTCCATATGGGAAGCGGGCTTGTAGGCGTCGACGTCGAAGACGTGCTTCAGGAGCTTTGGCTGCGCTGCTGTCGAACGGACACCGCCGGCATCTCCAATCCACGGTCCTACCTGTTCCGCATGGGGCATAACCTGGTCCTCAACCTTGCCCGGGAGGCCGCGCGTGGGCGCGTCCGCGATGCGGAGTGGGGCTACATCAACAATCGAGACAAGGATGCGGTCGAGCAGCCATCGGCCGAGCGTCGGTTGCTGGCCCACGAGCAACTGGCGCTGGTCGACGATATCTTGCTGAACCTTGGACATCGCGCCGCGACCGTCTTTCGCAGGTACCGCATCGACGGGTTCGATCAGCGCCGGATCGCGGAGGAGCTCGGCGTCAGCCTCAGCACCGTGGAAAAGGATTTACGTAAGGCCTATGACGCGCTGCTGGCGCTGGGGAGCAACCGTGATGAGGTTTAATCCCCTCGACGGTGTCCTGTCTCCGGAGAGACTATGATGAATCCGGCGATCAGCGCAGCGGCGCGAGAATGGGTAATACGCACCCAACATCCTGAGTTCGAGGACTGGGACGGGCTGGGCTCGTGGATGTCGAAGGACGTTCGCCACGCGGACGAGTTCAACCGGCTCAGTCTGCTCGATCAGGATATTGCCGAGGCTGTCGCGGCCTCGCCACCGCCCCGAGGCGAGGTTGTCGCGCTGAGGCCGCCGACGCGGTTTGGCTGGCGCGGCTGGGCGCTTGCCGCCAGCTTCGTGCTGGTCGCGGTGCCGACGGGCTTGTTCATCCGGCATGGAAACGTCGGATCACAGCCAGCTCGCGCGGTCGCGGTCGTCACGCGGCCCGGCGAAACCCGGACCCTTGCGTTGCCGGACGGGACGAGCATCGCCGTAGCCGGAGGATCGAGCCTCACCATCGACAAGGCCGCGCGGCACGTCGAGATGGACCGGGGTCTTGCGACCTTCAGCGTCGTGCACGACGCCGCCCGTCCGTTTGCGGTGACGGTGGGCGCTGTCACCGTGACCGATGTCGGAACCGTGTTCGAGATCAGGCGCCGGAACGACGAGAGCATGGTCAGCGTCGGGAAGGGTGAAGTGCGCGTCGAGAGCCGCGACGATCGACCGGTCCGGCTGGTTGCCGGGCAGCAGTTCCGCCTTTCTTCCCGGGAGACATCGGAAACGGGTACGATGAGCGATGGCTCCGTCGGTCAATGGCAGCGCGGAGTTCTGGAGTATGACGGCGCGACGATTGCCGAGATTGCTGCCGATATCCAGGATCTCACCGGCGTTCAGGTGAGCGCGTCACGCGCGGTCGCGAACCGGCGCTTTGCCGGCACGATCACGCTGGCGGGGGATCCGGGCCGGGCACTCCAGCATGTCGCGCCGCTACTTGGTGTGACGCCACGGCGGCATGGCGACGCGTGGACTCTGGAACCGCCGTCGAATGCGATCGGGCGCTAAGTTTGTTCCTGTCCTGTTGATGCTAGCCGGCGCCGCGCGCGCCGGTACTCCAGCGACGCAACTTGACTTGCCGGCCGGACCTCTCTCGAGAGCTTTGGCTGCACTGGCCGCGCAGGACGGGACGAGTGTCGGAGTCACGGATGCGGGCCTGCTGAAGATACCGCTACCGCCGCTCAGCCTGCGGGGCTCGGCTGACGGAATGCTCAGGCAACTCATCCGGTGCGCGCATCTGATCGGATCGCGTATTGGGCCGGGGCTCTGGCGCATCGCACGACCGTCGCCTGGCCGCGACCGACGCGGGGGCACGGCGCGGTCCCCAGTGTCCGTCGGTGAGATCGTCGTGAGGGCTTCCAAACGCGACGAGACGCTCGCCAGATATCCGGCCGAAGTGTTCGTCATCGCCGCAGCGGACCTCGGTCGCTATGCGCTGGCCCCGAACACCGATGCGCTCACCGGGCAGGTTCCGCTCCTGCTGTCCACCGACTGGGGAGGGGGACGCGACAAGCTGTTCCTGCGCGGCATCGCCGACAGCAGCTTCACGGGCTCGAGCCCCGCGTTGATTGGACAATATTTCGGCGACCAGCGTCTGACATACAGCGCCCCTGATCCAGACCTGCGCCTCTTCGACGTCGCCGAGGTCGAGGTGCTCGCGGGCCCCCAGGGCACGCTCTACGGCGCCGGGTCGCTGGGTGGGATCATCCGGATCGAGCCCAATGCACCGGCGTTCGATCGGGTCTCGGGCGCGGCTTGGCTCGGATTATCCGATACCGCCCACGGCGGCGCCGGTGACGATCTCGGGGGCGTGGTCAACATCCCGCTCGTCTACGGCCGGCTGGCGCTGCGCGCGGTCGGCTATGCGGCGAGCGACGCCGGCTATATCGACGACACCGGCCGTGAGCTGAAGAACGTCAATCGATCGCAGACGCGCGGCGGCCGGCTGGCACTGCGCTGGATGCCGGTCGACAGGTGGACCATCGACGCGACCGGCATAGCGCAGCGGATCGACAACCGGGACGCGCCGTACGAGGCAGCCGACGGCCCGGCACTTTCGCGCTCCAGCCCGTTTGCCCAGCCGTCCTACAATCTGTTCCTCTCCGCCAGCGTCGTCGTCGCGGGAAGGGTAGGGGCGCTCTCGATCCACTCGACAACCGGGATCGTGCACCAGTCGCTCGGCGAGCGTTTCGAGGTACTGTTGCCGGCGAGCGGCGCCAACCTGTTCGACGAGAAGGAACATACCGACCTTATATCCCAGGAATTGCGCATCTCCGGCTCTTCGCCGCTCGCGGACTGGGTTGTGGGGGCAAGCTTTCTCCACTCGAAGGATGATGAGCGTCGCGCCTATGGGCGGCCGGAAAAGCTGACCTCGCTGGCGATGCTTCAGCAGCAGACCTCCGAGGCCAATGTCTACGCGCAGGCGACGCGACGCCTGGTTGACGCGCTTTTCGTCACTCTGGGCGGACGGTACGATTTCGATCACCTGTCGGGCGACACGGTCAACCATTCGTCTCCGTTCAACGTGCTCATCGACAGGCGGCTGCGATCGACCAGTGACGAGGGTCGTTTCACGCCGTCCGTCGCCCTCTCTTATGCGCCAACATCGAAGCTGTTGACCTTCCTCCGCTACGAAACCGGTTTCCGTCCGGGAGGGCTCACGCTCGGCACGCAGGGCCCGCAATATGCGGGCGACCATTTGGGAACTGCCGAACTGGGGGTGAGATACGGCGTCGCCGGCAGGGATTCCGTGGCATTTTCCCTCGCCGGGGCCGCGACCCGCTGGCGCAATATTCAGGCCGATATTCTCGACGGCATCGGCGTGCCGGCTGTTGCCAATATCGGCAACGGACATGTCGCGACGGTGGACGCCACGCTGGACCTTCGCATCGTCCCGGAGGTGGTTCTCCACGCTGCCGGCTTCCTTGCCCGCAGCAGGCTTCACCCTTCGGGTGTCCTCCTCGGCGGAGACAACGACACCGTTCTTCCCAACGTCGCCGGCAATGGCGCAAGCATCGCCCTCGACTATGCGCATCGCGATCTGGAGGGTCGGGCGTGGCGCGGCGGGCTGCGCGTCCAGCATGTCGGGCCATCGATCCTCGGTGTCGGGAGCCTCGTGTCCGGCAAGCAGGGCAACTATATGACGGTCGCGCTCGAGGCAGGCCTGACCGTCCACCGGATCGCCTTCACGCTCGACATCACCAATCTGCTGGACAGCCGTGCGCCCGCGTTCGATGTTGGGACGCCGTTTGCATCGTTCCTCCAGCACGACGTCACGCCGCTGCGCCCCCGGACGGCGCGATTGGGCATGCATTACAGCTTCTAGCGAAATTTCTGTCGAACCGGTTACGGTTCGCGTGCGCGCCCGGTGTCCTTCCCTCAGATAACCATATTTGGGGGCTGTTCCATGAATGAACGCTACATCGCACGTGTTCCCGCATCGCGTCTCGGTTCCCGTTTCAGGTTCGGTACCGCTCTCGGGGGCGGCGTTGCCGCGATGCTGCTTCTGGTTCCGGCCGCGTCCGCCAGCGCCGGCTCTTCCTATCAGTTGGCCGCCCCGCATTTCAGCGTTCCCGCGCCGAAATCTGCAGCCCTGCCGGTCGATCTGACGATCCGTGCTGCCGAGGCCAGCCGCTTCTCCGCCAGTCCAGTCGCCAAAGACACGATCGATCGCGCCACCGTCGGTCCCGTAGCGATCGGTCAAACGGCGCCCACGCAGAAGGGCGAGCCGTTTCTTTGGCTCGGCAACGACCATGATCCCGTGTTGAACAAGGCGAAGGCGGGGATTTCTTCGCTCCTTTCCGCGTCCCGAGCCGCCCGTGCGATCGAACCGCAGGATCTCACCGTCCGCCCGGCGGTGCGCGCGTCGACGGCACCTCAGGGCTCCGGCGATGTCAGCGTCACCTATGGGGACGTCACGACGAGCGGGGACTATGCGCCCGGCATTTCCATCTCGTCGCCCGGCGGTCTCACGATCGCGGCCGGGACCGTGACGACCAGCGGAAGCTATTCCGACGGCATCGACGCGAATGCGACCGGCCCCCTTTCTATCGACGTGACGGGCATACGTACGACGGGTGATAACTCTACAGGTATCTATGCGACGGCCGGCGGGGACATCAGCATCACGGCCGGCTCGATCTACGACAGTGGCGCCAATGCGAAGGGCATTCGCGCGATTTCCACCAACGGTGACGTCACGATCGACGTCGGCAGCATATCGACCGTCGCCCCCAGGGCGACTATGGGCATCTATGCGGTCGGCCATGATGTAGACATCACGGCAGGTTCGGTATCCGCGTTCGAGTCGAACCGCGTTCCGGCCGTCGGCATCTATGCAGGCGGCATCGGCGCGGACGCCGACGTCAAGGTGACCGTCAATGATTATGTCTATGCTCATGGCGCACGCGCGCAGGGCGTCGTCGTGGGTTCGGGCGGCACCGCCGAAGTTACCAATAACGGCTATATCGGTGTCGTCGAATATCCCGGCGAGAAATCCAACGGGGGAGCGATTAATGTGAATGCCGGGAGCGGCATCACGATCACCAACAACGGAAGGATCAATTCAGGTGTCAACGGGATCGTGGCGCATTCCACGTCGGGCGACATCGCCATTTCGTCCGACGGCAAAGTGAATGCCTATCAGAACGGCATCTATGCATCCACGATCAGCTACGTGCCCGACGGCGGCTATACGCAGAACGGAAACTACTACACCACGTACAAGCGTGTGGCCGGCGGTTCGGTGTCGATCGACGCCAACCAAGTCAGCGGTGGGGGCTCCATCGGCCGGGCGATCTTTGCCGCCGGAACCAGTGTCGATATTTCGATAAACGGCAGCGTTTCGAACCCGGGGTTCGATGACGCTGTGGTTGCCCTCGGCTATGCGGGCAGCGTCTCGATCCACAATCAGGGTGCGATCTCGGCCACTGCCGGCAGGGGGATCGATGCCGAGGCCTACGGCGACGTGACGATCAACGGCACCGGATCCGTTGACGCGCCCAAGATCGCGATTGCGGCGCTCAGCATCGGCGGCTCGGTCTCCATTACCCAAGGCGACATCAGCGGCAGCATCAACGCCGAGGCGGATGCTTTGCCGACGGGGCCGGCGCTTGGAGACCCGAGCAAGTCCGTGTCGATCGACGTCGGCAACGTGACGAGCAGCGCGACCAAGGACAGCGCCATCGTGGCGCTCAACCAGAATTATTATGGCAGCGTTTCGATCAAGGCCGGCGACGTCAAGGCCTATGGCGACTATTCGGCGGCTGCCGTGGCGATCGCCCCTGCCGGCACCGTTGATGTCACCGCCAATTCGGTGGCGACCAAAGGTCTCGGCGCGACGGCCATCGCCGTATATTCCGCAGCGACCGTCGGAATCAACGTTGGCAGCGTGACCACAGCCAACAACAATGCAAGCGGTATCGAGGTCGTCGGCGTGACCGGCTTGGCCGGCGGCAAGGTCGACGTCGAGGCCGGCAGCGTGACCACCTTCGGCAACAATTCTGCCGGCCTGCTCGTGGAGAGCGATTCGAATATCGCGATCAACGCCGGTTCTATCGCAACCGCGGGGAGCGGCTCGCTGGGCCTTTATGCCGCGGCTATCGGCGATGCGAATCTCGATGTCACGACTGGCACGATCACGACGACCGGCGACCATGCTTCCGGAATACTGACGCGTGGCCAGACCGGGGCGATTAATGTCGCTTCCGGCACGATCGCGACGAGCGGTACCAACTCCGCGGGTATCGTCACTCTCGCTTATGGCGGACCGGTCAGCATCAAGTCGACCTCGATCACGACGAGCGGCGGCGGTGCGGTCGGCATCGTCGATTACACGTTTGGCGCCTCGACCAACGTGACGGCCGGTTCCGTGACCACGAGCGGCATCAAGGCGACAGGCCTGATCGTGGAAGGCGACACAGGCGTCACAATCAACGCCGATACGGTCAAGACGTCCGGTGATAACGCCAGTGGCATCGTCGCGCGCGCGGGCGGGGCGGGCACAGATGGAACTTATTATAGCGGCAACTTGAGCGTCACGGCGAGCAACGTGACGGTCAGCGGCTCGCAGAGCGCCGGCATCGATGTGGCCACCGCCGGGAGCGATAGCACCACCGCGTCCGACGTCGCCGTCAAGGCGGGGACCGTCACCGCAAGCGGCGATTTCGACGTCGGGATCGTCTCGAGCAACAACAACGGCTCGACCAAGATCGATGCCGGCACCATCAATGCTCTCGGGCGGCGCGGCATCGGCATCTATGCCGACGCGTCCGGCGATGTCGCGATCTCCGCGCAGAATATCGCTGCAAGCGCCGGCGACATTCTGGTCCGCACCAATGCCGGCCAGTTCGGTGACGGCAACGTATCCATCGACCTGACCGGCAAGATCACCTCGGCGGGGCAGACCGAGGATCTCTTCCCCGATGCGGCGGTCGCGGTAATCAACCAGTCGGGCACGACCGCGATCAACGTGAGCGGCACCGGCTCTATTTCCGCTGCCGGCGATGCGATCGAGGTGCAGAGCGGGGGCAGTATCGTAAAGATCGCCAATGCCGGCACGATTGAGGCCGGCGGCGGCTATGCCGTCGATGTCTCGGGCGTGGTGAGCTACGTCGCGCCCGACCCGACGCCGATCGTCACCGGCACTCCGTCGACCCAGATCGCGAACCAAGGCAAATTGATCGGCTCGGTCCGGTTGTCGGGCGGCGATGACCTGCTCACCAACAGCGGCACGTGGGCGGTCGGCAAGGACAGCGACTTCGGCGGCGGCAACGACCTCGTCGTGAACAGCGGTACCCTGCTGGTCACCCCGGGCACCACGCCCGGAAACGTCGCCATGCTGGGTCTGGAGGCTTTCCAGAATACGGGCGGTCTGGTCGATCTGCGCAACGGCGTGGCGGGCGACACGCTGACCCTGCCGGGCACCTATGTCGGCACGAACGGCGCGAAGTTGGGGCTCGACGTCGGCGCGAACGGTACGGCGGACAAGCTGGTCGTGGGCGGCGCCGCGACCGGTTCGACCACCATCCTGATCAACGGCAGCGCGGCGAACGCCACGCTCCTGTCGAAACCGGTGACGCTGGTGCAGGCGGGTGCTGGCACGTCGGCGACGGCGTTCAGCATTGCTGGCAATGACGTGGGCTTCGTGCGCTACGGCCTTGGCTTCGATGCCGGAACGAACAGCTTCCAGCTGACGGCCACGGCGGGATCGGCGGTCAGCCGTCTCGCCAAGGTGACGCAGGCCGCGCAGTCGATCTGGCAGCAGTCGGCGGATGCGTGGAGCTCCCACATGGCGGAACTCCGTGATGGTGGCGGTGCCGGCCGGTGTCTCTGGGGCCAGGCCTATGGCAAGGTGGACACGCTGCATCAGAATGTGAGCAGCGACAATGTCGGCTACCGGCAGGATTATTACGGCTTCCAGGCCGGGTTGGATCTTGCCGGCAAGCAGTCGGAAGATGGCCGGGGCGTCGTCTTCGGCCTCACCGGCGGCTACCTATCGAGCCACGTCAACTTCCGCGCCGGGCCCGAGCGATTGCGCTTCGACACCGAGAATGTCGGTGGCTATGCGAGTGTCCGCGTCGGGCCGCTCTTTGCCAACCTGCTGGGCCAGTATGACCATTACCGGATCGATACCTTCAACGGCGTCGAGCATTGGAACGACAGCTTCAACGGCAACGGCTATGGCGCACAGGGTGAAGTTGGTGCGCGGTTCGGTGGCGACGGCTTCTTCGCCGAACCGGTCGCGACCCTCAGCTGGACGAAGACTGATATTGGCACGCTGCACGCGCTCGGCCAATCGATCGACTTCGGCAATGGCAGCGCGCTCACCGGCAAGCTCGGCCTCCGCCTCGGCGGTACGTCGGACATGGGCAAGGGCGGCAAGGCGGTCTTCTACGCCCGTGCAGCCTGGGTGCACAGCTTTCATGGTGATGGTTCCGCGCTGCTCGAGAGCGGCGGTACCTCGGATGGCGTCACGACCGCGAAGCTCGGTGACTATGGCGAGGGTTCGATCGGCGTAAACCTGCTCACCTCAGGACGGCTCTCGGGCTTCATCGAAGGCGATGCTGACGTCGGCAAGTCCTACAAGGGCGGCGGCGGCCGCGTGGGCATCCGCTTCAAACTCTGATCCTCAATCCTGGGAGGCGCCTGCGAGGGCGCCTCCCGATCCTTTCAGGCAGGTTCCATGTCGAACGCGAACGAGACGCCCGAATATACCGCCCCCCAGCCGACCACCGGACAGGCATTCGCTCCTGGGGAAAGACCGGCGGCCGCCGCGCCCGGCACCACCGGCATCTCCGTCTCGCGCGGGTTCAATGGCTGGATCCAGGCGCATAAACTGAGCCTCGCCTTCACCTCCTACCAGAGCGGCCAGCTATTCCTGGTGGGGTCGCATCCCAACGGGACTGTCTCCTTCGATCAGCAGAATTTCACGCGCGCGATGGGCGTGTGCTGGTCGTCCGGTCGGCTCTATCTCGGATCGCTCTTTCAGCTCTGGCGGCTCGAGAATATGCTGAAGCCCGGCGAAATCGGGAACAAGGCCTTCGATGCGGTTCTCGTGCCACGAAACGGCCAGACCATCGGCGATGTCGATATCCACGAGGTCGGGGTCGATGCCGAAGGGCGCGTGATCTTCGTCAACACCAAATATAGCTGCCTCTGCACCCTTGATCTGACCCACAGCTTCAGGCCGATCTGGAAGCCGAACTTCATCTCGAAGCTAGCACCCGAGGATCGCTGTCATCTGAACGGCCTCGCGATGGACGAGGGCAGGCCCCGCTACGTGACGGCGGTCAGCCGGTCTGACGTGGTCTCGGGATGGCGGGAGCGCCGCCACGAGGGCGGCGTCCTCATCGACGTCGAAAGCGGGCTGATCATCACCAACCAGCTCTCCATGCCGCACTCGCCCCGCGTCGTAGGCGGTCAGGTCTATGCGCTCGACAGTGGGCGCGGGCAGATCATCCGTATTGACCCCGCGACCGGAGCGAAGACCGACATCGCCTTCTGCCCGGGTTTCCTGCGCGGGCTTGCGATCCACGACGGCCACGCCATTGTCACTCTGTCGAAGCCGCGCAACGGCACCTTCAACGGCCTGTTGCTCGATGGAGCGTTACGCGAACGTGACGCCGATCCCTGGTGCGGCATCCTGATCGTCAATCTCTCCACTGGCGACATCGTCGAATGGATCCGGCTCGAGGGGCATATCACGGAGCTGTTCGACGTCGCCGCCATTCCGGGGGTGCGGTGCCCGATGGCGTTGGGGCCCAATACGGTCGAAATTCAGAACAGCATCTCTTTCGCACCGCTCGGCGAGCTGCCGACGGCCGCGGCAGCCTAAATTCGGACACTGAACCCATGAAGCTGATTGCCTTCTTCGCGCTTTCGATCGCCCCATTTCATCCGTTCGCCGCCCAGGCGAACGTTCCGTCACAGCCGACTTCGGGCCTCGGCGGCACGCCGGTCGCAGGCCTTTGCATGCTGTCGCGGCCGGCCGTGTTCGCCAATTCCAAAGTCGGTGTCGCGGCGAGCGCGCGTCTCAAGGAATTGACGCAGCAGGCCGATGCCGAGCTCGCTCCTGATCGCAAGGCGCTTGAGGTCGAGCGCCAGGCTCTTGCCGATCAAGAGGCCAAGCTCAGTGCGTCCAACCGGCAGGCGTGGGCACAGGTAGGGGCGCCGGTCGGTGATCAATCCGCGCATGTGATTGCGACGGGAACCAGCAAGGCCAGCGGCAGGCAATTCAATTTAGCCGTCGCATTCGAGCCATCGCCGAACGGCGGTCCGGGGATAGCTCAATCGACCTTCCACCATTTCGCCGACTTCAACTGGGATCCAGCGAAGGGATGCCCAAGCTTCGCCGATGAGACGCCCGGCACGGGGCTTGCGCAATCGCTCGAGGCTCAGCGGTCGATACGCCGTTACGTTCAGAACCTCGCTTTGTGGTTGGCCGGTCGCGAGCGATTTGAAGACGGCAAGGGTCACCTTGACCAGCAGTTGGACGAAGCGCTCGACGAAACCTTTCCCGCAAGCGACCCACCGGCGGTCGGTTACCGATAGGCTTATGGCCGTCAAACAAACCTGAACTGGTCATCCCCGAGATCGATGGCTTCCGGGAAGCGCGCATCTCTAACCGGTCCAATCACAGGTTTGGAGATGAACTGCGTCCCGGCGTAGATAGGCTCGAGCAGGTGGCAATGGGCCGCCGGGTTGGAGGGGGGCGGCGATCATGTCGGGACATGCTTGGGATCGGGTGCCGATCGACGCGCAGAGCATCGAGGCACCGTTGTCGCAGTCCGCGATCTTCCTCGTGGTCGGCGTGAACGAAGGGGAGGAGCCCTCGACAAAGTGCGAGACACCCTCGGCGGGCTCGATGATCTCGTGAAGACCGTGGGCTTCCGTGATCTCTCCGCCCGCTTGTCCTGCATCGCGGGGATCGGCAGCGATCTGCGGGATCGCCTGGGCGAGCCGAAGAAACCACGCGAGCTCGAACCTTTCGCTCCAATAGAGAGCCAACCCCACCGCGCCCCGGCGACCCCGGGCGACATCCTCTTCCACATCCGTGCCGAGCGCCCAGACATCTGCTTTGAGTTCGAGCGGATCCTGCTTCAGACCCTCGGCCCCGCGGTGACGATGATCGACGAAGTTTCAGGGTTCCGCTATTTCGACGCGCGCGACCTGCCCGGCTTCGTTGATGGAACCGCTAATCCGGCCGGTCACGAGATTGCCGATTCCGCGCTCGTCGGGAAGGAGGATGCCGAGTTCGTCGGCGGTAGCTATGTCGTAGTACAGAAATATCTGCATGATCTTGCAGCCTGGAACCGGACGTCCACGACCCAGCAGGAGGAGGTCATCGGTCGCACCAAGGTCGACAATATCGAGCTCGATTACGATGCCGCAGCGCGCAAGTCGCACAAGACGCTCGCCACGATCGTCGATGCGGACGGCAACGAACATGACATCCTGCGCGACAACATGCCGTTCGGCCGCGCTGGCCATGGCGAGTTCGGTACGTATTTCATCGGCTATACCCGACATCTGTGGGTGATCGAGAAAATGCTGGAACGCATGTTCATAGGCGAGCCAAGGGGCGCATATGATCGGATCCTGGATTTCTCCACCGCGCATACCGGGACGACCTTCTTCGCTCCGTCGCGATCGACGCTGGCGAAGCTCGCAAGCAATGGCCAACGCGCCGGTTTGGCGTGAGTTGCCCATCGGCCCAGCGCCAATGCCAGACATTCCCGGCAAAACGATCGTTTGCCAACTGCCGACAGTCCGGTCTTGAAGCGTCGGAGGCCAAGAGGTCGGGGATACCGTTATCGGTCGAGACTTGATCGTCGATTTATGAAACCGACCTTTAAACTATGCGACCGGGCGAGAGCGAAGCCGACGAGATCGGTCAGCGCATGGGCGCTCATGCAGGCTGGCAGATCGCGGTTCCAAAGATAGAGGACGGTGAGCAGCACCCCGCCGAATGCCACCACCACGAACTGCGACAGGCCCCAGCCGATATGCGCGGCGACGAAGGCGGCGAACGCCACCTTGTTCTCACGACAACCACGAATGACGGCTTCGGCAGTCACCATTAATCCAGCGGGATCGACGCCATGCGCACCGTTGTCGCTTGTTGAATTTGAACGACTGCAGACAGTTGTCAAAGAATCAGCCTGACCGAATTCTGGCTCTGAGCCGATCGGCACTTGGAACTCTAAGCAAGTTTCGATAAATATAGCTCATAGTTAATTTATGACGTAATCGAGTAATTAATATAATATACCGATTCCTAACTTGATAGATTCAAGTGTGCGTATATGACTTAGCCAAATCGCCAAGGATTAGCTGTGACGATATGGCAAACCGCATAACCAATTCAAAGCCCATACCGGCTGCTCAGTATCTCCGGATGTCGACCGAGCACCAGCGATTCTCGCTTGATAATCAACGTGCGGTCAATATGGCTTACGCCGCAGATCACGGTTATGAGATCATAGCTTCATATCAGGACGCCGGTAAAAGCGGACTTACCTTGAAGGCTCGACCAGAACTTAAGCGCCTTCTTGGTGATGTATTGAGCGGCGATGTGGAATATCGCGCAATTTTGGTTCTTGACGTGAGCCGGTGGGGACGGTTTCAAGATGCCGACCAGG
>Ga0207695_10000728_pt1 | contig 63935 bp, 67 predicted proteins | sample KBSC54metaG_FD_184354 | JGI IMG/M metagenome (GOLD analysis project Ga0207695, IMG submission 184354) | Corn rhizosphere microbial communities from Kellogg Biological Station, Michigan, USA - KBS C5-4 metaG (SPAdes) (version 2) | ecosystem: Host-associated > Plants > Roots > Rhizosphere > Soil...
GGTCTATGAGGCGATTTCCAAGGGCGCGGCCCAGTCGTGGCAGATGGACAACCGCTGGAAGACCATGAGCGAGGGCAAGTTCGACTTCGGCTTCGCGGTGGACTGGATGCGCAAGGACCTGGGCCTCGTCCTCGACGAGGCCGGCGCGAACGGCGCGCAGCTCGAGATGACCGCCATGGTCGATGGTTTCTACGCCGAGGTGCAGAAGCTCGGCGGCCGGCGCTGGGACACCTCGAGCCTGGTCGCCAGGCTGGAGACGCCGGCGTGATCCTGGAGACCGAGCGCCTCGTTCTCCATGAACTCACCGCCGAGGACGCGCCCTTCGTCCTGGACCTGCTGATGAGCCGCGGGTTCAGGGAAAACATCGGCGACCGCGGCGTCAGCGACCTGGAGGGCGCGCGGGCCTATATCGACCGCGCCCGCGCGGGCTACGCCGCCAACGGCTTCGGATTGTGGCGCGCGGACGTGAAAGCGACCGGTGAGGCCGCAGGACTGGCGGGCCTCGTCAAGCGCGATGGCCTGGAGCATCCGGACGTGGGTTACGCCTTCCTCGAGGGCTTCTGGGGCCGTGGCTACGCGACCGAGGCCGCCGCCGCCTCGCTTGCCTACGGCCGCGACGTGCTGGGTCTGAAGACCATCGTCGCGATCACCACGCCCACGAACCTTGGCTCCATCGCCGTCTTGATGAAGATCGGCCTTCGGGACGCCGGCCAGATCCGGGTGCCCGGCTACAGCGTCGACAGCGCCTATTTCACCACCGACCCGGCATGACCATCACCACCCGACGGATCGCCGCCAACGGCTTCAACTTCGCGGTGGACGAGGCGGGCGAAGGCGACCGCCTGGCGCTCTGCCTGCACGGCTTCCCGGAAAGCCGGTTCTCGTGGCGGTATCAGCTGCCGATGCTCGCCGCGATGGGCTACCGCGCCTGGGCCCCGGACCTGCGCGGCTATGGCGAGACCGAGCCCAAGCCGCGTGAGGTCTCGGCCTATCTGATCGACCGGCTGATGGAGGACGTGGCCGCTCTGATCGACGCCAGCGGGGCCAAGTCTGTGACCCTGATCGGCCACGACTGGGGCGCAGGGCTGGCCTGGACCTTCGCCGCCAACCAGGTGCGTCCGCTGGAGCGGCTGGTGATCATGAACGTGCCGCACCCGGCGGTGATGAGCGCTCACCTGCGCCGTTCCTGGGCCCAGCTCCGCAAGAGTTGGTACATGTTCTTCTTTCAGCTTCCCGGCCTGCCGGAGCAGACGATGACCGCCAGGGACGCGCGGGCCGTGCGTCAGGCCTTCCACGGCATGGCGGTCGACAAGACCAACTTCACCACCGACGTCCTCGACCGCTACGCCTGGGACGCCCAGCGCCCCGGCGCCATGACCGGCATGGTCAACTGGTACCGCGCGGCATGGCGACTGCGAGGCAGGCTCGCCGGGCCCTGGCCGGTGATCGAGACGCCGACCCTGATCGTCTGGGGCGAGGAAGACGCCGCCCTGGGGATCGAACTCCTCGACGGAACCGACGCCTACGTCCGCGACCTGACTGTGGAGCGGCTGCCGAACGTCTCGCACTGGGTGCAGCAAGAGGCTCCGGCGAAGGTCAACGCGATCCTCGCCGCATGGCTCGCCGCGCCGCGATAGGGCGCGAACGACCTGACCGGCGTCTTCGTAGGCGCCGCGGAGATCAACCGGCCCGATCTAGGACCGCGCCCGTGCTCTGACCTGGCGTTCCCGTCGGGGGCGCGGTGCAGCGCGGGCAAGTCTGCGTTCCGCCGAGTATCCCGGCCAATTGCAGCTCGCTGCGGGCCGCGGAATGGCCGCCGGTCCGATCGAGGATCGGTGCGGTCGAGCCGGATGTGCCCGTCCCGCCGGTGGTCGGGGGCTTTGGCCCGCCGCAGGTGCAGTTGGTCGGGACAACACTCGCCATGCTGGCGCTGGCGGCCATGGCGCTCGCGAAGGCGATCGCAGCCACCTGGATTCGTCTCTTCATTCCAGCCTCCCTCAGGATGCGGCTGCCCGCGGACTGAGCATGCACGCGATCCACAGAAGACAAACACCTTTGCCGTGCACTAAATCGGCGATCATGAGCAGCGGAACGCACAAAACAGCAAGGAGGTCGGGCGTCGAACGATATGGCCGTCCAACGCTGCGCCCTTGAAAACCACCCAACAATCCGCGGGCCTTCACGCGCCCACCGAGAAAGGACTGCGGCCAGTCACGCTCGCTCTTCCGTTCTTCTGATCCGGCGAGCAGGGCGCTCGCCTCGTCGAGCCGCCTTGCCGTTGAGGTGACGGATGACAGCGCCCGTCCCCTCGACGATCATGCGGGCGAGACTTTCCACAAAAGGGCTGCGCGATGGGACGGGAAACGCGGGTTCTGACGGGCGGCATCTACTTCGGCGAGGGCCCGCGCTGGCGGGACGGCCGGCTGTGGTTCAGCGACTTCTACGCTCACGCGGTCATGTCGGTGTCGCTGGCGGGCGACCTTCGCCGGGAATTCGAGATCGACGACCAGCCCTCGGGCCTCGGCTGGATGCCGGACGGATCGATGCTGGTCGTCTCGATGGTGAAACGCCAGGTCCTGCGGCGGACATCCGACGGCGAGATCAGCCTGCACGCCGACCTCTCGGCGATCGCGGGCTTCCACTGCAACGACATGGTCGTGGACGCCGACGGGCGGGCCTATGTGGGCAATTTCGGCTTCGACCTGGACGCCGCCATCGAGAGCCGCGGCGTGGAAAGCGTGTTGGCCGACCATCCGACCGCCAGGCTCGCGTGCGTCTCCCCGGACGGCGCGGTCAGCGTAGCCGCGGGGGACATGCACTTCCCCAACGGGCCGGTGATCACCCCGGACGGCAAGACCCTGATCCTCGGCGAGACCCTGGCCGGCTGCCTGACCGCTTTCGACATAGGTGCGAACGGAAACCTCACGAACCGCCGCGTCTGGGCCTCAATCGCCCCCCGGGTGCCCGACGGCATCTGCCTGGATGCGGAGGGCGCGATCTGGGTCGCCAACCCAATCGCCCCGGAGTGCGTGCGGATCGGCGAGGGCGGGCAGGTCAAGGAGGTCATCGACACCGCCGCGCCCTGCTACGCCTGCATGCTCGGCGGCGATGACGGCCGCACGCTCTTCATGCTGACGGCGTCGAGCTCGAATGCGCATGAAGCGGCGGCCACGCCGAGCGGTCGGATCCTGGTCGCAACGGTCGACGCCCCCCACGCCGGCCGCCCCTAACGATCAACGGAGCCGCGGCAGGATTTGCTCGAGGAGGAGAGGCGCGATCGGGACCGGCAGGGGCGCGGCAGGGTCGATCCACAACAGCGCCTCGATCTCGGCCTGGATGGCGATTTCGCCGCTCGTCTCCACACAGTAGGCCGTCGAACGGACGACGGCGCCGGGCTCGTTCGCCGCCTCGGCCTCGAACCGGCCCAGCAGCTCCGCCGAGACTAGCGTCACCCCAAGCTCCTCGCCGAGTTCCCGGGCCAGCGCCGTCAGGTCGTCCTCGCCAACCTCGCGCTTGCCGCCGGGCAGTATGAACCGCTGCGTACCGCACTTGCGCACGGTGAGCAGCCGGCCGCCGGCGTCGCGGATGACCGCGCCGACGACCTCGATGATCACGCGCCCAGCAACCTCGCCGCGCGCGGCGCAAAATAGGTGATCACGCCGGCCGCCCCGGCGCGTTTGAAGCCGCCCAAGCTTTCCATAATGGCGCGCTCTTCCTCGATCCAGCCGTTCTGCGCCGCGGCCATCAGCATGGCGTACTCGCCGGACACCTGGAAGGCGAAGGTCGGCATGGAAAAGGCATCGACCACCCGGCGGACGATGTCGAGGTAGGGCATCCCCGGCTTGACCATCACCATGTCGGCGCCCTCGGCGATGTCGAGCGCCACTTCGCGCAAGGCCTCGTCGGAATTGGCGCTATCCATCTGGTAGGTCTTCTTGTCGCCCGGATTCTCCACCGAACCTGTACCGAGCTTCCCCGACCCGATCGCCTCGCGGTAGGGGCCGTAGAAGGCCGAGGCGTACTTGGCGGCGTAGGACATGATCATCACGTCCTGCAGGCCCTCAGCCTCGAGCGCCGTGCGCAGCGCCCCGCAGCGCCCATCCATCATGTCCGAGGGCGCGAGGATGTCGCAGCCCGCCCTGGCCTGCATCAGCCCCTGGGCCACCAGCCGCTCGATGGTCTCGTCGTTGAGGATGCGGTTGCCTTCGATCAGGCCGTCGTGGCCGTGGTCGGTGAAGGGGTCGAGCGCCACGTCGCACATGATCCCGACCTCGGGGGCGGCGTCCTTCATGGCCTTGACGGCCTTGGCGATCAGCCCGTTCTCGTCGTGAGCCAGCGAGCCGGCGGCGTCCTTCTTCGCCCCGTCGATGTGCGGAAAGACCGCGATCGCCGGGATGCCCAGCGCGCGCGCCTCCCTGGCCGCGGCGGCGGCCTCCTTCACCGACAGCCGGCTGACGCCGGGCATGGAGGCCACCGGGACCTGGCCCTCGCCTTCGTGGACCACCATCGACCAGATCAGGTCCGAGGGCGTCAGCACGGTTTCGCGGACCAGCCGGCGGACCCAGTCGGCCTGGCGCAGGCGCCTCAGGCGCAGGGCGGGGTAGGCGGCGAGGGGGGCTTTGCTCATTTCCGGGCGTGTGAACCTTCGAAGGTCGCCGTGCAAGCCTCGAAACATTTGACAGGTCGGGGCGCACGGGGCGAGTCACCGCACTTATGGATTTCAACCTCACCGAAGACCAGCGGGCCATCGAGGACGCCGCGCGCGCCTTCGCCGCCGCCGAGCTCGCGCCCCATTCGCACCGCTGGGACGCCGAGAGCCACTTCCCCGTCGACGTGCTGAAGAAGGCCGCCGAACTGGGGTTCGCCGGCCTCTATGTGCAGGAGGACGTAGGCGGCTCGGCGCTGTCCCGCCTCGACGCCTCGATCGTCTTCGAGCAACTGAGCTACGGCGACGTCTCCACCGCGGCCTTCATCTCGATCCACAACATGGCCTCGTGGATGATCGACCGGTTCGGCTCTGACGACCTTCGCCATCGCTATCTGCCGCGCCTGACCACCATGGAGCTGATCGCCTCCTACTGCCTGACCGAGCCCGGTTCAGGCTCGGACGCCGCGGCCCTGCAGACCACGGCCAGGAAGGACGGCGATCACTACGTGCTGAACGGCTCGAAGGCCTTCATCTCCGGCGCGGGGACTTCGGACGTCTATGTGGTCATGGTCCGCACGGGCGGGCCGGGCCCCAAGGGCATCTCGGCCCTGGTGGTCGAGAAGGGTACGCCCGGGCTCTCCTTCGGCGCCCAGGAGAAGAAGATGGGCTGGAAGTCGCAGCCCACGGCGCAGGTGAACTTCGACGACTGCCGGGTGCCGGAGGCCAACCGCATCGGCGCCGAGGGCGAGGGGTTCCGTTTCGCCATGGCCGGCCTCGATGGCGGCCGGATCAACATCGCGTCCTGCTCCCTGGGCGGGGCGGGCCTGGCCCTCGACACCGCCAAGAGCCACCTGGAGACGCGGCGGCAGTTCGGCAATCCGTTGAAGGACTTCCAGGGCCTGCAATGGCGCCTGGCGGACATGGCGACCGAGCTGGACGCGGCCCGCCTGATGGTGCGCCGGGCGGCCCATGCGCTGGACCACCGCGACCCCAAGGCCACCCAGTACTGCGCCATGGCCAAGCGGCTCGCCACCGACACCGGCTTCGAGGTCGCCAACCAGGCGCTGCAGCTGCACGGCGGCTATGGCTACCTGGCCGATTTCCCGCTGGAGCGGATCGTGCGCGATCTGCGGGTCCACCAGATCCTCGAGGGCACCAACGAGATCATGCGGGTGATCACCGCCAGGGAGCTGTTCCGGCAATGAGCGACGAACCCGAGGTCCTGACCCACGTCGAGGGCGCGGTCGGCCGGATCACCCTGAACCGGCCTCAGGCGCTGCACGCGCTCACGACCGACATGTGCCGGCTGATGACCGAGGCCCTGGTCGCCTGGATCGACAACCCCGCGGTGCGCCTGGTGCTGATCGACCACGCCGGCGAGCGCGGCTTCTGCGCTGGCGGCGACATCCGCATGTTGGCCGACAGCGGGGCGGGCGACGGGCGCCGGGCGCGGGAGTTCTTCTTCACCGAATACCGGCTGAACGCCCTGCTGCACGACTATCCGAAAACGCTCGTGGCGATCATGGACGGGATCACCATGGGCGGCGGAGTCGGCCTCTCGCGGCCGTGCCGTTTCCGGGTGGCGACGGAGCGGACCACCTTCGCCATGCCGGAGACCGGGATCGGCCTCTTCCCCGACGTCGGCGGCGGCTGGTACCTCTCGCGGATGAGCGACCACATAGGGCTTTGGCTGGCGCTCACCGGGGCGCGGATCAAGGCCGCCGACTGTGAGCTCACGGGCCTGGCCACCGACTATGTGGAGAGCGCCCAGCTGCCTGCGCTGAAGGCCGCGATCGTCGCCGAGCCGAGCGCCATCGAGACCATCCTGACCGAATTCGAGGGCGACGCCGGACGCCCGGCGCTGGCCGCCCATCAGGACCAGATCGCCCGGCTGTTCGCCGGCGACAGCGTCGAGGCGATCTTCGAGGCCCTGGCCGGCGCCGACAGCGACTGGGCGCGCGAGCAGCTCGCGGTGCTCAGGACCAAGTCGCCGCAGACCATGAAGGTGGCCTTCCGCCAACTGAAGCTCGGCGGCGCCATGACCCGGTTCTCCGACAATATGGCCATGGAATACCGCATTGGCGCGCGGGTCGTGCAGCGGCACGACTTCCTGGAAGGGGTGCGCGCGGTGATCGTCGACAAGGACAATGCGCCGAGCTGGGATCCGCCAACTCTGGAGCGGGTGACCGAGGCGATGCTGGACGCCATTTTCGCGCCACTGCCTTCCGTTGAGGAGTGGACGCCTTTACCGTGACGTCAGGCGGATCCGGAACGGACCGCCATCGGGAGGACGACGCATGAAATCCAAGCTCTTTTTGGCTGCAGCCCTGGCCGTGACTGTCACGGCCGGCGGCGCCTACGCCAAGCCGGACGCCAACCAGATGGCCGCCGTGGCCGACAAGGGCCGGCCCGAGGCCGATACCAAGCGCGACGCAGACCGCAAGCCCGCCGAGATGCTGGAATTCGCCGGTGTGAAACAGGGCCAGACAGTGGTCGACCTGATCCCCGGCGGCGGCTATTTCACCCGCATCTTCTCCAAGGCCGTCGGACCCAAGGGTACGGTCTACGCTGTCGGCGGCCCGCCGCGGCCGACGACGGATCCCGCGAAACCTCCGCCGACCCCGGCGCAGGACACCATCGCGGCCGACGCCAACTATTCGAACGTGAAGTCCATCCACGCTCCGCTGGCCGGCGGCCTATCGATCCCCACCAAGGCCGACCTCGTCTGGACCTCGCAGAACTACCACGACGTCAAGAACGTCCCGAACATCGACATGCTGGCCTTCGACAAGGCGATCTTCAATTCGTTGAAGCCCGGCGGCGTCTTCATCGTGCTCGACCACGCGGCCAACGCCGACACCGCCAACGCCACCAGCACCTTGCACCGTGTCGATCCGGCGGTGGTGAAGAAGGAGGTCGAGGCCGCGGGCTTCAAGTACGAGGGCGAGAGCAGCGTGCTGCGCAACCCCGCCGACGACCATACCAAGGGCGTCCGCGACGGGGCGGTCCAAGGCCACACCGACCAGTTCATCTATAAGTTCCGTAAACCTAAGTAAGCGACTGGATTAAGAGGATTATATGACCCGCATCGCCTTCATCGGTCTTGGCAACATGGGCGGCGGCATGGCCGCCAACCAGGCCAAGGCGGGTCATGAGGTCCTGGCCTTCGACCTGTCGAAGGCGGCGCTCGAGAAGGCGGTGGGCGCAGGCTGCGTCGCCGCCGGCTCGGCCGCCGAGGCGGTAAAGGGCGCTGACGCCGTCATCACCATGCTGCCCGCCGGCCAGCATGTGCGGGCGGTCTATCACGATGAGATCGCGCCGAACGCCAAGCCGGGCGCGCTGCTGCTCGACTGCTCGACCATCGATGTGGAAAGCGCCCGCGCGGTGGCGGCGGGCGTCACCAAGCTCGGCTTCCGGTTCGCCGACGCCCCCGTGTCCGGCGGCCAGGCCGGCGCGGAGGCGGGCGCGCTGGCCTTCATGGTGGGCTGCGCAGAGGCTGATTTCGCCGACGTCGAGGCGTTGATCGGGCCCATGGCGCGGGCCGTCATCCGGGCGGGCGACCATGGCGCGGGCCAGGCGGCCAAGATCTGCAACAACATGGTGCTGGGCGCCTCGATGATCGCGGTCTGCGAAGCCTTCGCCCTGGCCGAGAAACTTGGCCTTGAGCCCGAACGGTTCTTCGAGATCGCGTCGAAGTCCTCCGGCCAGTGCTGGAGCCTGACCAGCTACTGTCCATGGCCGGGTCCGGTGCCGGCCGCGCCCTCGAACCGCAACTACGAAGGCGGCTTCGCCACGGCGATGATGCTGAAGGATCTGAAGCTGGCTCAGGAGGCCGCCGCCAAGGCGGGCGCGGCGACCCCGCTCGGCGCGCAGGCCGAGGGACTCTATGCGCTGTTCGACCGGCTGGGCGGCGGCGGCAAGGATTTCTCGGCGATCCTGGAGCTTTTCCGGGGGCATGCGCCGGGCCAGGACTCAGCCTAGGTAACCGCCGTTCACAAAATCTCACGGCGGCATGACTAAAGGTTCATGCCCGCGACCGTCCGACTTATGGACAACATCGGCCATCGGCGCCAAAACCGAAGCCGCATCAGAGGGAACCGGCCGCCCGCGCGAGGTCATCGAACGCGGGACCCGGGACGAAAGACGTCGATGGATTACCGTTCCGCGTTCGCAAGCGCTCTCGAGAAGGTCCGCGCCGAGGGGCGTTACCGGGTGTTCGCCGACCTGAAGCGGCATCGCGGGTCGTTCCCGCGGGCCACCTGGACGCGTCCGGACGGGCAGGCGTCCGAGGTGGTGGTCTGGTGCTCCAACGACTATCTCGGCCAGGGCCAGAACCCGCTGGTCACCGAGGCGATGAAGGCGGCCATCGACGAGGCCGGCGCGGGCTCGGGCGGCACGCGCAACATCTCGGGCACGACGCACTATCACGTGGAGCTGGAGCGCGAGCTGGCCGACCTCCACCGGAAGGAAGCTGCGCTGTTGTTCACCTCCGGCTATGTCTCCAACGAGACCTCGCTGGCGACGGTCTACAAGATCCTGCCCGGGCTGATCATCTTCTCCGATGCGCTGAACCACAATTCGATGATCAGCGGCATCCGCAACGGCAAGGGCGAGCGGCGGATCTTCCGCCATAACGACCTTGCGCACCTGGAGGCGTTGCTGGCCGAGGCCGATCCGGCGGCGCCCAAGCTGATCGCCTTCGAGAGCGTCTATTCCATGGACGGCGACGTGGCCGACCTGCCGGCCACCGTGGCGCTGGCGAAGAAGTACGGCGCCATGACCTACCTCGACGAGGTGCACGCGGTGGGCATGTATGGCCCGAGGGGCGCAGGGGTGGCCGAGCGCGACGGGGTGATGGGCGAGATCGACATCATCGAGGGCACGCTGGGCAAGGCCTTCGGGGTGATGGGCGGCTACATCGCCTGCGACGCGGTGATCGCCGACGCGATCCGGAGCTACGCCGACGGCTTCATCTTCACCACCTCGATCCCGCCGGCGCTGGCGGCCGGGGCGGTGGCCTCGATCCGCTACCTCAAGGCGCACAACGAGATCCGCATCGCCCACCAGGAGCGCGCCGCCTCGCTGAAGGCGCGCCTGCTCAAGGCCGGCCTGCCGGTGATGCCGAGCGTCTGCCACATCGTGCCCGTGCTGGTGGGCGACGCGGTGCACTGCAAGATGATCAGCGACATCCTGCTGGAAGAGCACGGCATCTACGTCCAGCCGATCAACTACCCCACCGTGCCGCGCGGGACCGAGCGTCTGCGCTTCACCCCGTCCCCCGCCCACACCGACGAGATGATGGACAAGCTCGTCGCCGCCCTGGAGACGCTGTGGGTCCACTGCAACATCCAGCGCGTCGGCGGCGTCGCGGCCTAGCGGCGCTTCAGGTATCGATCGAGGAAGGTCACCGTGTCGGTCACGGCGCGTTCGAACGCCTCGCCCTCCAGGATGTGGTCGTGGCTGGGGTAGAGCCGAAGTTCGGCCCGGCCGCCCAGCGCCCGGACCTTGTCCGCCAGGCCTTCCGCCTCCTTGAGGCTGACCTCCGGGTCCTCCGTCGCGTGCACGATCAAGGTTGGCGGGGCGTAGTGCGGATCGGCCGGATAGCCGCCCGACAGGCCCGCCGACTGGATGACCTGAACCGCGATCAGCGGGTCGACCGCGGACTCCGATGAGGCTGCGAAGCCGCCGAGCGAGAAACCGACGATCCCCACGCGCCTGGGGTCGACCTGCCTGAGCCCGGCCGTGAAGGCGACCGAGTCATGGATCGTCCGCCGCCAGAGCCCCAGGGTCGCGGCGTCGACCGTGGCAGGGACGTCGTCGGCGTCCTTCCCGAGATATCGCGGGATCACCACCACATAGCCCGCGGCGGTCAGCCTGCGCGCCAGACGATCGAAACGGCTGCGGTAGAAGGCCAGTCCCGAACGACCCACCAGCAACACCACCGCCGGTGCGCCGCGCGCTTGTGGCGGGCCGCTGACTTCCGCGGGAACGCGGCGGCCCGCGCTGTCAAATCCAGGCTCGGCGGCGGTTGCGCCCGCCGGCGCGAGCGCCATGGCCGCCAGGCCCGCGAGCCACGCGGCTCTGATCAAGGCTGCGGCCAGAGTGGCGAAGAGCCCTTCATGAACCTCAGCAGGTAGAGCACCCGGCCGACATCGCGGTCGCCCCGCGCCGCCGCGGCGTCCGTCTCGGTGAAGATCACCTCGTACCAGACGTTCTCCGTCCGCGGGCTCTCGCTGAGTTTCAGCACCCTGGTCCGCGCCCGGTAGTCGACGCCGGCGCGCAGGGGACCGGCGAAGACCTCCACCTCGAGGGCGCCGAAGAGGCCGACCGAGGGCTGGGCGGCCTTGGCGAGCACCGCCTTGCGGGTCATGTGGGCCATGTGGACGATCTGGGCGGGCGGCAGGATGGCGTCGTCGCGATAGGCCGCCAGGGGCTCGGTGATCCGCTCCAGATAGCTCGCCAGGCCCTCCGGCTCGATGCGGACGGGCAGACCGTGGTGTTCTTCGCCGATCGTCATGTCCCCGAGGATGCGCAGGGCTTGGGGTTCGGCGGACGTCTGGCCTTGCAGCCGCCTGGCCAGCTCGGATTGAGGATCATGCCCGAGGCTGGCGGTGCCTTCGCAGATCTGCGCGCCCGCTTCATTGTGCATGGTCAGGCGCGCGTGCGCCTCGCCGGGCTCGACGGTGGCGCGCACGGCTTCGGAGTCGACAGTCGCCTGGGTGAAATAGAGCGACATGGCGCCCGTCTCGAACCAGCGATCGCCGTAGATCTCGAGGAGCCCTGGGACGAACTGGTCCATGTGGATGGAGCCGGCCACGGTTCCACCCTTGAAACCGAGTTTCGAAGCCGTCGCGTCGTCGTGGATCGAGCCCTTGGCCTGGGCGGCCGAGTTGCGGGGCTTGCGGAAATCGCCAGTCCAGATGGGGCTCGCGTCGGCCAGGCTCATGGCGTCCTCCCTTCGGATGGACGGGAACGCTAGACCGCGGCGAGCCGGATGCAAGAGCCTAGGTGGGTTCCTCGGGCAGCCGGCAGACGGCGGTCCAGCCGCCGGTGAAGGTGCGCACCTCGTCGACCGCCAGGTCGTGCACGGCGCCCCAGGTTTCGATATTGAACCGTTCGCCCAGGCGCGGCGGCAACGGCGATCGCGACCAGATCACCACCTCGCCGGTTTCCCCGAACTCCTGGTCGAAGATCTCGTAGCCGGAGGCGTTGAAGGGGCTGAGCCCGCCATGCAGTCCCTGGGCCATGGCTACTTCCGCCTCCGGACCCCGCGGCCGAGGCCGATCTGCTTGGCGAAATCCGATCGGCGGGCCGCATAGGCCGGCGCCACCATCGGATAGTCCGCCGGCAGTCCCCAGCGCTTGCGGTAATCTTCCGGGCTCATGTTGTAGCGCGAGCGCAGGTAGCGCTTGAGCATTTTCAGCTTCTTGCCGTCTTCCAGACAGACGATGAAGTCGTGCTGCACGCTGCGGCCGATCGAGACCGCGGGCTTGGGCCGTTCCTCGATGGCCGGCGTCCCATCCCGGGAAAGGCCTTCGAGCGCCTGATGCACGGTGCGGATGACTTCGGGGAGGGCGTCGGCCGGGATCACGTTGCGGCTGACGAACGCGGCGACCACGCCCGTGCTGAGCCGCAGAATGTCGTCTCCCGAGGGCCCCTCCGGGTCCGGTCCTACGCTCATGGTGTCCCCCGTGACTGGTACGGCGCCGAACCCGACGGCGGCGGAACCTGCACGGCGGGTGGATGTTCAACGCCGCAATTTGAAGATTGTTCCCGCCCATGTTGGGCGCGGTGGAGGCGGCCGGGTTTTGCAGGTAAAGAGCGCTCTCCACCGCCCAGACTCACCCAGCCCCGCCCCCCCAGACCCCGAAAGGCGCCGCCCTTGACGCTCAGCATGCCAGCACCGGCCTCGTCTTCCCATTCCGCTCCCGCGGGTTTCTTCCCCGACGGTGTCGCCAAGGCCGATCCAGACGTGGCCCGCATCCTGGACGCCGAGCTGAAACGCCAGCAGGACCAGATCGAACTGATCGCCTCGGAAAACATCGTCTCGCGCGCCGTGCTCGAGGCGCAGGGCTCCGTCCTCACCAACAAGTACGCCGAGGGCTACCCGGGGAAGCGCTACTACGGCGGCTGCGAGGTGGTGGACGAGGTGGAGCTGGTGGCCATCGAGCGGGCCAAGCAGCTGTTCGGCTGCGAATACGCCAACGTCCAGCCGCACTCCGGCAGCCAGGCGAACCAGGCGGTGTTCATGGCCACCATGAGCCCCGGCGACACCTTCATGGGCATGAACCTGGACCATGGGGGCCACCTGACGCACGGCAAGAGCGTCAACCAGTCGGGCAAGTGGTTCCATCCGGTGGCCTATGGCGTGCGCAGCCAGGACCACCTGATCGACTATGACGAGGCCGAGGCGGTCGCCATGGCCGAACAGCCGAAGCTGATCATCGCCGGGGCCACGGCCTATTCTCGGGTCATCGACTTCGCCCGCTTCCGCGAGATCGCCGACAAATGCGGCGCGGTGCTGATGGCCGACGTCGCCCACTATGCCGGCCTGATCGTGGCGGGCGAGTATCCGAACCCGTTCCCGCACGCCCACATCGTGACGACCACGACGCACAAGACCCTGCGCGGCCCGCGCGGCGGGATGATCATGACCAATTCCAAGAAATGGAATCAGAAGATCAATTCGGCGGTCTTCCCGGGCCTGCAGGGCGGGCCGCTGATGCATGTGATCGCCGCCAAGGCCGTGGCCTTCGGCGAAGCGCTGCGTCCCGAGTTCAAGGTCTACGCGAAGAACGTGGTCGAGAACGCCCGGGCGCTCGCCGACAGCCTGCAGGTCGCGGGCTTCAAGATCGTCTCCAACGGGACGGACAGCCACCTGATGCTGGTCGACCTGACCCCCAAGGGGGTCAATGGCGTGGAGGCGGAGACCGCCTTGGAGCGGGCCGGCATCACCACCAACAAGAACAATATCCCCAACGATCCCTTGCCGCCGATGCTCGGCTCGGGGTTGCGGGTCGGCTCGCCGGCCGGCACCACGCGAGGCTTCGGCCCCGCGGAGTTCCGCCAGATCGGCGCCTGGATCGGCGAAGTCCTCGACGGCCTGAAGGCCGGCGGCGACAATTCCGCCGTCGAGCAGAAGGTCCGCGGCGAAGTTCTTCAGTTGACGCAGCGCTTCCCTATCTACAACGGATAGGGGTCAGTCGGCCTAAGGGGGCCAGATCATGCGTTGCCCGTTCTGCGGTCACCTTGAAAGCCAGGTGAAGGACAGCCGGCCGTCGGAAGACGGCGCCGCGATCCGCCGCCGCCGGCTCTGCCCGGAATGCGGCGGCCGGTTCACCACCTTCGAGCGCGTCCAGCTGCGCGAGCTGACCATCCTCAAGCGCTCGGGCCGGCGCACGCCCTTCGAGCGCGACAAGCTGGCCCGCTCGATCGCCGTCGCCATCCGCAAGCGGCCGATCGATCCCGAGCGCGTCGAGCGGATGATCTCCTCGATCGTGCGGCAATTGGAAAGCATGGGCGAAACCGAGCTGCCGTCCACGGCGGTGGGGGAGCTGGTGATGACCCAGCTGAAGGCTCTCGATGACGTCGCCTATGTCCGCTACGCCTCGGTCTACCGAGACTTCCGCGAGACCCAGGACTTCGCCCAGTTCCTCTCCGAGGAAGGCCTGGCCGAGGCGGCGGAGGAAGAGGCCTAGCGCCTGTGCCGGTCACCCTCAAGCTCGCGACATCCCTGGACGGCCGCATCGCAACCCTGGCGGGCCTCAGCCGCTGGATCACCGGAGCGGCGGCCCGGGAGGCTGTCCACCGCCTTCGCGCCGAGCACGACGCCGTCCTGGTCGGTATCGACACGGCCCTGGCCGACGACCCCGAACTGACGGTGCGCCTGCCCGGCTACAACGGCCGGCAGCCGGCGCGTGTCGTCCTGGACAGCCGTCAGCGCCTGTCGCCGGTCGGCAAGCTGGCGACGACGGCCCGTGACATTCCGACCTATGTCATCGCCACCACGGAGCCCGATCCTGGCCTGATCGAGGCGGGCGTCCGGGTGCTGCGGGTGCGCGCGGTGGGCGAGGAGCGACCGGAGCTCAAGACCGTCGTCGAGGCGCTCGCCGCCGAGGGCCTGTCACGACTGTTCGTCGAAGGCGGCGGCCAGGTCGCGGCGAGCTTTGTGCGCTGCGGGCTCGTCGACGCCATCGAGTGGTTCCGCGCGCCGGTGTTGATCGGGGGCGAAGGGCGGCCCGCGGTCGGCGCGCTGGCCGTTGCGACGCTCGCCGAGGCGCCCCACTTCAGGCGCACGGAGGTCCGCGAGGTCGGCGACGACCTCTGGGAACGCTACGAGAGGGTCTAGATGTTCACCGGGATCGTCACCGACGTGGGCCGCGTGCGCGCCGTGCGCGAGACCAATCGCGATCGCCGCTTCGAGATCGAGACCGGGTTCGACCTGACCACCCTCGATATCGGCGCTTCGGTCAGCCACGCCGGCTGCTGCCTGACCGTGGTGGAGAAGGGCGAGGGCTGGTTCGCCGTCGAAGTCTCCGGCGAGACCCTGTCGCTAACCACCCTGGCCGACTGGACGCCGGGCCGGCGGGTCAATCTGGAGCGCGCCGCGCGCCTCGGCGACGAACTGGGCGGCCATGTCGTCTCGGGCCACGTGGACGGCCTGGGCGAGGTGTTGTCGGTGCAGAGCGAGGGCGGCTCGCACCGGGTGCGCATCCGCAGTCCCCGGCCCCTGCATCGCTTCATCGCCCCGAAGGGGTCGATCACCGTCGAAGGCGTGTCCCTGACGGTCAACGAGGTCGAGGACGACGTCTTCGGCGTCAACCTGATCCCGCACACCTGGGAGGTGACCACGCTGGGCGAGCTTGCGGCCGGCGCCAGGGTGAACCTGGAGATCGACATGCTGGCGCGCTATCTCGCGCGCTTCGTCGAAACGGCCTAAAGCCTTCCGCGACCGCCCCGAAAGGCCCCCGATGAGCGAAGACCAAGTCCGCATCCTGATCGTCGAGGCGCGCTTCTATTCCGACCTGGCCGATGAACTCCTGAAGGGCGCCGTCGACGCCCTGGAGGCCTTCGGCGCGAGCTATGAGGTCGTGACCGTGCCCGGCGCCCTGGAGATCCCGGCGGCCATCGCGCTGGCGGAGGAGGGCGGTCATCGGCCCGCGGCGGCCGCGCCCTACGACGGCTATGTGGCGCTGGGGACGGTGATCCGCGGCGAGACCTATCACTTCGAGATCGTCGCCAACGAATCCGCGCGCGGGCTGATGGAGCTGGCGGTCGGCAAGCGGCTGTGCATCGGCAACGGCATCCTCACCGTCGAGGATGATGCCCAGGCCTGGGCGCGCGCCAAGGCCAGCGAGGGCGACAAGGGCGGCGGCGCGGCGCGGGCGGCGCTGACCATGATCTCGCTTCGCCAGCAGCTCCTGGCCGGCAAGCGATGAGTTCTGGACCCAAGCAGGCTCGCTCGGTGGCGCGACTGGCCGCTGTCCAGGCGCTCTACCAGATGGAGGTCTCCAGCGTCGGCGCCGAGGCGGTCATCCGCGAGTTCGCCGAGCATCGCTTCGACCGCGACGCCGAAGGCGGCGAGACGCCGCTCGCCACGGCCGACGAGCCATTCTTCGCCGACCTCGTGCGGGGCGTGGTCGAGCACCAGAAGGCGGTGGACGCCGCCGTCGCCAAGAAGCTCGCCGCCGGCTGGCGCCTCGACCGCCTGGACGCCACCGCCCGCGCCATCCTGCGCGCCGGCGCCTATGAGCTGATGAACCGCGCCGACGTGCCGACGGAGGTGGTCATCGACGAATATGTCGAGCTGGCGAAATCCTTCTTCGAAGGGCCTGAACCCGGCTTCGTGAACGGCGCGCTGGACGCGGTGGCCCAGGATGCCCGGCCTTAAGCCTTCGAAGGTGGACGAGTTCTCCGAGATCGCCCGCCTGTTCCGCCCCCTGACCGGGGGAGCGCCCGGAGCGTTCGACCTGCTGGACGACGCGGCGGTCGTGCCGCACCGCGCAGGCTTCGACCTGGTGGTCACCAAGGACGCCATCGTCGAAGGCGTGCACGTCCCAGAGAACGAACGCCCCGAGCTCATCGCGCGCAAGCTGGTCCGCGTGAACCTGTCGGACCTGGCGGCCAAGGCGGCCGAGCCGTTCGGCTGTTTCCTGGCCGTGGCATGGCCCAAGGGCTTCGGCCCGGCCGAGCGCGAGGCCTTCGCCGCGGGGCTTGGCGAGGACCTCAGGGCCTTCGACGTCGCCTTGCTGGGCGGCGACACGGTCTCCACGCCAGGCCCGTTCACCGCCAGCCTGACCGCCCTGGGCTGGGTCCCCGAAGGCCGCATGGTCCGTCGCGCGGGCGCCAGCGCCGGCGACCGCCTCTGCGTCAGCGGGACGATCGGCGACGCGGTGCTGGGCCTGGCGGCGGTGCGCGGCGAGATCGCCGATCCGGACGGATGGCTGGCCGGCCGCTACCGGCTGCCGGACCCGCGACTGGACCTGCGCGAACGTCTCCGCGCCCAGGCGCGCGCCGCCGCCGACGTCTCCGACGGCCTGATCGCCGACGCCGGCCACATCGCCGAGGCCAGCGGGACCGGCCTTCGGATCGACCTCGAGGCCCTGCCGCTGTCGCCCGCCGCGCGCCGCTGGGTCGAGGCCCAGCCGGACCGTCAGGCGGCGCTCGTTCGTCTGGCGACCGGCGGCGACGACTATGAGGTGGTCTGCGCCGTTGCGCGCGAGGCGCCGGCCGGCTTCACCGTCTGTGGCGAATTTGTATCGCGGCCTGACATAGACGTGCGGCTGGATGGGCGTAAGGTCGAGGTCGTCCAGAGCGGCTGGCGGCACTACTGAAGCGGAACCGGGTGGCGCTCGAAGGGTTGCCGTAGCCGGGACGTCCACCCTCGGAATCCAGATGCCCGCACCCGCCTGCCTGCTCTCCGTGGCCACCGCGTCACCGCCGCACGAACGCACCCAATCGGACGCCGTGGACGCCGCCCGCGGCGTTTTCGGCCCGCGCTTCCCGGCCTTCGAGCGGATGATCCCGGTGTTCCACAACGCCGGCGTCCGCGCGCGGCAACTGGTCATGCCGATGGATTGGTATCTCCAGCCGCGCGGCTGGCCCGATCGCAACGAGGCCTTCCTCGCCGGCGCGCTGGATCTCTTCTGCGCGGCCGCGCAGCGCGCCCTCGACGAGGCCGGCCTGAAGGGCGCGGACATCGACGCCATCGTCAGCGTCACCTCGACGGGCGTCGCCACGCCCAGTCTCGAGGCTCGGGCCATGGGTCGCATGGGCTTCCGGTCCGACGCTGCGCGGATCCCGCTGTTCGGCGTTGGCTGCGCCGGCGGCGCGACCGGTCTCGCGCTGGCGGCGCGTCTGGCGGCCGCCGAACCGGGTTGCAAGGTGCTGCTGGTCTGCGTGGAGCTGTGCAGCCTGGCGTTCCGGCTGGACGAGCCCTCCAAGACCGACATCGTCTCCACGGCGATCTTCGGCGACGGCGCGGCGGCCTGCGTGCTGTCGGGCGGGGGCGAGGGCTTCGCCAGGGTCACCGGGCGGGCGGAGCATACCTGGCCCGACACCCTCGATGTCATGGGTTGGCGGGTGGACCCCATGGGCCTTGGCGTGATCCTCACCCGGTCGCTGCCGCCGTTCGTCGAAGAGCATGTCAGGCCGGCCATGGAGAGCATGCTGGGGAGCCAGGGCCTGGCCCTCGACGACGTCGACCGATTCATCTGCCATCCAGGCGGGGCGAAGATCATCGAGGCCATCGAGATGGCGTTCGGCCTGGGGCAGGGCACGCTGGATCACGAGCGCGAGGTTCTGGCGGACCACGGCAACATGTCGTCGCCCACCGTGCTGTTCATCCTCGATCGCGCGCGGCGCGCCGGCCTGCCGGTCCGGTCGGTTGTCGCCGCTCTGGGACCGGGTTTCACCGCCAGCACGGTGACCCTGGCGGCGGCATGATCGCCTCGATCCTGATCCTGGGGCTGGTCACAGCCCAGAGGCTCGGCGAGCTGGTCGTGGCGCGGCGCAACACCCGGCAGCTGCTGGCGGCGGGCGGGATCGAGCGGGGGGCCGAGCACTATCCGTTGATGGTCGGTCTGCACGCCGCCTGGCTGGGCGGCCTGTGGCTGCTGGCCTGGGACCGGCCGGTTCACCTCGGCTGGGTGGCGGCCTATGCCGGGCTGGAAGTCCTGCGGATCTGGGTCCTGGTCTCCCTGGGGTCGCGCTGGACCACGCGGATCATCGTCGTCCCGGGCGAGACGCTGGTGCGCAAGGGCCCCTATCGCTTCATCCCGCATCCGAATTACGCCGTGGTGGTCGGCGAGATCGCCGTTCTGCCGCTGGCCTTCGGCCTCGTCGCCTACGCCGTGGCCTTCTCGCTGCTCAACGCCTCGCTGCTGTGGCTGCGCATCCGCGCCGAGGCGGCGGCGCTCGGCGAGACGTCGCGGGCGGAAGCCTAGACGTAAGGCTTGCTTTGTCGGGCGTGCTACGGCTTCTGGCGCGTCCGCTGCGTTCTCGCGCGGCCCCAAGGACCTTCCATGCCGTTTCCCGCCACCCATCCCGCCCTCGATCGCGCCCTCCAGCAGCACGGCTACCTGGAACCGACGCCGGTGCAGGCCGCGGTCCTGCGCGAGGCCGATGACCGCGACCTCCTGGTCTCGGCCCAGACCGGATCGGGCAAGACGGTGGCCTTCGGCCTGGCGCTGGCCCGCGGGATCCTCGGCGAGGCGGCGCAGTTCGGCCGCGCCGAGGCGCCGCTGGCCCTGGTGATCGCGCCCACCCGGGAACTCGCCCTGCAGGTCAGCCGCGAGCTGGAGTGGCTCTACGCCCAGGCCGGGGCGCGGGTGGCGACCTGCGTCGGCGGCATGGACCCGCGCGCCGAGCGCCGGGCGTTGCAGGCCGGCGCCCACGTCGTGGTCGGCACTCCCGGCCGCCTGCGCGACCACATCGAGCGCGGCGCGCTCGACCTCTCGGCCCTGGAGGTGGTGGTGCTCGACGAGGCCGACGAGATGCTCGACCTGGGCTTCCGCGAGGACCTGGAGGAGATCCTCGACTCCACGCCGCCCGCCCGTCGGACCCTGCTGTTCTCCGCCACCATCGCCAAGGAGATCGCCAACCTCGCCCGCCGCTACCAGCGCGACGCCGCCCGGATCGACACCCTGCGCCGCGACGAGGCGCACGGCGACATCGAGTACCGCGCCATCCGCGTCGCGCCGAACGAGATCGAACACGCGGTCGTCAACCTGTTGCGCTATTTCGAGAGCCCCGGGGCGCTGGTGTTCTGCAACACCCGCGAGCGCGTGCGCCATCTGCACGGCGCCCTGCGCGAACGCGGCTTCTCGGCGGTCGCACTATCCGGGGAAATGACCCAGAAGGAGCGCTCCGACGCCCTGCAGGCTCTGCGCGACGGCCATGCGCGCGCCTGCGTCGCCACCGACGTGGCCGCCCGCGGGCTCGACCTGCCCGACCTCGGCCTGGTGATCCACGCAGACCTTCCGGTGAACAAGGCCGGCCTGCTGCACCGCAGCGGCCGCACCGGCCGGGCGGGCAAGAAGGGCACCTCGGTCCTCGTCGTCCCCTATAACAAGCGCCGCTTCACCGAGCGGCTGCTGGACTCCGCCAGCATCGACGCCGGCTGGTCGGGCCCGCCGCTGGCCGACGAGATCCGCGCCAAGGACCAGCAGCGCCTGCTGGACGACCCGATCCTCACCGAGGCTCCGTCGGACGAAGACCTGACGCTGGCCCGGCGCATTCTGGCCGACACCTCGCCCGAGGCGGTCGCCACCGCTTTGATCCGCCTGCACCGCCAGCGCCTGCCGGAGCCGGAGGACCTGTTCGACGACGTGCGCGACACCGGCCAGGTGATCCCCTCGGCCAGGCCGCGTGGCGGGGCGGCCTACGATCCGCTGCGTGAAGGTCCGGCCGCGGCCCACGGGGCGGGCGCCGGAGCCGAGTGGTTCCGCATGCCGATCGGCCGCCAGAACAATGCCGACCCCAAGTGGCTCATCCCGCTGATCTGCCGGCTCGGCCATGTCACCAAGAAGGACATCGGCCAGATCCGCATCTTCGATCGCGAGACCAAGTTCGAGATCATCGCCGAGACCGAGGCCCGCTTCCGTCAGGCCGTGAAGGGCGCCGCCGAAGGCGATATCCGCATCGAGCCGGCCGCCGCGCCGCCCGCCGCCGACCGGCCGCGGGGGCCTCGGCCGCCCCCCCGTCCCGGGCCGAACCGCGCGGCTCCGCGTCCGCCGGGGCCGAAGCCCCGCGGCGGGCCGCCGAAGCGCAGGCCAAACTAGCCGATCCGCGGGGCGACCGTGTCCTTGCCGCCCTGACGCACGACGATCTGCGGGCTCGGCGTCCCCTTGGCGAAGGTGATGGTCAGGCGCGGCGAGGCAATGAACCAGGTCGCGCCGACCTCGTGCCGGAGTTCGTTCTTCCGGCCGCTGGCGGCCTGCGCATAGAGTTTTCCGGCTTCCCGCGTCACGGTCAGCGTCAGCGCGGGCGTCATCCGGTAGGCGCCGGCATATCCGGCGATCTCCATCGGGGTCGCTTGACGCAGGGCCTCGGCCACGGTCCCGGGCTCGAAGTAGAAGCCCGTCGTGCGGTCGAACAGCTGGTCGATCGGCGCATGGTCGTTGTTCGACAGGATGACCAGGCTCACCCGATCGTCGGGGAACAGCACGAGGTCGGTGGAGAAGCCGTTGATGCCGCCGGCGTGCGCCCACATCCGCCGGCCGTTCACCTTCGAGATGAACTGGCCGTAGCCGTAGCCGAACCCCTGGTCGGTGAACATCGCCGCCACGGAGGCGGGCTTGAGGACCTTGCCGGCCTGCAGCGCCCGCTGCCAGGTCAGCAGGTCGTCGGCCGTGGAATAGAGCGAGCCCGCGGCGTACGGCAGGCTCATGGCGAGGTAGGGCGCGTTGCGGACCTCGCCGGCCACGAGCGTATAGCCGGCCGCCCGCTGCGGCAGGATCGTCTCGCTGACGTCGTAGCCGGTGTTCTTCAGGCCGAGCGGACCGAAGATGTGGTCCTGCAGATAGGCCGCGTAGGGCTGGCCGCTGACCTTCTCGATCACATAGCCCAGCAGGATGTAGCCGGTGTTGTCGTAGACGAACTTCGACCCCGGCTTGAAGGCCAGCGGCATGTCGCGGGTAAGCGCGATGATCTCCTCGGGCGTGCGCTGGGTCTGCGACTGCTTGGCGAAGAAGCCGGGAAGGGCGGTGTAGTCGCCGATGCCGGAAGTGTGCGTCAGCAGGTGTCGGAGGGTGACGGGGGCCCAGGCCGCCGGAGCCTGTGGGTAGTATTTCGCGATCGGGTCGTCGAGGCCGAGCTTGCCCTGCTCGGCCAGCTGCAGGATCGCCGTGGCGGTGAACTGCTTGGTGATCGAACCCAGACGGAAGCGGGCCTCCGGCGTCGCGGGGACGTTCCACTCCCGATTGGCGAGGCCATAGGCCCGACGCAGGATCGGCTTCCCGTCCCTGGCGACCAGGATGACGCCCGAGAACACCCCGGCGTCCACATAGGCCTGGGCGACGGCGTCGACGGCGCGGGCATAGGCGGCCGGGGCCGCCGCCGGGCGCCCGTCGGCGAAGGCCGGCGCCAGGGAAAGGCCCAGGACCAGCGCCGCCAGGCAGGATCTCAGCAGCCCATCCATCCGCCACCCTGAAGTTTACATATGTAGTTTATCGATGTCGGCGCGCAACGCAACCCGCTCTCGAGGACCGGCGGGCGCGCTGGCCTAGACCGGCTGGTAGGTCTGGGTCGGCAACCCCGGCGTCAGGTCGAAGCGGACCTGGGAGCGGCCGAAGTCGAGGGCCACGGTGTCGAACTGCGTGAGCAGGTCCATGCCCAGGACAATGGCGGGCTTGTCCCTCAAGCCCCAGACATCGAATACGTGCATCTCGGAATAGACGACCGGCACATTGCCCATGTGCAGCCCACCCAGGCGCATGAACGGCAGGTAGAGCATCTCGCCGGAGAAGGACTCCCCGACCAGGGTCTCCAGATTGACCCGTCGATAGAGGCTGTCGTCCGTCCCGCGCCGCAGGTTCTGCGCGCTGACCATTTCGCGGAGCGCCGCGTTGCAGATAGTCATCTGCGACCCGGAGTCGATCATCGCGTTGATGCGGCGCCCGCCAAGGTCGGCGTCGACGATGGTCAGCTGGCCGTAGCGCCGCCGGGCCGGCACCACGGCGACGCCCTCGCCGGCGACGTCCTGCTTCGAACGGGTGATCGCCAGGCTCCGGCTGCGGAAGCCCATCTCCAGCCGCTGACCGACCAGCCAGTCGACGCCGAGGACCCCGTCGATCTCGGGGCCGAGCACCAGGGCGGTGGCGCGCACGCCGTTGCGCCGCCGCTCGCCGACCTGCAGCCGGTCGATCAGCACGCCCGGCCGTTCGCGCACGCCAACCACCGTATGCACCCGGGTCGGCGGCAACGTGGCCAGCATCAGGCGTTCCGCCACCGCCTTGGAGACGCAGGAGACGTTGGCGCCGGTGTCCATCAGGAATTGGAACGGGCCCTGGCCGTTGATCGTCACGGGGGCGAGCATGTGCTCGAACTTATCGCGACCGGTGTCGACCTGGGTCGAGGGCTCGTCTGGGGACGCATCGTCCTTGGGGGCTGCTTGTGCGAGCGCCTGCGAGGCGGGCGCGGCGAAGCCGCCTACCGAGAGGAGACCTAGGGCGGCCTGTCGCCGACTGGGGAGGCGGGGGCTGGGTAGCATGACGCGAACTCCACCCTGAAATCCGCCGAAGGCTATCACCGACCGGTGTTATGGTCACTCGGTCCAGCTTCAACCTTCCGGCAACCCCCGCGCGGCAAAATCGGCCCATGTCCAAGCGCCTGCTGATTCTACTCGCGCCCCTGCTGCTCCTGGCCGGCGCCGGCCATGCTGCGGAGGAGAAGTCCAAGGAGGTCGGCCAGTACGTCGACCTGCAGCCGGTGGCCATGCCGATCGTCGTCGACGGCCAGCTGGTCAACTATGTCTTCGTCTACGTCCGCATCAATTTGCGGGCCGGGATCGAGGTGGCGAAGATCCGCGAGAAGGAGCCGTTCTTCCGCGACGCCCTGGTGCGCGACGCCCACCGCACCCCCTTTATCGTCCCCGGCGACTGGCAGAAGGTCGACGAGGCCAAGCTGGTGGCGGCCATGACCCGCGACGCCGTGGCCATCACCGGACCGGGCGTCGTGACCTCCGTGGCGCTCACCTCCCAGAGCCCGCAGAAGCACGTCATGCCGCCCCGGCCGGCTGCGCCAGCCCACCCCTGACGGACTCTCCCGCGGCGCAGGTTGCGCGCGCGGGCCAACTTTGGCACTTTCCGGCCTCTTGTTCGGGGCCGCGATGGGAGCGCGCCCCGTTTCTTGGGAAATCTTGGGGCTGGGAGCGAGCCGAGGCCGTGTCTTTCAAGGCGGCTATCGATTCCCCTCCGCGCGATCGTAAAGGGGTGCGCACGACATGAGTTCGACTTTGATGCTGGTGATCGCCGCCGGCCTGCTGGCGGTGCTGTATGGCGCCGTGCAGACCGCGTCGCTGCTCCGGGCTTCGCCCGGGAACGCGAAGATGCAGGAGATCGCCGCCGCCATCCAAGAGGGTGCGCAGGCCTATCTCAACAAGCAGTACACCGCGATCGGCGCGGTGGGCGTGGTGATCCTGATCGCCGGCTTCTTCCTGCTCGGCCCGCTGCCGGCCATCGGCTTCGCGATCGGTGCGATCCTGTCGGGCTCCGCGGGTTTCGTGGGCATGCTGGTCTCGGTCCGCGCCAACGTCCGCACGGCGCAGGCGGCGTCCGAGGGCCTCGCCAAGGGCCTGAAGCTCGCCTTCACCTCCGGCGCCATCACCGGCATGCTGGTGGCGGGCTTCGCCCTGATCGGCGTCGCCGGCTACTACGCGGTGCTGACCGGTCCGATGGGCCTGGCCAACACCAGCCGCGAAGTCATCGACTCGATGGTCGCTCTGGGCTTCGGCGCCTCGCTGATCTCGATCTTCGCGCGTCTCGGCGGCGGCATCTTCACCAAGGGCGCCGACGTGGGCGGCGACATGGTGGGCAAGGTCGAGGCCGGGATTCCCGAGGATGACCCGCGCAACGCCGCGACCATCGCCGACAACGTGGGCGACAACGTCGGCGATTGCGCCGGCATGGCCGCCGACCTTTTCGAGACCTATGCGGTGACCACGGTCGCCACCATGGTGCTGGCGGCGATCTTCTTCGGCGGCGACCCGGCGGTGGCCACCAACATGATGCTGCTGCCGTTGGCCATCTGCGGCGTCTGCATCGTGACCTCGATCATCGGCACCTTCGCGGTCCGGCTGGGCAAGGCGGGCAACATCATGGGCGCGCTCTACCAGGGCCTGATCGTCACCGGCGTGCTCTCCGTGGGCGCGATCTGGTGGGTGATGAAGACGCTGGTCAGCGCGCCGCTGACGGTGGGCGACAAGTCCTTCGACTACATGAGCCTGTTCTGGTGCGGCATCACGGGGCTTGCGGTCACCGCGGCCATCGTGGTGATCACCGAGTACTACACCGGCACCGGCTTCCGTCCGGTGAAGTCGGTGGCCAAGGCCTCCGTCTCCGGCCACGGCACCAATGTGATCCAGGGCCTGGCCATGTCGCTGGAGTCCACGGCGCTGCCGGCGCTGACGATCATCATCGGCATCATCGTCACCTATAATCTGGCGGGCCTGTTCGGCATCGCCATCGCCACCACCTCGATGCTGTCGCTGGCCGGCTTCATCGTGGCGCTGGACGCGTTCGGCCCGGTGACCGACAACGCCGGCGGCATCGCCGAAATGGCGGGCCTGCCGTCCGAGGTTCGGGTGACCACCGACGCCCTCGACGCCGTCGGCAACACCACCAAGGCGGTGACCAAGGGCTATGCGATCGGCTCGGCGGGCCTGGGCGCCCTGGTGCTCTTCGCCTGCTACACACAGGACCTGAAGTTCTTCGCGGCCAACGCCTCGCCGGGTTCGTTCTTCGACCAGCTCGGTCCGGTGGCCTTCGACCTGTCCAACCCCTATGTGGTGGTCGGCCTGCTGTTCGGCGGCCTGCTGCCGTTCCTGTTCGGGGGCCTCAGCATGACCGCCGTGGGCCGCGCCGCGGAATCGGTGGTGGAAGAGGTCCGGCGGCAGTTCCGGGAAAACCCCGGGATCATGACCGGCGAGGTGAAGCCGGAATATGGCCGCGCCGTCTCGATCCTGACCTCGGCGGCAATCCGCGAGATGATCGTGCCGTCCCTGTTGCCGGTCGTGAGCCCGGTGCTGCTGTTCTTCGTGATCAAGGCGATCGCCGGCAAGGTCGACGCCTTCGCGGCGGTCGGCGCCATGCTGATGGGCGTGATCGTGACCGGCCTCTTCGTGGCCATTTCGATGACCTCGGGCGGCGGCGCCTGGGACAACGCCAAGAAGCTGATCGAGGAAGGCCACTACGGCGGCAAGGGCTCCGAGGCCCACAAGGCCGCCGTCACCGGCGACACGGTCGGCGACCCCTACAAGGACACCTCCGGTCCGGCCGTGAACCCGATGATCAAGATCACCAACATCGTGGCCCTGCTGCTGCTGGCGGTCCTGGCCCACGGCGTGATCCACTGATCCCGGCGCTCAGCTAGAAGAAAGAACGCCCCGGAGAGCGATCTCCGGGGCGTTTTGATTCCCTCCCCGTTCCGGGGAGGGTGTCGAGCGCAGCGAGACGGGTGGGGAAGTGTGGGCCGGCGTGCGGACTCAGCGTCTGAACGCGGTTTCCCCACCCGACCTCGGCTTCGCCTCGGCCACCCTCCCCATGAAGGGGAGGGAAAGGACGCTCAGTTCCGGCGGTCGCCGGGGCGTTGGCCGGGCACGCCCTCGTCGTCGTTGCGCAGCAGCGAGCCGCGTCCGACGTTGCCGAGGATCTGTTCGAGGATGGTCAGCTCGCGACCGCGGGTGGGCGTCTCGCGGCCGTTGAAGGCGATGACCTTGCCGTCCTTCAGGGTGAAGCTGTTCACGCTCTCGACCAGCTCGGAGTCCTTGTTGAAGGTGATCGCGGTGACGTTTCGGGACACCACCTCGGGCTTCTTGAACGCCACGCGGGACTTCAGCTGGTTCATGTAGAACCAGGTGTTGGGATCGAAGGCGCCGGTGGTGGACGGCGAGCCCAGGCGCGCGCGCACGGTCGACTTGGTGTCCGTGCCGATCTTCACGTCCTTCGGATCGGACTCGATGGCCTGGAAGCCGGAGTAGCTGGTGATCGGCGCGCAGGCCGAAAGACTGGCCGCGGCGGCGGGGACCAGCAGGCCGGCGGCGAGGATGGCGAAGGCGGCTCGTGAAGACATCGGAGACTGGGAACCCGCTCGTTGCGCCCCCCACGTTGACTTGGGGCTTTGACCTGGGGCTTTGACCTATCGTCGCTCGGCCCTTAGTTCAATGCGGCTTTATGGAACGGATCGGGCGAAATCGAGGCGTCATGCTGCTGGACCGACTGTTCCGACCCCGCCCGGCGCTGAATGCCGGCCGCGCCCTGTACGCCGGCGCCGTCGAGCAATCGCGGGCGCCGGCGCTCTATGCCGACCTCGGCGCGCCGGACACCGTGGAAGGCCGATTCGAAATCTACAGCCTGCATGTGGTCCTGTTGCTCGACCGGCTGCGCGGGGAGGGTGAGGCGGCCGCCGAGGTTTCCCAGGCCCTGTTCGACACCTATGTGAAGAGCCTGGACCACGCGCTTCGCGAGATGGGGGTCGGCGACCTCTCCGTGGGCCGCAAGATGCGCAAGCTGGGCGAGGCCTTCTATGGCCGCGGCAAGTCCTATGAGGCGGCCTTCGCCGCCCTGCCGGACCAGGGCCTGCTGCGGGCGCTGGTCACCCGCACGGTCTATGCCGAGGCCGACGCCGCGCCCGCACCACGGCTTGTCGCCTATGTGCTCGACCAGCGCGCGGCGCTCTCCGCCCAGCCGGCGGACCGGCTGCTGGCCGGCGAGGCGAGCTGGAACCGTCCATGAGCCAGGACTGGAGCAAGCCCTTGAACCTCCACGCGCTCGGACGCGGCGCCCTCAGCGTCCGCCTGGAGCCCGATGCGGCCGAACGCGCCAAGGTCGCCAAGGACCTGGGCCTCGTGTCCCTGCCGGCGCTCACCGCGACGCTCACGCTCAAGCCCTGGATGGACGGCGTCGAGATCGCCGGCCGCTTCGACGCCGTGGTCGAACAGGTCTGCGCGGTTTCGCTGGATAATTTCGAGCAGCCGCTCTCCGGCGAGATCGAGGTCCGCGCGGTGCCGGCCGGCAGCCCGCAGGCGCCCCAGCCGACGGGCGGCGAGGTGGACTACGATCCTGACGCGCCGGACCCGCCGGATGTGCTGCCGGGCGAGGCGGTCGACCTGGCCGGATATGTCGTCGAGCACCTGGCGCTGGAGATCGATCCCTTCGCCCGCAAGCCGGGGGTCGCCTTCGACTACACGCCGGACCCGGAGCCTGAGTCGCCCTTCGCAGTGCTCGGGAAGTTGAAGGGCGACAAGCCCTGAGGGCTTAAGGCCTTGTTTGCATTGCCGAGCCTGGGCGCTATCGTCCGAGGCGAATCCGGCGGGACCCGTCGAAGGACCAAAGCGCCGCCTTGACCCAGCCATTGGTGATTTCCATCGACGCCATGGGCGGAGACCACGGACCGTCCGTGGTGATTCCCGCCGTGGTCCGCGCGATCGCGTCGCTGCCCGAAGACGTCCGCTTCCTGTTGCACGGCGACGAGGCGGTGCTGGCCGCGGCGCTCGCCAAGCACCGCGACGCCGCGCGCCGGGTCGAGATTCGCCACGCCGAACGCGTCATCGCCATGGACGAGAAGCCCGCTCAGGCGCTGCGTCGCGGCAAGGGCACCTCAATGTGGGCCGCGGTCGAGGCGATCCGAGAAGGCCAGGCCGCTGCGGCGGTTTCCGCCGGCAACACCGGCGCCATGGTGGCGATTTCCAAGCTGATCCTGCGGATGACCGGCGATCTGGAGCGGCCGGCGCTGGTGACCAGCATCCCGACGCCCAAGGGCCCGACCACCTTGCTGGACGCGGGGGCCAACATCGACTGCGACGCCGAGCGGCTGGTCGAATTCGCGATCATGGGCGAGGCCTACCACCGCGCCGCCCACGGCGTGGCGAAGCCCGCGGTCGGCCTGCTCAACGTCGGCTCCGAGGAGATGAAGGGCCACGAGGAGGTCCGCGAGGCCAACCGCATCCTGCGCGAGGGCAAGATCGACCTGGACTACCGCGGCTTCGTCGAAGGCGACGACATCACCCGCGGTGGCGTGGACGTGATCGTCACCGACGGCTTCACCGGAAATGTCGCCCTGAAGGCGATGGAAGGCGCAGCGCGCTTCATGCAGGGCGAGCTGCGCGCCGCGCTCTCCTCGGGGCCGATGGCCAAGCTGGGCTTCCTCCTCGCGCGCCCGGCCCTGATGAAGTTTCGCGAACGCCTGTCACCCACGCCCGCCGCGCCGCTGCTCGGCCTGACCGGCATTGTCATCAAGTGCCACGGCGGCGCGAGCGAGCGGGACTTCGCCATGGCCATCCGCTTGGCTGCAGATCTTGCGCGGAGCGACTTCTCCGCGGAGATCGAACGGAATATGAGACGGCTCCCCGACGCCCTGGCGGAAGTTCCCGCCGCCGATCCGGGCGTATCGTCCGATGCGGCGCCCGAGGGCGCCGCGCCGCAAGGAGCCAGTGAGTGACGAGCCTGCTGCGGAGCGTGGTGACCGGGGTGGGCGGCTACCTGCCCGAGCGGGTGGTGACCAACGACGACCTCGCCAAGTTCGTCGACACCTCCGACGAATGGATCGTCGAGCGCACGGGCATCCGCCAGCGCCATCAGGTCGCCGACGACCAGCCGGTCTCGGACCTGGCGGTGGCGGCCGCGCGGCGCGCCTTGGCGGCCGCCGGCCGCACGCCCGAGGACATCGACCTGATCATCGTGGCGACCACCACCGCGGACCTGACCTTCCCCGCGGTCGCCACCATCGTCCAGCGAAAGCTGGGCTGCCCGGTGGGCATCGCCTTCGACGTCCAGGCGGTCTGCTCGGGATTCGTCTACGCCCTTTCGGTGGCCGACGGCTTCACGGCGCGCGGGCGCTCTAAATGCGCCCTGGTGATCGGCGCCGAGACCATGACCCGGCTGATGGACTGGAGCGACCGCGGGACCTGCGTCCTGTTCGGCGACGGGGCCGGCGCCGTGGTGCTGGAGCCGGTGGCGGGCGAGGGGACCACGGCGGACCGCGGCCTGCTGGGCTTCGCGCTCAGGGCCGACGGGACCAAGCAGGAGCTGTTGTTCGTCGACGGCGGACCTTCCACCAACGGCCAGGTGGGCAAGCTTCGCATGCAGGGCAACCAGGTGTTCCGCCACGCCGTGGTCAACATCTCCGAGGCTGTGACCGCCGCGGCGGCGGACGCCGGGATCGAGGTGGCCAGCGTCGACTGGTTCGTGCCCCACCAGGCCAATCTGCGGATCCTGCAGGGCGTGGCGCGCCGGCTGGGCATCGACGAGCAAAAGGTGATCACCACGCTCGACCAGCACGCCAACACCTCGGCGGCCTCGATCCCGCTGGCCCTGGACCAGGGCGTGCGCGACGGGCGGATCAAGCCCGGCCAGTTGTTGCTTCTCGAAGCCATGGGCGGCGGCCTGACCTGGGGCGCCTGCGTCCTGCGGCTCTGAAGCGCGGGTGCTTCAGATTCCTGGCTGGTCGGTCTGGCTGATCGGCGCAGGGACCGCGTATCGTCGGGAAATGCTCTCGCTTAACCGTCACGGGCAATCTGACGCTTGAAGTCTTTGACCCGATAGGACAATCAAGGCAGGTTGCTAACGTCGCTATGGGGAACGGGCGAGCATGAAGGGCGCGACGGTCACGCGGGCGGATCTCTGCGAAGCGGTCCACGAGGAAGTCGGGCTGACTCGCCAGGATTGCGGCGAGCTGGTCGAACGCGTCCTGGAATTGATGGCCGTGGCCCTGGAGAAGGGCCAGCAGGTCAAGCTCTCCGGCTTCGGCGTCTTCCAGGTGCGCGCCAAACGCGCCCGCATGGGGCGCAATCCCAAGACCGGCGAGCCCGCGGCGATCGAACCGCGCCGGGTGATCGGCTTTCGGGCCTCCCAGGTCATGAAGGCGCGGGTCGACCGCGCCCTCGCCCGGTGAGGGCGGCCTAGGTCGTGGCCAAGGGGCCGGAAGCCTTTCGGACCATCTCCGAAGCGGCGGACGAGCTTCACGTGCCGCAACACGTCCTGCGGTTCTGGGAGACCAAGTTCGCCTTCATCCGGCCGATGAAGCGCGCGGGCGGCCGCCGGTTCTACCGCCCCTCCGACATCGCGGTCCTGCGGGGCGTCCGGCGCCTTCTCCACGACGAGGGCTACACCATCAAGGGTGTGCAGCGCCTGCATCGCGAGGAGGGCCTGCGTCGCCTGGTCAGCGCCGGCGGGGAGGAGACTGCGCGCACGCCCCAGGCCGGAGCGCCGGCGGGCGGCAAGGACGGGCTCTTCGAGGCGCTGCGCGACCTCGAGACCGCCAAGCAGCGGCTCGACGCCCTGTTGAGACCCTAAGGGGGAAGTCTCGCCGGCGAATGGTCGGAGCGACAGGATTTGAACCTGCGACCCCTTGACCCCCAGTCAAGTGCGCTACCAGGCTGCGCTACGCTCCGACGCCTCGCGGCGAGCGGGTCTTCTAGCGGCTTGCGGCATCCGGGCAAGCCCAAAAAGCCTAGCCTCGGTTCATCCAACTGATCAGCGGCAGGATCGGCACGCCCCAACAGACGCCGGCCAGCGCATAGAAGGCGAACTGCAACGGCCCGTGGTCGGGCGCATAGGCCGAGAGGCGCGCGATCAGGCCGATGTAGAACAGCAGGAAGGCCAGGATGCCGACCAGGCCGATCAGTTTGCGCAGGCGAGGGCTCATGGGATCGTGCTTAGCGGCGCGGGGCTCGCGGTGAAAGCCCGCAGCGGTGCAGGCGTGGACGGGCGCGGCTTTCCGGGGTAGGGCGCGCCGGATGACCTCGTTCCTCCGTTCCGACCGCAGCCGCGCCGTGGCGATCTGGCTTTCGGCCGTGGCCGCCCTGGTGCTGGCCATGATCGTCGTCGGCGGGTCCACGCGCCTGACCGGTTCGGGCTTGTCGATCACCCAGTGGCGGCCGGTCTCCGGGGTGTTGCCGCCGCTCAGCCTGGCCGACTGGCAGGCCGAGTTCGCGCGCTACCGGGCGATCCCACAGTTCCGGTTCGTGAACCCCGGCATGACGCTGGACCAGTTCCGCTTCATCTATTGGTGGGAGTGGTCGCACCGGTTCCTGGCCCGGTTGCTGGGCGTGGTCTTCCTGGTCCCCCTGGCCTGGTTCGGCCTGCGCCGCGAGCTGCCGCGCCGGCTCGCCTGGCAGTTCGTGGCCCTGGTCGTGCTGCTGGGCCTGGAACCGTTGGTCGGATGGTGGATGGTCGCCAGCGGCCTCTCCGAGCGGGTCTATGTCGCGCCCGAGCGGCTGACGATCCACCTAGGCATCGCCTTCGCGCTGCTGGGCGCGCTGGTCTGGACGGCGCTGGACGCCCGGGCGGGCTCGGCCCGCCAGACCCTGCCCAGCCCCTGGGGCGGCCGGGCGCTGGGGCTGGTGGGGCTGATCTACGCCCAGATCCTTCTGGGCGCCCTGGTGGCCGGGAACCGGGCCGGCTTGGTCTACAATGACTGGCCGCTGTTCGCGGGCCGGCTGTGGCCACAGGACTATCTGGGCTCGAGCCTCTGGGCGACGCTGGCCCATAGCCAGGGCGCGGTGCAGCTGCACCACCGCCTGCTCGCCTACGTCCTGCTGGTCGTGGCCGTCGCCATGGGCCTGCTCGCCGGGCGGTCGCGCTACCTGCCCCAGGATTCCAAGCGGCTGGCCGCCGGCGTGGCCCTGATGGTGGCGGCGCAGGCCACGCTCGGCGTGGCGACCTTGATGGCCCGCGCGCCCTTCGGACTGGGGCTCGCCCACCAGCTGACCGCGGCGCTCACGCTCTGCGTCGCGGTGGTCTTCGCCTGGCGGGTCCGCAGGGTCTGAGGCGGCAACGCGCGGAGTCCGAAAAGGTCGGAAGCTGGTCATTGTGGATAGCCGCGGGTCGGCCCACAAAGCCGCGTCGGATGAAACGGGGCTGATCATGCAATCGAAGGTTCGGGTTCTGTCGGCCGCTCTGGCCATCGCGCTGGCCGGCGGCCTCACCGCCGCGGCGGTGTCCCGCGCCGCGACCCCGGCGCCGGCCGCGGTCTACACCGCCGACGGCAAGCTGGTGTTCCCCAAGGACTATCGGACCTGGGTCTATCTCTCGACCGGCATGGACATGGCCTACGTCGACGGGCCACCGCCGTCGCAGCACATCTTCGATTCGGTGTTCGTCGACCCGGCCTCCTATGCTGCCTTCCAGAAGACCGGGACCTGGCCGGACAAGACGGTCATGGTCCTGGAGGTTCGTAAGGGCCAGAGCCGCGGCTCGATCAACAAGTCCGGCGTCTTCCAGGCCGATCAGGTAGGCCGCGAGGCCCACGTGAAGGACGTCGCGCGCTTCAAGAGCGGCTGGGCCTTCTTCGGCGGTGGAGACAACCCGAGCGCGCTGCCGCAGACCTCGAACTGCAACGTCTGCCACGAGCAGCACGGGGCGGTGGACACCACCTTCGTGCAGTTCTACCCGACGCTGCTGCCCAAGGCGCAGGAGATGAAGACCTTCAGCGCCGCCTATCTGGCCGAGGAGGCGAAGGCCAAGGACGCCAAGCCCTAGGGGCTTCGGAGGCCGGATTCGTCGGGAATTCGTCATGGCGCCGCTGCAGGGCGCCGGGCAGACCGTCGATGCGCGGCGCTGGGCGCAGGGGGTTCGGGGACGACGATGACATCATCCGGGCGGATCTTCCGGTTGGCGCTCGTCGCCCTGGCGGTCGGTGGCCTCACCGCTCCCGCATCTCAGGCCGCGCCGTCCGCCTCGCCGATCGTCTACACCGCCGATGGCAGTCTGGTGTTCCCGAAGGACTATCGGACCTGGGTCTATCTCTCGACCGGCTTCGACATGTCCTACGACAACAACGGCACCGGAATGGACGTGCACATCTTCGACAGCGTCTTCGTCGATCCGCGGGCCTACGCGACCTTCCAGAAGACCGGGACCTGGCCCGACAAGACGATCTTTGTCCTGGAAACCCGGCAGGGCGCGCAGAGGGGCTCCATCAACAAGAGCGGCCAGTTCCAGACGGAGGTCCTGGGCCTGGAGGCGCACGTCAAGGACGTTGCGCGGTTCAAGAGCGGCTGGTCCTTCTTCGGCTACAACTCGAAAGGGCCTTCGAAGCCGACCGCGCAAACCTCCAACTGCAACGTCTGCCATGAGCAGCACGCCGCGGTGGACACCACCTTCGTGCAGTTCTACCCGACGCTGCTGCCCAAGGCGAAGGAGATGAAGACCTTGAGCGCGGCCTACCTGGCCGATGAGGCGAAGGCGGGCGACGATAAGCGGTAATATAATACCGCACCTGGAAAGTCGCGTTTTTTCAATGATCTAACCTAATTCCCGACTCGGCGAGTTGACAGCGCCCGGCATTGTCGGCATATGCGCCCGCTCACGTCGGGGCTCCATTGTCCCGCCAATATCCGGATGAGTTCCCCATGATGAAGACCACGGCTTCGCTGAAGCCCGCCGAGGTCGAGAAGAAGTGGATCGTGATCGACGCCGAGAACGCCGTGGTCGGCCGCCTCGCGACCTTCATCGCCAATCGTCTTCGCGGCAAGCATCGCCCCGACTACACCCCGCACGTCGACTGCGGCGACTTCGTCGTCGTCGTCAACGCCGACAAGGTGAAGTTCACGGGCAAGAAGCTCTCCGACAAGATCTACTACTGGCACACCGGCCACCCGGGCGGCGTCAAGCAACGCACCGCTGGCCAGATCCTCGACGGCAAGTTCCCCGAGCGCGTGCTCGAGAAGGCCGTGGAGCGCATGCTGCCCAAGGAGAGCCCGCTGGCCCGCAAGCAACTGACGCACCTGCGCATCTACAACGCGCCGGAGCATCCGCACGCCGCCCAGAACCCCGAGACCATCGCGTTCGCCGAGCTGAACGCCAAGAACGTGCGGAGCGCCTGAGTATGTCGGAAGCCACCACGCCTGAAGCCGCCCCGCAAACCGAAGGCAAGGGCTTCGACGCCCTGAAGGGCATGGGCACCCAGGCCGAGGACGTCGTCGTCCACGAGCGCAAGGTCGACGCCCAGGGCCGTTCCTATGCGACCGGCAAGCGCAAGAACGCCATCGCCCGCGTCTGGATCAAGCCCGGCAAGGGCAAGATCACCGTCACCGGCGGCGACACCGATCGCGGCGGCGGATCGGGCACCGCGCGCGATCTGACCGTGTACTTCGCCCGTCCGGTGCTGCGGATGATGATCGAGCAGCCGTTCGTGCTCACCAATCGCGAAGGGCAGTTCGACGTCGAGGTCACGGTGTCCGGTTCCGGCCTCTCCGGCCAGGCCGGCGCGATCCGTCACGCCATTTCCAAGGCGCTCACCTACTACGAGCCCGAGCTGCGCGCGGTTCTGAAGCCGCACGGCCTGCTGACCCGCGACAGCCGCGTGGTCGAGCGGAAGAAGTACGGCAAGGCCAAGGCCCGACGCAGCTTCCAGTTCTCGAAGCGCTAAGAGTCCGCGCGGACATTCCGTGCCGGCGAGGGCGCTTCGGGAAACCGGAGCGCCCTTTCTCTTTGTCTCCCCGCCCTCGCGGGGATGGTCGGGACCCAAGTCATGACCCACACAGTCTTCATCGATGGCGAGGCCGGCACCACGGGGCTGCAAATCCGCGAGCGCCTGGCGGGTCGCCGCGACATCGAGGTGGTCTCCATCGACCCCGCCCGGCGCAAGGACGCGGGCGCCCGCGCCGAACTGCTGAACGGCGTCGACGCGGTGGTGCTTTGCCTGCCGGACGACGCGGCGCGCGAGGCCGTCTCGCTGGTGCAGTCCAACAGCGTGCGCATCGTCGACGCCTCCACCGCGCACCGAACGGCGCCGGGCTGGGCCTATGGCTTCGCCGAGATGGACAAGGATCAGCGCGCGGCCATCGCGGGCTCCACCCGGGTCAGCAACCCCGGCTGCTATCCGACCGGCTTCATCGGTCTCGTCAGGCCGCTGGTGGCGGCGGGCCTGATCCCGCCGGACTTCCCGCTGACCGTCAACGCCGTCTCCGGCTACTCCGGCGGCGGCAAGGGGTTGATCGCCGAGTTCGAGGCGCCCGCGGCCGCCGGAACGAGCGACGCCCTGCGCGTCTACGGCCTGAACCTGGCGCATAAGCACCTACCGGAGATGCAGAAGCACGCAGGCCTGAACCACCTGCCGGTCTTCGCCCCGGCGGTCGGCCGCTACGCCCAGGGCATGATCGTCGAGGTCCCTCTGCAGCTCTGGGCGCTGCCCGGCAAGCCGGCGGCGGCGGACCTGCATGTGGCCCTGCAGGCGGCCTACATGGGCGAGCGGTTCGTCGAGGTTGCGAGCGGGGCGGAATGCGCCGAGCTTCAGAAGTCCCGCGCCGGCGCTGGGGGCTATGTGCCGGCGCTGGACCCTGAGGCCCTCAACGGCACCAACCGCATGCGACTCTTCGTGTTCGGCAGCGCCGACGGGACCCAGGCGCGGCTGGTGGCCCTGCTCGACAATCTCGGCAAGGGCGCATCCGGCGCGGCGGTGCAGAACCTCAACCTGATGCTGGGGTTGGAGGAGGCCGCGGGCCTCTAGCGGGCTGCGAGCCGCGCGGTTGACATACGAGCGGCCAAAACCGCTTGTAACCTTCGCACCGATCGCCACGTAATCGAGGCATGAGCATGCTTGAACCCACCCGCCGCGGCTTCCTGATGGCCACGGCCGTCGCCGCCGCCGCTCCGAGCCTGGCGCTCGCCGCGGCCGACCCCTACGCCGCCTCGCCCTTCCGCAAGCTCAGCGACGCCGAGTGGAAGGTGCGCCTGCTGCCCGCGTCCTATGAGGTGCTGCGCCACGAGGACACCGAGCGGCCGGGCAGCAGCCCATTGCTGAACGAGCACCGCAAGGGGACCTTCGCCTGCCTGGGCTGCGGCCTGCCGATCTTCAAGTCGGAGTGGAAGTTCGAAAGCGGCACGGGCTGGCCCAGCTTCTACACCGCCATCCCCGGGGCGCTGGCCAAGAAGACCGACCTGGCGATCGGCGTGCCGCGCACCGAATACCACTGCGCCCAGTGCCTGGGGCACCACGGCCACGTCTTCAACGACGGGCCGAAGCCCACCGGCCTGCGCTACTGCAACAACGGCGTGGCGCTGAAGTTCATCCCCGCCTAGACCCTGATGGGTTCAGGTCGAAGCGACCTGAACGCTGAATCAGGGTCTACACCTTTGTTTCTAGAGCACGATTCAGCGATCAGGCGATTCCGCCTGATCCCATCGTGCTCTAGGTCCGCTTGCCGTGCCGCGAGGGCGGCTTCGGAGGCGCGGGCGGCTCCGGCGGCGCGGGCGCAGCCGGCGCTGCGCCGTCCTTCTGATGCAGGCTGCCGGAACCCGAGACGTTGCTCTCGAGCCTCGCTGGGCGGGTCAGCAGGGTGACGTCGCCCGAGCCGGAGATGCTGATGTTCGCCGCGCCGGTGGGCGCGAGCGTCGCCTCGCCGGAGCCGTCGATGTCCACCGCGGCGTCGCCGGTCTTGAGCTCGGACAGGTCGGTGTTTCCCGAACCGGACACGGAAAGCGCGACGCTCTTGGCCTCGCCCTTGGCGGTGACATCCCCGTCGCCGGCGATCTCGATGCTGAGCTTGTCCTGCTTGTAGCCTTCGATGCTGAGCTTGCCGGAGCTGCTGAGGTCGAAGCGGGTCACCGCCGGCGCGGTCATGACGACCGTCAAGTCCCCCCAATGGCGGCCGTGGCGCGACCAGTACAGCCGTCCGCCTTCCAGGCTGAGCGCGTCAAGCTCGCGCTGCGGGCCGGTGACCGTCAGCTTCCCGGGGCCGGGCGCCTGGGTGTAGGTGATCTCGGCCGGCACATCGACATCGAGCGTGTCGCCGCCGGTCCAGGGCAGCTCGCGGGTCCCGTCGGGGCCCAGGCGGCGGCTGTGACGCCCTCCGGCCCACTCGTGGTCATCCCAGTTCCAGTCGCCGTCCACATGGACCCAGCGGTTCCAGACGCTGTCGGTCAGGAGGTCCGGGCCGCCGATCGCGACGGCGGTGGAGAGCGTGACCACAGAGACCAGGAAGCCGGTCACGGCGATCATGACGAGCACGCGGATCATTGCAGGCCTCCAACGGATTGCGGTTCGAGGGCGGGCTTGAGGAGCTGGTAGTGGAGGCGCCCGTACCAGACGAGGGCGTTGACCAGGCCGATGGTCACGATGGACAGCACCGCGCCCACCGAGGCGGCGCCGGTCATCAGGCCGATGCCGGCCAGGATCGCCGCCGCCGGTCCGCCCGGCAGGCCCATGAAGGGACCGCCCGCGAACACCACGCCGCCGGCGAAGAACACCGCCAGGACCGCGACGCCGACGCCGAAGATGGCGCTGCCGATGCCCATGAGGATCGGCAAGAGGATCAGGATGTCGATGGCGCCCAGGCCCAGGACGGCGAAGATCGCCGAGGCGCCGGCCGCCGGGCTGCGCTGCTCTTCCCAGCGCCGCAGGCCCGCTTCCGCCCGCAATTCGCGCGCCAGCCGGCCAGGATCGCCCAGGCTGGCGGCCACGTCGGCCTCGCTGCGGCCGGCGGCCGCCCCTTCGGCGAAGTGGTTCTCATAGTCCGCGACGATGTCGGCCTGGGCCGACGGAGGCAGGCCGCGAAGCCCTTCCCGCAGCCTGGCCATGAACGCCTGACGGGTCATTTGGCCCCTCCAAGAATGGATTCCACCGCACCGGAGAACGAGCTCCAGGCGGATTTCTGCGAGGTGAAGCTCGCCTTTCCGGCCTCCGTCAGCCGGTAGTACTTGCGCGACGGGCCGGCGGGACTCTCGACGAGATAGGTCTCGACGAGGCGGTCGGCCTGCAACCGGCGCATCAGGGGGTAGATCGTGCCTTCACCCATGCCGATCGAATCGGAGAGCTGGCTGGCGATCTCGTAGGCGTAGCTGTCATGCTTGGAGAGGAGGGCGAGCACGCAAAGCTCGAGCGCCCCCTTCTTCAGCTGGATCTCGATGGCTTCAGGCACGTCGGCGCCTCCTTGCGAGCCAAAGACCTATCGCAAGGTAGTGGGCAGTGCAAGGTAGTGGGCATTAAACGTTAGTAACATTCGACATGTCACGTCGTTGGGACGAAATCGGCGACCCCGGCAGGTGTTTTGGAGGAATTCCGTGGGCCGGGCGTCTTTCTCCTCACGGCGGCCCTCATGGTAGGGTACGCCGCCAAGAGACAGGACGCGATGGCTGGGGATCCCAGGCCGCTAGACGACGGAGACCTGCTGGCGCGCCTGGACGCGCGCTTCCGCGGTCCGTTGATGAGCTTCTTCCTGCGCCGGGTCGGCGACCGCGCCGAGGCCGAGGACCTGACCCAGGACGTGTTCATCCGCCTGGTCGGCGCCGGCGGCCAGGGCCAGATCGCCGACGCCGAAGCCTTCGTCTTCAAGGTGGCGACGAACCTGCTGCACGACCGCGGCCGCAAGAGCGCACGCCGCGGCGCGGCCCAGCTCGCCGAGGTCGACGACCACCTGGTGAGCGCGCTCACCCGAGAATTCATGGAGGATCGCGATCCCGAACGCGTCTTACTCGCCAGGGTTGAGATCGCCGAGGTGCTGAAGGCCTTGGACGAGCTCGGCGAACGCACCAAGGACATCTATGTGCTGTTCCGCCTGGAGGCCATGAAGCAACGGGACATCGCGGCCCTCTACGGCCTGACCGTGAAGTCGGTGGAGAAGCATGTGATGCGCGCCACCCTGCACCTGGCCCTGCGGTTCGGCGGGGCGCACCCATGACCCGGCTGGCGCAGCGAGACGAGGCCGAGGTCCGCCGCCTGGCGCAGGCCAGCGCCTGGCGAGGCGCCCTCGCCGAGGCCGGGGTGGAGAGCACGGCCGGGTTCGAGGCTTGGCTGGCCGAGGACGCGCGCAACGCGGCGGCCTGGCGGCAGGTGCAGGGCCCCTGGCAGGCCATCGGCGATGCCGCCACCTCGCCGGAGGTGATGGCCGCCCGCCGCGACGCCCTCCACCGGGCGCGCCGCGCCGGGCGGCGGCGCTGGGCGGCGCGGCCAGGCGTCGGTCGCAGGGTCGCCGCCTCTGTGGCTGTGCTCGCCGTGGGCGCAGCCCTGCTGGTGTTCGTGGTGCGCGGCGCGCCCGACGCCCGGGACTACCGCACGGCGCTCGGCGAGCGCCGGGTGGTGACGCTGGCCGACGGCTCCAAGGTCTCGCTGGACTCCGCCAGCGAGGTGACGGTCCGCTACACCCCAGGCGCGCGGCGCCTGGAGCTGCTGCGCGGCCAGGGCCGGTTCGACGTCGCCCATGACGTGGCGCGGCCCTTCTCGGTGCGGGCGCGCGACCAGACGGTGGTCGCCACCGGCACGGCCTTCAACATCGACCTGATGGGCCCGCAGGTGCGGGTGACCCTGATCCAGGGGCGGGTGAGCGTGCTGCAGGGCCGGCGCGAGCGGGCCCTGGCGCTCCCCGGCCGGCCGCCGGAGCCGACAAAGCCGCCGATCCGGCTGGTCGCCGGCCAGGAGCTGATCGTCACCCCGGTCGCCGCGCCCAGGGTCGAGGCGGCCAATGTCGAGCGCGCCACGGCCTGGGAAACCGGTCAGCTGGTGTTCGAGAACGAGCCCCTGGACGCCGTCGCCGCCCGGGTCAGCCGCTATGCCCCGCACGCGGTCACCGTCGAGGCGGACGCCGCAACCCTGCGGATCAGCGGGGTGTTCAACGCCGGCGACGTCGCCACCTTCGTCGACACCGTGACCCGCTACCTGCCGGTCCGCGCGACCGCCGAGCCCGACGGGCGGATCACGCTGGCGCGCCGGGGCTGAGGGGTTGCGCCCTCTCGCCTGGAGGATTCCTCAGATACGCGCGTCTTCCTCTCCCGAGCCCGGCAAACGCGGCCGATCCATGGGGATGGGGGGAAGTTTCATGTCGTCGTCGAAGTCTCTGTTGAACAGCTCCGCGCTCGCCGGCGCTCTGGCCCTGTCGCTCATGGCCGGCGGCGCGCTCGCCCAGGACCGCATCTACAACATCCCCGCGGAATCCCTGTCCAAGGCGCTGCGCGACTACGGCCAGGCCTCAAGCCGCCAGCTCATCTTCACCGAGGACCTGGTCCAGGGCCGCACCTCTCCGCCCCTGCGCGGCGCCATGAGCCCGCAGGCCGCGCTCGCCCGCCTCCTGGAGGGAACCGGCCTGGAGGCCGAGACCAACCCCACCGGCGCCATCATGATCGTGAGAACTCCCCGCCCTCAGCCCGCCGGCGCCGCCCCGGCGCCGGCCGTCGTCAGTGAGGTGACGGTTACGGGGACGCGGATCGAGGGCGCGCCGGCGCAGGGCGCCGTGGAGCTGAAGACCTACGGCCGTGAGCAGATCGTCCGGAGCGGGCAGCCGACGGTGGCCGGTTTTCTCAATACCTTGCCGGAGGTTTCGCAGTCCTCGTTCGGAAGCATCATCAACACCTTTGATAGTCAAACGTCGGTGAGCCTGCGCGGCTTTCCGGCCGGCGCGACCCTTGTTCTCCTCGACGGCCAACGGGTTGCTGTGAGCGGGGACAGCGGAACGTTCTTCGATCTGAGCAACATCCCCCAGGCGATGGTGGAACGCATCGATATCGTCCCGATCGGCTCGTCGTCCATCTACGGCAGCGACGCAATCGCCGGTGTCGTCAACATCATCACCCGGAAGCGCTTCGAAGGCGTCGCGCTCGACGCCAAGTTCGGCGCCGCGGCGGACTATACCGATCAGACGCTTTCCCTCGCGGCCGGCAAGACCTGGGACCGCGGGTCGGCTATGCTGTCAGCGACCTATCAGCGTCGAGGCGAGCTGTTCGGCTTCGACCGGGCGCTGACGGCGAACCAGGACTACAGCCGCTTCGCCGCCGCCGGCGGCAGCGACGTCCGCAATTCTTTCTTCTGCCTGCCCGGCACGGTCGAGACGCAGGACGGCGCCAATCTCGATGGACTGACAAGTGCCTTCGCCGCCATTCCGGCGGGGATCGCCGGCCGGCCGACGGTGGGCCAATTCGCCGCGACCGCGGGAACCCGCGCGCTTTGCGGCGGCTCCATCACCCCTCTGGCCATCTTCCCGCGGGTCAGCGAAAGCGGCGTGCTCGGTGCGGCAAACTATCGGCTGACCGACCGCATCGAACTGTTCTCGAGCGTCATCCTAAACCACATCGAGAATTCGACGCTGGCGCCGGTTACCTTTGGCAGTTTCACCGTCCCGGCGTCCAATGCGTTCAATCCCTTCAACCAGACCGTTTCGGTGGACCAAGGCGTGCCGACCGCGTCAGGCAACGTGGCCCACAGCGATTTTGTTCGGGCTCTGGTGGGCGCCAAGGGCCCGCTCGTCGGCCCCTTCGATTGGGAGGTCACCGCCTCTACGGAGCGGACGTGGGAGCGGACAGTAGGTTTTGGCGTTCAGAACTCCAGTCAACTGAGCGCAGCGCTCGCCTCGAACGACCCCGCCACCGCGTTCAACCCCTTCTCGATCAGTAACCCGAAGGCGCTGATCGACGGCATCTGGTCCACAAACACATTCCGATTCCGAAGCCATGCGACCTACGTCGAGGGGGTCATCCGAGGGCCGCTCCTGCAGCTGCCGTCGGGGCCTGTGCAGGCCGTGCTGGGCGCCAGCTACCAGAACGAGTATCTGCTCCGCGACCTCAGTGCGTCAGACCCGGTCACCGGAATAACCACGGGCAGTCGCAACATCGGCGCGGTGTTCGGCGAGGTGCGCGTCCCCCTGCTGGCCAACGACGCCGCCGTGCTGTCGGCGGCGGCGCGCTACAGCGATTACAGCGACTTCGGCTCCAAGGTGACGCCGCAGTTCGGTCTTGAGATGCGGCCGATCCCGGGCCTGCTCCTGCGGGCGTCTTATGCCAAGGCTTTTCGCGCGCCGTCCCTCTTCGACATTAACGGAGCCCGCTCAACATTCGACGCCGTCATCGAGGATCCGCTGAACGGCAATGTGAGCGTCGTTGTCCCGATCGTATTTGGCGGCAATCCCAATCTGGATGCGGAGACCGGTGACTCCAAGTCCCTAGGCCTAGTCTGGACCGGGACGCCCGGCTTGGCGGCGTCCGCCACCTACTGGTGGCTGAATGAAGACAATCGCATCTCCGTCCCAACCGTGGCGGCTCTTCTTGCGAATCCAACCCTGTTTCCGGGTCGCATTGTGCGCGACGCTACGGGACAGCTCGTCTCCATCGATGAATCGAGCATCAATTTCGGCGGTCTGCGCAGCCAAGGCTTCGATATCGATCTCAGCTACACCTGGCAGACGCCTCTTGGGGATGTCCATCCTTTCGCGGATGTCACCGCCACCACCAAGTTCCTTGCCGCCATCAGACCTGACCAGCCCCTCGTGGATCGCCTGGGCACGGCGACTTTTGCCGACGCCTGGGCGCCGCGATGGAAGGGCGCGGCAGGGGTCGGATGGAACAGAGGGCCGTTCAGCGCCAGCCTCTCTGGCCGCTACCTCGGCCGCTACCTGGACTACCAGCCGCCCGCCAACGGCCACCACCTGGGCGGCTTCGTTCTGTGGGACGCCTATGCGCGCTACGATCTAGGCCGGGATCTGTTCGCTCAAAACCGGTTCGCCAAGAACACCTACGTCGCCATAGCGGCCACGAACCTGTTCGATCGGCCGCCGCAGTATTCGAACGCCGTGTTCGGCTTTATTGGCTACGACCCGGTGCAGGCCGATCTCCTCGGCCGGCTGGTCACGATCACCCTCGGCGCGGCCTGGTGACCGCGATGATGGCGCGTGGAAATCTGCTTCTCATCGGACTCGTCTCGTCCGTGGCCCTAGCCACCGGCGCCGACGCGGCGGCGCGACCCTTCACCCCGGCGGACGATGTCGGGATGGCGCTTTTCGAATATGCCGGGCAGGGAGCCCCGGGCGGGGTGATCAAGCCTTCGCCGGACGGCCGCTATATTGCCGTGGTCACCGAGCGCGGGCGTCTCGACCTGAATGCGCCTGAGGACACCATCTGGGTGTTTCGTACTGCCGACGTGCAACGCTTCGTGCAACATCCGGAGACAGGCAGACCCACCGGGTTGCCGCTAGCGCAAGTGGCGACCGATAGGGACGGGCCGCTGATCGAGCATGTGCGCTGGCTGCCCGACTCCAGCGGCCTCGCCTTTACGGCGATGAAGAAAAGCGCGCGTTGCAAGTTCCACCAGTTGTTCGTGGCGGATATCGCCGCCCGTGCGGTCAAGGCGCTGACGCCGGAGGACCAGGATGTCGGTGAGTTCGATATCCGCAGCGCCACGTCCTACGTCTACGAAGTCAGCGCTCCGACCCTGCTCATCGCCCCGAAGGAAGATGAGGCGCCCGCCAAGGTTCTGACCGGCGAGAGCCTTTGGCCCACGGTCTTCCCAGAAGACGTCGAGCATCACCTGACGCCGTTCGAGGCCGAGGGACTTTGGACCGTGCTCGACGGCCAGCGGCGCCAGGTGCTGGACGCCAAGTCCTATGCGGCGCCGACGGCGGCTCGCGGCGGTGCGAATCTTTCCTTGTCACCCGATGGCCGCACAGTCGTCGCCATATTGCAGGCGGAGCATCCGCCCAAGACGACCTGGGCCCGCTACAAGGCGCCGCCCGGCTACGAAAAGTTTCATATGCCGTTGGACACCTCGGCCTACCACCTGATCGATCTGACCAACGGCGCCAAGACGTTGCTGGTCAATGCCCCGTGGGGTCTGAACCAGGACTGGCATTCCTATCTCGTGCGAGCCTCATGGTCGTCCGACGGACAATCGCTCCTGCTGCCGGACACCTTCTTCCCGCTCGACGTCGCCGATCCGAAGGAGATCGCTGAGCGGGAGAGTCACCCCTACATCACGGTGCTGCGGCTGAAGAGCGGGCAGTTGACGCGGGTTCTGGCGGTGCGGGCCGGCTTGGACCCGCAACGATACGCCGTCCAGGACGCGCGGTTCGAGGATGACCGGACGGTGGTGGTCAATTTCGACCGCTCATTCTATCTGCCGGACCAGCCGCCGGCCGCGGTCTTCCGTCAGCAGGCGAATGGGACCTGGCGGCGCCTGGCCGCGACGGAGGACCCGCGGCTGGCTCGTTTGCCGATCAGGATCCAGAAACGCGAAAACCTCAACCAACCGCCGGTATTCGTCGCCGAGGATAGGAAGAGCGGCGTTGCACAGATCTTCTGGGATCCGAACCCCCAGCTGAAGGATATCGATCTCGGGCCCGCCCAGGTGATCAAGTGGAAGGACGACAGCGGTTATGAGTGGGAAGCGGGGTTGCTGTTGCCGCCCGGCTACACGCCGGGGAGACGCTACCCGCTGGTGATCCAGACCCACGGGTTCCAAAAGAGCCAGTTCCTCTCCAGCGGCATATTCACCAGCGCCTTTGCCGCCCGCGCGCTGGCGGCGCAAGGCATCGCCGTGCTGCAGATGGCGTGGAATGGGAACAATTTCAGCATGCCGAAGGAAGGCCCCGATCAAGTCCGCGGGTTCGAGAGCGTGGTGAAGAAGCTGGCCGACGATGGGCTCATCGACCCTGCCAGAGTCGGGGCCATCGGCTTCAGTCGATCCTTCTATCACGTCCTGTTCGCTATAACGGCGGCCAAGTCGCTGTTCGCCGCCGCCTCGGTGACGGATGGCGTCAACTACGGCTATTTCGAACACATCTTGGCCGTGGATACGGTGGCGGACGATTCCGATACGATCAACGGCGGCAAGCCCTTTGGGACGGAAGGCCTGAAGAGTTGGCTGGCCAGTTCCCCCGACTTCAACATGGACAAGGTGCGCGCGCCGCTGCTGCTGCTGCAGCCCGGTGCGGAATCTGCATTAGGGGATTTGGAGCCTTATGCCGCCCTTCGTTACCTCAAGAAGCCCGTCGACCTGATCATGCTGCAACCGGGCACCCACGTGATGACCAACCCGACCCAGCGCCTGGCGTCGGAGACAATTAATGTCGACTGGTTCCGCTTCTGGCTTCAGGGCTACGAGGACCCCGACCCCGCCAAGGCCGAGCAGTACCGGCGCTGGGAGGGGCTGCGGGCGATGCGGGACAAGGACGCTACGGCTGTGGCGGCCGTCCACTGACCACTTGGCTAATTGGCCTAGCTCCTGACCTTCACATAGGTCCCCGGCGCGTCGCCCAGCGGCTTGAGCTTACCCTTGGCGGGGTCGCGGGCCGGGACCTGGCTGCCGGAGCGGGCCTTCAGCCAGTCGATCCAGTGCAGCCACCAGGAGCCGGGCGTCTCCGTGGCGTCGGCCTGCCATTCGGCCAAGGTGTCGGGCAGGGCAGGATTGGTCCAGTGCTGGTATTTCTGGGCGACAGGGGCGTTGATCACGCCCGCGATGTGACCGGACCCGGCCATGGTGAAGGTCACCGGTCCCCCGAACAGCTTGGCGCCTTTGTAGACCGAGCGGGCGGGCGCGATGTGGTCTTCCTTGGAGGACTGGACGTAGATCGGGGTCTTCACAGTCCCGAGGTCGAGTTTCACGTTGTCGAGGACCAGGTCGCCCTTGGCCAGGGCGTTCTCGCCATAGAACTTGCGCAGGTAATAGAGGTGCAGCGTCTTGGGCATCCGTGTCTGGTCGGAGTTCCAGAACAGCAGATCGAAGGGCTTGGGCTCCTTGCCCAGGAGATAGTTGTTCACGAAGAACGACCAGATCAGGTCGTTGGCGCGCAGGGCGTTGAAGGTGTCGGCCATGGTCTGGCCGGAGAGCACCCCGCCGCCCTGGTCCATCTTCTGCTCCAGGTCGCCTAGCCAGTCCTCGTTGGTGAACAGCAGCAGGTCGCCGGCCTCGGAGAAGTCCTGCTGGGCGGCGAAGAAGGTGGCCGAGGCGATCCGCCGGTCCTTCTTGGCCGCCATGTGGGCGAGGGTGGCGGAGAGCAGGGTGCCGCCGATGCAGTAGCCGACGGTGTTCACCTGTTCGACGCCGCACTGGTCCATGGCGGCCTGGACGCCGGCGTAGATCCCCTCGCGCATGTAATCCTCGAAGGTGCGGTCGGCGAGCTCGGGAGTCGGGTTGACCCAGGACGCCACGAACACCGTGATCCCCTGGCCGGCCAGCCAGCGGATCATCGAGTTCTCGGGCCGCAGGTCGAGGATGTAGAACTTGTTGATCCACGGCGGGAAGATCACCAGCGGGATCTCGCAGACCGTCTCCGTGGTCGGAGAAAACTGAAGTAGCTCTATGATTTCGTTGCGGAACACCACCTTGCCGGGCGCGGTCGCCACGTTCTCGCCGATCTTGAACATCTCGTAGTCGGTCTGGGCGATGGCGAGCTGCCCGCCGCCGCGCTGCAGGTCGGCGGCGAAGTTCTCCATGCCCTTCACCAGGCTCTCGCCGCCGGTGGCCATCACCTCGCGCAGCGCGGCCGGGTTGGACGCCAGGAAGTTGGACGGCGAGAAGGCGTCCGTGAGCATCTTCATGAAGAACTCGACCCGGCGTTTGGCCATGGGGTCGACGTCGCTGACCTCGGCCACCAGGCCGTTCATCCAGTTGGCGGTGAGCAGGTAGGACTGCTTGATCACGTCGAAGACCGGGTTCTCCGCCCAGTCGGGATCGGCGAATCGCTTGTCGCCGCGAGCCGGCTGGGCCACCGGCGCCGAGGCCTCGCCGCCCATCCGGCGCGCGGTGGCCTGCCACAGCTCGAGATATTGCGAGAAGAGGTCCGCCTGCGCCCGCATCAGCCGGTCCGGCTGCGCGGCCAGCCGACCCATCACCTCGGTCAGCGCCGGCGCCACGTGGAACGGGTCGGGCGACAGCGCCGCCGGCCGGTCAGCCTGACGCAGCGCCATCTCGGCGATCGCCCCCTGCGCGGTGAGGGCGGCGCGGGCGAGGTTCATCGAGAGCTTTTCGACGACCGCGCGCTGCTCCGACGTCATGGCGGCGACGTCGAGGGCCGGCTGGGGAGCCGGTTGTGGCGTCGGCTCGGCGATCGGCGGCGCGGCCGTCGCCTTGCCGTTCGTCTTGCCCTTCCCCTTGGCCGCCTTGCCCGCCTTGCCCGCCTTGCCGGCCTTCGCAGCCTTGCCGGACTTGGATTCGCCCTTGCCGGCCTTGGCGCCCTTCGCGGCCTTGTGGGGCAAGGTTCGCTCGCTCATCTGTCGCTCCTTGGGCGGCGAAAGCGCGCGCGCCCTTTCGCCCGTCTCGATCATCGCTTAAGACCGGACCGGAAAATGCATGTTCGGTCGAGCCTTTTCGTGAACGCCTCCGCGGGGCGCCTGGCTGCAAGTCTGCTGGCCGCGGCCGGGTCGTGCGTGCTCTTGTCCGCCTGCGTCGGCAACCCTTTCGAGGACGCCAAGGTCGATCCGCGCTCGCCGATCGCCGCCGAAGTGGCCAAGAGCGTCCGCGCCGACGCCGCCTATCCGACCTTCCGCAGCATTCCGCCCCTGCCCAAGGACGTCCGGCCGCACCGCCAGTACGGCGTCCAGGCGGCCCAGATCGAGAAAGAGGCCGGCGAACTGGTGACCGCCACGGCCGATTCCACCTGGACCCTCAACAGCAGCGAGGACTTCGCCGCCAAGGCGCGCAGCGACGCGGGTCCGGAGCTTCCGCCGGCCAAGCCCAGCGAGACCGAGGCTTTCGCCAGGGACCAGAAGGCCCGAGCTACGCCGCCTCCGTCGCCCCCGAGATAGGGCCCGCGGAGGCAGAAAATTCACCGAACCATGGCTTGGCTGGCTCCGGCCCGGAGTCTATCCATGCCCGCCTTCACCTCCGAAGAAAGCTGCATTCGGGCATCTGGCGGCTAAAAGACCTTCGACATGACCCCCGACTTCCACCGCATCCGACGCCTCCCGCCCTACGTCCTCGAGGAGGTCAACCGCATCAAGGCGCGCTTGCGCGCGCAGGGGACCGACATCATCGACTTCGGCATGGGCAACCCGGACATGCCCACCCCCAAGCACATCGTCGACAAGCTGGTCGAGACCGCCCGCGATCCCAAGGCCGGCCGCTATTCGGCCTCGAAGGGGATCCTGGGCCTGCGGCGCGCCATGGCCGGCTACTATGACCGCCGCTTCGGCGTGAAGCTGAATCCGGACACCGAGGTCATCGCCACCCTGGGGTCGAAGGAAGGGTTCGCCAACCTCGCCCAGGCCCTGACCGCGCCCGGCGACGTCATCGTCTGTCCGAACCCGGCCTATCCGATCCACGCCTACGGCTTCATCATGGCCGGCGGGGTGATCCGCCATGTCCCGGCGCTGTCGCCGGAAGACTATCTGGCCGGCGTCAGCCGCGCGGTGAAGCACTCCGCTCCGCCGCCCACCGTCCTGATCCTTTCGTATCCGTCGAACCCGACGGCGCAGTGCGTCGATCTCGACTTCTACCGGGACGCCATCGCGCTTGCGAAAAAGCACGAGATGCTGGTGATTTCCGACATCGCCTATTCGGAGATCTACTTCGACGACAATCCGCCGCCCAGCGTGTTGCAGGTCGAGGGCGCCAAGGACATCGCCGTGGAGGTCAATTCGCTCTCCAAGACCTATGCCATGGCGGGCTGGCGGGTCGGCATGGTGGTCGGCAACGAACGGATCTGCGCGGCGCTGGCGCGGGTGAAATCCTACCTCGACTACGGCGCCTACACCCCGATCCAGGTGGCCGCGGCCGCGGCCCTGAACGGACCGCAGGACTGCGTCGACGAGATCCGGGCGATCTACAAGTCGCGCCGCGACGTGCTGGTCGAGACCATGAAACGCGCCGGTTGGGATATCCCGTCGCCGTCGGCCTCGATGTTCGCCTGGGCGCCGGTGCCCGAGCAGTTCAAGGAAGCGGGGTCGCTGCTGTTCTCGAAACTGCTGATCGAGGAGGCAGGCGTGGCCGTGGCGCCGGGCGTCGGGTTCGGAGAATATGGCGAGGGCTTCGTGCGGGTGGGGCTGGTGGAGAACGAGCACCGCATCCGTCAGGCGGCCCGCAACGTGAAGAAGTTCCTTAGCCAGTCCGACGACATACTGGCCCGAGCCCACAACACCCTGGCGGCCCAATGACCCGCCTTCGCAAGAGCTTCGGCGCGGCAAGCCGGTCGAGGCGGGTCATCGCGCCGCAGCGCGCCAGGAGCCTAGGCGGATGACCCAGCAGAAGACCTGGCGCGTCGGCGTCGCGGGCCTCGGCACCGTGGGCGCCGGGCTCCTGACCTTCCTGTCCGAACATCCGGACTTCGCGCCGGCGGGCGGGCGGGCGTCGGTGGCCGGCGTCTCGGCGCGGTCGAAGTCGCGGCCGAGGCCGTTCGACATCTCGAATCTTCCCTGGTTCGACGATCCCGTGGCCCTGGCGACCTCCGCCGAGACCGATGTGTTCGTCGAACTGATCGGCGGCTCCGACGGGCCGGCCAAGGCCGCCGTCGAGGCCGCGCTCCGGGCCGGAAAGCCCGTAGTCACCGCCAACAAGGCGCTGATCGCCGAGCACGGGGCCGAATTGGCCGCGCTCGCCGAGGGCCACGGCGTCCCGTTGCTGTTCGAGGCCGCGGTGATGGGCGGCGTGCCGGCGGTGAAGATCGTCCGCGAGGCCCTGGTCGGCGACGAGATCCGCTCGATCGCCGGCATCCTGAACGGCACCTGCAACTACATCCTGACCGAGATGGAGGCGACGGGCCGCTCCTTCGCCGAGGTTCTGGCCGAAGCCCAGCGGCTGGGCTACGCCGAGGCCGATCCCACCATGGACGTCGGCGGCTTCGACGCGGCGCACAAGATCTCGATCCTGGCGGCGCTCGCCTTCGGCTGCGCCCCCAACTACGCCGCCGCCGAGATCGAGGGGATCGCCGGCGTAGAGCTCCTGGACATCCAGCTCTGCCGCGACCTGGGCTACCGGATCAAGCTGGTGGCGTCGGCCGACCGGTCGCCGGACGGCGTGCTGGTCCGCGTGCACCCCTCGCTCGCGCCCCTGGCCCATCCGCTGGCCCAGGCGGGCGGCGCGCTGAACGCGCTGTTCATCGAAAGCGCCCGGACGGGCCGCATCTTCGTGCAGGGCCCCGGCGCCGGCTCCGGCCCGACCGCGGCGGCCGTCGCCGCCGACATCGCCGACGTCATGGCCGGCGCGGTCCGCCCGATCTTCCAGGCGCCGGCCGCAAAGCTTTCGCCCTTCACGCCTGTCGATCCCGCCAAGAGCATCGGCCGGGCCTACCTGCGCCTGTCGGTGAAGGACGAGCCCGGCGTCATCGCCGCGGTCTCGGAGACCCTGGCCGAGGCCGGGGTCTCCATCGAAAGCTTCCTGCAGAAGCCGGTGGAGAATGCGCCTGAGTCGCTCAAGGGCGGCGTGCCGATCGTGCTCACCACCCATGCCGTGGCCGAATCCGTGCTCAAGGCGGCGATCGAGCGGATCGCCGCTCTGCCGGCTGTGCTCGACCGCCCCAGGCTGCTACGCATCGCGCGCATATGAATCCGGAGACGCTGAAGAGATGAGTTCCGAAGTCCTCGACCGCAGCCTGGTGCTGGACGCGGTCCGCGTCACCGAGATCGCCGCGATCGCCGCCTGGAAGATGGTCGGCCGCGGCGACGAGAAGGAGGCCGACCAGGCCGCCGTCGACGCCATGCGCACGGCCCTCAACGACCTGGAGATCGACGGCGAGATCGTCATCGGCGAGGGCGAGCGCGACGAGGCGCCCATGCTCTACATCGGCGAGAAGGTCGGCAAGGGCGGCAAGCACAAGATCGACATCGCCCTGGACCCCCTTGAAGGCACGACGCTGACCGCCAAGGCCATGGCCAACGCGCTGGCCGTGATGGCCTGGGCGCCGAAGGGCACCATGCTCAACGCCCCCGACACCTACATGGACAAGATCGCCTGCGGTCCGGGCTATCCGGCCGGGGTGATCGACCTCGACAGGTCGCCCTCCGACAACGTCAAGACGCTGGCCAAGGCCAAGGGCGTGCCGGCCGACGAGATCACCGTCTGCGTCCTGGACCGCCCCCGCCACGCCGAGATCATCGCCAGCCTCCGTTCGGTGGGCTGCCGCATCTACCTGATCACCGATGGCGACGTGGCCGGCGTGATGAACACCGCCGATCCCTCCACCGGCGTCGATCTCTACGTCGGCCAGGGCGGAGCGCCGGAGGGGGTGCTCGCCTGCGCCGCGCTGAAGTGCGTCGGCGGCCAGTTCCAGGGACGCCTGGTGTTCCGCAACGCCGATGAGCGGGCCCGGGCCGCCCGCGTCGGCATCACCGACCTCGACCGCAAGTACGATCTGCACGAAATGGTGCGCGCCGACGCGATCTTCGCCGCCACCGGCGTCACCAGCGGCGCCCTGCTCGACGGGGTGAAGCTCGAGGGCGGCTTCGTGCACACCCACACCTTGGTGCTCAACTCCGCGACCCGCACGGCGCGCGAAGTGCGGATGAAACGGCCAGTCTAGGCGCTGAGGCTCTAGGACGTAGTGCCGATTTAGGGATTCCGGTGAATCGGGAGTTCTGATTCAAGGCTGCTTTTTGGAGGCAGTCTTGGAAGGTGAAGTTCTTCGCGACGATCAGTGGGAGCGGATCAAGGCGTTCGTTCCGGGCGGGCTGAAGGGCAAGCGCGGTCCTCGTAGCAATGGCCGGCGGTTCATTGACGCGTTGTTGTGGATGGCGCGGTCCGGGGCGCGCTGGCGCGATCTTCCGGAACGGTTTGGCCCCTATCAGAGCGTGAAACGGCGCTACTACCGCTGGATCGAGATGGGGGTGTTGAACCGGATCTTCGAGGCGGTGGCCGCAGAACCGGACCTGGAGTGGGCGATGCTCGACGCCAGCGTCATCCGAGCCCACGCCCAAGCCGCCGGAGCGCGGCTAAAAAGGGGGGCCAGGACGCCCAGGCGCTTGGCCGTTCTCGCGGCGGCTTCGGGACCAAGCTGCATGTCTGCGTAGACGCCCTTGGCCTGCCGGTCCGCCTGATCCTGGGACCTGGCCATCAGAACGACATGGCGCCCGCCTGCGATCTGATCGACGGCGTCGCGGCCGAGAACGTCCTGGCCGACAAGGCCTACGACGCCGACCGGCTGTTCCAGAAAATCATCGACCAGGGCGGCGACCCCGTCATCCCGCCCAGGCGACACCGCAAGCGTCAGCACGCCTACGACAAGGCCCTCTACAAAGAGCGCAACCGCGTCGAGAACTTCTTCAAGCGCATCAAGCACTGCCGACGCATCGCAACCCGATACGACAAGCTCGCCGAAACCTTCATGGGCTTCGTCGTCCTCGCCTCAATCATGCTCTGGCTCAAATAGCTAAATCGGCACTACGTCCTAGACCCTGATGGGTTCAGGTCGAAGCGACCTGAACGCTGAATCAGGGTCTACATTCTTGTTTCTAGAGCACGATTCAGCGGTCAGGCGAGTCCACCTGACCCCATCGTGCTCTAGCGGCCCTTCATCTTGCAGTTCTTGAAGGGCAGGGCGGCGCCTTCGACCGTCACCGCCTTGCCATCGGTCCAGAACTTCACCGCGCCCCCCGAGAACTGCGCGCCGGACGGGGCCGGGGTCCGCTTCAGCACGAATTTCTTGTTGTTGTTGCTGGTGGTGAGCGTGGCGCTCTCCGGGGTGTCCGAGTCGTACGAGACCAGGAACGCGCCGCTCTCGCAGATGTAGAAGGCTTCATAGAAGTCGTTCATCGGCGGTTGCTTCGCCGGTTCGGCCAACCCGGGCGATGCGATCGAACTCACCGCGAGCGCCGCGGCGATCACTGACAAAGCATTCATGACCTGAACCCTCCCCAGTCGGTGTTGAGTCACTTCAGATGCTTGTGGCGTTTCCCTCGATTAGAAGCTCAAGATTATAACCCCCTTTGCAACTATCGGGAACGGCCTGGCAGGCCGCTGGCCTACAGCTCCCATCCCTTGCGGTAGGTGCGGCTGAGATACTGGTTGGCGTCGGCGACGTTGGTCACCCGGCCGGCCGCGCCGTCGTATTCGATCGGATGATCGGCGCGCAGCGCCACCACGCCCAGGATCATGGTCTCGTCGAGCCGCGCGGCGTATTCGAACGGGCAGGAGATCTTCTCCTCGCCGCGGATGGCGCGGATCCAGTTCATTTCGTGGCCGGACATGCCGCCCTGGATGCGGGGCAGGGACTGCGGGATCTTCTTGGCCTTCTCGTCGAGGCCTTCGCCGATCAGCACGGGCTTCTCGCCATAGGTTTCGTGCATCAGCATGCCGTGGGCGCCGACGAACAGCACGCCGCCATCGCCGCTCATGGTCATGCTGTCGGGGAACCCCGGCGGGGTCGGCGGCAAAAGCCCGCCATCGTACCAGGTAAGGTGCAGCGGCCCGCCTTTCGCGTGCCCGAACTCGTAGCGGGTGGTGCTGGCCAGCGGATAGCTGGTCAGTTCGGGGGGCCGCTTGGTGTCCCAGAGGCTGGCGTTGCCGGCCCAGCGCGAGTGGCGCGTCTCGACCTTGGTGGGCAGGCCCGGCTCCAGCGCCCAGAAGGGGAAGTCGATCAGGTGCGCGCCCATGTCGCCCAGCGCGCCGGAGCCGAAGGGCACCCAGCCGCGCCAGTTGAAGTGGGCGTAGTCGGGGTGATAGCCCCAGTTGACCTCCGCGGGACCCAGCCAGGTCTGCCAGTCCAGGCTTCCGGGCGGCGAAACCGGCGCCGGCCTGGCGATGCCTTGCGGCCAGACGGGCCGGTTGGTCCAGACGTGGACTTCGCGAACCGGCCCGATCACGCCGCCGCGGATCAATTCCACCACGCGCCGGCCGTCGTCGCCGGAGTGGCCCTGGTTGCCCATCTGGGTGACGAGGTTCGGATTGGCCTGGGCGAGCGCCAGAAGGCGCCGCGCCTCCTCGACGTTGTAGGTCAGCGGCTTCTGCACATAGACGTGGTAGCCACGCTCCATGGCCCAGCGCGCCGCCACCGCGTGATGGTGGTCGGGGGTCGCGATGACCACGGCGTCGATGTCCTTCTGGGTGTCGAACATCCGCCGGTAGTCGGTGAACCGGGCGGCCTTGTCATAGGCCTCCTTCAGCGGCGTCCGCGCCGGGCTGATCCAGCCGGTCTTGTCGACCATGGCGCGCAGGACGTGGTCGTAGTCGACGTCGGCCGTGGCCACGATGTTCTGGCCGGTCAGCTTGGTCATGTTGGCCGCGCCCTGGCCGCCGGCCCCGATCACCGCCACGTTGACCTTGTCGCTGGGCGCCAGTTTCCGGGCCGCGCCGAACGCCTGGCCCGCCAGCGTCGCCGCCGCCGCACCGGCCGCTGTTCCCATAAGCCCGCGGCGCGTCAGCCCCGCCTGCCGACGGCTTGCTCGCTCGTCGCCCATCCTAAACCCCCTACAAGCTCTCGTTGGCGGTATTTGGCCTAGGCTTCGGCCGCCTTTGCAAGGCCGCGGTGCGTTTGGCCCCGCCGCCGTGTCATCGGGAAATGGCGCGCCTCACTTGCGATCCTTCTTTACCCAGACGCGCTTCTTCGGCTTGTCCTCAGGCTTCTTGGCCCGCGCCTTGAGCTCCACCTTGGGCTTTGGCGGGGCCTCGGCCTTCTTGGCCTGTTCCTTCAGTTCGACCTTCGGCTCAGCAGGTTCCTCGCCCTTGCCCTCCTCGCCTTCGTTGTCATCCAGGTCGAGGTCGGCGGCGACCGCCGCGACCTTGGGCAGGAGGGTCACGGCGGCTTTCGGGATCTTGCCCAAGATCACCTCGCGATTGCGCACGACGCTTTCGTTCGCGCGCGCCGCCTCACCGATCAATTTCTGCGACGGCGCGCCGCCCAGGCCCAGGGCATGCTGAATGGCGGCCGGGGTGAAGGCCGCGGACTTGTAGTGATGCAGCACGCTGGCTTGCGGCACACGGGCCAGGTCGATCTGGACCTGGCCAAACCGGTTGAATGAGTCGCCCTGGTTGGAGGCGATGGCCTTCGGCGTGGATGTGCCGGAAAAGAGCTTGCCGGCCCCCATGCGCGTCTGCAGGAAGGCCAGCGACTTGGGATCGTCCGGAGTTTGGGCAAGGTCGGCCGCGCCGGTTGCGCCTCTAAGCCAGGTGAGATCGGAATCCTTGGTCGATTTCTTCTTCTTGCCGGCGTCGTCGTATTTCGGCGGCTTGTTTCCGGTGCGCTTGCCGAAGTTCAAGGGAGTCAGTTCGGTCTTGTTGACGTCCGCCAGATCCGCGGCCTCGGGCGGTGTGATGCCGCGATAAGCCATTCGGCGCAGCTTCTCGCCGCCGAAGTCGACATATTCGTCTGCGCTCGGCCCTTCCAGCGTATGCCGCTTGTAGATGTCGGCCACGCCGGCCGCCGCCGGCGTGGCGACGAAATACTGATCGTTCCCCGTCTTGACCGTGGCGATCTCGACGTTCCTGAAGAAAAAGCCCGGTTCGACAAAGGTGCATTGGTCGAGCTTGAGCCACTCCTCGATCAGCCCGGCGGGGGTCATCTCCGCCTGCTTCAAGGCCTCGGTGTAGGTGGCTTGCTTGGCTGGACTGCCCTTGTTCAATGCGTAGGCGGCATGCGCCATTTCCTTGGCCGACTTCACCCTTTGCTTGTAGGCCGCCCGGACGACCTTCAGCTTCTCAAGGCCTTCGGTGTGGATCGCCTGAGTGGCCAGCGCCACGTCGGAAACCTTGAGGCCGAATTTCCGCCCACCGACGCGCTGCACGACGTTCAACGCCGCCGGCCGCCCAAGACCCGCCGGACCCCCTGCTGGGACGCCGCGGGCCGCCGCGGCGCGGGCGCCCATCACGTCGGCCTCGTGTTCCAGCCCGCGGTCGTCGTTCGCTGGAACGCCGCCACGCAACTGCAGCGTTGGGCGCACGCGGCCCTGCTTCTGCTGGACGACGTGCCAGGTTTCGTGGGGAAGGTGGCGTTCCTGGCCGGGCGCCAGATGGATTTCGCGGCCGCGGGCGAAGGCGGCGGCCTGCAGGGGCGCGGCCTCGGGTGAATTGTAACGGACACGCACGTCATCCAGCGACAGACCGGACAGGGATTCCGTCGCCGCCTTGAGATGGTCCGGCAGGCCGGTTCGGTTCGGCGGCGCCTTGAGGGGCAGGCTGCTCAGTTGCATCGCTGCGCCCAGGCCAGCCGGCGGCGCGGCGACCCTGGAAGGGAGACCGCGCGTCGCGGCGCGGCGATCACCGCCGACGTCCTTGCGTTGCACGACGGAGGACCGGTCGACGAACTGGCGCAAGAAGCCCCCCTCTGCAACCGACGGCGCAAGGCCTCGGGTCCTCACAACCCGCGGTGGCGGGAGCATTTCGGATTTCCCGGGGATTCACCAGCCCCGATGCAGGAGGGGCTGCGATCCTCAGCCGCGTTCGGCGCGCAGCTCGGCCACCGCCTCGGGCGGCGCCGTCCAGCGCTCCAGGGCCTGCAGCAGCTGAGGCAGGTTGATCGGCTTGCCCAGGTGGTCGTCCATGCCGGCCTCGCGGCAGCGGGCGACCTGCTCGGGCAGGACGTTGGCGGTCATGGCGATGATCGGCGTGCCGGCGACCTCGCGGTCGGCCAGGGCGCGGATGCGACGCGTGGCGGTCAGGCCGTCCATCACCGGCATCTGCATGTCCATGAGGATCACGTCGTAGCGCCCGCGCCCGGCCGCCTCCACGGCTTCGGCGCCGTCGCAGGCGGTGTCGACCTCGATCCCGAACGGGGTGAGGAGCGTGGTGATCAGCTCGCGGTTCACGGCGTTGTCCTCGACCACCAGGGCGCGGATCGGCCGGTCGAGCGTGGCGCCTGCGGGGGCCGGTTCGGCGTGGGCCGACCAGTCCTGGGCGCGCGGCAGCTCCACCTCGAACCAGAAGGTCGAGCCCTGGCCGACGACGCTGGACGCGCCGATCGTCCCGCCCATGGCCTCGATGAGCTGCTTGGAGATCGCCAGGCCAAGGCCCGTGCCGCCGAACCGCCGCGAGACCGAGGCGTCGGCCTGGGTGAAGCGGGTGAACAGCGAACCGATGTGCTCCTCGTCGATGCCGATCCCGGAATCGCGCACCTCGACCCGGAGGTGGCCCCGCTCGCCTTCGAGCCGGTGGGTCAGCGAGAGCTCCACGCCGCCGTCTCGCGTGAACTTGATGGCGTTGGAGAGGAAGTTGAGCAGCACCTGCCGCAGGCGCGGCGCATCGCCGATGAGGGCGGGCGCGGCGTCGTCGATATCGGTTGTCAGCGCCAGGCCCTTGGCGGCCGCCTGTTCGGCGACGATCGCGGCGGCCGAGCGCGCGGTGGCCGCCGGGTCGAAGGGCAGGGGATCGAGATCGAAGCCGCCGGCCTCGAGCTTCGAGAAGTCCAGGACGTCGCCGACCACGCCCAGCAGGGTCTGGCTGGCGTCATGGATCAGGCCGGCATGGCGCGCGTCCTGCTCCGAGATCGAGGTCGACTGGCGCAGCACGCCTGCGAAGCCGACGATGGCGGTCAGCGGCGTGCGCAGTTCGTGGGTCATGTTGGCCAGGAAGTCGGTCTTGGCGGCCGCGGCGGCTTCCGATCGGGCGAGCGCGTCGATCAGCTCGACCTCCAGGGCCTTGCGGTTGGTGACGTCGCGCGAGACGCCCAGGACCCGGCCGCTGCCGTCGCTCAGGCGCGAGAAGGTGGTCTCGGCCCAGACGATGGCGCCGTCCTTGGAGAACACTCGGTATTCGATCGTCTGAGGACCTGACTCGACGGTCACGGCCTGGATGAAGGCCTGCACCGCCTCGGTGTCCTCCGGGTGCATGTAGGTGTAGTTCGGCGTCTGCAGGAGCTCGCCCGGCGCGAAACCCAGTATGCGCTCGATGGACGGCGACACGTAGAGCCTCTGGTTGTCGGCGGTGGCGAGCGAGATCACGTCGGTGACGTTGTCGGCCAGCAGCCGATAGCCGGTCTCGCTCTCGCGCAGGTCCTGGGTGGCCTGCTCGTAGCGGTCGCGCGCGGCCCGGGTCTGGCGTGCGCTGGAGATCGCGAAACCGACGCTCAGGGCCAGGATCAGCCAGACCGGCAGGCCGTTGGCGACGGCGGGGCTGGGGCTGGCGAGCGGCGTGATCAGCATCGCCAGCGCCGGGCAGACGGCGGCCAGCACGTAGCCGGCGCGGGACTGGTAGGCGAAAACCTGGGCGAACCCCATGACGGAGATCCAGATCACCACGCCACAGATCGCGCCGGCGGCGGAGCCGATCCGCCATAGGAGGACCCCCAGCAGCACCCAGGCCACGACGCCGCCGACCAGGCAACCCACATATCCCAGGCGCGCGCCCATGCCGACGGGGCGTCCCAGGAACTGGTCGCGGGTGATGATCCAGCTGACGACGTCGAGGCCGCCGGCCAGCACGATCCAGGCCGCGCAGATCGGCCAGGGCAGCAGGCCGAGCGCGACCAGGCCGACGCCCACGGTGGCGGCCAGCCGCGGGCCGAAGCCCGCGCGGGTGTTGCCAGCCATCTCGTCGAGACCGGTATCCAGCAGGTCCAGCAGCGTCATGATCTCCTCGCGCCGGCGGGGAGCATGGCAGAGAACGATTAATCGCGGATAAGTTCGCGCGAGATTCGGCCGCCTCGGGGAAACCACCGCCGCCGGGCCGATGCGTCCGTGTTTGACGTACCTTGCGCCCAAGTCTGCGGCCGCTCTGACCGCTGGCGACTCGCCCGCCAGGGGCCGATAGTGCGGGACTTGGACCTCGGGAGCGGCAGGTGGCCGACGGCAGCCCACAACTCGGCTATCTGGGCGTCACGCGCTCGCTGTCCGGACGGCTGTGGCGCGAGCGGCCGGCCGATGCGGAACTCGTGCGCCGCCACCAGCTGGCCCACGGCCTTTCCGAGCCGCTGGCGCGCGCGCTGGCCGCCCGCGGCGTGCTGGCGGAGCAGGGCGAAACCTACCTCAACCCGACGCTGAAGGCGCTGTTTCCCGACCCGTCCAGTTTCACCGACATGGATCGCGCCGCCGAGGTCCTGGTGGACGCCCTGGAGCGCAAGCGGGCCCTGGTGGTGTTCGCCGACTACGACGTGGACGGAGCCTCCTCGGCGGCCCAGCTCGTCCGCTGGTTCCGGGCGCTGGGGCGCGAGCTGCCGATCTATGTCCCCGACCGCATCCTCGAGGGCTATGGCCCGTCTCCTGCCGCCTTCCGCCGCCTGAAGGGCGAGGGCGCGGAGCTGGTGATCACCGTCGACTGCGGGGCCGCGGCGCACGACGCGCTCGCCTGCGCCGCCGAGATCGGCCTGGAGGTGGTGGTGATCGACCACCACCTGATGCGCGGCGAGGAGATCCCCCGGGTCGCCGCCCTGGTGAACCCCAACCGCCCGGACTGCGTCTCGGGCCAGGGCCACCTGGCCGCGGCCGGCGTGACCTTCGTGTTGCTGGCGGCCCTGAACCGCGAGGCGCGCCAGCGTGGCCTGTTCGGCGACCGGCCCGAGCCGGACCTTCGCCAATGGCTGGACCTCGCCGCCATGGGCGCCATCTGCGACGTGACCGAGCTCACCGGCTTCAACCGGGCGCTGGCCGCCCAGGGTCTGAAGGTGATGTCCGCCTGGCGCAATCCGGGCCTGAAGGCGCTGATGGACGTGGCCAAGGGACAGGGGCCGGCCTCGGTCTTCCACGTGGGGTTCATCCTGGGTCCGAGGATCAACGCCGGCGGGCGGATCGGCCGCGCCGACCTGGGCGCGCGGCTGCTCTCCACGGACGACGCGGAGGAGGCGAGGGGCCTCGCCGAGGAACTCGACGCCCTGAACGCCTCGCGCAAGGAGGTCGAGCGCGAGGTCACCGAGGCGGCGATCGCCCACATCGAAACCGAGAGCAACGCGCCCGACGCCCCCATGCTGCTGGTGGCCCAGGACGACTGGCATCCCGGCGTGATCGGCATCGTCGCCGGCCGCCTGCGCGAGAAATACCGCAAGCCCGTGGTGGTGGTCGGGGTCGACCGCGCCGCCAACGTCGGCAAGGGCTCCGGCCGCTCACAGCCGGGCGTGAACCTCGGCCGGGCGGTGCAGGCGGCCTACGACGAGGGCCTGCTGCTGGCCGGCGGCGGCCACGCCATGGCTGCGGGCCTCTCGGTGCGGCCCGACACCATCCCGGAACTGCGCGCCTTCCTCTGCGAGCGGCTGGCGGCGGAGACCGAGGTCGCGGCGGCCGCCGACGCCCTGGAGATCGACGCCCTGGTCACGGCGCGTGGCGGCGACCGGGCGCTCTGGCAGGACTTCCAGCGCATGGCGCCGTTCGGCCCCGGCAATGTCGAGCCGACCTTCGCCTGCGCCGATGTGCGGGTCGAGCGGCCGATGGCCCTGCGCGGCGGCCACGTGCGCTGCACCCTGACTGATGGGTCGGGAGGCAAGCTGAAGGCCGTGGCCTGGCGGGTCGAGGGCTCTGAGGCCGGTCGCCGGCTGATGAGCGAGGGCGGCGCGATCCACGTGGCCGGCCGTCTGAAGCCTGACGACTGGCAGGGCCGCGCGGGCGTAGAATTCGAGATCGAGGACGTCGCCGACCCTCGCCGGGCGTAAGCGGCGGTCCGGGGGTGGAGCCAGTCTTGCACCCCCCCTGGAAGGCGGATATAGAGCCCGCCTCGCGCCACGCGGTCCCTTCGTCTATCGGTTAGGACGCCAGGTTTTCAACCTGGAGAGAGGGGTTCGACTCCCCTAGGGACTGCCACGCGAATCTCCGCCTTTGCGGCCCCGGCCGGCGCGGATTCCCCTGAGGCGTGCAATTTCGACGTTGACGCGTACGTCGTTACCAGAACAGTGTTATAGTTGGCTCAATCCGAATGATGGGATCGGGGAGTAACGGGCCGAGGGGCAGATGGCTGGTTACGAATTCGAGCAGGTCGACGCGCAAGGCGAGGCCGTACGCATCAGCGGGCGGATCAAGTGGTTTGACGCCGGCAAGGGCTATGGATTCATCGTCCCTGACGATCCGAGCCAGACTGATCTGAAGGATGTCTTGCTGCATGTTACGAGCCTGCGCAGTTCGGGCCGCGAGCATGCGATCGAAGGCTCCCTGATCACCTGCGACGTCGTCCGCCGCCCGAAAGGCTGGCAGGTGGCCGAGGTCGTGGAGATCGACGAGAGCGCCGCGCCGCCCGCGCCGGAGCGCCGCCGCGATCCGACGATGCGCGACCGCGAGGCCTTCCTGCGGGGGGACTACGCCAACCGGCCGCCGGCGCGCCGGGCGCCGCCGGCCTCCGGGCCGTTGGAGCGGGCCAAGGTCAAATGGTTCAACCGCACCAAGGGCTATGGCTTCGTGGTCCGCGACACCGAGCCGGGCGACATCTTCGTCCACATCGAGACCCTGCGCCGCTCCGGCATGGAAGACCTGCAGCCGGGCGACGACGTCATGGTCCGCTTCGCCGAGGGGCCCAAGGGCCTCGTCGTCGCGGAGATCGAGGCGTCCAATCTGGCCTGACGGCCTTGCCTGCGACGAACCGCGCCCCGTAAGGAGAAGGCGCGCCGCTTCGTGGGAGCCCAGTTTGCCGCCGCTGTTTCGCCGACTGACGCTGAGCCTTGCTGCGGTGCTCGCCGCCGCGCCGGCCGCCGCGGCGGTCCCGACCGGCGGTTTCGAGGTGCGCCACGCCTATCCCCACGACCCGGGCGCCTTCACCGAGGGCCTGTTCTACCTGAACGGCGACCTCTTCGAGAGCACGGGGCTCGAGGGCCATTCCAACATCCGCCGCGTGCGGCTGAGCGACGGGGCGGTGCTGCAGTCGCAGACGATCTCGCCCAGCCTGTTCGGCGAGGGCATCGTCAACTGGGGGAACGAGATCATCAGCCTGACCTGGCGCGACCAGGTGGGATTCCGCTGGGACCTGAAGACGCTGGGGCTGAAGACCTCCTTCCGCTATCCCGGCGAGGGCTGGGCCCTGACCCAGGACGGCAAGCATCTGATCATGAGCGACGGCTCGCCGACGCTGCGGGTGCTGGACCCGACGAGTTTCCGGCAGGTCCGCGCGATCCACGTCACCGCAGAGGGCCGCCCGGTGGCCAACCTGAACGAGCTGGAGTGGGTGAAGGGCGAGATCCTGGCCAATATCTGGCAGACGCGGCTGATCGCCCGGATCGACCCCGCCAGCGGCAAGGTGAAGGCCTGGATCGACATGAGCGGCCTGCCGGAGACGCAGGCCGGGGCCAACCCCGAAGCCGTCCTGAACGGCATCGCCTACGACCGCGAGCACGACCGGCTGTTCGTGACCGGCAAGGACTGGCCGCATCTCTACGAGATCCGCCTGACGCCGCCCAGGGCGACGCGGCATTGAGCCGTCCGCCCGACGATGAACCGGCGCCTGCGCCCCCGCCGGGCTACGTGCCGGCCGAGGGGCGCGGCGGGTTCTCGACGCTCAACGGCCCCTACTTCCACCGCGCGGGGGACGGCGAGCTGGCGGAGCAGGCCTTCTTCGCCCTGAAACGCCACGCCAATGGCCTGGGCCTCGTGCACGGCGGCATGTTGTCGGCCTTCATGGACGGGGTGCTGGCCGGCGCGGTCTGGCGCGGGATGGGCCAGCGGGCTGTCACCATCCACCTGTCCATCGACTTCCTGCACATGGCTCGGGTCGGCGACTGGGTGATGGGCGAGGCCAGGCTCATCCGCGCCACTCGCGACGTGGCCTTCGCGGAGGGCCGGGCCTATGTGGGCGGCCAGGACATCGTCCGCTGCTCGGGCATCTTCAAGCTGATGACCCGCGACCGCTAGGGAAGCTCGTAGCCGAGGGCCGCTTCCACCTCCAGGGTCCGTTGCACGGCCGGACGCTGCAGCACGCGGTCGTGCAGTCGCGCGAGGTTGGGGAATTCCTCGGCCGGCGGATCGAGGGAGTTCAAGAACCGCCAGAAGAGCCTGAAAAGGTGGATGTCGGCGATGGAATAGCGATCGCCAACCGCCCAGTCGCGGGATCCCAGCCGCTGGTCCGCGAAGGCGTAGATTCGCCGCGCGTGCTCCAGGCCCTGCCGGCGCGCCGGATGGAGGGTGGCGGCGATGAAGGACATCCAGGAGATCACGTGCGCCTGGCCCTCCGCATCGTCGGGCAGCAGGGCCGCCCGCGGATAGGTTCGCGCCAGGTAGTACAGGATGCCGGCGACCTCGGTCAGCGGCCGGCCCTCGACGACCAGGGTCGGCGCCTGCCCCAGGGGGTTGATCGCGAGGTAGTCCGGCGTCCTGTTCTCGCCTCGCTTGAACGAGATGGGCCGGCCCTCGAAAACCGCCCCCGTCTCGAAGAGCGCGATATGCGGCGCCATGGAGCTGGCGCCGGGTGCGAAGTAGAGCGTGAGCATGGCGCGGCCTCCCTTACGCCGGCAGGCTAAGTCGGCGGCTTCCGTTGCCGAAACCGGAAAACGCTTATATCGCAACACCGCCGGCGCCCTCGGGGCGTAGCGCAGCCTGGTAGCGCATCTGCTTTGGGAGCAGAGGGTCGCAGGTTCAAATCCTGCCGCCCCGACCATGCCGGCCGAAGGAATTGGGGT